>Ga0136644_10000133_pt1 | contig 54621 bp, 53 predicted proteins | sample C_130820_EF_Meta_FD_94780 | JGI IMG/M metagenome (GOLD analysis project Ga0136644, IMG submission 94780) | Freshwater microbial communities from Lake Croche, Canada to study carbon cycling - C_130820_EF_MetaG (v2) (version 2) | ecosystem: Environmental > Aquatic > Freshwater > Lake | place...
AAGATGTTAGGGCGTAAAAAACATAAAGATAATTATTGTTTGTAAAATACTAATGAAGTATTTTTTCATTTTATTACAAAGTCTATTTTTTCTTGCAAAATGCAATAATTTTACGACAGTTTCTGAATTGGACTTGCCAAAATACATGGGACATTGGTTTCAAGTATATGCTGCACCCTTTGATTATACATTCGAAGGGTATGGAAAATGCATGACAGCGGATTATAAAATTCTTGATGTAAACAACGTTAGCGTATTAAACTCACAATATAATAAAAAAAACGAGTTGCAACAAATATCAGGTTATGCATTTTATAAAGATCAATCTAAACCGGGGCAACTTTCAGTTACTCTAGAAGGTGTTCCAGTTGTAGCACCTTATTGGGTATTGGAGCTTGGTAAAATTGTAAATGATGAATATCAATATAGCATTATTTCTGTACCAGTAGGACCGTCTCTTTGGGTATTAGCTAGAAACGTAGAAGAATTTTTCTCTCTTTTTAACGATGATGTAGTAAAATTTTTAGATGAATATAAGTTTAGATATGTTAAAGTAGAACAGGATTGTTAATTCTTTCTATTCATTATAAACAAATTCATAATTTGAATCATCTTAAATGTAAATAACAATAAAGCGAATCTGTAACGCATAGTAAATTATATCAAATATGTTTTGATATAATTATTCATCAATTTTTTACAATACTGGATAACTGGCTTGAAGCAACATTCCACATTGTCCATCTCCATTATTATACTTAGTTCCACGTCCTAATTTAATATAACCCTTATCACCCCAACTCGTTGACCAAGAATTTTTTACCAAATAAAAATCTTCACCTTCAAAATAACCATAACCTACTGCCAATACACCGTGATCCAATTTAGTTCCGCAATTTCCAGTAAACACACCAGATTTATACAATTGAAATTCACGTTGGTCAGCTTGAATTGCGATAGATACAGGATTTAAGGAAAGAGCCTTCATCATTTCCTCATCTGAACTTGGCTTTACGTCTACGAAAGATGAAATCCTGCTATTTTTAACTACTGCACAACCATTTTGACAAGTGCCTGTCTCCTTCGTAGTTCCAGAAACATATGGGTAATCCAATTCAGAACATAATCCGCCATGTTTCGAAATCCAAGAAAAAGCATTATCCATAAGGCCGCCGGAGCATCCCATATCTTTACCGCCATTACGACGATTATCACAGTCTACTAACTGCTGTTCTGAAAAACTTTGTAAACTCTTATACTTGTTAAAATAAACGCCTTCCAAAGCACCAGTCGTAGAAAAAGACCAGCACGAACCACATTGGCCTTGGTCTTTCACAGGAGTTACTGCACCAGTTTCTGTCCAATCAACGGAATCCGGAATCTTGTCGACCGGCTCAATTGATTGAGCCAAAGGCTTATGTTCGTCGCTTAATAAAATATTGGAAATTCCTAAATAATCACGAAATTCAATAGAATCCATTCCGGAAAACTGGTTATGACCTAATTTATAGGTCAAGTTTTTTGAATTTATCTCTTCGATGAATTTATGGTTTGAAACCCAATTTTTAAATACGCGTTCAAAAACAACATGGCTCTCAAACTTCATCTTAAACTCAGATACCCAGTTCTCAAAACGGTCTACCAAAGATGCTTTCGCAAAGGAAACAAAAAATAACAATAAAAAAGAAGTTCTCATTATTATAGTATATATGTTCATTATTTTTTATGTAATTTTTTACCATTTATTCTTATCTCCAAAACAAAACACTCCATAAAATTGTTTTCCATCTGAAGTTGTGAACAAACCCCTACGACCATCATCTTCGTAATAATCATAGTAAGAATCATAGTAATCCATCGGTTCATCAATCCAATCATCACAATCCATAGTCTTATCCCAGGAAGATTGGATGGGTCCCTTATAAATAGTTCCATTTGCAAAGGTTAGCTTCCCCCAAATCGGAAAACCATTTTCATCGTAATATCCTTCAAATGTATCGCCATTCGGATAAACCTTAGCATTATCACTAATCTTATTTCCGTTCGTATGAGCCCAATTTACCTTTACAGACTGAGTTGGGTTCTCATTTGAAGAAAGAGATGGAAAACTCTTTTCAGAGACATCCAAAATCTCCTTCTTAAACGGATTCTTGTAGCCAGATGATGACATGTTGTAGTTGATTAAATCAAATACTTTTTGCAAATTCAGAATCAATTTTTTATGTTAAAAGCTGTATTCGAATCTTTTTTTTAAGCTTATCCTCATCTTCAAATAGATACATTTTGCACTTACATACTTTATAATTTGGTATATCACTATGCGTATTAATTCGAGACAACAACTTCAATTTCTCCAAATAAATCATGTAATTAATAGATCCGTCGTTCTTCATTATTTTATCGAATACAACTCCCTCGTGTTCTATCTCCATAAGTTCGGGATGATTAAATACACGATTTAATAGTTCACATTCTGTTTGAATTTTCCGAATCGATCTCATAGAAGTATTTACATAATCCATTTGATGCATCCAATTCTCAAGAAACTTAGTTGCGTCTACTGATACATTCTTTACTAAGCCATTATGCTGCACCATTATAGTCTGATTCAATAAATCCACCAATCTGCGAATAGGGCTAGTTATATGTATATAAACCTTGGAATCATTTTTAAAATTCCTACTGTTAATTAGTTCATGTTCAATCGAAATATCTTCCATGAAAGGAATGTATTGTCCTATCGTATTATTCCACCCTCGAATAACTCGGATTGTCTCTTCATTTAATCCATCGGCCTCCACTCTTAGATTGGAATTAATGTAAACAGCCGACCGAAATATACCAATTTTATTTGTTGACATATATGAACCTGTAAACATATTCATTTGTATCATCCAATAAGAAACGATATCGTGACTATTCTTAATATAATTATCCATAAGATAAGATAGATCAAATAATTTCTTATACGCTAGGTCATTATTCAACATCTTCGGATCTTCATAGTTATAATTCTTTCCAACACATATTAATGCATTTGCATATTTTATGGGAATATCTGGAACTAAATTTCCATCTTTATCTACAACAATATCCATTACAAATGCAAATCGTGGTTGATTTTGTTGTAAACTGCATAGTGCATCTGATAAAACAGTTGGTAACATAGGCCGTCGACGATCTGGTAAATAAATAGTAGAAACACGTTGACTAAATGAGTTCCATAGTCCTAATGTTTCTAGCCATAGAAATACGTTTGCGATATAAACTGAGATACGCCAATTTTCTCCAACCTGTTCAACGCCGAACCCGTCATCATAATCCAAACTATTTGGAGGATCAATTGTAAATACGTATTTGTTCCGTCGATCTTCTATGATAAAATTTGGGTTTTGAAATATTTGTTGCACAAATTCATCATGCGTTTTCTTATTTAATGCATTACGAGTTTTGTTCGTAAACTCAGTAATCGAGATATGTAAACTTTTAGAATATAGTTGATATTCGTAGAAGTGTTCCAAAACATCTACGTCACCAATCGTTTCGGTAATTATTCCTCGTGGATGTTTATCATCCCAATTATCAAAACGAAAGACTACATACTTATTCTTTTGAACTTTTGAGAAACCCAATTTTACTTCGTAGGGCACCAAGAAAACCGGTAAATATGTATCGTCTGGAATACATTTATAAAGCAGCCGCTTTTTATTTTCTGTTCTACCAAATGTCTTATTGTTTTCCAGAACAAGAATGCCAGCTATACTTTGGCAATTCCGAACGTAAGAATGTATTTTCCTAACCTTTTGTTGGTCATTCTCTAGATAAATCTCGAACACATCCCTACTAAAAATCTTTTGTTCAGCAGGTTCTATCGTTTTAAGAATAGGATATTCTTCTACATTAACGTCAGTATTGGTTTCATTATATGCGAAAGTCCAATCTTTGTAACTCCGATCACGTAAGTAAACTTTAAATTTTGAGATCATTATTGTTTTAAATACGTTGTTAATTATAATAGAAAGGTTGTTTATAATTCAATTTTTCAATAAAACTTATTTAAACAGTTCTTTTTACTATAATTTAAAGTATATCTAATGGGCAATATTTTTGATTGTTGCTATAAAAAAAAAGATATTGAAGAACCCTTTATAAAAATAGTTGGTATTTATGACGATAAAAACCAATTGACAAGAATATCAGATATTATCGAATCAAAAACACCGGAATGGCATAATGATCAATTTGAACAAATGAGATATAATGACATGTTTAATGAAGCTAAAGCTCTACGAAATAAATTGAGAACTAAAAGAATAGATGAAGTAAAGGAAATAGAAAATTACCGACAATGCTATTAATGCCACCAAAATTTTTTAAACGCAGTTATAAAAAAACAACAGAAAAAATATCACCAAACCTATCTACAGCAAAGTATCTAATCATAGTAGAATCTCCAAGTAAATGCACAAAAATAGAAAGATATTTAGGAGAAGAATATTGCTGCATAGCATCCAAAGGACATATTCGAGAAATAGATGGGTTAAAATCAATAGATACAAAAAAAACCTATGAACCCACGTTTTCAATAATTGAAGAAAAGAGATCCCACGTAGAACAAATGAAAAAAGTAATTGAAAATTTCTCAAAACAAAACATTATTCTAGCATCAGATGATGATCGTGAAGGTGAAGCAATTGCTTGGCATATTTGTAAAATTTTTGATTTATCAATAGAAACCACAAAGCGTATTATTTTTCATGAGATTACGAAACCTGCTATTTTAAAATCAATAGAAAACCCAACAACGATTAATATGGATTTGGTTCACGCACAACACGCCCGTCAGGTTCTTGATATAATTGTTGGATTTAAAGTATCGCCATTTCTATGGAAATATTTATATAACAACAAGTCTAACTCTTTATCCGCTGGACGTTGCCAAACACCAGCTCTACGATTAGTCTACGATAATGAAAAAGAAAAAAACGCTGGTGTAGAAACAAAATATAAAACAATAGGCACCTTCTTAGAAAAGCGTATACCTTTTGAATTAAACTATGAATTTGATACGCAGGAGCAAGTAGTCAACTTCTTAGAAAAGTCTAAGGATTTCTCACATAAATTATCATTATCCTCCCCAAAAGAAGCAACAAAATCCGCACCGAAACCATTTCATACATCAAGATTACTACAGGTTGCGAATAATGTTCTTCATATATCACCGAAAGAAACTATGAACTTGTGTCAGATATTATACCAAAATGGATATATTACGTATATGAGAACAGAAAGTTCTCAATACTCCAAACCTTTTTTAGAACAAGCGGAGAAGCATATTCTAGGAGAATACAAAAGCAATAAATATGTCGGCGATTTAAGTAAGATAGAAAATAAAGACGCATCGAACCCGCATGAAGCTATTCGTGTAACACATTTAGAAACAAAGGCGATTTCAAATACAGATGACACTCGCCTAGCTTCTATGTATCGTCTTATTTGGCGTAATACTTTGGAAAGTTGTATGTCAGACGCAAAATACAATAACATAAAAGCAACTATAAATGCACCTTTGGAAAAAAAATATGAATATACTATTGAAATCCCCTTGTTTTTAGGATGGAAGATAATTATGGATAAATCTGACATGGATTCCTCTAGTCAAGTTACAGGTATGCATTTATATTTGCAATCCATAGAGAAAACAAATAAGCCTATCCAATATCATAGCGTAGATAGTACAGTAGTAGTTCGAAATAAACATCAACATTATACAGAAGCATCTTTAATTAATACATTAGAAACATTAGGTATTGGAAGACCGTCTACTTTCGCAAGTATAGTAGAAACTATTCAAGATAGAGGTTATGTAAAAAAAACGAATATTGAAGGAACCTTAACAAAATGCATAGAGTTTAAGCTATCCGGAAAAGTTATTGAAAAAACAGAAAAAGAAAAAACATTTGGTAATGAAAAAAACAAATTGGTTATACAACCCACCGGGATTCTAACAGTTGAATTTTTAATACATAATTTCGAGAACCTGTTTTCGTATGAATATACGAAGAATATGGAGAGTCAATTGGATTTAGTATCTTCTGGAAAAGAGAAGGCGTGGTCAGCTATTTGTAGCAATTGCGATAATGAAATTAAAGAGTTATCCAAAACTATAAAAAACATATCAAAACAAACCTATCCGCTTGATGAAACACATGAAGTAGTATTTCAGGCATATGGACCATCCATAAAACATACTTTGGAAGACGGAACCGTAGAATATATCGCGACAAAAAAAGATATGAAAATAGATTTAGAAAAGTTAAAGGATGGCAAATATTCACTTGATGATTTAATAGAAATCAAAAACAATTGTTTAGGTAAATATGAAGAAGAAGAAATGTATATTAAAAATGGTAGATATGGTCCCTATGTGGAATGGGGAAGTAAACGTGAAAGTATAAAAGAAATAGAAAAACCTCTAAACGAAATTACTTTATCTGACGTTGAAAAACATCTATTTAACATTTTAAATAAAAAAGAAAAGAATGTATTAAGAGAGCTGAGTCAAGATTTTAGTGTTCGAAAAGGAAAATTCGGAGCATATGTCTACTATAAGAGAAAAGATATGGCAAAACCAGAATTTCTCAATATTAAAAAATTTAATGAAGGCTTCATGACTTGTGAAAAAGATACATTATTAAAATGGTTGCAGGATACATACAAATTATGACTCTCCAAAAAAATATAATAAATATATAAATGAACACAACAGCATCCATTTTAAATTATGTCGTATTTCTAACACTTTATATTACATGTTTCACATTTTTTTATGTGAAAAACACAGAAATAATAGGTTTTTATTTATTGTTCATAGTAAATACTGCATGTATCTTAAATAATTTTTACTATTTTGGTAATTTTGAATTAAATTTAATACCAAAAGCTATAATGTTATCATTAATAATATCCGGTACTTTACACACGATTTCTCTTATATTTATTATTATTATGATAAGTAATTTACGAGTAAAATATCAAAATACATTTGGCACTCCGATCAACCTTCCGCCTATTTATAAAAATAGGCTCGAAGAATTCAAGCAATTAATGGTTTTTACTTTTGGTATTTGTTCGTTTTTATTAATCATTTTTATGTTTTATCTAGATTCTATTAATTTTGTTTTCAACGATCAAATAAAAACCATCGGCGGTATGATTAACAACAAATTCTCACTTATTTTATTAGGAATGACAACGATACCAGTTATTATTTCATGTATTCAATTGAAAACAGCTAATAGCTTTTCTATTATAGCGCGTCAGAAATTGATAAAATAAAAAAAAATAATTTAAAATAAAACAAATACGTTTAAAAGGAAAGGTATTTGTTCTCTATACTAAGTAACATGAAATTTTACGAATCACATTTTGAAGAATATATTTCAGCTATTGAAAGATGTAATTTACATCCCGAATTAACAAAAATTTATAATGCATTACCAAAAAAAATAAATCAATTAGAGAACTTTATTATTTATGGACCAACTGGCGTTGGAAAATATAGTCAGGTTCTTAACATTTTAAAAAGATATAGTCCGAGTGAATTAAAATATGATAAAAAAATGACAATTACTACCGAAAAACAAGATTACATATATAGAATAAGCGATATTCATTATGAGATAGATATGTCCCAATTAGGTTGCAATTCAAAAATATTATGGCATGAAATATTCTTTCAAATAGTAGACATCATCGCAGTTAAACAAGAAAAATTTGGTATTATTTTATGTAAAAATTTCCATTTAATTCATACAGAATTATTAGAAATATTTTATAGCTATATGCAACAGTATAATCATTCTCAAACAAACATTAAAATTAAATTCTTTATTCTTACAGAACATATTAGTTTCCTACCAACTACTATAGTAAACGCGTGTCAGATATTAAGAATAGAGCGTCCTTCCAAAGAAAAATATGTAGAACTATCTTCCTTTTTAACAAATGATAAGAACAAACCCTATTTACAGTATATTTCAGATTTTAAAAACAATAAAAAGTCACCCATATTAAATAAAAAAATATCGGATGTATTGAATGAAATCGACACATCTGGTATAATAAATACGAAAGAGATCAGGTCTTTTCAATTAATAGATTCAACCGAAGAAATTCCAAAGGATGTTTTCAATATTATATGTGATAATATTATTCAAGAGATATTAAATCCAAATAAAATTTCGTTTACAGCATTAAGGGATACTTTATACGATATATTAACATATAACTTAGATATGACAGAATGTTTATGGTATATTTTAAAGTTTTTTATTGAAAGCAATTATCTAGAAAAAAATGATGTTTCTGAAATATTAAAACGCACATACACATTTTTAAAATACTATAATAATAATTATCGTCCAATTTACCATTTAGAGAGTATTATGTTTTATATTATAAATAAGATACATAACTTTAATGAATTATAAAAAAGCATGCGAAAACTTAGAAATAGATTGGAAAGATGAAATTACAACAGAACTATTAAAAAAACAATATAGATCATTCGCTCTGAAATATCATCCTGATAAAAATATAGAGGAAAACACAGTAGCGAAGTTTCAAGAAATACAAGAATCCTATGAATATTTAATGAAATTTAAAGATTTTACGGATATAGAAATTGATTCGGATGATGAAACTGATTCTGAAGACGGTTTGCGAAATAAAAACGATTATAAAACCATACTATTTTCTTTTTTGAAAAACATATTAATAAAAGATAATCGTAACAAGCTGTTCCTAACCATATTTAAAAAAATTTCGAATACATGCGAATCTAATGCTATTGAAATATTAAATAAATTAGATAAGCATATTTTAATAAAAATATATGAGATACTAGATAAATACCAAGATGTTTTACATTTCAGCGAAGATTTTATCATAAAGATAAAGGAATTGGTAAATGAAAAAATAAAACATGATGAATGTATTATATTAAACCCAACAATAGATGATTTGTTTGAAAACAATATCTATAAACTAAAAGTAGGTGACTTTATGTATGTAGTACCGCTTTGGCATAATGAATTGATATATGATAATTCTGGAAATGATATTTATGTGAAATGTATACCTATTTTACCAGACAATATGGAAATAGATGAAAAAAATAATATTGTTTCTTATCACGAATTTAAAATAAAAGATATATGGAATAAAGATATGATTTCTATAGATTTAGCAAAGCAACGATTTTACATAAAACCAGAGACATTAAAAATAAAGGAAAATCAAAGTGTACACTTTATTAAACAAGGTATTTCAAGAATTAATACAAAGAATGTATACGATGTTTCTAGTAAAAGTGATGTAATTATACACATTCATTTATCTCTTTAGTTTTTTATTAAATTGTGAATAATAAAAAACATCCGTATTATATATATGCCTTACCCATTTTTTGATATAAACAGTATTAAAGAAAGATGCAACGACGATATAAAGAAATTTAAAGCAATCCCTGAGTATAATACTACATTTGATTCCACAAATAAATTGAACACAAATGCGGTTACGACATCAGCAGAACTTAAAACAAATATTGGAGGACTAATACGTGAATTTGAATCGTTAATCGGACCAACAAAATTAAAAGATTTTGATTATCCTCATGATATAGGAAAAAAAGATACTGAAACACAAAAAAAATTATGGATACTTCGCACCTATTTATTTTATCAACTTTTAATATTCGCCACTTTAATTATGTCAAATAAGGTATTGTTTGATGATGTGTATAAAGATAAAAGTCCCAAAAGAACATTTCGCGTCGACATTACACCAGCAGAATTAAAAAATTATAAAATGGGTATATTCGGAAGTTTAACTCCTACTTCAGATATTGATATTGGAATACAATATTCAGGAGAAAATGCCGGAATAAATGCGCTTTCTTATCTTGTTTCTGTTTTTGAAGATATGTTTCTTTTTTTCCTTGAAAAAAACAGTTTATCATTAGATATTGAAACTTATGCAGACATGATGACAATACCAAATCCTGATACAAATACTAATAAGACCAGTCCTGACTTGTTTTATTTAGATACAAGTTATTTTACAATAGACCATTTCAAAAAAATACTTCCATATGCGGGGGCAAGCATTTTACGTAACCATATTACTGCGAAAACAGATTTGGGAACAACACAAGATAAAGTGCCGGGGGAAATCGATTCATTTCAATTCAACAGTATTTTTGAAATAAAGCCAATAGCAGATGGCAGCGCAACAGAAGCTACGGCATCGAAAGATGTTAAAATTTATTTAAAAACAGATACAGGAAATGATCTATCTCTAAATCAGGCGTTAGATGATAATGCTTGGCAAAACGAAGCAAAAAAATTAACAAAGGACTATATGACACGATCGTATGCAGATGCCAGAGAAATATATTATAAACTTGTAGAAGACGCAGAAAAATCAACACAAGAAGCAAGAACAAATTATAAACAAAACAAAACGAATGTAGGTACAGATAAAATTTGCGATATTATGCAAAAAATTGGTAAAGCATTAATATATAGAGCAGAAAGTTACACATGTGCGCCTACTGTAATGCATGTTGTTCGTGTATTGCAAGCAAGTAAAGATCAGCCAGAAAAATACAAAACAACGACACCCGACTATTGTAAAACTAAAGGATTGACTGAACCCTTATGTGATATCGGTAAATATGGTTATATAATAAGTATGTTAGAACAAATCGGATATATTAATCGATTTAAAATAACATATTGTTTATCAACTGGACATCTCGATGAAGCTAAATGTGCTAAAAAATTAAAAAAATATAAGGAAAGATATGATAATGCAATAACTATTTACAATACTAAAAAAACGCTTCCAGTTACAGGTGGTAAACGAAAACGAAGAACAAAAAAAGATTTACGTAAGAAGAAAAAAAGGATGATTAAAACCATTAAAAAATAAGTGATAATAAAAGTTTTTTTTAAATTTTACAATTTACCATATTTATCTTATTAAATATATAAACACTATTTAGTAGTTATATATTAAATGAAATTATGGATACTATTTTTTATTTACATAGTATCGTGTTCCGGTTTCTTTGTCAAATTCCCATTTGGGAAAAAGTTTTCAATAAAGGATAAGGAAGTAAAAAAAGAAATAGAATATAAGTTACCAAAGGAAAAGCAGGAAATTATAAATAAAATAACAGGACTATATGCTTTAATCGGACCAGATATTCATATTAAAAATGTATCTACTCTTTTTGATTTATTCATAGGTGATGGTGTAATACAAAGTGTATTTTTTGATAATGGGAAACTTACATTTGTAAAACATTATGTAAGAACTGAAAAACTTTTGTACGAACAAAGTTATGGAAAATTACCCAAACATGTTTTTTTACAGGTGCTATTTATGTTATTGCACAAAATGAAAATCTTGCCAAACACACTAGGATTAGCTAATACAGCCATTATGAATATTAATAGAAAGTTTTATGCATTATATGAACGTGATACTCCGTATTTGTTAGATATCGATTTTAATAAAAAAGAAATAACTACAATTAAAAAAATAGATATTATGGGGATGAAATATTTTTCAGCCCATTCCAAGTATGATAAAACTGTATATTCTATTGAATATAACATGATGCAAAATAATATTAATTATCATGAACTTTCTGAGGACTTAACACCAATTAAACATAGAGCCATTCAAATGAAATATTTACCTCTTGTTCATGATTTTATTAATACAAACAACAACATTATAATAACAGATTCGCCTATTGTAATAGATTTATCGTGCCTGTTTACAAAGTCATTACCTATTCTATTGGATAAAAAAAAACCTACAATTATTAAAGTTTTGAATAAACACACTATGAAAATAGAGGAATATTCAATTCCAACTGGATTTTACATTTTTCATTATGCGGATTATAAGGAAGATCAATACAAAATAGAAATATATGCATCGTTGTACGAACAATTAGATTTTTCAGAATTAAACATAAGCGGAAAATACCGTAAAATAGTAATACATAAAGAAACAAAAACAGTAGTTATAATGAAAAATCCTGAACTAGAAACGTTAGACTTAGAATTCCCTGTTAAATTAGTAGATAAAATCGTCTTTCGAAGTATTGAAAATAAACGCATAAATGGATTCGTAATTTGTAGAGACTTGGAAGTAATAAAGAAACTAAATTTTGGAAATAAATTCATATCAGGAGAACCTGCTGTAACTTATATTGAAAATATACCCTATTTAATAACTTTTGGATTTAATGATAATAAGAGCGATGATAGTTATTTAATTATTGTGAATATGGATACCTATGAAGTAATAGAAATTCCTATTCATGAAACATTAAATATTGGGTTTCATTCGATTTTTTATAAATATTAATTTTTGTTGTTCGTTGCTCAATCATTATTTTTTTATATATTTAGAATAAATATAATTAAATATAATTATATAAATGAATGTACTTATATGTATTTGTTCTAAGTATCCGAATACCCTTCTACATAATTGTATCGATGAATTATACAAGAAACAAATAAATACACACGATGATTATTTATACAAAATACATGTAGTAGACTCTGATAGTGATAATTTTATTTATTACAATCAAATAGAGAAAAATTTCCCCGATGTGGAAATACATATGATTAAAAATAAAAACTATGAATATGGTGCTTGGAAATACATATTGGATAAATATCCATCATTTGATATATATTTTTGCATTCAAGACAGTACAATTATTAATAACTATATAGATTTAAAGGTAATAGATGATAAAACTTGTTACGCTTTCCATAATCATAGTGGGTATCATTCACATCCGTCTATTAAAGAAAAAGGTATAGAAAAATTAAAAGATACTGGATTGAATTACAATTCAATAATAGATGCACCATTTAATTTGGCACAACATAATAGTTTTATTATAAATAATATAATAATTAATGATATATTTAAACATTTTACCGTCCCGCCTATAAATAAAGTTGAAAATTGTTGTTACGAAAGACATTTCGGTATATACTTTTTGGACAAAGGTATTAAAACAATTAATTTATGCGAGTTTATGAGCAAAACAGAGTGTGGGAGGATGTAAATAAGAAAAGTAAGGTGTAAATATTTAAAGGTGTAAAAAATTGATTAACTACAAACAAAAACAAATAATAAAAAAGTAATGGAAATAGAAGACATAATTCCTGTAAAGAGATATCAATTTATAGATTCAGATGTAAAACTTTTAGTTAATGAACTAATTAATACAATTGGTCTTCCTTCTTTAAAACCTACTCTTGAAGAATTGGAATCATCAGTTAAAACTTTATCAAGAAAATATAAGATACATCCAGCAAAAAACCAAATGCGGTCTATGTACGAAAAACACTTCTTACATATACCTATTAATTCAGAATTAAAACGCTACTTTATCAAACGTGTTATGCGTTCTGAATCTGGCGTAATTGTCGTAACCATCGTTACTAAACCTGGTGAAAATATTAAATTTTCATGTCCTGAAAAATGTGCATATTGCCCTACTGAAACAAACCTAGACAGCATTCCAACTCAACCTAAATCCTATATTTCCACAGAACCTGCTATGTTAAGAGCCACTCGCAGTAATTTTGATATTGGAGAACAAATAAGAGACCGTATTAAATCATATTTCTTTACAGGAAATCTTAAAAGAGATGATAAAAAGAAAAAGATGGAGGTGATTTTATCAGGTGGAACATGGGATGTTATGCCAAAAAGTTATCGTGACCAAGTAATTCACGAAATGTACTATACATTTAATACAATTATTGGGAATCGTCCTATATTAAGCCTGGAAGATGAAAAAACTATAAATCAAACCGCTTTATTTGGTGTGATCGGATTAACAATCGAGACCCGACCTGATTATGTTACTAAAAAATCGCTACTCGAATATCTAGAATATGGAGTTACTCGTGTTCAATTAGGTGGTCAAAGTATACACGACGATATTCTTTTGAAAATTAAGAGAGGGTGCACAAATAAAAATATGATTCAAGCAATTCGTTTATTGAAAGGAATTGGAATGAAAGTTGTAACACACTGGATGCCTGACCTACCTGGTTCATCTCCAGAAAAAGATGCAATAATGTTTGATACATTAATTAGTTCTCCAGATTTACAATCCGATGATTGGAAAGTATATCCTTGTGCTGTAGTAAAATCAGCGAGTGAAGACCTTATTATTAAAAGTGAAATCAACGAATGGTATGAAAATGGAACATATGTTCAATACGCAGAACAAAATATTGAAGACTTAATTAATATGTGCATAAGTTTTAAAGAAAAAATAAATCCATGGATAAGAATTGAACGTTTAATTCGTGATATACCAACGCAATCTATTACTTCAGGATATTCTAAGGTTGTTAATCTTAGACAAATTATTCATCATAGAATGAAGGAACACGGTAAAACGTGTAAATGCATAAGATGCATGGAAATTAAAGATAATGCACATCTAATCGACCAAGGAAAACTAGTGGTTCGTAAGTATGAAGCATCGCAAGGTACAGAATATCATATTTCATTTGAAATTGAAAAGAAGTATTGGAATTGGTCATATATTCTATTTTGCATATTGTATATGTGGAATAAATTGTTTGGTAAAACAATTTATTACGAAGGAAACCGAGCAGAATATTGTGGACTCTTTGGATTTTTAAGACTTCGTATTGATCCCAATCCAGGGCTTGAACTAGTCGATGAATTAAAAGAATGCGGATTAATCCGTGAGGTTCATGTTTATGGGCTATCCACAAGTGTTGGAAATCAAAACGATAAATCTTCGCAACATAAAGGGATCGGTCAACTCTTAATGAAAACAGCAGAAGATATTATTCGAGTTCATGGACTATACAAATCCGCAGTTATAGCTGGAATTGGATCTAGAGAATATTATAAAAACAAATGCGGTTATGAATTGGGAAAATACTACATGATAAAACATATTTAATCTGTAAAAAGACAAAGAGGTGATATCCTGATTTTGGCGTTATTTTTCTTTATGGCTTCCAAATGATAGTGACGATGTTCGCAATCTGTCTGTGGATTTACTAATGGATGACATATATGGTCAAAAGACATTTTTATTCCAAGAGCCTTTTCATTTTTAGATATTAGGTCTTTTGATATTTTATTGAATGTATTTTTTATTTCCCAGTCATACACACAATCCTTAAATTTATGTCTTCTATAAATAGAAAACCCATTAAATGCGGAATAACAATGTAATAATTTAGATTTATCCATATTTTGCAATTTATAAGATATGTATTTGATAGTAACCTCAACGACATTTATGTTTCCTGGAAAATGAAAACAACTAAATACATAAGGATCAACAGATAATGCCCAAATATCATAATAATTTTTCCTATTAAACGATAAAGCGTCCCACTCACCCTCAAATTTATCTCCAACCAGTTTTTCATTATTTAAAATACTTTTAAGGATATTTGCGTCCATGTTTCCTGAACATACATCATCCATATCCAACATTATCATGTATTGAAAATCTTCTTGATTGAGATGTTGTATGTGTTCTAGTATTTTATTTCTAGCGTTTGAAATCTTTTTACTACGGAAACTAAAATCGTCTGGAATCTTATTTTCAATAGAATGAACTATATCTAATTTATATTTATTTTTCATCATTTTTAATACATTTAGGCTATCGTCTGACGAAGAATCTTCTGAAATAATAATTTTGTAGTCATCAAACAAATTTATTAACTTATCTATATTTGCAAATACTGGTTGTAAAAAATTAGCACAATTTTTAACACATCCACATATATATACTTTTTTGGAATATAGTTTAGGAACTATAGCCGGTTCGTCAAACGTAATTGTTATAGTATCCTCCTTTTTTTCTGACTTCTTTGAAATTTTTTTACCTGCCAAAAAGGAGTTATCATAAAGCCGAACAAGTTCAGACTCATAACTATTCATAAATGCCTTAGGTTCCATTAATTTTAAAAAATCTCCCTGAATAGTTCGTTTATATGAATCTATCTTTTCCGGGTTATTTACTAAATCGACAACAATATTTACGTATTCTTCTTTTGTATTCGCAACTAATTCTGGATATCCACAATTGATCAATAAAGAACTCGATACATTATGTACATGATAGTTTGGATTATAAAGAGTTACAACAGGAATCGAATTAAATAGACTATTGCATGTAGTAGTTGTGCCGGAATAAGGAAAAGGATCTAATAAAATATCAAACATAGTGAATAATTTATCATATTCTTGATTTACTAATTTATTTAATACGATCACCCTATCTCTAGTTGTGTTTAACTTATTTACATAAAATTGTGTTCTCTCTTCCTTATTATCAAAGGATTCTAATTTAAGTAAAATTATTGTATTCGGACACTTGGCCAATATGCCTCCCCATAGGTTTAATAACTCTGTATTCGACTTATTTTCCTTATTAATGGCACCAAGTATAATCTTTTTTTGTGTTTTACGTGGATTTGGTACAAATTGATGAATTGGTTTAAACAATAAAAAACATTTTGGTAAACGTATTAATTCTTCCGAATAACGTTGTTTTGTCAAAGGACTATCAGCAATTCCATCTGTTATGCGATATTGAATCCCCTTCAATCCTGTAGTATTTGGAAATCCAAGATATGCTATCTGAATAGGTGCAGGACGAAATGTAAAAATTTCTATCTTGTTCATAACCGTATGACCCATCAAGTCAAATAATATATCAATTTTACAATCATTTATTAAATTTGCTGCATCCTTAGGAGATAATTTATTTACATAGTGTATTTTTATCCCCAAATTGTCATAAACAGGTTGAACTTCTGGACAGTTTGAAAACAGTATAATTTCAAACCGATTTCTGTCATGATTAATTAAAATTGGCAAAATAAAATTTGAAACGGAATGCATTACAAAATCCGCAGATAAATATCCTAATCTTATTTTACTTTCCTTCTTCCTAGATTGGAAAGAATAACTAGGTCTATCCGGAAGCAAATTATTAAATTCCAAGTATTTTTTAAATATCATTTCATGATCATAGTATAAATAATCATTAAAACACAACATATTATCAAAAGATAATAGCTTTTTTCGTAGTTCTAAATTAAATTTTATTGCTAATTCCAAAGCTTTTTCGCTGTATTTAATTGATTTTTCTATATCACATCTCGAGTTAAACAGATAACCAGCATCGTGATAATTTCTCCATTTTTCGTTTTTATCATAATCTGTTAAACAAGGAATTTTAGAATTTAGTTTTATCAAATTTAATAGACTTGTTAGACCATTTTCATAATTCAAATTTACCAAATTACATCTCGTGTAAACGGTTAAAAATCTTGGTTCATTCATGTATTTATCAAATAAATTATCTTTATTTAATGAAAAAACATGGTTCGAAAATCCAACATCTAAAAGCAAATCACATAAATCGCAAAAGTTTTCTTTAAAATCAGGCTTTATAGTATAACATAATTTATACCATAATAATTCTTTATCTTTTGATATTCCTTTATAAAGTCTACCCATGTTATAATATAATTCAGGATCGTCAGGAAACAAAGTTATCATTTTTGTTAATATGTATTCTCTTTTTTCAAAATTTTCTTCACTCATAATCATGTCTCTTGTCATATTATACAACACATGTTTATTGGTAGTAATATCAATTTTATTGTTTATAACTTGGTCATACAAATTTAAAAATTGTTGCATTTTATATTAAGTAATCATTCTTTGTTTTTAATATATTGTAATTGAATATATTAAAAAATTAGTTTCTAGGAATTACTTTACGTATATGATAATGTATTAAAACTAATTTATCTCTATCTTTTACGTGTGCATCTTCCTCATTACCATAAACCTCCTCAAATAATTTAATTTTCATCCTAGGGCTAGTGTTTCGATTTTCTTCTTGAATAAATTGATACAAGTTTTTACATAGAATATGGAATTCACGAACTAAATCTGATGTTGAAATGGTATATATATCATATAATGCTTTATAGATAAGAGGATTCTTTGGAGAAGCACCAAGAAACCCTTGGAAAACTGTTCCGGGAAAATAACTTGAATTTACAGTAAAAAAATCTACGTCACCAACAATATCATCCATATTCTCTTCTATCATCGCATCAGTGTCAATATAAACTCCACCTTTAACATAAAGATAATAATAACGAAATAGATCCGCACGATGTTCTCCATAATTAAACGTATAAAATTTTGCAACAACATTTGGAAATTCAGGAATTGGATTCTCTGAAAAAAATTCTATGATATCATCATCTTTAAAATGTAAATATTGCCATCCTGGGGAGCGTTGTTTGATCATATCAACAATATAAGGCTCCTGGTCTTTTCTAGATGTTTGAACAATTGTTTTCGGAATAGACATATACCCTATTTTATACAGTTGTTTTTATATCAAATATATCCTCTAACGTTTTTTTATTTTCAATAGAATCATTATATCCCTTTTCTACCATTTCTGTAAACTTATATTGTGCCTTCGAAAACAACGTTGTATAATCTGATATACTCATAGATGTAGGAATTGTTTTGTTTTTCTTTTTCCAAATATTTGGAGTAATATGCAATACTGATTTTGTAGTATTTAAATATGGATGTCTACTAAACCCACCATCGAAAGATAAGATATCTCTATAAACATTCGTAAAACCACCTGTTACTAATGGTATGTGAGAACTCGCAATACAACAATTTAAAGCATCTTCTAAATTATCAAATCCTGTGAAAATAGTAGTGTTGGGTTTGTAATGATTTTTATCAAATGTAGTAACACCTATAAAAAGTCGCCTCAAATCAAAATCCTCTGTGGTGTAGGTTTCTAACATTCGTCTTTTAATAGAATTTTCAATTTCACTTATTTTATCTGTATTTTGTAAGGTTGAATCCAGGATTTGGTTTTGTATTTCATCTATATTTCTATTAAAACATAACAAAAGAGAGTTCCATGCACCAGCAGATGCTCCTGAAAAAATATAATTCTCTAAATCGTAATTATCCTTTATGTATTTACATATACCCATTACATAAAACCCTTTGAAACCACCTGGTGATATAGATATTATTTTTTTGTTTTTTATGAATTCATTTTCTATTAAGAATTTTTCAACTTCGCTTTCATGAAACGTGTGCTTGTTTTTTATATTACGAATATACTGCGATTCAATATTAGATTTTTTTGAATACAGTCTAGTCAATTGAATTAATGATGTTTTTTTAAATGAAAGCATTTCAATAAAAAATAAAGTGAATAGGATTATATTATAATGTACAAACATTTTTCTAGTATTGTTATATTTTAATAATACTAAAAGTTTTTAAATTTTACCAATATGAAAAAATGAGAATATTTTTAGTTCTCATTCTTCTAAACGCTATTTATTACGGATTACAAAACAATTCCTACTTCTACAAGATTCTTTACTGCTTTTTTTATAATTTACGCGGCCTTCTTCACAATCTTCTTCTTCTTCGGGGCAGCCTCCTCGACAGCAACCTCTACATCAGCAACCGGCTCGGGGGATGGTGCTACCTTCTTGATAATCTTCTTCACAGGAGCAGCTGCGACAGGAGTTTCCTCTTCCGCATCGGAATCCTCAACCTCCGTCGAAACCGGAGCAGGAAGCTCCTCTTCCTCCTCATCCTTGATCTGAGGAACAACATCCATCTTACTAATCTCATCTGTAGACAACTGAATATGGCAACGACCATAAACGCTAACTACCTCCCTAGGCTTAACAACACACTGAACAAGCTTCCAAGTAAGACCCCAACCCTTGCCGCCAAACCAAAGTCCACCACACTGGAGAACACAAGCAACATTGCTCATCTTAGGAATGAAATCCATAGGAGTCATGTTCTCGTTGTCGCAAGGGAAAATCTGTTGAGACTTCGTGTCGTAAATCTCAATTGCCCAACGACCGTTATAGTTAGGAACCTTGGCACGAATGGAAGGAGGCTTTGAAGGATCAATCTTCTTGGTTACCTTATCCTTGCTATACTTAAGAACAGGATAAAATGAATGCTTCACCACAGCAAGAGGTTGCTCCTCGCCAAACCATGCCTCGCTGTTCTTCACAGCATCATTCAAGATTTGCGTCTCAAATGCCTTGAGCTTCTCAAGAAAATCCTTCGTGGCATCGGTGGCGTAATCGTTGTTTGGGAAATTCAACGACATGCTATACTTTCCATCCGCCTCACCAGTTTTCTCATCTACGAAATCCGCAATTCCCCACGTCATCATGAGAGGAGTGGAAATGTGAAGTGCACGATTCGACTGGGTGCTGATAAGACTAATTGCCTTACCACCACGATCATTCACCTTTGGCTGCATGTATCGGATGGAGTCAGGCTTCCATTCGGAAGTGCTCAAAACAATAGGAGTAGCGGGCTTCGAAGACATACTAATAACTCGGAAATAACCTGGTTATGAATTATATCTTGTCAAATCTTTAAATCAATTTTTTATATCTTTTTTTGGACGACAGCAGAAACGCTGACGAATATTCTCAAATATTTAGGGTTGTCGTTACAAAATAATAATTAATAGAATCATTTAAACAAATATATTTATAGTATATATAAATCAGTTTGTATGATAAAAGACTCTGAAAATATTAAAATAAATGAATTCATTCCAAAAAATACTATGAAAAAACATAAATCAGCAACACATATTTTACCTGAACAAATAGATTTTTCACGTCATAAAAAGGTTTCTTTTGAAATATATAAAATACCAGATCTTAAAGTGATTGCCAAGAAACATGGACTTCATGTGACAGGAACTAAACCTGTTTTAATAGAAAGAATAAAAAAATGTTTTTATAGAACACAAAAGGCTATTCTTATTCAATCTATTTTTAGAAGTTGGATAGTAAGATATTCTATAAAACTTAGAGGTCCTGCACTTAAAAATCGTAAATTATGCGTAAACGATACTGATTTCATTAGTATGGAGCCTTTGCTTGAAATACCAAATGAAAATTTTTATAGTTATACAGATTCAAAAGATTTTACTTATGGTTTTAATACATCTTCTCTTATACAATTAATGAAACAAACCAGTAAAATAACAAACCCTTATAACCGTGAAAAAATAGATGGAAATATAATAGAAAATATAAAATCTTTGTATAGATTATCATTCATTATATATCCTAATTTTAAAAATGAAAACGAACAGCTTAATAAACCAAAACCCCCACCGCCTCCACCCGTTCGAAGAAATACGATTGTAACAAGTGATACAATTCGTTATGAAAATCCTGTTCAACAAAATAGAATAGAAAGATTATACGAAACTAGACGAAATACAGCCGAACAAAGAATTCAAAATTTATTTTCCGAAATAGATCAGCTTGGAAACTATACGCAAACGAGTTGGTTTACAACATTAAATATCAACTCATACATAAGACTGTTTAGAAATTTATATGATGTTTGGTATTATAGAAGTCAATTAACTAGAGAAACTCGATTAAAAATATGTCCTTTGCCAGCTCCGTTTGAAACAACTATAGAAAGAAATGGGGCGAGACCACTTAATTTAGAAGATATTCAACAAATATGCATAGAAGTATTTGAAAATCTTGTGTTTATGGGTGTTGATGATGACCATAGAAAATTAGGAACATTTCACGCTCTTACGGCATTAACACTTGTGTCGCCAGAAGCTAGAATGGCTATGCCTTGGTTATACGAATCGGTTATCGCTTACTAAGATTATTCATTTGTTTTGATATGTCATAACAAATGAATAAAAAGTATTTATCGGTAACGTTGCCCTTGAAGACTGAACCGCTTTTGGCAGTTTATAATCTTCAAGGGTGTAAACATGTTTTAATTAAATATGTTTAAATTGATTTTTACGTTTTTTATTTAATTAAATAATTCTATGACCAATCCACGAGTTGAAAAAAAATAATTTGATAATTTATTATATTATTTGGAAAATGACTTAAAAGCAAATCATGATTATTAATTATAATAGCCAGATGGTTAGAACTGCTAAGTCCGCTACTCCCGCTTCCACTACTCCTGCTGTCCCCAAGGTTGAGGCTGCTCCCAAGACTCCCCGCGTCAAGAAGGCAGTTTCCGCAGCGCAACCCAAGGCTGAGGCCCCCGTTGTCGCTGCCCCCGTTGATACGCCTGCTGTCCCCGCAGCTGATGTCTCAACTCTTCCCCTCAAGATGACCGAGTACAGCGCTAAGCTTCAACAGCTCGTTGGTCTTTTCTCTACTCTAAAGAATGATTTTAAGACCCTTGAGAAGGCCGTATCTCGTGAGATGAAGGCTGCTGCCAAGCTTTCTTCAAAGAAGCGCCGTAACAACGGAAACCGCAAGCCTTCGGGTTTCATCAAGCCCACCCGCATTAGTGACGAGCTTGCCGCTTTTCTCGGCAAGACCGTTGGCACCGAGATGGCTCGCACCGATGTCAGCAAGGAGATCAACGCTTACATCCAATCCAACGGTCTTCAGGACAAGCAAAATGGTCGCAAGATCAACCCTGATGCCAAGCTCACCCAGCTCCTTAAGCTTAGCAAGGAGGACGAGCTTACCTACTTTAACCTCCAACGCTTCATGAAGCACCACTTCATCAAGGCTGAGGTTGTTGCCGCCGTTTAAATAAAAAAAATAAAAATAAAAAGTAACATAAACAAGTAAATTAAAAAAAGTAAAAAACAATTAAACCCAAATAAAAAATGAATGCTTTACTACGGAAAAATTCGAAAACTTTTTGTGATAATTTTTACATTATCACAAAAACAATATAAAAAATTTTACTCATGTTTTCCTATAATGTCTGGTGCAACCACATCGTTTGAAGATATTGTTAAGAATTATGTTGAAACAAATAACCCACATGTTCATATTTTGACGCCTTGTTTTGGAGCAGTTTGTTTTATAAACTTTGTTCATAGTTTAATTACAACTATGGAGGTATTCCGTAAATACAACATCGGTATTAGCATCGACTTTTGCAAAAACGATAGTTTAGTATCCCGTGCTCGTAATAATTTAGTTGCTAGAGCTATGAATAATTCTAAAATGACACATATTATGTTTATAGATAATGACATAACTTGGGATCCGGTAGATATAATTAAATTGTTGATATCGAATAAGCAATTAGTTGGCGGAATTTATCCTTTGAAACATTATAACTGGAATAATTTATTAGTTGATAAAAAGAATCCAGATAATAATAATGTTGTGCAATCCTGGTTACAAAAGAAAAACGAATCTCAATTCAGGGATATGATTAGTGATGAAAATATGATACAACATAGAGTATTGGGTTATAATGTAAATTATTTAACCAACTCGATTCAAGTAGAAAATAATTTAACTAAGGTGAAACATATTGCTACCGGATTTATGATGATTCAACGTAATGTAATTGAAAGTTTATGTAAGGCGTTCCCTTCTACCAAATATACTGATGATGTTAGTTTTTTAAGACCAGAAGAAAATCAATACGCTTATGCTCTATTTGATTGTGGTGTTGAAGACGACCATTATTATTCTGAAGATTGGATGTTCTGTCATCGTTGGACAAAATTGGGCGGATCTGTTTATGTTGACGTTACAATTAATTTAACACATACTGGTATTGAGGATTATAAGGGTTGTTTGGTAGCATCTTTAATTTAGAACTAATACTATTATTTAGGATTCTTATTATTTTATCAATATAATTTATATATTTATAAAATGAGTTCTATGGTGTTTGTTAGCAATAAAGCTTTAGAAGATAGGATAAGTCAGTATAATAGATCTATTGTTGATTTTTATGCTACAAAAAAAGATCTTACTGATAACTATGCTAAAAAAACTGAACTTTTTAGTTACGCTAAAAATAGCCAGCTTGATAGTTACGCTAAAGCTGACGATTTTAAAAATTTAAAGGTTAAAGTAGAGAATTTAGAAAAAAGACTTAACGCGAATGATGCGTCAAGTTTGTCAGGTATAACAAGTAGTGGAATTGGTGCAGTTGGAACTGGTGCATCTGCAGTAGGTAGTGCTCTTGGAAGTGGATTTGGCCTTTTTGGTACTTCATCTGATCAGCCACCTCCTATTCCAACACAAGCACCAACACCACCAACAAAAAAAGGAGGTATTAAAAAATCTAGAAAACGCATCTATAAGCGTAAAAGTTATAAAAAAAGAACAAATAAATAATGCGATCATTAATTCGCAAAGACAAATCCCTCTTTATTCATAATCTCTTGCAATTCCATTTTATTCACAAGTTTTTCCTCAATTTCAATATTCGCCCAATTTTCCAGATCTTTATGATTATGTATCTGAAATATTTGATAAATGTTCAATAACTGCCTATAATCTGTAATATATTTTGTGTTTTTCAATAACCATACATAAAATCCATACGGATTTGTCTTGCTTTCACAGTATTTATTATATTTATAATACCAATTTATCGTTTCTCTTATTGAAGTAGTTGAATTTATGTTATAATCTGTGCCAGACAGCACCATTATTTCACAAAAATGATTTTCTGTCATATTCAAATCCTTTAAAATCGATTCTGTATCGTATAATACAACCGTATGATTTAATAAACTCAGATTACGAATCACATACGGACACCCGTATAGAAACATGTCCATATCATCACTCATACATGCCCATGCTTTACCAATTTTTAATAAATAAGCGCATAATCTATCAGCTTCTCCTGGTGCATCATAATAATGTACACCATAGGCATCCATTAACCTCTTTACTTTTTGGATATCTTCATGTCGAATTCTAACCATTTGTCTCTTTAGATGCTCCATTTCTTGAATTATTTCTTGTTTTTCTTGTTCGGATGCGGTTTTTAATTTTTGTTGTAACTGATTATAATTTATCTCAGCGTCCTTTTTTTCCATTCTACGTTGTCGCAATAAGTCACGTTTTTCAGGTGGAGGTTTTCCATCAAATATGAAAATTGGTGTTATGTGATATGACTTTAATATAGATATAAACAAATACATGCTCTCCATCAACGAGTTTTCGCCTGCAAATTTATACAAATAAATACTTGTATCAATTACTATTACTTTATTTGAAAAGTATTTAAGATGTTTTTTAGATACAGATTTCTTTGTACAATTATCATGTAGGAATCGATTCAAATATTTTATCCCCATTTTTTATAAAAAGGCTTTTGATTACGGATTATGCATTTCGTTTTATTTTATTCACAGATTCAATTTTTCGAACTCATGTAAAATAAAATATATATGCTTATATCAGATATTATGAATTCAAAAATTTTCACTCCAACGTCCAACTATTTATTAGACTTTTTAGATAGCCATATTTCGCATAAATTAGAAGGTTTCGAGAAAACTAAACTTTCTATTGAATCAAAGAAAATAATTACATTTTTATTTAACCAAATTAAAATTGCAAACCAAAATCCTATTCTTTCAGACCCTAGGTCTACAAATATTCAATTTGGCAACGATTATGATTTAATAGATGAAAACGTAAAAACTCATATCGAGACATCAAACTTTATTGGGAAAACATGCGAATTTCATATTAAAAGTCATCATATTCGAGTAAACATATTCTCTGAAACGGATATTCCTGATACATATTTCAAAAAAATATACATATGGTTATACACAGCCCTAGAATTCTCAGAAAGAAAATGTTCACAAAAGCTTTCATTTTATCTTTATTTAACAGATCTAGAAAAAACGGTTCCGACAAAAAATCATTCTATTGATCGCATTAACGTAAATACTGGTTTTACTTTCCCATGTAGGTCGAAAAATGAAATCAATATTTATCGTAAAGAAGAATGGTTTAAGGTTCTTATACACGAAACTTTACATAACTTAGGTCTTGACTTTTCACATCATGAATATTCACGAATTGATAATAAAATAATAGAATTATTCCCTGTACAATCTGAAGTTCGATTATGTGAAACCTATTGTGAAATGTGGGCAGAAATAATTAATATAATGTTAATTGTGTTTACTACAACAAGAAATCCTGAGAATATAGATTTTCTATTAAAACATACAGAAAAAATGCTAGATTACGAACGCGTTTTTTCACTTTTTCAATGTGCCAAAATTTTAAAACACTTTGGTATTTCATATACCCAACTTTATGAACGTACAGATAATGCACATATGATACGTAAAATGAGATATAAAGAAAATACACCTGTGCTTTCCTACTATATTATCAAATCCTTTTTGATGTATAATGTAAACGATTTCTTGGAATGGTGTGTCTCTAACAACGGAATATCTATTCGGTTTCATGATGCGGATATTAATAGAAATTTGGACAATTATTTTATATTGATAAAACAGCATTATCAGGATAAAAAATTTATAGATTGTATAGACCAATTATGTGATTGGTTTATAAAGCAAGAAAAAACAAGACGTAGCAAAGATACTGAATTTAAAACATTACGTATGAGTTTATTTGAAACCTAATTCTTTTTGGTGGTTTTTCTTCGTTTACTGGATTTTCTTTTTTTGGATTGCTTCTTTTTGACGCCAGCAGTTTGTAGAGGTTCTTTTCCATCGTTACATACATAAAAATCACCTTGCATATATTGAAGTCCATTCGCTATATCGGTATTTGTTTTTCCAGTATCATAAAATGGAATGGCACTAGTAGCCTTAATTCTATTTAACTCCTCTTGAGTATATAAGTCACCATAAAAGTTCTTTATTGTTTTTTTAATAGTATCCTCGTCTATAAAAGTGCATTTTTGTTTTCTTTCATTCGGGTTGGCACAAAATCCCATAGAAGGAACTACACAAGAAGCTGATTCTTTACTACAACAATAAGTTGTAGCTCCCCCAACAGTTCGTGTTTTTTTTGTTGCGCCATTATTCGATTTCTTTTTTAAACCTCCAGAAAAAAAATCACCAATTCCACTCGACACACTATCATAAGACTGTGACAAATCATTATTATCAAAATTACTTACACTATCATATGTAGTTCTAGCATTATCAATAACATAATTAGCTGCTTGTTTTGTACCAGTAGGATTAGCAATTGCACTACCTATTACAGCGCCAGTCGCTAATGCAGCTGCAGTTTTAATTCCAGAATTTGATGAACCGTTGTTGTCAACTTGTTGCTGGGTTTGTGCTTTTGGGTATATACCGGGTTGTTGTTGCTGGTATTGCGAATTTTGTTTATCAATAACTTCTCTAAAATTACAATCCATTTTATATTTTTTGCCATCTATGAATACTGAATTTCCTCCTCCTCTTTTTCGAGAATTTGATTTTTTTTTCATTATCTTATATTATTTATTTAGAAATTGTACATCACTAAATACGTGAAAAAAGGGACGAACCCTATTTTCGGTTTTTAGAGAGAGACAAGACAAATCAAACTACTTCTAACTACTATTTTTATTTATATTCCACGAAATATGACAGGAACAAATTCTTCGTAGAGTTCGTTGATTGCACCCATGTAGTCAAAGTTGTACTGACTGTATTCAGGAGTATCAAACACACCAGATTCATTCACGGCATCGTTTGTTCCATACTTAGTCAATAGTTCCGCAGAAACAACCTTGAATTCCTCCATCTTCTTGCGAAGTTGCTTGAACACTTCCTCCACTGTGGGAGGCTTGACTAGCTGCTCTTCGAGCCGAGCATTCTGCTCTTCCAGCATCTTAACACGTGCTGCAAGCTGATGAATGTTCATGTCCTCCGTTGCCGCAGGAATCGGCTTGTGGTTCACCTTCAAGGTGATGAACCGAGAACGCTCGAACTTGCGGAACTCGAATCCATCGTAGAATCCGTTGCAAGAGAACTCTCCCTTGCTAGAGATGGTCTTGCGAACAAGCTTCGATGTTTGGTTATCGTACCACTTGTCGAAGTGCACATAAGCACAGCGAGCTTCACGATCCGTGCCAGGCACAGTCTTAGACATGAAATCAACGCGGGAGACTTCTCCGATCTTGAGCTGGTCCTCAAAGAACTCGACAAGGGTATCGTGTTCGTTGTAACGCATGTCACCGTTGTCCATCGTCAGGTCGCTAGGAATAACAGGAATGTAGATGCTGCTCCACTCGCCATCCTCCAAAACAAGAGTGTCCTTGGAAGGAGAATGTGGCTTGGCCCCGGTGACCTTCATATGAGACATAGACTTTCCGTTGTCAAAATGGATGCCACCCGGGATATCGCTGCCCTGAATGGTGATTCCGAAATCAGCAATTTGCTGCAGACATTCAACATCAGAATCCTTGTTGATGATGATGTCCAGAAACGCCGACCGATAGCGAACTCCAGAGTCTGTCTGCATCGGCACGATGTTCACAGAGTCAGAATCCAGTCCGATCATCTGCTTGACGAACATGCTGACGTCGTAGGTCGACTGCAGTTCGCAAGGAAGCGAAACAATGCGGATGGCACGGATCTGCTGGGTCTCTTCAAGCATCTCAGGAGAAGGCTCACGAGCATACTGAAGGGCGGACATCTTGTTGATTGTTATTAGTTTTAAAAGCTAATGCTTTGGTAAGTGTTTTATCGATTCTAACTTCGATAACTTTTTGTTCAATTTTTTATGTCAAATTCTGGCGAAGTTGACATAAAATTAAATCAATTCTTTTCGTACTTTCATCAACAATACGTCTGGAATATGTCCTTTACTACGTTCAAAATGTACTAATTTCGCGTGTTTGGTTTCTAACAACATATTTTTTAATTCCAAATTACCAGAAAATTTGGCATCCAAAGCACGTTTACGTTCTGCCTCAAAAATAGGATTTGTTCCCAAAGTATAGAAATCAGGATCCATTACTATCTTTGAATCACGATATACTCTATCCTTTGATTTACCGCTTTTACTACCAGCAATTCGAGCTACCTCCAAATCTTTTGAAATATCGGTTCCACTTTCTACAGAAAATTTTAAATAGAAATCAGGAAATCCTTTCTTAAATTGAGAGGCCAAAAAATAATGTTCAACCGAATTCCAACGATGTCCTTCAATAGAAAATGGAGTAATCCAAGAATCATCTAATTTCCTACGCCAATCTTTAATGGATTTTAATATTTTATATTTTATTATATCCTCTTTTTTAATCTTTTCACCGGAACCTTCTCCTGGCTTTATATTGCCATTTGCTTTGGCATGGAATGAAAATACTGTATCGTTATCGTATAAATCCTTTGTCAAATATTCATCTTCTTTTTCTTCGGGTTCGCCTTCGTTAGCATTTAATCCTAAACGGGTTTTCATATTTCGAAAGTCTTGTATTAAATAATATGGTCCAGCATTTTTCTCTAAACATTTATTAATAATCATAATTTTAACATCATAAGGAACCTCACGAAATTTAAATATCTGCTTTTCTTTATAAGATACTAATTTATAATGGTTACCTGTATAGCAAGTCATAATATAAAAATCCGGAACAAAAGAACCCATGGTTTCCAAATCCGTATCGTTTAATTGACCACATTGCATAACTGAATCTAAGTCACCCGAAGAAAAAGCCTCTTCCGATAATAAAATCACTTTAATATTCAATAACTTTTCTAATGTGGATATTGCCCATGTATCCGCCCAATAATGACGTGTCAACATAAATTCACGAAACTTTTCAAGAGTGGTTAAATCTGCCATATAAACAAATTCATCTAATAACTCCTTTGTTTCTTTTTTCTCGATTTTTAATCGTTTTTGTTCCTCCAAAACCTTTTTGGCTTGTTGGATCATATCTTCGTTATCCTTTTTATTTGTGGAACGCTCTATTCTCTTTTTAAGTAAGGAAATTGTTTTTGTGGCATCTTTAATTTCCTTCTCCTTTTCTTGGTATTCAGCTAATATTCCATTATAAATAGAACGTGATTCATTAAACATTTTTTCGGTTGCCTCTTTTGCTAATAATGCACGTAATTTTGCAACAGTAGTTTCCTTTCCAATCTGTTTAAAAGAATCTCGAATAACGGCAAAAAAACAATCACCCCCACCTTCATTATCTATGATGTCGTAATTTGAATTCTTCATTAATTGTTCTATCCAAGTATTCTTAGGGCCCTCTTTAAAGTCCTGCTTTATTTCTTGTGCTTCTTGTTTTGTTTCTTCTTGTAATGAAGGAGGTGGTTTTATCTTATCATTTACTAAAAAAATACCGTCCTTTAAAGCTTCTTCAGCATCCTTATCTGTTTTTTGTTTTTTTTCTTCAGGTATATTTAAGTCCAATACATCATCTTGGTTTGTTAAATCAACAACATCTTCATCTCCTGAAATATCCACATGGTCGTCTTCTTTCTTTTTACCCTTTTCCAAATCTTCTAACTCTTCTTCTGACTCTTTTTTATTCGTTGTTTCGATTTCATACTTTTTTATAATAGTAGATATATCATCTTTTGATACATATATAATAACGTTTTTTTTAGATAATTTAACATCACCATCTTCATCTAAAATATCAATCAATTTATTACTTTCCACTTCAAAAATCCCTATTTTTGCTCTTGGAAAATCGTCGATGATTAAATAAATAGGAAAATATACTATGTCGTAACGAGAAAAAGTATGACGCTGTTTTCCTAATCCAATTATTATATTAATACCATGAAAAGAATAATCATATAGCGGAGAAGAGTATTCTACGTCTTCATCCTCTAATTCTTTAGATTCTTCATAACGTACATTATCCGGATTAAGTTTTGATTTTACCATTATAATGTATATAGTTATTATTTTATGTGTTTTTCATTCTATTTATGATTTATCTAAAATCATAAACATCCAGATTACAATTGTTTCTTAATATTATCTAGTATATCCATATATTTGAAAATTGCTCTACTTGATATACTTAAATGTTCTTTTGCCTTAAATTGAGACAAATTCTTAATATTATCAAATAATTTACCCCATAATTCATGATCTTTTAAATCGTAAATAGAGATCGTAATAAATATAAATATATTCTCAGTAATCTCTTCTATCTCATAATTCTTATTTTCTACATCTACGTTCTTAAAAACGAGATCAAATAAATATAAAATTATATTTACTACCTCGGTTTTTTCTAGAACGTTTTGTTTCATAAGATTAACAATAAATGTAGTTAATGCTTTACGTTTGTCATTTATTTTATTATTATCGCAAAAACTATCATAATCAACATTCGGATCTACAATTTTTATTGAAGATACACTCTCTTTATAATTTTCTATTATTCTATAAATATTGTTTTTAAATATAACATAATTTGAAGTTAATTCTTTATAAAGAGTTGCGTATAATTCTGAGTAAAATTTATTTGTACTAGCAATTTCAAAAATAGCATTTGCAATTATAGAAGCATCATTATTTTTATCTTGATCTTCTTCATCATCATCTTCTGATATTATTTTATCAATCTGTTCGAATATTACATCTCTTTGCGTTTCGTAGTTTTTATTTGATATTTTATTTAAACACGCACGAACATCATTAATTAACTTATCCATTCCTTCCTTCTTATCAATTTTAGTAGCTTTGAATGGTTTCACAGTTTCCCATAGGTCATCCGTATTATCACGTTTTACATAATTTTTATTCTTTTTGGAATTACCAAAATAATTATTCTTTTTATACTTAGAATCCGTATTTTCTGCGGATCGCTGTTCTGTTGTGGGTTTAGAATTTGCAGTAATTCCTAATTCTATAACTAAATTTTTAATATTATTCAATACAATTTCTGGTAATTTATAGTCATATCCTGAAAAAGCAACATCATTAAAATCTTGCAAAGTATATTTCATTTAGTTTGACACCCTACATTATATATAGATCATTATTTATATGTTTTATCTCCAATATATTTAACTAAGAAGATTAATTATTATAATCTGAATAGGTATAGAAAATTAGAAAGATACTACAATAAGTTTTTGTATGGATAAGGAAACAGAAACAATAAATGACAATATTAAGATTATAGAACCAGAATATCCGTTAATTCAGTCATGGGATGAATATAATATTAAACCAGAATTGTTAAGAGGTATATACGCGTATGGGTTTGAAAATCCTAGTGAAATTCAAAAGAAGGCCATTTTGCCTATAATATCTGGTAGAGATATTGTAGCACAAGCGCAATCTGGTAGTGGAAAAACCGGAACATTTTCTATAGCTACATTACAAAACATAGACACTTCATTAAAGACAACACAGGTTATTATTATGGTTCCTACTCATGAATTAGTGAAACAAATATCAAGTGTTATTGAGAATATTGGTGGTTTCATGGAAAATTTAACTATTAAAACTATGATTGGTGGTACGTCAATACAACAAGATTTAGCTGATATTCGTGAAAAGCCTCCGCAAATTGTAATTGGTTGTGCAGGCAGAATATATGATATGATTGTTCGAAAATATTTAAAAGTAACAAATGTTAAAATGCTTGTATTAGATGAAGCTGACGAAATGTTATCCAAAGGATTCAAGGATCAAATTTATAATATTTTTCAATATTTGAATAAAAATTTTCAAATTGCTTTATTCAGCGCAACTATGCCTGAAGAAATATTAAGTTTATCTAAGAAAATTATGCGACAACCAGTATATATAACAGTTAAAAAAGAAGAATTAAACTTAGAGTGCATAAAGCAATATTTTATTGCCTTACGAGACGATATTAATAAATACGACACACTAAAAGATTTGTTTACATTAATTACAGTAAACCAGTGTATTATTTATTGCAATAGTGTTAAACGTGTTGTTGATTTGCATAGCGCTATGTCGAAAGAAGGATATTCTGTATGTTCTATACATAGTTCTATGACAAAACAAGAACGTGATACTGTATTTAAAACGTTTAGGAATGGAACATACCGTGTTTTAATATCTTCCAATATAACCGCAAGAGGAATTGATGTTCAACAAGTGAGCACCGTTATAAATTTTGATATACCAAAATGTGTTCATACTTATTTGCATAGAATAGGTCGTAGTGGTAGATGGGGTAGAAAAGGGTTAGCGATTAACTTTATTACAAAGCGTGATATATTTACTATGAAAAAAATAGAAAATTATTACAACATTTCTATTGACGAGATGCCTAACGATTTAACTCATTAAAAACTTTAGAAACTCTACAAATACGTTTATACTATTTAGTTTTAATCATTAAATAGTATAATGTTAGAAATACAAAAATTCTTTACAGAATCACAACAACCAGAATCCAATATTGTAAAGCCATGTATTAAGATAAATAGTAATTTTAAATTACCTATTTCTTATTTAGAACCTTCTGAATTATTTAATCTATCTGATATAGTATCGAATGATTTAGAATTAACAGTATCGAACTCAAAATCTATGTATGAATATTTATTTCAACCTTCACATATTTTTGCAAAGAATATGATAGAGAAATGGAAACAGACCTATACCATAAATCAAGAATATTTAAAAGACACGCAACAAATAATTTTGAAAATGAATGTTTATGAAAATTCCATGGCACATAATACATACAAAATAAACTGTGACAAAATAATATCTATTTGGGAAGATTTAAAGGTTGAAAATAATTTTCTAGACAATTATGGCTACATAGAATGGGATATGTTAGCACATCTAAACGAGTCATCCTATTTTTTACAAATATTAAGCGTTATGAACGTAGTATCTCCAGCTCTAAGTTTATTTGTCCCTATCCTGTTTCTTATTTTTCCATTTATTATTTTAAAAATTCAAGGTGTACCCATTACATTCGATATTTATTTCATTATACTTAAAGATCTAACTAGAAACCATTTCATAGGAAAGGCATTAATGACGATGGAATCTTTATCTTGGGATAAAATCATTTATTTAATTATTACATTTGGTCTTTATTTAATGCAAATCTATCAAAACATCAATATATGCAAAAACTTTTATAAAAACATTATGAAAATAAACGATTATTTAATAGAAATGCGCGATTTCGCAAAGTATTCTATTCATAGTATGGAAAATTTTTTAACGCTTTTAAAGCATCGTGCATCTTATGAGAAAATAGCGGTTGATATTCGAATAAAGTGCGACGATTTAAAGCGAATTTATTCTGAACTAGAAACCATTTCTACTTTTAAAGACTCAATTCATAAATTTACAGAAGTTGGATATATGTTGAAATGTTATTACAGATTACATTCGAATAAAGATTATGAAGATTGTCTATTATATGCAATTGGTTTTGAAGGATACATTAATAACTTACAAGGTGTCTATAATAATATAGTTAAAGGGAACGTATCATTTTCTGAGTTTGATTCCAATACAGATTGCAAATTTGAAGAACAATTTTATCCACCTCTAATTGACGAGTTACCTGTCAAAAATACTTGTGATTTCAAAAAAAATATGATAATTTCATCTCCGAATAAGTCAGGAAAAACAACTATATTAAAAACCACCGCCATTAATATTATTTTTACACAACAAACCGGTTGTGGGTTTTATAAATCAGCTATATTAAATCCATATACTCATATTCATTCCTATTTAAATATACCTGATACATCCGGACGCGATAGCCTATTTCAAGCAGAATCAAGACGTTGTAAAGAAATCATCGACATTATTAACGAATATAACGATCCCTTAAAATATAGACATTTCTGCAACCTTGATGAATTATATTCTGGTACAAATCCAGAGGAAGCGTCCAAAGCGGGATACGCATTTTTAAAATACTTATCGAATTATAAGAATGTAAACTTTATTTTGACAACACATTACATAAGCATTTGCAAGAAGTTTAAGAATTCAGAGAGAGTAGAAAATTATAAAATGGAAGTTATCGTGGATGATTCTGGCAATTTTAATTATACCTATAAAATTAAAAAGGGAATTTCAAAAATAAAAGGCGGAGTTCGTGTATTAAAGGATATGGATTATCCACAAGAAATTATTAACACAATTGAGAAAAACAACAATTAATCGTCTAATTTTGAAACACCACTTATATTTCTATCATATTGTATGCAAAAGTGTAAAGGATGATAAAAATATTTGTATTTTTTAAACAATAAACTAAATATAGATTGATCGTTTCTATGTTCTTCAAAACATGATAAATTTTCATGAATTGATTGCGAATTATCTATATTATGATAGTCGCAACATAAGTCATACCAGTTATTTACAAAATCTCTGGTTTTATCGCAAATAAAAAACAAAACCGCACCAGCTTGATTTTGTCTCGTGTTTAAATAAATTTCATTTAACATATCTAATTTTAAAAATAAATCCATTTTAGTAAATCGTTTTTCAAGAAAAGGAGTTCGAGTTGCTATAATATTACTCAATTTAACTAATTCGAAAAAATAAAGTAGAACTTCCCTTCTTCTACTATCTATCTCGCAACCACAATCTAAATATAATAAAATATCTTCATTTTTCATAGATTCCATAGTTTTTTTTATAATATAGGGCTTCCATATCCAATACCCAAATCCTCGTTTATTATTTTCAATAAAATTCGAATGCTTATTCCAAAATTCTTTATCTTCTTTTAAATCTTCGTCAGTAAAACATTTCCCATTATCAAACAATTCTATTTTATTGGCTTGATCAATTAAACGAATTGCTGCGTCATGATAACGTTTTTCTCCGGCGCAAAACGTTATAAATGTTTTCATTAAATCTTAGTATAAATAATAATTTTACATTATTATTTATAATTTGCTGTATATTTCTTCTATCCTAAATTAATTATGCAAAGAGTATAAATAATATTTTATATTATTTATTAACTATGGATTTACTTTTGTCTGCAAAAATAATACTCGGAACAGTTTCTGCATCAACTTTAACTACCTTATTGATTTGTTATAAATACAACATACCATTTTTTAATCCAAATCATAACACCTATCAATTCCATTATAACATAAAAAAAGTATTACCATCGATGTTTATTGTTCTGGCACAAGCAATCATAGTGAATTCTTTTTTAATAAGGTTTCTTGAAAACAAACCACATACTCTTATTCAAACTCTAGATAATATTTTAAAATATTCGATTATCGCGGAATTTATTTACTATATTTATCACAGGTTTATTCATACCAAAGAATATTATAAATATGTTCATTCGATGCATCACCAAAATGTTGAAGTATATCCATTTGATACATTTTATATGACAAATATAGATTCTTCTTTTTTAATTATTTCTTTGGGTACGCCTTTCCTGATACTACGCATGAATTACTTTGAAACTGTAGTAGCATTATATATTTATATTACTGCTGCATATTTGGAACATTCTAACTTATTTTTAATGCATCACGCAAAACATCATAAATTAATGTTCTGTAATTTTTGTATCCTAAATCCTACATTCGATTTGTTAATCGGAACATATCGTTAATTCGCTTATTTCTTAAACTTTTTTATTTTTTTAGTTTTATTCTTTTTACTTCTACCACCACTTTTACTTCTAAATAATCTCGAAAACATACTTTGTTGATGTTGTTTTAAATGATCGTCTTTTTTTGATTTATCCTTCATTGGTGTTTTGGGAATATTTCTAGGATAAGGACTTGATATTGGAGGCGGAGGAACTAAAAGATCAGAAGCACTTTTTGACCTTTTAATATATGTGACATCATCCATTTTAGTTTCTACATTTTCTTTATCATGTAAATTAAATCTTCCACGAGCAATTGTTGCCGCCAATTTCGGTAAATTTTTACGATTATTTACTTCTTTGTTTTCACGCAACATCATAAGTTGAGTGTGAGCTTTTCTTAATCTTTTGGGCATTTTGTTTTTATAAACATTATCTTCAGTATCTAGTATACTTTCATTCACAGCGTTTTGAGTTTCTGTACCAGTCGTCCATAATTCATGTTTTTCGTTCTCAGAAAAAGGTCTTTCAAACTCTAATACCTGATTTTTTTCCGTATTAATTCTTACATGTTTTTTTTGAGTACCTCGACCTGATGGCGATTTACCAGATTTTTTTGTTACAGAAGATGACATTATATATTATCTAAATATTTTTACTTAGTACCTAAAAATATATAAACATAGGGATTTATATATTTTAATGAACATTATTCAAACTTGGAAAACGCGTGAAATACCAAATCACTATGTTGGATTTATAGAAAAAATGAGAGAGTTAAACCCCACAGCAAGACATCTATTTTTTTCAGACGACGACATTACTACATTTATAAAAGAAGATATGGCAGAATACTATGAAACATTCATAAACTTAAAATATAAAATCCAACAGATTGATTTTTTTCGATACCTAGCTATTTACTATTATGGCGGTGTCTATTTAGATTTAGATACTGATATGAAATTACCTTTTGATGACCTAGACACTTCGAGTTGTAATTTCCCTATTGAAATAAAAAACGGCGATGGTTCTATCCTACTTGGAAATTATGCGTTTTACGCACCCAAAGGTGATCCTTTTATTAAACATATCATAAATAGTATCGTAAATCCACCGATTAGTGAAGAAGAAATAAAATTCGCACAGGATAATCATACAGACCCTAGAGATCATGTTTATGTTTATTATACAACTGGTCCAGAATTAGTAACACGTGCGTATTGGAGTTATAAAAATCGTGAACAAATAAAACTAATAGAACCTGAACCTTATCAAAACGATTGTTTTGGAAAATATGGTCGACACTGTTCATATGGTTCGTGGAAACACCCAGCCAGCGACCAACGACCTATCTGAAAAATTGATTTCAGGATTCTATATTTTATTCTAGGTAAAATATAGAAATGACAACCACTTGCCAAATCTGCTGTGAAAAGATTAATCAATCTACACGTAAACTGGTTAACTGTCCGTATTGCGAATTTGGCGCATGTAAAACTTGTTGCGAGACGTATGTTCTTAGCGAATCTAATGTAAAATGTATGAATACAGATTGCGGTAGAGATTGGACTAGACAATTTATGGCATCTGTATTCACAGGAACATTTATTACCGGAAAACTTAAGAAACATAGAGAACAACTTCTATTCGATAATGAGCGTGCTCTACTTCCTGCCACACAACCTCTTGTAGAAAGACAAATAAAAACTGAAAATGCAAACCGAAGAATAAGGGAGATAAATAATATAATACATGATTTAAGACGAGAAAGTCACCAAATCCAAACCAATTTATGGAGAGAATTAAATCAAGAAGCCCCGAGTGAACGAGCTGAATTCGTGAGAGCATGCCCAGACGGAGATTGTAGAGGATTTCTTAGCACACAGTGGAAATGTGGCATCTGTCAAAAATGGGCATGTCCAGATTGTCATGAAATTAAGGGTTTAGTGAGAGACGTTGGGCATGTTTGTAATCCAGATCTATTGGCAACTGCTAGACTTTTAGCGAATGATACAAAACCGTGCCCGAATTGTAGAACAGGTATATTCCGCATAAGTGGATGCGACCAGATGTGGTGCACCCAGTGTCACACAGCATTTAACTGGCGAACCGGAAGGGTTGAATCGAATGTTCATAATCCGCACTATTTCGAATGGCTTCGTAGAAATGGTAATACAGTTCCACGTAATCCAGGAGATATTCCGTGTCAAAATGATTTGCAACATAATGATTTTACAAGAATCAGAACCCTACTAACTACAAAACACAAAGATAATCAACTATCTAAGGTATGTGAAGAATTTATGGCAAAACTTATTCGAAATACTTTGCATATGCGTTATGTGATAGTTCCTAGATACAGAGTAGAAGAAAGAGTTCAACGAAACGAAATGCTACGAATCCAATATATGCGCAACATTATTACTGAAGACCATTTTAAAACAACTTTGCAACGTAACGAAAAAAAAGTAGATAAACATAGAGAAATATATAATGTCCTAACTATTTTACAGACAACAATTACAGATATTGTTTTTCGGTTTATAAATCATTTGACTGAAGCCCCTCCTGGAAACTGGAATATCACTATATTAGAAGAAATTGATCCTATTGTGAATTATGTAAACGAATGTCTACGAGACACAGCCAAGACATATAAGTCTAAACTAATACAATTTTCGAATGAGATACGTGAAAAATAAACAGATTAACATGGAATTCTAAATAAAGCAAAAAATTGAATATTTGTATATATTTTTTATGTAAAACATATACATTATTTATGACAACAGAGTTTGTATTGTTATCTGGCGTTCGAGTAGGAAAATATTACAAAATAATTAGTTTTTACGAAGGAGTTCGGTATTACGACGTAATGATGGGTGTTATAGATAATAAAAAGATAATGGAAAAAAACACAGTCGGTAAATTATTAGAAATACGACAATATGGAAGAACATACGATCCGGACATTCTACTTGTTTTTGAAGATCCAAAAGGAAACAAGCTAGAATACGAGCCATTCTTTGGTTGCGTTGAGGGATTTATGGAATATGAGCCGGATACAGAAGCCATGTCTATGGAGCGAATTCAAAAAAGAACCAGTATTTTAAAAGTTGAAATTGAAGGAAATGATTGGGCATTACGTCCCGAAAATGTAGTAGCAACACAAGGAATTGATATGAGTAATTGGGCAAAATAAAGACATTTTGTAATAAAATTGATTATTTTTTTATTACAAAACATTATACACTAATGTTTCTCCTATTCATTATTTTGCTTTCTCAACTATTCTTATCTTATAGTACTGTTTATCAAAATCGTATACGTGATAAACTTTCGCAACTTCGAACTTTAGTGGTTAGTAAAATACACGCAGTAACCGATCATAATTATAGAAAACAATTTGCTCGATCAAAATTAGCAAGAGGTGCAGCCCTATCAAAAAAATGCAACTCTCGTTGTTCTCAAAAAACCCCTTGCAATAAACGATGCCAAATAGCAAGAGACCGTTATCAATTAGACCTAGCGAAAAAGAAATACAAAAAAGATTACGTCAAAAAATACACGTCCTCTCAATTAAATCAACGTTATTATAGTGGACAATCAGCAAAAGGAAAATGCAATTCTAGATGCCAAGCCGCAAAAAATAGATATGAAAAACAAAGAATACAATATATGAAAACCTTCCATGAACCCTGTCAAAATGGACATATAAAAAACACAGGAACCTATAAAGGAAAACCTCTTAGCGATCAAGGCAATCCTAGTGGCGATACACCAGGTGATAAAACAACAATAGGTGGTTATGGAGGTGTAGCAAAAGGACGACCTCTTGGAACACCAGGAGCAGGTCAAATAAACTGGCCTAATTCTGCGAAATATAACTGGAGAACTAAATGCAGGAGTTATTCAAAAATAATTGGTTCTACTCAACCTCCTTCCAAAAATAAATAGTTTTTATAGAATTATTTAAAACCCTTAAAAACTAAGGAAAAGAAATCGGGAAAGTTTTTGGAATTGGACATTTATTTTTGTCCATTTTTACTTTTCTGAAAATAAAATTTAAATTGGGGTCTGGAAAATCCCATTTCTTAGCATACTGCTGTAAATACCAAAAAAATAAACATAAGTTGCGCTGCATAAGAAAAATACATAGTTTTGCGTCAAAGTATTTAGGCGAAAAATCTGTCAATATTTTATACTGACATCGATGACTGACGCAACCAAACCAATAATTTCGCCAAAATTTTATTGTGAGAATTGTGACATAAAATGCAGCAAGAAGAGTGAATGGGATAGACACCTCACTACTCGTAAACACCAAATAAACGCTGGATACTTACAAAAAGCGCCCTCTTATACTTGTAATTGTGGCAAATCATACAAGCATAGACAAAGTTTATTTACTCATAAACAGAAATGCGATGAGTCTTCTATCATAGAAACCAAGGAGGAAATACCTGAAAAACCACAACAAGCTTCTATAACAAATGATATGATTCTAACTTTAATAGAACAAAACAAAGAATTGCAGAAACAATTAATAGAAATGTCCAAACAAACAAATGTTGTAAATAATAATACTACAAATAATACTATGAACAATCAGTTTAATTTAAATGTTTTTTTAAACGAAGATTGCAAAGATGCATTAAATATTGCCGATTTCGTAAACTCATTAAAACTTACAGTAAATGATTTAGTACAAACCGGGAAATTGGGATTTACACAGGGTATAACTCGCATATTTGTACAGGCTCTTAAGGATTTAGATGTGAACATGAGACCTCTTCACTGTACCGATATTAAACGCGAAACTGTTTATATTAAGGATCAAGATAATTGGGAAAAAGAAGATGCAGATAAAACCAAATTACGTAATGTAATAAAACAATTAGCACGAAAAAATTTGAAGGTATTACCAGAATGGCAAGAAAAAAATCCAGAATATCGTTATTTGGATACACCTGAAAACAAACAATTTATGGAAATTTCGATGAGTTCGCTAGGTTCGGAATATGAAGATGAACAAGAAAAGATGGATGATAAAATAATACGTAATGTATTAAAAGAAGTAGTTTTAGATAAAAAAGTAATTAAATACGAATCCTTAAATTAATTATATTGATGGATAAGAGCAAGGATATTATAATTTTTGTTCATACATGTGCAGCTTTGTATGATGAACGCGCAAAAGTATTACAGGAGACATGGACAAAGGGCAGAGCAAATGTCCTTTTCATAACTGATGATCCGAATTGTAAAGAGGATAGATTTATATATTTAGGAGAATATCGACGCGGATTTGATCCTATTATTATACAAAAAATTTTCGAACTTTATCTCACAGAATATAGTCATTACGGTTGGTTTATGCTGATGGATGATGACGCCTATTTGTTTATAGATAAATTAAAAGAATATTTGGAATATTTTGATGAAAAAGATTGTTATATGATAGGCGATTGTTTAAATTGGATACCTTATGTAAATGAATTACCTGAAATAGCATTTCAAAAAAAATTAGATTATAATTCATGGTTTTCAGGTGGTCCAGGAATTGTATTTTCAAAGACCGGTGTAGAAGAGTATTTAAAAATGATTTATTTATCTAACAAATATGGGATAGTCGATGGAATGAAATATGGTTATGATTTATGGTTAGCATATTTATTCTATTTTGCGAGTGATCAAAAATCAGTTCGTAGAATTCACTGTCCAGGATTTCATCAATATGGTGACACCGACATAATTGCAAAATATCCTAAAAGCAGTAAGTTATTGATTTCCATCCATTTTAATAAAAAAATGGATGAGTTAATAAAGTTTCATTCGAAATAATTTATTACTAAAAAAATAGCAATAAATTATTTATGTTTCTTTCTTAGGCCTCAGAAGCGACGGGTGTAGCATCCTTCTTGGGACGAGCCGTATTGCGACGACGACGGACAGTGACAAAATCACCGGATTCATTCTGGGCAGGTGCCGAAACAGGAGCAGACGTCTTGTAACGGCGTTGGGTACGCTCAGGGCGAGGAGCAGATGAATCAGTAGTCTCGCGAACAACCCTGCTGTTTCGACGAGTCTCACACATCAAAGCGCCACCCTTAAGACCAGAGATCTCAGTAGCTTGGTACTCATGGAGATCACTATTTGACTTCACCAAACTAAACTCAACATACTCTCCTTGAACCAAATACTTGTATTGTGAATTCGTAACACGAATCGATGAATAGTGAATAAAAATATCCTTACCAGAATATTCCCCATCATTTACAGTAATAAAACCATAACCCGCCTTGTTATTAAACCACTTAACCTGGCCCAAAAGACGGACAGGCTCAGAAACAATAGTGTTGTCTTGCACGGAACTCATGTAATCTAATTCGATTATAACATATATCATGTTATGCTTTTATATTTGTTTTTATAATTATTTTATTATCCATAATATATAAATGAAACCAGTTGGATTTAGCAATAGAAAAATATCATCTATCGTTATGTTGTTATTGTCTCTTTTCATTTCAATTGCTTTAGGTTCATTAAACTTACAAACTTTTGTTAATAAAACAGCATATTCAAGCGAATTACAGGTAATTAAGAAATAAATAAATTCTTTAACTCAGTATAATCCGGTAAACTATCATATCTTAAATTATAGCAATAATTCAAATATTTATGTATTTTTTGATTTATCTGCAGACAAATAGCTTCTATATTTTCCCATGATTTTAAAATTTTACGTTGTTGATTTTTAGGATGAAGAATTTCTATTTCAGCATAATTGTCTTTATTTATTTCAATCTTCATTTCATCCCAAGGAAGTTCTTTACAATATAAATAAAGATAAATATATCCAAGTGATATTAAGTCATCACGACGAGAAGGAGAAACTCCATGATATAGATTATAACTAATATATTTTGGTGTACCAATAATATTTTTGTTTTCACAATTGCGTAGATGTTCTCCGTGTTCGTCTATGTAAAATGTAGCAAATCCAAAATCAATCAAAAAAATTTCTTCATTTGATATCATAAAATTTTGGGGTTTAATGTCCCGATGAATCACAAATTGCGTATGAATAGTTTCTAGAATATGAATAGAAACTGACATTACTTTATCTAATTTTTCGACAGATAAAGGCGTTTTTATAGAATAATCATAAAGCGATATTTCATAAAAGGACATTACCAAATAAATACAGAGATTATCTACACCATACCAATAAATAATCGGAGTACTTCGGGAACCATGATCATACAAATATTTTAAAATGGCAGTTTCGTTTTTTAATAATTTAATAGAAGAACTTCGAGATTCAGTTTTAATAGCAATAATTTCGTTTGTTTTTAAATTGGTTCCTTTATAAACAATTCCAAATTTACCTTTCCCTATTTTCTCTATGATTTGATATTTTTTATTAATAATAGTATTCATTTTTTATAAATATTAGCAAAACATATTTATATTATCTACTTTAATATTATATGTTATCAATAATAAATATATTCAAAGAAAAAATAACAGGGCTAACTGACAAATTAGGTATATCGTCTTACATTTTATTAATTACGTTTAATATACTATATTTTTCCACGTTAGTTGGTATCATTTTGATAAATACAAATTACATAAATATATTTAATGTAATTGTCCATAGTATTTTATGCTTATTTTTAATGTATAGGTTCAACCCACTCCGTAAAAACATAGAAATAAAATTTTACGACCAAATTATTATATTTAGCAGTGCTTTTTTCTTATTACTCAATTTAGGTATAGTAGAGGTTGTGAAAAAACTCTTTACAGACGGAAGTAAAATTATTTCAAAAACACATTCAATATAATAGTTTAAAATATAATAATATTACTATTTTGTAAAGTAGGCGAAAAAGTATTTATCTAATTATATATTAAAAAATGGTAAAAACAATTAAGAAAATCAAAAAACATTTATCAGGAAAATTAAAAAACAAAAAAAGCATAAGTAAACGTAACAAAAGTAAAAAAAATATACGCGGTGGAATTCCAATTAAAAAATGGTTAGTTTCTTCACTTGCGGCTTTGCCTTTATTACAATCAAACACAAACACAAATAGAGAGAATGTTATTAATAATAGTGTAAGTAACAATAATATTGATGGTTTAAACAGTAAATCAACAATTCCTTTAATGCCTTATGGAAAAGGACCTTCGTCTGCAAGTTCTTTAGCTAAAGGTTTGACTACTTATCCTACCAATTCTTTAAATGAAAAACATTCGGATTATAATGATTTTAGAATACCAACTCTTTCTGAGTCTCCTTCAAACCCAAAATTTTTAGCTACCTACAATAATAGTCCTTCTCCTAAAATACTAGGTGACATTATTGATCACTTTATAGGTGCCCCACTTTCAGAAAAAACTTCTGGCATATTACATAATATTAAAAGTGAGGATAATGCAGAAATAATATGGGAAAAAACAGAAAATGGAATGTATAAGCCAACTATACCAAGATATGGAGGCGCAGAAAAATTAATTAATATAATAAATCACGGTTATGGAAAAAAATCTCCATCAAGTGCAAGACCATTATTAGAAAACCTGAAACAATTAAATTTACGAACTGGTTTTTTTACAAACCAAAGATTATTAGCAACATTTAAAAAAATTTTAGATTTTTTAAACAATAAGGATAGTCACAATAATACTGTTGATAATTTAAAAACAAAAATTAATAGAATTTTATTAAATGAAAATAAAAGTAATGTTAATGTTAATAACTTCGTAGAAAATTTAGAAGTCTTTCTAAAAACATCGTTAAACAAATTAAACGAATCAAAATCTGATATAGAAAATGCAATAATAATATTGTCTAGCTATGATAATTCGCAAAAAAAAGAATGCGATAAATATTTTAAAGAACATGGAATAAATCCTATTAACAGCAAAAAATACAATAATCTTATACAAGATAAAATTCTTGGATTAGAATAAATAATAAAAACGGTACAAAAACATCTTCATAAATAATAGTAATCCAATTATTTATGACAGACAATATAGATATTCATGAATTATTCGAGAAAGCTATGAAAGATCCTTCACTTTTTTCGACATTAGACATAGAGAAATTATTAAGTTCTATTGAAAATGATAAAAATGATTATCTAGAAAACAAGTCAATGAAAATAATAACAAATGAAATATATGAAAAGTTAAAAGAATTAAATATATCCGCAAAAACTCAGTTCGATTATTGTCAAAAATTAGTAGGATATCGTAAAGTGGATGATATATACGAATTACATAAAGGTAAACATATACGCTGGATAAGAGAAAATTCCAAGACTCTTACAAACGGTGGAATAGTAATGAATATAAAATTTTTAGATAATGGAACTCACGTATTATGTATGAGTAGTGGAAATCGATTTATACAATTTAAATTTGATGATTGTATTATATTCCAAAAAATGACTCTTGAAGAACAACTTATTATGATGGCGTATGATTATTTACAAAAAAAAAAGTAGAACAATACCTACACTAACCTATTTTCTTTTTTCTGGTAATTCTACCAACTAAATATTTTACTTTTTTAGTGCGAACCTTCTTCTGTATTAAATAAAAAAATTCCTTAATGTGATACATAAGTTTTTGCGCAACATGAATATCTGATATTAAATCGTTTTTTAAAATCGAAACATTAAGTATTATTCCATGTTTCGAAAAATAGTTATTTAAAAAATTAGAAAAAACGAAAAGGTTTGAATTAGTAATATATTCGCTACAAAGTGGAGATGTTAAAAATCGGTCGATTATATTTCCAGTAGAAAGTTTATGTACATAAGATTTTGGTTGAATGTAATAGACTCGATCGTTTTTCATTTCATAAAAAAAGGTATTATCAATAAAACATATTTTGGTTTTTCTGGGTAAAAGAGTGCAGTTAATAAAATCTGTATGTGTCTTATTATTAGTTGTTCTTGATAATTCAACAATTTGATTATTTATTTTAAATGCGCAGATGATTTGATCAAATAATTCAGTATCTAATTTTAATTTATAGTCAAAATATTTTGCTATCATTTTACACCATTCCGGAGAGCTCTGATTATTTGTATAAATAAAAATTTTATCGCAAACACCTTTTTTCTTTTTTTGATAAAGAAATTCTAGAATAGGTAAAATTCCATATCGAATAAACTCTGGATACAAATCAATAAGAGTATTCAACGAAATTTCTATATTTTTATTAAAAAGAAATAGTGCATTCCATAGGATTTCTAAATCTAAAAAAGATCCAAGAGTTTCATCCATATCAAACGTAATTACAATTGGAACTTTACTATGTGAATTTGTTAAAAAAGATTTGCCCTTATAAATTTCTATTTCTTTTTCGTATGACATTATAGTATAGGTATAAATAAATAATTTTTAAAATTATAATTGTAATTACAAACCTACACCAGTAGATCCAAACCCTCCGGTACCTCGCTCAGAACTAGATAGAGCATTCTCACTAACAGGAATTACGTAAATTGGACAAAGTGTAGGATGGCAAATTTGTACTAAACGCGTATTTTGTTCAACTGTATAAGTAGTGACTGTCGAAGTATTATTTTGTAGCCATCGAAATGCACCAATAATGTTACCCCGATAACCAGCATCGATAATTCCAGTATGATTTGCCAACATAAGAGGCGTCTTAGAAATACTACTTCTTGGATGAACTGTAAATGCACAGTTATGATAAGTACAACTATTTATATCCACATATATCATTTCAGTTTTCACCTGAAAATCAATAAACTTACTTTCAATAGGTGTATCGAATACTACGGTTTCAGGAACAAAGAGATCAAAACCAGAATCGGGAAATACGTTTCTGTATATACCACCATTATGAGAGTTTATCTTTTGTTGATAGATATTATTCAAATCGTCGTTATTAGAATTAATAGAAATCTTTAGAACGGCAAAATTGGTTGACGTATCTGAAGGCATTAAAGCTCGAAAGCTAGGATATTGATTATCAAACGACGACATGACGCACAATAATATAAATAATTACTATTTATATTATGTTCAATTTTTTTGACGTTTATAATCTTTCCATGAAATATTCTTCGATTCAACAAGTGGAATCTTTTCAGATTCATGTTCTTTATCAATATTATCAGCGCGTTTCATAGCAGAATCAATATATAATTCTTTTAATATTTTACCAACCATTACAGAACCTTCATGTTGATCCACTTTATTATCTTCAATAAGCTTTAGTACTGTTAATAATTTAGTCATAATTGTTAGGTTAAGTTCGCTCTTTACCATTTTATTAAAAATATCAGTGTAATTATTGAAAAGGAAAGAGCATTCATTTTGACATAATTCTGTAAATTCTTCTATTTTCATATTGGGTTGTTGGTTTCTTAAAGAATCGATTTTACGAACATCATCACGAATTAATGTGCTGTGTTTTAATTTACGGATGTTATCTGTATTGTTTTCACAATCTGATTCATCAATTAATTTTTTTAAATTTAGCCGTTCTTGTTGATTCAATTGAGACATTTATATAAAGTAACTTATTATTTTTCTATATTATTGAAAGAATAATATACAAATGTTTAGCAATTTAGAATTCATTCTAGGATTATTTTTTATCTTATAATTATGTATACTAGAAATGAAATCAGGTTTGTTTAATATTATCGTATCAGTTGTAGTTGTATCTGCAATTATAATAAGTTTATTATGTTCTTGTTCAAATGTTCGTCCTTATTCTAGAGATAGTTTATTCTCTCATCAATACCCATATGAAGGATTTTCTGGTATGAGTTCAAATTATACGAATAACGATCCCAAAGCCAGCGATTCAGGAATTACAAAATTTTTAATTAATAATCCAAACGGGTTTGATTGCAAGAAAGTTCATGGGTTTGACGGACTTTTTTGCAAGCCTGATGCTGCTGATAACAAAATAGATAAATTTTCCGAAGTCGATGGTGATCCAAAATGCTTTGGTCAAAGTTCTGGTTTATCAAATTCGAAAGGAAGCTTATGTTTAGGAAATGATTTAACAAGAATGTTACAAACACGCGGTGGAAATCAAACCGGTGGACCCGATCAATATGGACATTAAAATATATAAATTATACAATTGGGTAATATTTAATTGTATAGTAATTTCAGTTTTTATTTTGAAACGGTTGATAACAAATTTCACAAAAAAAAACAGTTTTTGATGATTCTGGCGCAGTATCAATATTGTCTTCTACTATTCTGTGTTTGCAGTTCTCAATTAAATACGTTACCATTTTTCTTACAATTGATTGATATTGTTTACTCTGTAAAGAAATTGGTAGTCCATCTAAATAAGATAATGCTCTAGACATTAATTCTACATCGAGTTGTTCATAATCTAGTACTTCATTTTCTTGTTCCATTACAATTAATATGGTTAATGTTTTATATTTATTTATTAATCATTTTGTGATTCACGTATTGCACGTTTATGATCTTCAAGCGTAAAATCAGGAACAATTTGATGTAATCCAATATTTTTATAATGCATACCAGTTTCGTTATAAACTAGATATCTTGCTAATTCTCTGTCATGACCATAATCGTTATTTAAATATGTAATAGAACAAATTTTATCCAATATGTTTTTACGAAACACAAGAGAATTCGTTTCTATTAAATTATACCCAAACTTGTTGATTATTCCAATTGATTCATATGTATCAACCCCCAACACTATATTTTCATCTTCCCATATTTGTCTTGAACAAAAACAATAATTCAAGTTTTTGATATTCATTCTATAAATGGCGTTATTTAACCAATTCTCTTCTAACCAGCAATCGTCATCTATTTGAGTAATAAATTCAGTATTTGACATCATGAGCCCTACTGTTCTAAGATAATTATCTTTTCTATTTATTTTAACTGGGTGTTCAATTACATAATGGAAGCACTTATAATTTTCATTTTCAAATTCAGAAAACATTAAATCGTATGGACAATAACCATTTAATTCTCGTTTTTTATCCCACATAATTAAATGAGTTACTGATACATTTTGCTTTACTAATGATTGAACTAATCTTTTCAGAGTAAAGCGACCTATTGTGGGTGTAATTACAGTAATTTCAAACATATATATAATAAAAAAATAATTTATTATTTATTATATTACTAAATTAACTATATAGTTGCTTATACATACATGGCCAGCAAACTCTGATTCTGCTTCTCATCATTCTTAATCAAAATATCAACTACCTTCTTTGTTACAGTAAATGGGAAACTTACCTCCAATTCCATATCCTTTCCAAAGATGTTCGATTCGGGCTTGACCAAACGGAACAAATTGAGCTTCGTATAAATAATCTCCAAACAACGCTTCAAGTTACGGACACCAGCTTCCTCATTTGTTAGAGCAGAATTCGAGATAATATAATCCAGAGTTTCGTTCGGAATGATAATATCTTCATTCTTAAAATTCACCTGTTCACGAATCTTAGGAAGAAGATAATTACACGAAATCGTAACCTTCTCCTTGGCTTCATAACCCTTTGTATGAATACGATACATACGATCTCTCAAAATTGGATTGACCTTGCTCTCGTCATTATAACTGAAGATGAAGAGACACTTGCTCAAATCAAAATCAATTTCCGAGAAATACTTATCATGGAATTGGCTGTTTTGAGAAGTATCCGTCAAATGCGTCAAGATACCCACGATCTCTTCTCCACGAGGCGTATCACTAATCTTATCCAACTCATCAAAGTAAATCACGGGATTCATGCATTTACTTTCAATCAAGATTTGCACGATCTTACCCCAAGTACTTCCCTCGTAGGTATAAGAATGACCTTCCAAGAAACTAGCATCTCCAGTACCACCAAGAGCGATAAATGCAAACTCGCGACCAAGAATCTTACTGATACCCTCTTTTACAAGAGTCGTCTTACCAGTTCCCATAGGTCCCTTGATAGCAATCGCAGTTCCCATAGCAGATGGGTTAGAAATCCACTGTCCGACCATTTGCATAATTTGAACCTTTGCATCATTTAGGCCAAACACACACTCATCCAAAGTATTCTTAGCATTCTCCATAAAGTTATGGCAAGCATCGAGACCATCATCCATAGTAACTGATAGATTCTTATACGTTCCAAAAGGAATCCGCATAAATGTATCTACCCAATTCTTAATCTTATAATACTCGTTATCGCCAGGATCCATCCCACGAAGAACATTTAGTTTTTGCATAGCGATTGCCTTAAACTTAGGAGGCATGTTTGCATCCAAGAGAGCCAATCTATACGGTTTCTCAATATTGATGTGATTATTGATTTCCTTGAGATCCTTCATGATACGAAGTTGCTCCTTGTTGGAAAGTTTCTTCTTAAAGTAATCAATCTCGTTCGTACGCTTTTTATCATTATGGATAAGCTTATGATAGGTTTTCGCATTCTTAGTGCGAGCCTTCTTAATAAGTTTCTTGATAGAACGATTGCACTCACTAACCGCGTTTCGAAGAATCTTACTCTTCGGCTTCTTCTTCAGTTGATCGTTGAGATTCTTCTTGGTTTCGACCAATTCCAAATACTCTTGCTCAACATCAGTAATCTCGGGTTCCTCCTCTGCATCTTCCTTCTTCTTTGACTTCTTATCCTTCTTCTTATCCTTCTTTTTAGATTCCTTTGTCGTAACCTTGTTGTCTGTTACTTCCTTCTCAGAAAGAAGTTCTACCTTCTCATAATTTTCCTTCATAAACATCTGCTCATCGTCACTATCACATTCTGCATCATCATCTTCTTCATTATATGCGAGCTCATCATCTTCTTCGCCATCCATCTCAAATATAATATTATAAAAACCCTTCTCCTCATCTACCAAGTCTTCCTCCTCTTCGTCATCATCATCTGAATCATCATCCGACTGCTTCTTGTTCTTGCGTTTCGATGACTTCTTGTTCTTGGAACGCAAATTCTTCTTTTCCGATTTCTTCTTGGTATCAGCCTTGACACGTTCATCCATATACTTGGAAGGAAAGATTTTGGAGATAAACTTACGCAACTCTGCCTTGTCCATAGTCTCTTCGTCTACGTCCTCATCATCATCATCGTCATCATCTTCTTCACTCTCATCATCGTCCTCACTCTCCTCATCATCATCATCCTCTTCACTCTCCTCATCCTCACTATCCTCCTTTACTGCACGTCTGTTTTTACGGTTTTTCTTGGGTGGAACATAAGTAGAATCACTATCTTCTTCCTCATCTGAATCATAATCATCCTCATCTACCCAGATGTCGGAGTCATCATCCGAATCCGGCTCATTTTTCTTGACTTTCTTATTCTTATTGTTACGAAGGTTCTTCTTTTCAACAGGACTCTTGACCATTTTTAATAATAAAACTACTACTTTTTAAGTAAATTATAAAAACAATTTATTAAATCAATTTTTTAGAAGGGAACCAATGAACCTTCTAAAAAATTGATTTAAACTAATATAAAAAATATAGGCATTATAGTATAGGGAAATTAGAATGTCGTCACAACGTTCTAAAATGAATGAATATAAACCTCCCTCCAAGATTATTGGTGTACAATTTAGTATGTTATCGCCTGAAGAAATTCGTAAGAATTCTGTGGTGGAAGTCACTTCTCGTGATACATATATAAATAATAAACCAATTCCTGGAGGTCTATTTGATCCGAGAATGGGAGTATTGGAACCTGGTCTAATCTGTCCCACAGATGGATTTACCTATATCGATACTCCTGGATACTTTGGTCATATTGAGTTGGCGCGTCCTGTATTCTTTATTCAACATATAAAGGAAATCATGAAAATATGTAAGTGTGTTTGTTACAAGTGCAGTAAGCTTTTGGTCAACAAGAATCAACATAAACATATTTTGAACAAACAGGGGTCGGATCGATGGTCCTATGTTACGGCAGCTTGTTCTAAGGTGAAGCGATGTGGCGATTCATCAGATGACGGCTGTGGCTGCAAGCAACCGGACAAGATTAAGTTGGAGGGAATGTCTACGATTTTAGCAGTTTGGGAAAATATTGAGACGGAAGGCGAATCCGAAAATAAAAAAATTAATCATAAGCTAACTCCTGAGATTATTTTGAAAATTTTCAAGCGCATATCGGATGAGGATATTACCTTTATGGGTTTTAGTCCTCTCTGGTCTCGTCCGGAATGGATGGTGTGTCAAGTCTTGCCAGTTCCTCCTCCAGCTGTTCGCCCATCTGTAAAGCATGATGCTCAGCAACGTAGCGAGGATGATTTGACACATATCTATAGCAATATTATTAAGACAAACAAGGATTTGGCAGAGAAAATTGCGAATAATGCATCGCCAAATGTTATCGAAGGGTTGACAACTGTATTGCAATACTTTATTGCTATGATAGTTAACAATAAGGTAAAGGGTGCAGTTCCTATGGCGCAGAGATCTGGGCGTCCTCTTCAATGTATCATGGGTCGTTTGAATTCTAAGAATGGACGTATTCGTGGTAATTTGATGGGTAAACGTGTAGATTTTAGTGCGCGTTCGGTCATTACAGGTGATCCAAATCTATCGATTCGCCAATTGGGTGTTCCGAAGAAGATTGCTATGAATCTTACCAAACCAGTTACTGTAAATGATTTGAATCGCGATTTCTTGATGAAATTGGTGCAGAATGGTCCAGAGGAATATCCAGGTGCTAAGATTTTGGAGCGAAGAAACGGTGAAAACATGTCGTTGCGTCATGTGGATCGTGCTTCTATACGCTTGGAAAACGGCGATGTCGTACACCGTCACATGATGGATGGAGATGCTGTTTTATTTAATCGTCAACCTAGTTTGCACAGGATGTCGATGATGTGTCATATCGTGAAGATTATGAAGCGAGGTGACACTTTTAGAATGAATGTTGGTGATACTAAACCATACAACGCCGATCGAGTTTGGCTGCATAATTGCAGCCAAAAATATTAAAACCATCAGGGTTGGCAACAGGGGGCGTGAAAATCGTGATACCCTCTAGTAAATAAATTAATAATTATTTGGGAAAAAATATAAAAAAACAATCTCTCTATAAAGAAATGGTAGGTGATACAAAACCTTTAGGCGAAACTCAAAAATGTTGTTCGAAATGTGGTGTTTCAAAACCGCTCGATAGAATCGTTAAGAACAGAAATGTTTGCAAAGATTGTTGCAATGTTCGAAAAAAAGAAAAGTATAAGGCATTAGTAATTGACTGTGAGATAAATCAAACCTGCAATACTTGTAACCAAAGCAAACCTCAATCTAGTTTTATTAAAAGACGTCAAATCTGCAAAGATTGCAATAACGAAAAGCGAAAGAATAAGTATAAAGACGATGAAGAACATCGTAAGAAAACTATTCAACAAGCTTCAGAGTTTAAGCATAAAAAAGTAGTAGAGCGTCAAAAAATAAAACTAGAAGAGATTGGCGAAGGTAACAAGAAATGCGGTGTATGTTCAACCATTAAACCATCTGATAAATTTCGTCATAATCGTTTGCACTGTAAAGATTGCGAACGAGACGATCCAATTGCTAAATTCAAACGAAATGTAAGATCTCGTATTCATATTGCCTTAAAAAGAAATAAAGAATGGCATACTGTGAAATACTTGGGATGTACATCGCATGAATATATTCAATGGATCTGTAAATATGACGAAAACTATAATCTTGAAAACCATGGAAAAGAATGGCACATCGACCATGTTATTCCTTTATCAAGATTTAATTTAGAGGATGAAGAAGAACAATTGATTGCGTTTAATTGGAGGAATACTATGCCTTTGTCTGCTCAAGAAAATCTATCAAAAAATGCAAAAATTTTGAAACCACAAATTGAACAACATTTAAAATACCTAAGAAAATACCATAGAGAGAAAAAAACAAAAATTCCCAAAAAATTTATTGATTTATTTGCGAAACACCTTGATGCGGGAATCCCCTTAGAGCCTTCACTACCACTCCAACTTGGAAACACTTTGGAGGAACACGGTTAATAGCCGTACCCAATGGTAATAATGTGAAGGATTGGGCAATCC
>Ga0136644_10000136_pt1 | contig 54281 bp, 64 predicted proteins | sample C_130820_EF_Meta_FD_94780 | JGI IMG/M metagenome (GOLD analysis project Ga0136644, IMG submission 94780) | Freshwater microbial communities from Lake Croche, Canada to study carbon cycling - C_130820_EF_MetaG (v2) (version 2) | ecosystem: Environmental > Aquatic > Freshwater > Lake | place...
AAGCCGAGGTCGGGTCGCCGAAAAATGCGGAAACCATTCATTACAAATCCACAATATCCATCGTCGAGCGGCCTGTGTAGCGGGCGAGGGAAATCACTTCTTTACCACCGGATTTTTGTTTTTTGACGGCCATGGTGTCGCTTCCCGTGGCTCGTTGGCCCTCGGTGAAGGCGATGTAAAGGCCCGAACTGGAGGTGGAGGGGCTCTTGACGGCACCCGAGGTGGTGAATTGGACGGCACCTGACTGGGATGCTGTGGGCTTGGCTGTGGTGTTTGGAACGGCATCCCGCATTGATTGGTCTGCTTGGGTGGTAAGAATCAAGGAACCGGTATTTTCGCTCTGAAAAAGCACGCCATTGGGCAACTTGACCCAGCGGGAGATGGACTCCCACGAACCAGCTTCATTTTGCCGGAGAATAATTAGACTATCAGGTTCGTCGGGAGGAAATCCCGCGACTCCATTTTTTTTCCAAAAGAGAACGGCTGTTTCGCGGCCTGTCTCGATGGCAGAGACGCGGGCCTGCTCGAGGGTGTTCATGACAATGGTCACAGCTCCCTTTCGTCCGACTGGGCTGCTCATACCGGCGACCGCTGGGGCAAGGAGGCTCATCATCACACACATGATAACCACGACAACTAACAGTTCGAGTAAAGTAAAAGCGGATAAAGACTTCGAGTGGGGGGCCTGAGTAGCAGCGAAAGTGTGTGTCTTTTGAATCCCCTCAAAGGAGATTTTTGCTGGCTGTCTGTGACCTTTAAGTAACATCTCCACTGAGATTCCCTATTTGTGGCAGGGGTCTCAAATGGCGAAATGTTACAATTCCGTCAAAATTCGGTTACCGGGGTATTTTTTCAGCAGGTTGCTTCAAGTCGTGCTGTCACATCAGCGGTGGGGAACCGGCTTCGACATCTCAAGAGTGAGGCGGCGGGCGTGTTCTCTTAAAAAGGAACGGCCTTTGCGGGCGCGGGCCATGATTTCCTCGGGTTCCTTACCGCCGGCGAGTTCCAGAATGAAGGCGCCGTGGAAATGGATTTGTATCAGCTCGCGGAGGAAGGCTCCCCAGTCGATGCGACCATCGCCGGGCGGGCAATGCTCATCCGAGTGGCCGCGGTTGTCGTGCACATGGAGCATGCGCAGGTAGGGCGTGAGCTTGTAAACGAGGTTGTAAAGTTCGCCGGAGAGAAATGCGTGGCCGGTGTCGAGGCAGGCACCGACTTGGTTGGTCTCCAGCGCTCCGAGGATCCAGACGATATCACTCGAGTTGCCGAAGAGGAGGTGAGGGAGTTTGTTTTCGAGCACGCAGCGAATGCCGACCTCGCTGCAGCGCATGGCGACGCGGTTGAGCACGGAGACAACATTCTCGATCCGCACGAGGCGCTCCTCGCGGGATGGGATATCGGCATTTTCAGGTCCTGGATGAATGACGAAATAGTGCACGCCCAGCACGGCAGCAGCTTCGACCGCTTTGAGAATCTCATCCAGCGCGTATTCGCGGCATCCCTCATCAGGTGAGGAAATGTCGATGTCAGTCGCGAAGGGGGCATGGAACGAGTAGGCCTCCATACCGAGCTCATCGATCTTATTCGCCGCCTCGCGCACGGCGCTGAGGTTTTTGTAATCCAGATGCGCTGGGGAAAAAACGACCTCGATCATGCTGAAGCCACTCGCGCGGATTGTCTCCAGGCAGTCGAGTATGTTGGTCATGTAAAAGCACCCCGTGGAAAGTCCAATAGGCCAGTTTGTCATAAGAGAAGCCTTTCAAAATGGTGTGAGCTTGATCCCTCGAGTTCCGTTGCGGCGATGCTTGCGGCCTCGTCGGCGACGCTGGTTTTCAAGCCCGAGAAAATCCGCACATAGAAATCGGCTCGCATCTTGGGCGAGTAATCCTTCCATTGCTTTCCCCAGCCATAGTCGCGCTCGAACTTCGAGCGGATGAGCCCGGCGACATGTCTGGGATGCCAGCCTCTGGGCACCAGGGTTTCGGTGACGGCGCGAATGGTGGTGGGGCGGAGAAGGAGATCGTTTGGAAAAAGCAGTGCATCGCGAACGCCCGCAGGGAGCGTCTCGAGAGGCGTGCGGTCGTAGGTCTGCTGCCAGCTGGTGACTGGGTCGTGATGCCTGGAGTAAAAAAAATCGTGGAAGGCGCGCAGGCGGGAAGTTTCGTATTCCCTCAGGAGCTCGCCGGTGCCTGCGGTGGCATCGGGAATATCTGTCGAGAAGTGCTCGGCCCAGCGTGCGGCCCGCTCGGGATCGCGCATGGCGGCCACGGCGCCGGAGGTTTCGCTCTCCCCCGCAGGCACAAAAATGATCGGGCCGATCTTGCCGATGTTATCCGCACCGACGGCGTAGGATTGCTGCCAAGGCTTCAGATATCCGCTGAAAGGAACCCTCACCGTGCGCGTGGGAAGAGGGTCGCCATACTCGGAGAGGTCTATCGAAATCATCTCCCGACCACGCTGCGAAGGGGGAACCTCCACAGCCGTCAGTTCAACTGGAATCCGGCAATGCGGGCGGGCCATTTCGAGAATGAGACGGCCAAAAAATTCCATCACCAGCCCGAGGCCGGCGAATGCCTTCTCGATCTGTGTCGTGGCATTTCCATCGCTGGCGGCCTTCGACCCCAGGTCGCAAAGTTTTGAAAAGACCGGTGAGTCGCGGCGGATGCGCCAGACATAGTGGTGGCCGCGTCCGCTGAGAACATGCAGGGCTCGAATGCGGCAGTGTTCGAGGATTCGATGAATGGCTTTGGCCAAGGGTTCCTGGAGTTCAAAGGTTCTTTTGGGGTCCAGATAGGCCTCGGCGGCGAAATCGAAGTTCACATACTCGATGTCGAGATGGGCGATGAGGGATTCGCGGTCTGAGAGCGAGCGGCAGATGTCCAATCCTTCCTCGAGGCTGTGGAAAAGCTCGTTCGGCATGCGGGGTTCGCGCACTGGGCACTCGACGCCATCCGCCGTGATGTAGTCGCAGGTTGCCGTGGAGGGAGTTTTTCCGCCAAGAAATTCCAGCATTCGAGTGCGCACAACGGGGCTTTTGTAGAATGCGCGCAGGGTTTGACGGATGTCTTGCATGGCGGCGGAGGTCTAACGTGCGTGCCCTTGCGGGCACGCACGAGGACGGCTTTCCCCTAGCTAACTGGGATTTCCAGCGCTTTTGGTTTTGCAATCTCGCCTTTCGGCAGATGCACCCTCAGAAGGCCGTCCTTAAACTCGGCCGAGACCGCGTCTTTTCTCGTGCCCTCGGGTAGGGAGAACGAACGCTCGAACGCGCCATAGCTTCGTTCAAGGCGGTGGAAGCGGCGACCGCTCTCTTCCTTTTCGAGCTTGCGCTCGCCGGAGATGCGGAGTGACCCATCCTCCACTTGGATTTTGACATCCTCTCTTTTCACCTCAGGCAGTTCAGCCTTGATAGTGTATTCCTTGTCATTCTCCTCGACGTCCACTAGTGGGCTCCACTCGTTTGTATTTAGCGTCTCATCGATATTCCAAGTCAATGGAGGTCGCGGGAAGATGCTGTTCATACGGTTCGTCATGGTTTCAAATTCCCGCAAGGGATTCCAACGGATCAGTGTGTTCATTATTGTCTTTAGCCGGTGTGGTTCATTGTCTGCAGTCACAGCCACCGGAGCCGGAATCCGCAGTTTGTTCGCGTGGGTCGATCAACGAGCCCTCGCTTACATCCACACCAAACATCCGCTGGCGAAGCCTCTCAATGGGGTGAAATCCGGAGCCTTGCGCCTTTCCACCTGCGGCGTTCCTGCCTACGCTCTCCCGAGTTCATGCCATACGGTTCGACGAGTGAATTTGTGTTCGGGATTTTCGCCCTGCTGCTTGGGGCTATCGTCGGTTCGTTTCTAAACGCCTGCATCCACCGCATGCCGCGCGGGGTAGGCCTGAATGAGCCGCGGCGCTCGTTTTGTCCTGGCTGCGAGCGGGTGATCCCCTGGCATGAGAATCTGCCGATCGTCAGTTGGCTGGCCTTGCGCGGTAAGTGCTCGGGCTGTGGATGGCGGATTCCGTTTCGCTATTTTTTAGTTGAGGCTCTGACGGCGTTGCTTTTTGCAGTCGTGTGGGCGCGCTTCGGTTTGCCCTTGGCTGCCGTGTATTGGGTTTTTGTGAGCTTGCTCGTGGTGGCGACCTTCATTGATTTCGAGCATTTCATCATTCCGGATGAAATCACATGGGGAGGAACGGCGGCAGGGGTTGTTTTCTCCGCTCTTGCTCCGGAAATGATGGATTCTGCTTCGCGCTGGGAGTCTCTGGCCTATTCGCTCGGAGGTGCCGCGCTCGGATTTGGGCTGCTCTTTCTGGTCGTGGAGGGAGGGAAGTTGGCATTTGGAAAAATCCGGCACGCATTTCCCGAAGCGGAGGACTTTGAATGGAGAAGGGAGCGAGATCGCATCGTGTTGACGCTGGCGGGCGAGGAGTTGGATTGGATGGATATTTTTTCGAGGGAACGCGATGTGCTCACGATTGAAGTCGAGGGAACCGCTCTGGCAGGCGATGGCACCGAGATTCGCGGTAGGCTGAAATTCTGGCATGACCGCTACGAGTTTGAAACATCCAGCGGGGCACTGGACCATCTCGAGCGCATTTCTGGCAAAATGAAGTCGGTTGTGATTCCCCGAGAAGCCATGGGTTTCGGCGATGTGAAATTCATCGCCTGCATTGGCGCGTTCCTGGGCTGGCAGGCTGTGCTCTTCACCCTCTTCGCGGCATCCATCACCGGCTCCATCGCGGGATTTGCGGGTATCGCTCTGGCGAGGGACCGTGCCGGCGTGCGGATTCCGTTTGGGCCGTTTCTTGCTCTGGGTGCCCTCCTCTGGCTTCTCGGCGGCAGGGAATTGGCCGAATGGTATTTCAGCGGTCTGCGCAGCTCGGGTGGAATTTTTTAGGCCGGACCAAAAGGAAGGCCGGACGGCGAGCTAACTTGATCGGCGGATGTTCTTCTCGAAAAGATAATGGCTCACGAGCCACTCGTTGCCGCTTTTGAAGCCCCAGAGTTCCGCGCAGGAGAGGAAGAAGACCCGCCAGTAGGCGCGCCACTTGGCGGTGTTTTCCTTGCCGTAGGTGGCCTCCAGAATGGGGGTGATGACTGCCTCGTTGGCGTCCATTTTTTCCAGCCAGGCTTCCGATGTTCTTTGGTAGTGGGTGCCGCTCACGCGCCAGTGGCCTCGAATGGCGAGGTCATCTTGGAAGTAGAGCAGGAGGTCATCCGAGGGCATGGTGCCGCCCTCGAAGAAGTAGCGCGTGATCCAGTCCGATGGGTCTTTGCCCTCGAAGTGGTAGGCGAATTCGCAGTGGGTGAAGATGTGAACGAAGAGCTTCCCGCCTGGGCGCAGCCAGCGTGCGACTTTTGCCATGAGGAGCTGGTAGTTCTTCATGTGCTCGAACATCTCGACGGAAACCACACGGTCGAACGAGGTGTCGCCGGCTTCGAATTCATTCATGTCCGCAGTGAGGATGCGGACATTTTTGAATCCGCGACGCGCTGCTTCAGCGTCGATGTGGGCTTTTTGAGTGGAGGAATTGGAAACGCCTGTGATGCGTGAGCTCGGGTATTTTTCCGCCATCCAGAGGGTGAGGCTTCCCCAGCCGCAGCCGAGTTCCAGCACATCCTGTCCATCGGTGAGTTGGGCTCGCTCGCAGCTGAGGGCCAGCATGGCCTCCTCGGATTCGGCAAAAGTCGTGTCCTCGCACGGCCAGTAGCCGGAGCTGTATTTCATGCGGGGACCGAGGACGAGTTTGAAGAAGTCGGTCGGCACCTCGTAGTGCTGTTCATTCGCCGCTTCGGTCTTGATGGCGATCGGGCTACGCTTGAGTTCTTCGATGAAGGCGCTCAGGGCCTCGCTCTGCGCGATGGCGTCGGGTTTTGCCTCCTCGCGGAGCTTTTTGGCAAGCAGGTTGCGAATGCCGATGCGAATGGCGGCGTCGGGCAGGAGATTTCGGGCGAGAAGGTCGTCGATGGAGATCATGGTTTTTTAGGAATCCAGGGAATGAACGGGCTGGTGCGTCGTTGGTAGGCGCGGTAGGCCTCGCCGCGCGTGGCAAGCGAGCGCACCTCCGCAGGCGGTATGCCGGTCACACAGGTAAGAAAATAAAGCATCAGCAGCGGGCTGGCGAGGGCGACCCAACTCCAAGGCGATCCAAGCGCAAACACGAAGTAGGCGACCCAGACCATCCACTCGAAAAAATAATTCGGATGGCGCGAGTATTTCCAAAGCCCGATTTCGCACACCCGCCCCTTCGCGGCAGGCTGTGCCTTGAAGAGGGCAAGCTGCATGTCGGCGATGGACTCGCCGCCGATCGCTACGAGCCAGAGAACAACGCCCGCAACCTCGAAGATTCCAATTCCTGGCGCTGGATTCGCACAAGCCAGCGCGATGGGGATGCTCAAGACTCCGATGAGCACAGCCTGCAATTGGAAAAAACCGAAAAACATCAGCCACGTGTGCTTCGGGAATTGCGTTCGCAGCACGGTATAGCGTGGGTCCTCCTCCGGGTGATGCGACATGACGCGTTTGTAGAGATGCATGCCAAGCCGGAAGCTCCAGGCAAAAACCATCGCGGCGATGAGGGCGTTTCGAACGATATGTCCGCTACCGAAGATGCCGTAAACAAGCGCCACCGGCGTGAATCCGAATGACCACCAGATGTCCACGATCCCCGCATTGTTAATCCGGCGCGCAAAGAACCACACCACCACCATCATCGCCATGGCGAGAGCAGTTCCTGAAATAACGAGTGGAAGAATATTCACGGAATGGAAGGTCGACGAAGGCAGTATCATTGCCGCCGCCGAGCGTTCTTGAAACCAAAAAGGCGCGGCTCTGTAGGAATAACCTTCGAAGCCTTCAGTTTACTACTTCTCTCAGCTTGCTTTGAAAAACTTCGTAAATCCATTTTCTTGCTCCCGCATAGACGCAGGTGATCACCCGCTCCCCATCGATCATCTGATAACCGAAAATGATGCGATGCGACCCGACACGCAAACGATGGAATCCTTCCAGATCATCGGTTAAGGATTTGATGTCTCCCCGTTCTTTGGACAAACCCTTGATCGCCAGCTTCAGGGCATGTCGAGGTTGAGGCGGGAGACTTCGTAAATATTCAAGAACCTCTTCCTGAATTCTGACGCGAATCATAGCGAATCCAGTGTGGCCAAGTCATAGTAAACCGCTTGGCCTTCCCTATGCTTGCGAATGGCTTCCATGGCCTTCGGGTCTGCCAAGAGTTCCATCGTCTCTGCGATGGCTTCCATCCGATCCATGGAAACAAGCACGGCCACCGCCTTGCCTTGTTTGGTAATCGTTACCGGATGGTCCTCACACTCTGTAATCACTGCGGAAAACTTTTGTTGCGCGGTTTTTATGGTGTAGGTATCGGACATGGCTTCTGAGTATTCCTTTTTTTAGGAAAAAGTAACCCCTTTTTGGGTGGCGGCAACCTTTCCCAAAGTCCATGCAGGGTCGATGAGCGTTGCTTGCGGGTAAAGCGGCGGGCCTTTCTCGCTGCGGTGGAGCATTCCGATGAGCATGTCCACTGCAGCTTGGCCTGCCAGTTCGTTGTGTTGGTTCATGCCCGGCCAATGCGGACTGCCGGGGCGCCACTCGTATTGAACCATAAGAACATCATCCGGCACGCGCAGCCCACAGGCCTCCACCCAATCTCCGATCTCATGGTAAAGGCTGAAGATCGCATCCGGGCGCTCTTGCTTCAGCCAGCGGTGGAAAAGGGATTTGTCCACCCGAGCTTCGCTGACCTGGTAGAAAGGCTTCAAGCGCCGCGCCGCTGGCAGGCGGCGCTGGCCGACCTCGTAGCCGGCGCTGAAGCGGTGCTCGACCAAGGCATCGATCTTTGCGTCCAGCACAAGGCCGGGGCGCTTGTAACCGAGTTCGACCACTTTCTCAAAGGCTCGCAGTGCGACCATGTGATGATCCACGCAGGCGAACGACAGGCGCGGTTCGCGTGTTCGGACTCCGGTGACGACCACCGGAAACTCTCGTGCCACTGGTTGAAAAGACTCTGGCAGGCGGTTCTCGTCCATCAGGCCCACCAAGATGCCACCAGGAATGCCTCGGCCGCGAAATATCTGGCAGAGGCGCTCGCCGCTGAGATCGGGTTCATGAATCCAGAACTCATCCAACTTGTAGCCCAGCTCAGTGGCTCGCTCGCGGCAGCCTTGAACATAAAGAGGAATCGTGGGATGCCGCTTGAAAGCCATTTTGTCGCGGTTTGCATTGATCAAGGCCAGCGTGCATTGGAATCGTCGGCTCCCGCCCGCATGGAGTCTTATCATTAATTCCGCCACGACCGCATTTTTTTGGTAGCCCATGCGCTTCGCGGTCTCCGCGATCGTCCTGCGCATGCCTTCGGAAATCTGCGGGCTGTTTCGCAGGGCTTGCGAGACGGTGTTTTTGGAAACCCCGCAGGCTTTGGCCAGATCCTGCATGGAGACTGGTTTCATGTCGGCAACATTACTGTCATGTAAAATCTGCGTTTACAATCTCAGCGCCCTTGTTTGCATGGAATGCATGAAATGTTCCCTTGGCATAGACTACGGCACAAATTCGGTTCGCGCGCTTGTCGTGCGTTGTGACAATGGTGAGGAACTCGGCAGCTTCGTGGCCGGTTATCCCACAGGAAAAGAGGGCGTGCTTATTGACCCCAAGGACCACCACCTCGCGAGGCAGCATCCCCCAGATTATCTCGTGGGGCTTGAGCTTTGTGTGAAAGGCGCCTTGGCCGCCGCTGCAAAGAAAAACAAGGCCTTCACACCTGCGACGCTTGTTGGTCTCGGCGTGGACACGACCGGTTCGAGTCCGATTCCGGTGGATTCCGCCAACCGCGCCCTCGCATCCTTGCCGAAGTGGAAGAAAAATCCCGCAGCGCAATGTTGGCTTTGGAAGGACCATAGTTCTTGGCAGGAGGCCGCTCGCATCACAGAACTCGCTGCGAAGCACCGTCCCGAATACATCGCCAAGTGCGGTAATACTTATTCCTCCGAGTGGTTTTGGAGCAAAATCTGGCACTGCCTGAAAACGGCGCCTGATGTTTTTCAGGCGGCTTACTCCTGGGTTGAGATGTGCGACTGGATTCCCTCGGTGCTCTGCGGAGTCGAAGATCCCAAGCAAATCCAGCGCGGCATCTGCGCGGCCGGTCACAAGGCGCTCTACTGCGATGAGTGGGGTGGATTGCCCGATAAAAAATTCCTGTCCTTGCTCAGTCCCAAGCTCGCGGACCTTCGGGACCGTCTTTACGACAAGGCCCATGATGCCAACACCGCTGCCGGCACACTCTCACCGGCATGGGCGAAAACGCTCGGCCTGCCCGCAGGGATTCCAGTGGCCATCGGCGAAATGGATGTCCACTACGGCGCCATCGGCAGCGGCATCCGTGAAGGCACGCTGGTGAAAGTGATCGGCACATCGACCTGCGATTGCGCCGTTGTTCCCGCAACCAAGAAGGTCAAAGACATCCCCGGCATCTGCGGTATCGTGAAGGGCGCTATCCTGCCCGGCTTTTTCGGCATCGAGGCGGGTCAGTCCGCCGTGGGCGATATTTTCAAATGGTGGATCGAATCCGTCTGCGAGGGCGACGCTGCGCTCTACGCGAGCTTGGCCAAGGAGGCTACCACCCTCCAACCCGGTGGCAGCGGTTTGTTGGCGCTTGATTGGAACAATGGCAACCGCACGGTTCTGGTCGATCCGATGCTCAGCGGATTGCTTTTGGGAACGACGCTGCACACCACCAAGGCGGAAATTTACCGCGCGCTCATCGAGGCCACGGCATTCGGCGCACGAACGATCATTGAGCGGATCGAGTCCTATGGCGTGCCCGTGAAACGCATCGTTTGCGCCGGCGGCATTGCGGAAAAAAATCCGCTCCTTATGCAAATCTACGCCGATGTCACCGGTCGCACGATGTTGGTCGCGGGCTCCTCGCAGGCCTGCGCCTTGGGTTCAGCGGTCTCCGCTGCCGTGTTGGCGGGGGTTTTCAAGGATTTCCCGGCTGCCCAGAAAGCGATGACCTCGCTCAAGGACATCGAATACAAGCCCCGCACAGCGGCTCGCAAGACCTATGATCGCCTCTTCGCGCTCTACAAAACGCTCCACGACACCTTCGGAGGTGTGAATCGCCAAGCCGATCTCTCGCGCCTCATGAAAGAACTCCTCGCCATCAAATCTAAATCCCAAAAATGAAAACACCCGAAATCTGGTTCCTCACCGGCAGCCAACACCTCTACGGTCCCCAAACCCTCAAGCAAGTTGCCGCAAACTCTCAGGCGATCGCTGGCGGCCTCGGCGAGAAACTCCCGCTGTCCGTTGTCTTCAAGCCCGTCCTCACCACACCCGACGCCATCCGTGCAATTATTCTCGAGGCCAATGCCAATCCCGAATGCGCAGGGTTGATTCTGTGGATGCACACATTTTCTCCCGCGAAAATGTGGATCGGCGGCCTCTCCGCGCTGCGGAAGCCATTCTTGCATCTGCACACCCAGTTCAACCGCGATCTGCCCTGGGGGGAGATCGACATGGATTTCATGAATCTGAATCAGGCGGCCCACGGCGACCGCGAGGCAGGTTTCCTCCACACCCGCATGCGTCTGGCTCGCAAAGTCGTCGCAGGGCACTGGCAAAGCGAATCAGTGATCTCCCGCATTGGCGCCTGGGTTCGCGCCGCTCGCGCATGGCACGATTGGCAGGGTGCGAAGTTCGCCCGCCTCGGTGACAACATGCGTCAGGTCGCCGTCACGGAAGGCGACAAGGTTTCGGCCGAAATGAAATTCGGTTTCTCGGTGAACGGCTATGGAATCGGCGACCTCGTGGCGATCCAATCGGGTGTTACCGAGTCCGAAATCAACGCGCTCTGCGAGGAATACGCCGCGAGCTATCAACTCGCTCCCGCGCTCGCCAGAGGCGGCGAGTGCCACGCCTCCCTGCGCGAGGCCGCTCGTATCGAGGCCGCTTTGCGGGCGTTTCTGAAGCAAGGGGGATTCAAAGGATTCACCACCACCTTCGAGGATTTGCATGGACTCAAGCAACTGCCTGGAATCGCCGTCCAGCGCCTCATGGCCGAGGGCTACGGCTTCGGCGCCGAAGGGGATTGGAAAACAGCCGCCCTGCTCCGCGCCATGAAGGTCATCGCTTCCGATCTCGGTGGGCGGACCTCTTTCATGGAAGATTACACCTACCATCTGGAACCCAATAACCACCTCGTCCTTGGCTCTCACATGCTGGAAATTTGCCCATCCATCGCCCAGTCCAAGCCCTCGTGCGAGATCCATCCGCTGGGCATCGGTGGCAAGGAAGATCCCGTTCGCCTCGTATTCGACGCTCCAGCTGGCGCTGCGTTGAACGCCTCGCTCATCGATCTCGGCAACCGCTTCCGGCTTTTGGTCAACGAAGTCGATGCCATCCAACCACCGCACGCCTTGCCAAACCTCCCTGTGGCCCGCGCCGTCTGGAGATGCCGGCCCGATTTTGCCACCGCCTGCGAATCCTGGATTCATGCAGGAGGCGCGCACCACACGGGCTTCAGCTACACAGTGACCCGCGAGCACTTGGAGGACTTCGCCACCATCGCCGGTATCGAGTGCGTCGTCATCGGAGACAAAACCGAAGCGGGGGCTTTCCGCCAGGAACTCCGCGCCAACGAGGTTTATCACCACATTGCTGGAGGATTCGTCTCGTGAGCCGTTACGAGGCGATCCGAGAGGAATGCTGCGCCGCCAATGCCGCGCTGCCCGCTTCAGGCCTTGTCGATCTGACCTTCGGCAATGTGAGCGTCTGCGACCGCGAGGCCGGAGTTTTTGCCATCAAACCCAGCGGCGTTTCCTACTCGGCCTTGAAGTCCGAGGACATGGTCATCGTGGATTTTGACGGCCGCGTGGTTGAGGGAAGCCTAAACCCCTCGTCGGACACCCCGACGCATCGCAGGCTCTTTCTCGGATTCCCCGGCATCCGGTCGGTCGTGCACACACACTCGCGCAAGGCAGTCGCCTTTGCCCAAGCGGCGCGCGGCATCCCGCTGCTCGGCACGACCCATGCCGACTACTTTCGCGGCGAGGTGCCTGTCACCCGCGCCCTCTTGGCCTCCGAGATTTCCGATGCCTATGAATGGGAAACCGGAAATGTCATCGTCGAGCGCTTCGAGGGACTCGATCCCATGGAAATCCCCGCCGTTCTGGTGCGCAATCACGGCCCGTTTGCATGGGGTCCATCAGGAGCCAAAGCCGTCGAAAACGCCCTTGCCCTCGAAATCGTCGCCGACATGGCCTTCCACGCCCTCCTGCTCGATCCCTCTGCGAAACCGCCTTCACTCGCCCTCTCCCAGCGACACTTCCTCCGAAAACACGGCCCCACTGCCACCTACGGACAAGCCTGAAAAGCCGGCAGCATCCGAGGGCGCCCCAGCCGGAAATCGTTGCGTAAGCCCATTAAGCCTTCCCGCTCGAATCGAATTCTCCACTTGCCCACGGTGACCGGACGCGTTCGCAGGACTGTCGCAATCTCAATGTTGGTTTTAACATGAAATGCTTAGAGAACGATTCGTGCCCTGTCGGTTCAGCTCGGCCTTTTCGGTGCGGGACAGAGTTATCGGAGTGCATGGACGACTCATCCGCTCCAATATTTTTATTTCGTTTACTTTGTAAAAGTATATAATAGTCGCCTTTCGTTTTCATTTTTCACCTGCATGTGGGAGGAATAGGGAAGGCTAGATGCGCTTTCCCAACAACCAGTTTACCCGTCTCCACGCTATCTTTTCTGGCTCGAATTGATCGCATCAATTGCGATCTTCGTGGCCGATCTAAGAATCTTAAGGAGCACTTTTGCCCAGTCCATCATTCCATCCTGTGGTTGGGGTTTGGTGCCATGTTTAGGCCACTTGGCGCTGACCAGTAGAAGGATTTTTTCTGAAAATGGAGCCCTCCAAAAGAGAAAGCTCCGTTTTCATCAAATTATACCGTCTTTGAGCGCTTTTTTGGTGGCGGGGAGGGTTAAACGACAAGCAATAAGAGCAAAAACTTTTTTCGGATAAATTCGTATAAAACTTCAGGGAATTTTAAATCAATATTAGAAATACCCAAATTTCATGAAGTCGACGCAGAACGAGCATTTAAGAGGTTGTAGAGGGAAAATCCGAAAAAAATAATGCGGAGCCTACGGGGCTCGAACCCGCAACCTCTGCCGTGACAGGGCAGCGCTCTGACCGATTGAGCTAAGGCTCCTTAAAAAGGAGTGGTAAAGCTAGGGACATCGAGGCAGGCACGCAAGAGTTTATTTTGAAAAAATCAGCGGCGGAGTCGTCGGATTGTGTCTCGCACGGTATTGTGAGCGCTTTCGATTTCGGCGTGGAGTTGAATGCTTGAGATGGTCATGGAGCCGAAGGACTCGGCTGTCGTGCGCTCCATGCGGTCGTTTGTTGCAACTGTGACTTCGTGGTCCGGCGCATACTTTGCGGCCAAGCGCTCAATGATCGAGTCGGCTGTCTGCCCGGATTTCGAGTAAAAGACCGCGATGCCGTGCGGTGTGCCGTCGCTTGATGCCTTCATGCCTGTTCCATCAAAAACCACAGCGACCGTCCAATCTGAGTTGTCTTGGAGCCCCGTGAGTTTTCGAATGAGTTCCTCTCTTGCGGCTGCGGTGTTACGCCCGTGCAGCGCGGCAAGGTCTTCCCAAGCGAAAATCATGCTGTGCCCGTCAACGAGCAGGATTTTTTGTTTCATGGCATCGGTTGAAATGCTACGCGCGATTCCTGAAGCCGAAAACGGATTTTTGAAAAAATGACAGAGCTTCTGCTGACTCGGCGCGGCGAGCGCACGATTCGAAGCGGGAGGCCGCGAGTCCCGTGGCTAGATAAACGCTCTCAGATAGAATCCGCCAAATTGTCGTCTTGGCTTCGGCGATTCAGACCGCCTATCCTGCAGCCCATGGTCACAAAATTTCTTCACACGCGCTACCGTGTCACCGATCTCGAAAAAACACTCCATTTCTACCGCGAGGTTCTCGGGCTCGAGGAGGTCAGTCGCAAGAAAAGTGACCGCGGGTCGGAGCTGGTTTTTTTGAAAGCACCCGGCAGCGAGGCGCTCATCGAAATCTGCAAATACGACGGAAGTGGTCCTGTCGTGGTTGGGCCGGATCTCACGCATCTGGCCTTTGGGGTCGCGGATATGGCAGCCTTTGCCAAACACGCGGCCGCTTTGGGATATCCGCTCAGCGATGGACCTTACAAGACATCGAGCGGGTCGGTGCTTGCTTTTGTCGATGCACCGGATGGTTACGAAGTCGAGTTGATTCAGCCTGCGCCTTAAGGCGGGGTGGCTTGTCGGCTTCAGTTGGTCTCGATCATCTCGAGGAAGCTGATTTTTCCGGCATCGAGCTTCAGCAGCGGCACAGACTGAGTGCGTGCGAGTTCGGGATCGGTGGTGATGTCGCCGGTCAGGCCCGGGAATGCTTGGGTGGTGGTCAAGGCCTCGCGGAGTTTTTCTGGTTCCGTGGAATTAGCCCTGCGAATGGCATCCGCTAACACCACTAGGGCATCGTAGCCCATCGCAGCAGAAGCGGAGGGAAGGTTACCGTTTTTGCGCTCGTAGACTTCAAGAAAGAGTTGGACCGCATCTGAGGGGCCATCCGGGTTGAAGCGTCCTGGGAAATACGTGTTGTTTCCAGAGTCGCCGACCATGGATGGGAATTCCATCGAGTCCCAATTCGCAGTTCCTAGAAATGGCATGGTGAGTCCGAGTTCGCGGGCTTTGCGCAGGATCGGACCTGCCTGATCTGCAGGGAGCGGCAGGTAAACAACGTCCGGATTTTTCTTTTTTATAGTCTGGAGATGCTTGGTGAAGTCCACCGTGCCTGCGGCAAATGCCTCGCCTGCGATACGGGCGTCGGGTTTGCGCTTGAATTGCTTTCCAAAAGCCAGCGCCAGAGTTTTTGAGAATTCATCGGCAGGGTCATAAAGGACGAGTGCCCGCTTGGCCCCAAGCGTTGCCGCAAACTTTGCCATGATCCGGCCGGAGTGAAAATCTGTCTGGCAGATGCGAAAAATCCAGGGCTCTCGTGATGGGATGCCTGGCATGGTGGAGCCGAGTGCCAGGAGTGGTATTTTCATTTCATCCGCAGCCATCGCCGCTTCAGCACTGCCTGCTGAGAGACCTCCTATCAGTGCAACGGCTTTGTCTTCGCTTATGAGATCGCGGGCGGCCTTTTCGGCGCGTGCAGGCTCGGCGCGTGTGTCTCGCACGACGATTCGGAGCAAATGGCCGATGACGCCGCCTCCGGCATTGACCTCCTCGGCGCCCATGGCTAGGCCGTTAAGCACTTCGTTTGCGCTGCCCTGTCCAAGGCCCTTCAATGGAAGAAACACACCGACGTTGATGACCGGGAGCGGAGTGGGCGTCGCGATAGGTGTAGGCTCTGGGGTGGGGGCAGGTTGAGGTGCAGATGGTTTTTTGCAACCGACAAACAACAGCAGCATTGCAACCAGCAGGGCTATGGTGAAACGGCTCATTCTCTTCTATATAAAAACAACCTGGCTCGAAGCGCAACACTCCCATTCAGGTGCATCGTGAATCTTGTCGCCGCGAACAAGGGGAGTTAGATTCAATAAACATGAGGATTATCGTTACCGGGTTGATCGGGCAGTATGCCTTCGGAGGGGTCACATGGGATTACATTCAGTATGCACTCGGCTTTCGAGCCTTGGGGCATGATGTCTGGTATCTTGAAGACACCGGAGCCTGGGCCTATGACCCTGTGAAGATGGAGCCGAGCGCGGATTGTTCCCACAACACAGCCTATCTGGCTCGGGTCATGGAGCAGTTTGGCATGGGTGACCGGTGGATTTATCGGAATGTTGCCGATGAGAAATACCACGGTGTCGCCAGTGCCGCCGAGGCTGAAAAAATCATCTCCTCGGCGGATGTCCTCGCCAATGTTTCCGGCGCCTGCTGGCTGCGCGATGAAACCTCGCGGATTCCGATGAAACTTTTTTTGGATGGCGATCCCATGTTCACCCAAATCGGCTTGGCAGCGGACCCCGCCTCCGAATACGCCAAGCGGGTTGCCGCACACGAGCGCCACTATTCTTTTGGTCTGAATATCGGCAAGCCGGGCTGCGAAGTGCCAACGGCGGGTTTCCAATGGCGTCCCACTGTGCAACCGATCGCGCTCGAGTATTGGAAGGATTTTGCTCCTGCGAAAAAAGACGTTCACATCGCCAGTGGAGCTTGGACCACCGTGATGAACTGGGCCAGCTATGCTCCCAAGGACTACAATGGCCAAAAATATGGTCAGAAGGATATCGAGTTTGAGCGATTCCTTGAACTGCCTAGCATGACGAAGGAAAAATTCGTCCTCGCCATGGGGCAAGGCGTGGGAAGCAAGCGTCCGACCGAAATGCTGGAATCCAAAGGCTGGCACATCATCGAGCCGGATACCCACCTGCCCGACTACACCACTTATCGGGATTTCCTATCCCACTCGAAGGGGGAATGGAGTATCGCCAAGAACGGCTATGTGCGTTCGCGCAGCGGGTGGTTCAGTTGCCGTAGCGCGTGCTACCTAGCTGCTGGCAAGCCCGTCGTCGTTCAAGACACAGGCTGGAGCGACCACCTGCCATCGGGCGAGGGCGTCATGGCATTCCATACGCCCCAGGAGGCTGCCGATGCTCTTGATGAAATTTCTGGAAATTATTCGCATCATTCCGAAGCCGCCCGCGCGTATGCAGAGAAACATTTTGATGCCGCCAAAGTTTGCGCCGAACTCCTCGAATGAAAACAAATCTCTCCAATAGCGCCCTCATCATCGTGGGCCATGGCTCCACCACGAACCCTGACTCGAGCGCCCCGTCGCTCGTGCACGCCCGCAGCATTCGTGAGCGCGGCATCTTTGCCGAAGTGGCGGTGTGTTTCTGGAAGGAGGAGCCCACCTTCCGCGAAGTCCTCCGCATGGTGGACAGCGAAGAGGTCTATGTCGTCCCGAATTTCATCAGCGAAGGCTATTTCACCCAAACGGTCATTCCCCGCGAACTCGAGCTCGCCGGAAAAACCACGCGCGTTGGTGGTCGAGCGATCCATTATTGTGAGCCAGCCGGTAACCACGAGGCCATGACCGGTCTCCTCATGAAACAGGCCCTCATGGTCGCGCCGGGTGTTTCGCCCAAGGAAACAAGCCTCTTCATTGTCGGACACGGAACAGGTCTCAATGAAAACTCGTCTGTCGCCGCCAAGCTCCAGGTAAAAAAAATCTCAGAGACCGGTGAGTATGCCGAAGTTCTCTCGGCCTACATGGAGGAGGCACCGCTTATTTCGGAATGGGACAAGCTCGCTTCCCAACCAAATGTTATCGTCGTGCCGTTTTTCATCTCCGACGGACTCCACAGCTATCAAGACATCCCCGTTCTTCTGGGCATTGCCGAGGATATCGGCCCTGCTGCAAGCCAGAGCCAGGTTTTTCGAAACAATCCCTATCACCTGCGCGACCGCCAGTTGTTTTACAGCGGCGCCATTGGCACGGATCCGGGGTTTGCGGATGTCATACTCGACCAGGTGGACGCTTTTTCCGAGTAACGGAATTTTCGACTCACATTTTAGTAGCGCGCTGGAAAGGTTGTGCCAATTTGTGCCGACTTCAACACTTCTATGATAACTCAATTTGCCGTCTATTTTGTCTTCGGAATCGTTTTACTCGCCGCCCTCGTCATGGCGGTCATCCTGCTGAATTTCTTCGGCACCTGGCTGCGCGCCAAACTGGCCGATGCGCCGGTCTCCTTTGCCAAGCTCATCGGAATGCGCCTCCGGCGCGTGCCTATGGGGCTGATCGTTGACAGCCGCATCACCGCGGTAAAAGCCGGTATCACTATCGATACCGACCCGCTCGAGGCTCACTACCTCGCCGGTGGCAATGTTTCCCACGTCGTCCTCGCCCTTATCGCGGCCGACAAGGCCGCGCTGCAGCTCGACTTCAATCGAGCTTGCGCCATCGACCTCGCCATCAAGGGCACCAGCAAAACCGTCCTGGAAGCCGTTCGCACCAGCATCAATCCAAAAGTCATCGACTGCCCGAATCCCGCCACTGGCAAGGTCACCATCGACGCTGTGGCCCGCGACGGCATCGGCGTTAAAGTGCGCGCACGCGTGACCGTTCGTTCCAACCTGAACCGCTTTGTCGGCGGTGCCACGGAGGATACCATCATCGCCCGCGTCGGGGAGGGGATCATTACCTCCATCGGTTCCGCAGTTTCTTACAAGGATGTCTTGGAAAATCCCGACCGCATCTCGAAAACCGTCCTCGCCAAGGGACTCGACACCGGCACTGCCTTCGAAATCCTTTCCGTGGATATCGCGGATGTGGATATCGGCGACAACATCGGAGCCAAGCTCCAGGCTGAGCAGGCGGAGGCTGACAAGGTCGTCGCGCAGGCCAAGGCGGAAATGCGCCGCGCCGCCGCTGTCGCCACCGAGCAGGAAATGAAAGCCCGCACCCAAGAAATGCAGGCCAAGGTCGTCGAGGCCGAAGCCCAGGTTCCGGAGGCCATCTCAGCTGCTTTTCGAAACGGAAACCTGGGAGTCATGGACTACATGCGCTTGAAAAACATCCAGTCCGACACCGCCATGCGCGACTCCATAGCCACGCCGGCATCATCCACCCCGGCCTGATTCCGCGATGGAACAACTCGTCCTGCTCCTCATTATTGGAGCGATCAGCCTGATCAACTGGCTCATCGAGCAATCCGGCAAGCGTCGCGAGCAGCGCCGTATTGAATCTGATCGCGCTCGCCGGGAGGTAGAGGCAAGCCCACATCAGGAGCCCTCTCCCTCCCCCGCGTCCATTCCTGAGGTCTCCCAATCTGCACCCCAGAAGGAAATGCGCAGATTCCTTGAGGCATTTGGAATTCCCATACCCGAAAAAGTCGCCCCTCAAGAAGTCGCGCTGCAAATTCTAACGCCCGCTCCTGCGCAAACACCCGCCCGCGCGCTGCGCACGATATCTCTCAAGCTCAAGCCAACTCCTTCCAAGCCCCGAGAAGTCCTGCTCGAAATCAAATCCCCCTCCGCCCTCCGCCAAGCCATCGTCTGGCGCGAAATCCTCGGCCCTCCACGCTCCCTGCAGCCATATTGATCGTCGATCCGCCTTTGGAGGGCCAACTTCCGGCATGGCCCAAGATTCAGCCGCGAATCTGCGTATGAGTGTTCTGGCAAAATCATGGACAGCAAAATCATTTTTGGGGGTATGCGCAGCAAGCGGATTGAGTGGTTTGGGTGGCAGTGGTGTCTGAAAGAGAAACCGCGCCGCGAGTGGTTGAAAAATGGGTCAGGCGAGGACGCTGCCCCTCCAAGCAGTCGGCGCGCAGTGTTTCATGGGAGGTTCAACGTCCCGCATGACCCAAATCCTTCCTCGGAAGGCACAACCACTCGCAGACACCACACCCTGCCATGGCCTGCGTAGGGTTATCCAAATGCGAACAAAGCCCTTCACGGTAGCAAGAAAACCCTTGGAGGGTCAGCGTCCGCCCAGACCCAAGACTGAATCGCCCCGCAACCACGGCACCTCCTTCAGATAAGAAGGAGCTCAATTTCATACCCTCTCTGATCTGTAAGCGTTGCGAGGAGCAGCTCGTTGTTTTTGAGGGGGTGGCGTAAGTGTCGTAGGCAAATTCCACGACAGTTACAGCACCTACGGCAAGGGGTGCTCTGTGCAACTCTTACCGATCTCTTCTAGGCGGCGGAGGTATTTGTAGGAATAAAGTCCTGTCGAGTGGCCGTCTGCCCAGCGGGGTTGTATGGCGTAGCCTCCCACGGTCTGCCATGAGGTGAGGTCGAAGCTGCGGTCGTTGTAGGTCACTGCGGGTAAGGCAACCTGGCCGAGCACATCGGGCTCGCCTCCGCACGCGGCGCAAGGGCAGTGGCGACGGAGGAATTCCAGGGGAAGGTAGGACTCGTTGCTGTCGTTCCACGCGATGGCGAGTTCGGCTCCGATTTTTTGGATAGCAGTAGGCTGGAGTGGAGGTGTCATTTTTTTAGCAGGTGGGCTTGGTAATGTGCGGGGGCTTGAGGTAGATGGGCTCGGCAGGGCCTGCCTGAGCGGCTCGGCGGGCGAGGTGTATGGACTGCGGGGAGGCACAGTGGGCATGCTCAAGGAGCGGAGAGGTGCTAAAAACAGGCGCACCCGGCGTGAGCCGAGACTTGGCTTCATCGGGCGTAAGAAGGGCAGGAGGAGAGGCGAGGCGGCCGTCAAGGATGTGTGCGTGGAACCATTGGTTCGCACGGGCGTCGCCGAGGACATGGTATTCCTGGGGTTCGTAGCCGAGTAGTGAGCAAATCCCTTGGAGTGGTGCTGACTGGGCGCGGGCGATTCCCCATGCGGCAGCGATGGAGACCCGGAGGGAATTGTAGCTTCCAGGGCCAATGCCAACGAGCACAAGGTCCAACGATTCGATGTGAAGACTGGTTTTTTCGAGGGATTCGAAGAAGGCCGTGCCGCGGCCGCGCGGGTTTTCAAAGGAGCACTCGTGGAGAGTCTCGCCGTCGCGGATCAACGCGATGCTGCCTGTAGCGCTCGAGCACTCAATGGTGAGAATCGTCATGGCTGGATTTGGATGAGCCGGCCCGAGTCTTTGATGGAAAAAACAAGGCGCAGCGTGTGCGGTGGGAGTTCCTCCGCGAACTTGCCGCCCCACTCGATGGCAATGATGCCATCGCCTGCGAGGTAGTCTTCGAAGCCAAGCGGAGCGAGGTCGGCTGAGGATTCAATGCGATAGAGATCCATGTGGACAAGGGGAAGACGGCCGTCGTGGTATTCGTGGATGAGGGTGAATGTGGGGCTGGAGACTTCGCGCGGGTCGCAGCCGAGAGCCTTGGCGAGGCCTTTGACAAAGCATGTCTTGCCCGCACCCATGGGGCCCTCAAGGCTCAGGATGGCGTGCACGCCGAGGCAGGTGGAGAGATCGTGCGCGGCTTGGTGGGTTTCCTCTTCGGTCGCGCAAAGGCGTTCCCCGCGCGGGAAGATTTTTTCGATTTGCGGGTTTGCCATCAGGAGGGGAATTTAGTTCGCTCATTTGCAAGATGACAACATCTTCCCATCTCGTGTGGTTCAGGCTTTGGCTGGTTTTGCTGATTGGCCTGACGGCTTTGTTCGTGGCCGGCTGCGATTCACCAGGCGGAACGATTCGGGAAATTCGACAAAACTTGGATGCCTTCAAGGCGAATCCAAGCGCTCCGGCGCTTGAGAAGCTCGAAAAATCCTTTGTGAAAATAGAGGCCGCTATCAAGAATCTGGAGGCGAAGGAGGACTTGGCTCAGGCGGATCTTTTCCGCAGGCAGGCGATGACACTGCGCTACGAGTATCGGGCGATGCGGGCGGCCTTTGTTAAATGGAGCGAGGAGCAATCGGTGAAACAGGCTGCGGGCGGTTCAGGCGAATGATGGCAGGGAGCTGGGGGCGGGGCCTTTAAGCGAGGCTTCGAGGGCGCGGAGATTTTTATCCAAGTCATCAAGATTGAACCTGGCTGAAGCGAGTTGTGCGGCCTCTTGCATGGCCTGCAGGCGCTCGGGATCCTCGAGTAGCGTTTTCAGGCAGTTCGCCAGAGCAGCGGCATTCCTCGGAGGGATGATAAAGCCGTCGAGGCCTTCGGTAACGACGCGGCCGCAATTCGGAGTGGTGATAACCGGCAGGCCGTGGGCCATCGCCTCGAGCTGCGTGAGTGCGAAGCCGTCCGAGATCGTGGGTAGAACAAAAATATCCGCGCGTTTGTAGAACTCGCGCACGCGATCGCGGGTTACGGCGCCGTGGAAACGCACATTCGGCGGGGCTTTCACGACGAACTGGTCAGCGATTCCAATCGGGCCGGCTATGTCGATCTGAATGTTTTCACCTTTCAGAAGTTTTGCTGCCTCGAGAAGGTAGGGGATGCCTTTGCGGAGATTGACTTGCCCAAGAAATAGCACGCGGAGCGGTTCGGAGTCTGGCCTGAGCGGTGTGTGGGAGGGGGCTTCAGTGGAATCTTCGGCTTCGTAGGCGAGGGGAATGACATGGATCTTATCGGCAGGGACGCCCTGCCGCACGAGCGCGTCGAGGGACCACTGTGAATTCACCATGATGGCGTCGGCGAGCGCCCACTCCGCTTTGCGCCATGCGAAGTATTCCTCTGGCACAAGGACCGGCACCTTTGCCCAGCCGGGCCATAGTTTTTCCTCTTCGCGCACCATATCGACCTCTGTCCGCGAGGGGTCCATCTGGCCGACTATGCAGACGGAGCCTTGATCTTTGGCCCATGCGGCGGCTTCCAGGAAACCGGTGTCGTAGCCAAAAAAAATCGTATTCTCCCAGTGTTGTTCGTGGCGGCGTGCAAGGCTCGAGCGGACTTGTTTGCCGAACCGGCTGCCGATGCGGAGGAACTCTCTGTAGGAGTCTGCGGAGGGACTGATGCGTTTCCAGAGGCCATCCAGCACGGCAGAGCCGTTGAAGGAATAAACCTCGGCATCACTCAGGTCCTCATGCCGCCTGCTTGTTAGGCGCGGGGAGCGGGCGAGATTGTGCCAAAGTCCATGCGACCAGTAGTCGGTAAAAAGCGCCTCGAGCTTGCCCGACCGGTGCAGCACACGCGGTATGGCATAGTGTTCCCGCGCTCCGATCTGCGCGCAGATCCAAGAGGTGGACGGGGCGTGGACTTTGAAGAGTTGCTTTGCGATTTCCTTAAAAAAACAGCTCGAGTGCCTGCTGGGGAGCTTAAAAATAGAAGCTGGATTTTCCTTGTCTCTGGCTGAGTGCGGTGGTTCGTTGCGGAGCGTCGCTCACGGTTGCGCGGTTCTGCGAAAAACATAGTTTCCCTAGGGGTATGGCTCAGTTGGTAGAGACTGTCGTTCGCAATGAGAAATCCCCATGTAATCTCATGAAATCAGCTCAGGGGTTACAATTTGGGTTACAACCTTGCGGCGTGGCGTCAAATCCGAGAAATTCTATAAGCCACTACCTTTTGCTCATTGTGTGCCCCCATGAGCGGGGTCAAAAAAACCTAGGTTTTCCTGCCATAATATTCTGGAAGGGGGCGATTTTGAAAATACAACCACTTAATCGCGTGAAAAATGTCCGCGAGGGCTATTACTCACTGGTTCTGCGGAGGGGTTTAGTTAGTCGTCTCTATTTGAGGGACCGTGAACTCGGAGTTCCCACGACCGTTCTCAATGACCGGATCGTAGAAGAATCCCTGAAAATCGCGACGACGATTACATTCTCCCTGAAGGAGAGCCGACGACGAGACTCGAACTCGTGACCTATCGATTAAAATTATAGCATTGCTTTTGTTTCGTCGTGTTCTAATGTGACCCGAAATGAATGCATCAAAAGCCAGTAAATCCTCATCAGAAAAGAAAAAAAAGACTTATGACATTCCGTCAAAATCGGATCGTGTCGGAACAGGGCGGCGCGGAAAAAGTGGCAAGCAAGTGGCAAACCAAAATCGAGGGGGTGTTGGCAAAAATTCCGCGAATTACTGGAAGGTGCGGATTTTTAAACCCGTGAATGATCGAGGGGACGCATCGCCGCACTATGCAATGAAGATTCAATTTAAGGGAAAGCGGGTGGCATTCAGTCTGGGAACATCGAATCAAGAAGCGGCGGCGGCGGGGGCAGCTGGCATTTACGGCGACCTGCTGACTCTCGGAGTCGAGGGCGCACTTGCGAAGCACCGCCCAAAGAAAGCAGAGGATGTTTCAACCCTCGGGGCGTGGATCGAGGCGGCGCGTCTGGTTTTTGACAAAAGCCCAACGACCTTCGATGCCTATGCGCGGGCGGCAAGGAACATCGCGGCGGATATTCTGAAAGTTAAGCGAACTGCGAAACGATTTGGGCGCAAGGGAGGGACTTTCCGAAAACAGGCTGACCAGACTCCGGTCTCTATTTTCACAGACAGAGCCGTCCAGGAGTGGAAGATCAGATATGTGAAAGAGCGGGGAGGCAATAACCCAGCGAGACAACGTGCGGCTCGCATCTCTTGCAATTCCGCACTGCGAATGGCGCGTTCGCTTTTCCAAGAGAGCATCGCAAAGCATCTCCCCGCTTTGGATATGGAGGCCCGCCCTTTCGAAAGAGTGGACTTTTATCCCCGCGAATCCATGAAGTATCACAGCAAGATCGACCCAACGATCCTTCTTGGCAAATCGCAAGCCGACCTTGGGGAGGCAAAGCCGGAGGCGTTCAAGATTTTGCTTCTTGCGATTGGCGCAGGGCTTCGCCGGGGGGAGATCGACCGCTTGCTTTGGAGGCAAATCGACCTTGAAGGCGGTGAGATTCACATTGAGGTGACGGAGGCTGGGGCTTTGAAATCCGCTGACAGCACGGCCAAGGTAGCCATCGACTCGACCCTTTGCGGATTGCTTCGAGGGTATAAAGCCAAGGCGGCCTCGCAGTTCGTGATCGATGGCGGGTCTGGGGGGGGCGGATCGAGAGTGTGGGGGCAGCGGTATCGATGCCAAGAAGCCTTTGATTTTCTCCTTTCATGGCTTCGCGGAAATGGCGTTGAAGATCGACGTGCCTTACACACTCTCCGCAAGGAGGCGGGTTCTCTCATTGCTACCAAGAGCGGAATCTATGCCGCCGCACGATTCCTTCGCCACTCGGACATCAAGGTGACGGCGCAACACTACGCCGACCACAAGGATCGTGTTTCGATTGACCTTGGTGCGCTCATGCCAGCGGAGGGAACAATCCCCTTCCCGACTCCAAAGACCAAGGCCGCGCCTCGCAAGCGGAGGGCTGCAGTATGAAAAAAATACAGTCGATCGCCGGACAGGCTGAATTGGACAAGATTCTCCCTGCGAGGCCTGAATCTGATTTAATCGAACTTTGCTGCCTGCATGCCGACAAGAAATCTGCTGAGGACGCTTTAAGGGGAGCCTATGAAGATGCTTCTTTTTTGTGGGAACAAATCAAAGATCTTCCTCCCGAAGACTTTCCAAACGCTCTTAAAACCTTTGTGAGTCTCATCAAAAGTGGGGTTGATCGATCCGCTGCCGCACAGAAATTTATTGAACTGCCCATGCTCCTGCGGAGGTGTCGAGCGTTTCAAATTCGCAATGAAAACTACGGAGGCTCCGAAGGTTTTCTCGACGCTTTGGATCACCCCCCCCTGAAGCCGATGTGCTGTCACATTTCACAAAGCTAAACGAGTATCTCTTCGATATTGAAGCAGAGTTCACCAAGAAATCCAAAATGGTGGAGATAACTAAAATTCAAGTCGCGCGGCATCCTCAGTTACGCGGTTCAAAGAAATTCAAATCGCTCGAAGAGGTTAAGACGAGTGAAGACCGGATTCCGTTCTTTACCGCTCTCCGAGTGCTTCTCCCAGGATCAAAGGGGAAAAAGAACTCTGAAATCGAAGCCCGGTTCGCGCGGTGGAATGCTACCGATACTCGGCACGGAAATAATGGGGTGCGGGACTATCCGACCGAGCGGCAAGAAGTCGAAATTTCAATTGCAACAATAGGCGATAGCAATGCTTCGGCGCGCCTCAATGAATGGACAGAATACGGATTTAGCAGGGCAGACCTTTTGAATGTGGTGCGCAGGATTTTTCTCTGGGCAGAAGTCGATGTTCCCGAGGGGCGGAAGCGCCCCCAAAAGCCTCCAAAAGAAAAGAAGAAACCGAAATCAGGTAAAGGGAGGGTGCGAAACAGAAAGAATGACAAGCGCTTAGGCGCAAGAAATCTTCGTTCTGTTAAAAAAAAGAAGGTCATCGGATAGGCTTTAAAAAAACCGCATTTCGCGGAGCTGAAATTTTTTTCAAAAAAGAGGCTTGACTAAGTTCCCAGCTGATTTGCCGCGTTTTTTTGCCCCTTTGCGTTGTTTGCTTTAAGAGGCTCGGCAAGTTCACTGGGGAATGCCTCCCCCTTTGCGAATAGCCTAAATTGTAAGTCATTGATTTTCAGTCCACCCAGCAGATGCAAGCCGTGAGAATTGGGTTTCCTATGGTGACTTCTCGTGAGGGCACAATCCCCCTCACGACGAAAAATTATGTCACAAATGTTAATCAGTAGAAAACAACTTGCCGAGCGTTGGTCACTATCCACAGAGACTCTGAAACGCCGGGAACGGACCGGAATCCTACCGGCATTAAAAATGGGGCGTGGCGTTCGCTACCGCATCACCGACATCGAGCGCATCGAAAAAGAGGCGGAGGTGAGGGCTTAATTATGGCAAAGCTGAACACTCCCGAAATCCCGCCATGCCCGCCAGCGGGCGAAGGCGTTCACCGATGGCTGATGGAGGCCGCTTGGGCTTGCCGCAAGGCCGAACTCACGCCGGACGCCGCCGCGCTTGAACGGAACACAACCCATAAGGCGCTCGCCTAACAAAACAAAAAAACCGGCGACCTCCTTGCAAGAAGTCACCAGGCGCAATGGATACCAGACAATGAACGATCAAAGTCAAAAACTCGTTTCGCTCTTCAAGGACACATTCGAGCAGGAGCCAGAGCAGGCAATGCCGCTTTCGGATTTCCTTAACGGCATAAAATCGGGGGCATGGGCAGAGCAAGTTGCCGATCTTCGCCAACTGATCGCGGCAGGGAATCGGAAAGCCTACGACATTCAGAAAAGGTATTTACCGAGCGCAACACTCTCCGTTCATTGCCTCTCCCGTGAAGCGGCGCTGCCTTTCGAGCAGAAGGGCATCACGCACAGCGGATGGTTGCAGGGTGACATGGATTTGAAGGACAACCCCATTCTTGCGGATTCCGAAGTTGCCGCCACGAAGCGCCGGGAGCTTTTGACCGACCCTTACATCCACGCCGTTTTCGTGGGGCCGTCCGGGCAGGGCATGAAGGCTGTCATAGCAATTCCTACCGACTACGAGCGGCATGAGGACGCATGGTTTGCCGCCGAAGCCCATATACGAGCTGTCCACGGACTCAAACTCGACTCCTCGACTAAAAATCCTGTGCGGCTCTGCTTCGCAAGTCACGATCCTGACCTTGCCATAAGCGAGGACTTCAAACCAATCCCGGTTCCACAGGAGCAACCTTCGCTTGCGCCAGTGACAACAGCAACCAGGGTGAAGGTGGATAAATCTGACCTTCCGCCACCGACTGCCGAGGAGATCGAAAAAATGCTCTCCCACATCCCACCGCGCCCGGATTACGACACTTGGTTGAAGATAGCCTCCGCAGTGTGGAGCGTCCTGCCGATGTTAGATGGCGCGAGACTCCTCCATCAGTGGTCGCCAGAGGAAAGGGATGGCGAATACGCATCCAAGCACAAAAGCCGACTTCAACAGGTGGGGATAGGTAGCCTTATCCACATTGCCAAAGAACACGGATACCGACCGCCAACGCAGAAAACAGGCAGGGTTTTAGTGGCTTCGAGCGGGCGAAAGAACGAGGAGAAACAGGATGAAAAACCAATGCCAGAGGAGTTTTTGAGCATCGTTGAAGCACAAGGAGACCCCTTTGTCCCAGTAAAGAAAGGCGTCATGGCGCTGAATCCGATGTTTGTTCCCGCCCTATACGCCAAGAGGAACAAGATTCTTTTCGATGGGAGCACACGGCGGTTTTACGAATACAACCCGGAAACAGGGCTTTGGAGCATCACATCGCCGGAAACAATCCGTCACCGGATAAGCAACCTCATTCTTGAGGTGGGCAGGGTTCTTGAAAATGAGATGGATGTTTTAATGGAGCGCAGCAACTCCAAGTTGCAGGGGGCATCAGGTAACTTGGCCGCTTTGGTGGATGGAGGATTTACCGACAGGCCAAGCGGCTTTGTTCATTGCACCAACGGAATGCTGGATGTCCAGACAGGCGAACTCCATCCATTCTCTCCCGACTTCAAGAGCAGGAACGCAACACCTTTTGCATGGGATGAGGGGGCAAACTGCCCTGTTTTTGTTTCCGAACTCCTTGCCAGCGCCCTAGCGCCAGAGGACATCGAGATCATCCAGCTATATACAGGTATGGCCCTCATGGGCCGCAATCTCGCTCAACGAATCCTCATGCAGACAGCAGGAGGGGGAAAGTCAACCCTCTGCACAGTCATCGAGGGCTTAGTTGGCGCGATGAACTGCACCGAGTCCCGAACCAAGCACTTGGGGGAAAGATTTGAATTGGCCCGCTTAGTTGGAAAAACCTTGCTCACCGGAAAAGATGTCAAAGGTGATTTTTTAATGACCGAGGGCGCTCATGTTTTGAAGGCTCTTTCCGGGGGTGACCGATTGGAAACGGAGATCAAAAACGGAATGGCAACCAACCATATCGTGGGGGATTACTCCATCATCATCACTTGCAACACCCGCTTGCGTGTCCGGCTCGACGGGGACACCGATGCTTGGCGCAGGCGCCTCACTAAAATCGACTACGAGCGGCCAAAGCCCTCAAGCCCGATTCCCGACTTCGCCAACCGACTATTGGCCGAAGAAGGTTCGGGGATTTTAAAATGGGCAGTAGATGGGGCGAAGAAGTTGCTGGAACGCGACTACGCTTTCCCTATCACGTCAGCCCAGCAAAGCCGGGTGGATAGTCTGTTGTATGAATCCGATGCTCTTCGAACATTCGTTGGGGAGCAGATCGAGAAGTCCAGCGGAGACAATCTAACCACCGCTGAAATCGTGGAGGCATTCTTTGCGTTCTGTGATGACCGGGGCTGGGCAACCTCCAGCGTTGCTCAGGTTGAGAGGGACTTGCCGAACGCCATGATGGAACTCCACCGATCCGCGAAATCCTCCAGCATCGAGCGGCAGGGGAAGTCAGTTAAGGGGTTCCGCAGCGTTAAACTGGTAGGAAAAACAGAAAACGGGACGGATGGGACGGCACTTTTCAACCCGAATGCATACGCGAGAACGCCAGAATTACAGGGAATCTAAAAAGAGAATAGAAAAGCCATAACCCCCAAAGGACTTCAAAACTGCCGTCCCAGCCGTCCCGCCAACACCATGACCTTTCATCACACTTTCCCGAACGGACACACAGGACCTGAACCCTGACTGCCGAGGGCTTAAAGGTAGATTGGCAACCCGATGTTCCTTGCAAGGGACACCGCGAAGAGATCAAAGCCGAATATCCCACATGGACACGGCAATGTTTCCAACTCTAAGCCGTTAAGGTTGGCGGGGCGGTTGTGTATCTCAACCTCGACACTGGCGAACCCGATTGCATCCATGACCGACACAACAAGCGCCTCACAGCGCGAAGAACAAGCCATCATGACATGATCATCTAATTTCAAAAACTTCCTGAATTTCGCAAACATTCCACGCGCGCGCGAGGCTTAAACTTTTTTCAACTAAAATAATAATATTAAGTTATTTATCTATATATTAATAAAAAATTTTTACATAATATTTAACTTTTGACTCGCGTGACCACTTGACAAATGCAATACCGCATTATACCAATGTCTCTTTGAAATTGGACTTTTCATCGCGGCAGAAGGGGGCATGGCCGTCCCGGCCGTGTGGAGACTGATCAATTTACTCGCGTTCATCGAACCCAAACAGAACGCTAAAGCTCACAGGCGGGACGCCCGTGCTCCTCTCCCAAAATCCAAAAGCAAGCTGCTTTTGGTATTACAGCATAACTGCTATTTCTAAACGCGGAACGAGGATCGCTTTCTCAACAAGTTCCTGACGCTCCGGCTCCGACTTAATGGCGTTCAAGAGGAATGCGTGTTGGAAAAACATATGCAGCAGATACTTGCGGTCCTCGGAATCATATTCGTGAGCGGAATCCCGTTCGCCGAGATGCTTGGCGATTGCTTCACGGTTCAGCCTTGCAAGCTTTATTAGCACATTCCAAGTTCTGGAGGAGAGTAGGCTCTTCCATTTGGTAAAACATCCAGTTCTTAAGATTGAGCGTTTCCAGCGAACAAGGCGGCTAGGTTTTGATCGCTTTCAGAGTCCTCGATGAGAGCGAGGTCCCTGAGGTCTTTTTCAAAAAGTCGCATGCCAGCTATCTCGGAGACGGGTAGCCATTCGTCGAGGTGCCTCATAATCGTGCGAAGGTCGGTGTCGGCAGGTTGCTCGTCCTCCACGGGAAGGCCACTTGTGTAGTTTGCGTGCAGTCGGTTGCGGCGTGGCTTTGGCGTCTTGGGAACATGGCAAAGCTGAATCCACGCATCGGCACGAATCGTTCGTGTATCTGCGGCGAGCCAGATCAGCACGGCCCCGTTGGACAAGCATGTGTGGGAGTGGGCGTGGATCTGAATATGGGGCGGGCGGTTGCGCAGGACCTCGAAGAGCATGAGCGCCGTGTCGTGGATCACCATTCCCGGTCCCAGCAATTCGAGCGTTATTTTATCCGTATCCTCGCGCAGGGCCTCATACAGGCCTGAGAGAAGGATCGCTGGGTCGCGTTCGGCAAGGTTTAGGAACATTAGAGGGCGCAGGTGGAATCGTTGCCGCGTGCAGGCACTTTGAGTTTTTGGCCGATACGCAATTGGCGCGGATCGGTGATGCCGTTGGCCTCCATGAGTTCGCTGTAGGTGACTTGGAGACGGCGGGAGACGGCATAAAGGTTGTCGCCGCTGTTCAGCGTATATTCGCTGACCGGCGCTGGGGGCGGTGTCGCGGCAACAGCTTTTGCAGGGGCTGGCGATAGGGTATTTTCTGCAACGATCGGCTGAGGACTTGTGGATACTGGGATTTTGTCCTGCACCTCGGCATCCGCCTTGGTGTGAAGCGCTGTGTTTTTTGCTGCGAGAAACGTCTCTTTGAGCGCGGCCTCACCTGGTTTTGGAGCAGGCGGCGCGGTTGGAATTGATTTTGTGGCGGCGACCGCAACCGCTTTGGCAGGGGTGGGTTTTGAGGGTATGCGCTCGGCCTTTTTGGGAGCCACATGTGCAGGCTTGGAAGTCGCTGCAACCTTCTTCGGCGCGGGTGGCAACGCCTTCACTTCAGGCGTTGCGTCGGGTTGAGGCCATTCGTTTCTCGCGAGCGCATCGGACTTCGGTCCGCCGGGTGTTGTCGCTGGCGTCTCCACCGCTGCGGTGGGGTGGGGGACTTTTGGCTTCAGGTTGCTCGTGGCGTAGATGCCGCACAGCAGGATCACATGGAAGCCAAGCACGATCAGGAAGGCCCATTTGAAGGAAAGTCCCATCTTGATAAAGCGGGCTTTGAGTTTGTTTTTTTCGAGTTCGGTTTCGGGATCGACATCGATCCAGTGAGGGTGGCGGGTTGGGTAGGATTGGGATGTTTTCATCGCCCGCTGTATCCTTCAAAAAGAGAGTGAATGCAAATCGCCGGGGCCTTTAGAGCCTTTGCTGGTCTTGTTTTCCGGCCATTCGACCAGTAGGCACGACCATTCGACCGGTGAAATCAACCGTTCGTTGAATTTACAAAAAAGTTTGTTTTCAGACCGCCTTGAGTCGGCGGAATTCGGAGCTGTGCCTTCGCGAGAGTTCGATCTTCACACAATTGGCCATGGTCAAAATCATGAAGCCCCCGTCGGCATCCTCGACATTGGCGATATGGTCCAAATTCACCGCATGGCTGCGACTGGCCAGAAAGAAAATCTCCTCGTTCAATCGCTCGCGGACACTTTTGAGGGTGCCATTCACAGTCACTCCGCGACCATCTCCGAGCAACAGGCGGGTGTAGGCATCCGAAGCCTCCAGCACTTGGATATCACCGACGCGGAGCAGCACATTCTTGCTGCCGTCTCGAAAAAGAACCTTCTCTTCGCTTGAGAAAGGCCTCTCCTCGGCAGGCTGCGAAACCCGCTTGAGGCTTTCCTTCAAGCGCCGGGGATTGACAGGCTTCAGCAAATAATCCACCGCCCGCACCTCGAAAGCACGAAGCGCATGGTCAGGATGCGCCGTGATAAAAATCGCTGGAATTCCCTCCGCAGGCAGGGTGTCGAGCAGGTCGAATCCCACCTTCCCTCCACGCAACTCGACATCCAGCAGCAACACATCCGGTCGCTCCTCATTCAATGCCTTCACGGCCTGTTCAATCGTCCCGACATCGCGCACATCAGTCACACCGATTTGCGCCAGCGCCTGTCTCATGCCCCGCCGCGCAGGCGGCTCGTCGTCGAGTATCAGAACCTTCATTTATGCGACCAAGGCACTCTTTTCGAGGCCGTCATGTCAAGTGCCATCCTTAGTTTGATCGAAGATGAGTTCTAAGGTTTTTCTTTAGAGTTTTTCTGCGTCTGCTTGATCCGCAGCAAAGCCTGCACTATTCCCTCGGCGGGTTTGGAAAACTCCAGCCCGCTGCCTTCCGGGCAGGCATCATCAATCCGTGCGCGCACACTCGCCAGGCCGACATTGTCTTTCCATTCGGCGGGGTTTGAATTTGGCGGCGCTGTGTTTCTGACGCACACAACAAGGTCACCGGCTTCCATGCGTGCGTTGAGTTCGACCCTGCCAAAGCCATCATCCACTCCATGCTTCACTGCGTTTTCCACGAGTGGTTGCAGCAGCATCGGCGGCAATAAAAATCCATCGGTATCGGCATCCGCGCTGACGCTCCATTCCAAGCCTTCCTCGTAGCGCATTTTCTCCAAGCGCAGAGTCTCGCGAACGATGTCGAGTTCCTTGGAAAATGGGATCAGCGGTTCCTTCGACAAGTCCAGTGTCGTCCGCAAAAGCTGTGCCAGTGCGGTTACGCCCTCCTGCGCCGCATCCCTGTCCGAGCAGATCAGGCCATGGATCGCATTGAGGCAATTGAAGAGAAAATGCGGATTCACTTGGGCCTTGAGGCGCTCCAATTCCGCAGTTTTCTGCGCAGCTACGATCTGCAGCACTTTCTCTCGCCGCTGGGACTCTGCGCCTGCCGCAATGAGGAGACCCGTGGTGGCGACAATCGCGATGAATGCCTCGATCTGCCAGATTGTGCCAACCATGGAGTTCGACACAAACGGTCCGCAGCCACGACTTGTGAAGGCTGCTGCCGTGAAGACGACGAGAAGCACTGAGAGTGCGGCCGCAGGCAGCCCACGACTCAGCGCGACCCAGACTAAAAAAGGAAATGGCAAATACGCCAGCGCTTGCATGGAAGCCGTTGCGGAGGGCTTTCCCTGAAAAGCCAACCACGCAGCGAGAAAGACGCAGCCAAGTTGGACGAGGCTCGCCGCCACATCATGAAACCGCGTTGCCTTTGGCCAAAAGCGCCCGCTTGCCATCAGTAAAACCACAGGTGCCACGACGACCGTCCCCGCTGTGTTGGTCGCCCAGTAGATGCTCGCCACAGACCACAGCCCCACTGGCGGCATCATACCGGATATCACAAGACAGCCCGCGCTCCAAAATCCTGCCACGCCCATGGGAATGGCCGCGCCGAGCCCCGCAAGCAGGAGCACATCTCGGGTCGATGAGAGACGAATATCAAACCGTGCCCTCGCCAGTAGAGCCGTGCCTGCCCCCACAGCTGCGGTCATTCCTGCAGGAGCCAGAATCGTGAAGGTCCACGGATTCCCCGCTCCAAGGCTGCTGAAAAAAAGCGGTAGAAAAATTCCCGGCAACACTTGCGGACCGAGTAGAAGAGAGAACGCCAGCGCCACACCGCCCGCTGGCCAAATCGGAGAAAACACCGCATCGGCGTTTCCAAAAAGCTTAGCCGATCCCATGGCCGTCAAATAAACCGCCGCCGCGACAGTCGCGTTGGCCAAAATGAATTTGCCTGCTTGCCTCAGTGGGGAAATGGCCGACACGCCGGATTGGTTAACCTCCCGACCTCCCTTTTGCAAATCCTCTTCGTTTACCACCGCCCGGCAACTCACCGCAACAGTCGACCCAATTTCCTGTTTACGCGCATCAACCGTTTTCGTATGAACGCATTTGTTTTGAAAACCGTCCGCCCCGCAGCTTTGAAGTAGAATGAAGCTCTTCTTGCTATTGATAGCCGCCTTTGTGGTTGTTTCGTGCTCTCCCCGTCGCGAGTTTGTGCGCTTTGAGGATGCTGGCACATTTCGTCCCGGGCCGGGGCAGGGCGATCGGCGGGTTGGTCCCCCTGATGGTGAGTATGATTCCTACGAACTCATCGACAATGGGGCGCCGAGCCACGGGATCGCGCCGATGTATCAAGGCTACCAGCAGCCAGCTTACAATGGCGGCTACCCGCAGGTCGTCGAAACCTACGATCCCTATGGAAATCCCCAGCGCGTCATCATTCCGAACCCTTGGTGAGCGATCGAAAACGCAAAAAACCATTCTTTCAACGAACGGTCGTTTCGCACGGTCGAACGGCTAATATTCCACCGTGAGCGGCTGTTTTTTCTTTGCAAAATGTTGATTAACAGGGCCTCGAATTTGACCTGAAAAAAATCTCCCTTAGCATGTTTTCAAACCTGCAAACTCTATGAAAAAAACAACTCTCCTCGTATCTGCCATCACTCTCGCCTTGGGAACCCTCGCGCAAGCTGGTTCCTGGGGATTCACACTCGGGGATGGCTCTGGCTTCTACTACAACAATAACAAACGCCAATGCGCGCCAGTTTACTCTGCTCCCGTCTATGCGGCTCCCGCTCCCGTTTATTACTCGCGGCCGGTGACCTATTATCAGCCGCAGACGGTTTACATGCAGCCCTACCAGCAGGTGCGTCCCGCACCGGTTTACTACTCACAACCAACCGTGATCTACAGCCAACAGCCTGTGATTTACCGCGAATCCTACGGCAACTGCGGCAATCGCCAGCGCATGAGCTATCCGAACCGCTGGTAACTCCCATCCCGAGTTCATGAAAAAAACACTCGCCGCAACCCTTTTGCTCACCAGCATGTCACTCCACGCCGACGGCGTTATTGCCGTCCTCAAAAACTCCTCCTCCGTCGAACGGCGCGATGCCAAGACCGGTTCGTTCAAAGGCTCGATCTCCGTGAGCAACGCGATTTCTGTCGGCTGCGATGGTGAAACGATTGCAGTGCTTTTGGCAAATGGAACCGTGAACCGCTACAACGCGCAGACCGGTTCCTTCCAAGGCTCCATATCGGTCAGCGGTAAGCCCTCAGCTGTCCAAGTGAGCGGCGGAGTCATCGCCGTCACCACTGAGCGCAGCTTGAACCGCTACAACGCAAAAAGCGGCTCGTATATGGGGTCGAGTTCGCTGTAGTTTCTACGTCTATTTTTGACTTTATGAAAAAAACCCTCCTTTCGTTGATCTGCCTGGCTGGCTCCGCATTCCTCACTTCGTGCACAACAATAACTGTGGACGCACCTCAACCCGCCGAGTTGAGCTTGGGCCGTGGCGCACGGGTTTCGATCGTGCCAGAAGCCGGTTCCGATGCTGGCGAGATGGCGCACGCGTTGTTCCAGCTTTTTGCCAACCAAGGATACTATCAGCTCGTGGACCGTGCGAATCTCGGCCAGACGATCAATGAGCGGCAGTTTCAAAACATGAGCTTCGTGGAAAATCGCGGCGGTGGCCGGATCAAAGGAGTGGACGCATTCATCTATCTCCAAGCGGAGGGCCTGTCCGGCTCCAGGAGCGACTCCAGTTCCTACACCTACAAAGGGGAGACCTTCACCTCCTACAACACGAAAACGACTGCCAATTATATCGCCAATTACCGCGCTGTCCTGACTTCCTCCTCGCAGATCGCTGGTGGACGCCGCATCGAGTTGAGCGACTCGCAGTCTGCATTCTCGTCGGATGGCTACCCTGCCGCACCTGATCCGTATCCGATGATTCAAAAAATGCGGAACAAGGCAGCGGAACAGATTTTTTCTAGCCTGCATCCGAGTGTCCTGAAAATCCGGCGCGTCATTGGGGGGACGAAGAGCCTCGCAGCCAAGGAGGCAGTCCGCCTTGCAAATGCCGGACTCTGGCGCGAAGCGACCGCATCCGCCGAGCGCGGTGTTCAGGAGATGCCCGCCGACCCCGAAGCCAGATACATCCTAGCGATCATCTATCAGGGAACCGGCCGCTACGCCGACGCCGAAGGCGTCTTTAAAGAACTCATCGCCATGTCGCCAAATGGAAAATACGCTACCGCCTTGCGGGAAAATCAGGCCGTATGGGCGAATGCCGCCCGCTTCCAGCAGCAGATGTGATCAGAATTAACCACGGAATACGGAGCACACCGAGTGAAAGACAGAGTAAAATTGGGACGCCCGTTTTGTTTGCCATGCCTTTTGGCGCTTGCGCTCGCGTGTTTCTCTGGAACCTTGGAAGCCCGCGATCCCGCACTGGCAGTGATTGCCGAGGATTTGAGCGGTGAGACCGACTCCGGCGGGCTTGAGATGGTGGAGTCCCTCGCCGAGGCGGGAGTCATGGAGACCGATGGCGTCTCGCTTGTGAGTCGCCACCATCTCGAAAAAATCCTCGCCGAGCAAGGCCTCGCCTACAACAACATCGTCAATGACCGCGCCCGTCTCGGCCGTCTCGCCGGAGCGGATCTTTTGCTCGTCGTCAGCATCACAAAAAACCGCATCACGCAGACCCGCGAGAGCGTTTCAGCATACGGCATGACGGAAAACATCGTCCGCAGCCGCAGCGATGCGGGCATCACCGTTAAGGCCCTCGAAGTCGAAAGCGGACGCATCGTCGCACAGAGGCAGTTTGTGAAACGCACAGACAATCGCCGAGCCTTAGACGCCTGCGCCGCCGAGATGAAATCCGCTTTGTCTAAAATCCCCTTCGGTGACCTCTCTGCCTCCAGAAACGAAGAGCTTCCCCGCCACAAGGTGCTCATCAAACCAACCTCCGGTGGACAAGAACTCCAAGGCCTCGACCTCTTCATCGACGGCAACTTCGTCGGCAACACGCCGATCACCACCGATGTGGAGGAAGGCGTCCGCGAAGTCTCCCTGCGCCAAGGCGGAAGAAACCTCTGGAGCAACCGAGTCCAGGTGCTCAAGGAAATCTGGCTCACACCCGAACTCGGCTCCCGCTGAAAGGTGAGGGGAGTATCTCAGGTGGGTTTCATGCCATAGCCGCACAACCCGTTTTATACTCGATCGGGTTTATTATTCTGAAAATAAAAATTGAAGAACCCTTTCGGGTATAGTAAAAAGCTATTGGAATAAATTTATACCCGATCGAGTATTTTCAATGAATGATCCATTGATTCAATTTGTAAAGGCCAAGCGCAAAGCCGTGAGAATGACCCAGCATGATCTTGCCGATCGGGCTGGAGTGGGGCTGCGGTTTATCCGTGATCTGGAGCAGGGCAAGGCCTCGCTGCGCCTTGACAAGGTCAACCAGGTTCTGGGTCTCTTTGGCCACCGGATGGCTCCGGCACCTTTCCGAGAGGCGGTGGATGATGAGAAAAGCTGAAATCCTTCTCCATGACAGGCCGGTCGGCGTGCTTGAGGAACTTGATCGCGGGTATCGTTTCACCTACTCGGCAGCTTATCTCAACGACCCGAAGGCTGTTTCCGCCAGCCTCACACTTCCCTTGAGGGTCGAGCCGTTCGAGGACAAGCGGCTTTTCCCTTTTTTTGACGGACTCATTCCTGAGGGATGGCTGCTGGAAATTGCCGAAAAGACTTGGAAGATCGACCCGCGTGACCGAATGGGGCTTTTGTTGGCCTGCTGCCGGGATTGCATCGGTGCCGCTGGAGTGGTGCCGATCGAGGAGGAGGCCGAACATGAATAATCCGCGCTGCAAGATTTGCTTGGGTGTCATCGACGGTGAAGAAATGGATTTCCACGCCGTATGCTGCCACAGGCTGTTTGGAAGCGCCCAGCCTCCGCAGCTTCCCTACTCATGGGCTGATCTGAATGTAATGGCCGTGCAGATCGTCCGCAGCCATGTCGCGGTTCCGGGTGTCCAGCCCAAACTTTCTATGCATCTGGAAGCAGGTGGAGCGCGCGCAGGCGGCCGATTCACACTCGTCGGGCTCGACGGCGGTTATATCCTCAAAACTCCAGTAGAACGCTTTCCACAAATGCTTGAACTTGAGCACCTCACCATGCGAATGGCGGCTTGCTTTGGCATTGAAACTGCCGAATGCGGACTGATAGCGATGCAGGATGGTCAGTTGGCTTTGGTTGTGAGGCGCATGGACCGGGTAGGGGTGCAAAAGTTGGCCATGGAAGACATGTGCCAGTTGACTGATCGGATGACCGAGGAAAAATACCGAGGGTCGCTGGAGGCGGTTGGCAAAAAGATTCTCCAGCACTGCAGCCATCCGGGCCTTGATGCACTGCGATTTTTCGAGGTCAACTTGTTCAGCTTTTTGACGGGGAATTCCGACATGCACCTCAAGAACTTTTCCCTGATTCGTTCCCAAGTCGGAGAAATCCGGTTCTCGCCGGCTTACGACCTGTTGCCAACCGTGCTCTTATTGCCCGAGGACACGGAGGAAAGCGCCCTGACCATACAGGGGCGAAAAAAACGCCTCACCCGGCGTGATTTCCTGGCCTTGGGCAAGGCGTTGGGATTGACCGAGCGCCAAGTATCCAATTTGTTGCACCGATTTGAAAAGGGGTTGAGCGCGGCAATCTCTCTCATCAGCGCCGGTTTCTGTTCGGAAGAAATGAAGACGCAATACTGTGAGTTGGTAGAGCAGCGGTGGGAAAGGCTACAAGAAAAAAACTAACGCCCGCGATTAATGTCCCCAGCATAATCTCGCTGCGAAGGCCCGCCACAGCGGCTTCGCCGCCTTTCAGGTTCTCAGATTTCAGCCTTTCAGCGTATCCACCTTGTCACGCCGTAGTCACCAAAGACAATCGCTTCATCTCACCCAAAATCCAAAACTTAAAATTTAACATCATCAAAGTGTCGAGAACCCTTTGTTGCGGTGTGTCTATGACCGCCACTTCTCCTGATGCGCGCAGAGCAGCTGTCGAAGAGGATCGGCGGGCAGGAGCGAGGAGTTATAAAGTTTAAGTGCTCCCAGTTTTTCCTTGCCGGAAAAACATCCGGCGCGGTTGTTAGGTTTTAAAATTTTTTCAGAAAATGATTGACGCCAGCGAAGGCCAATAGAGACAGGTTCGGCGCGGCTCCTTCGCGGCGTGATCGCGTCTATCCCGACGGGCAATCAAATCCCAGTGGGCTTGTCGCCGTGGATGAGTTTGGCTCGGCATGCTTGGATGATCTTTTTCTGGAACGCTTTCAGTTCCGGCTTTGGGTCAGGCAAGTCATCGAACAGTCTCGCCACTTCGCTGTAAAATTGATCTTCTGCCTTGGCACTTTTTCCGAAAGCGGGTCGAGCGAGTGGGCGGCCAGATCGTAGAGCCCGGCCAGAAAATCCAATTTTTCGCGCTCGATCACCCGTGGAGGGCGTGCATACGCCGGCATTTGTTGCGCAAATCCAGAATCCTGTCGTAGAAAAGCTCTGCACCGCAAGCGGGATGCTCTTTTTGAAAAACTCCAAGCCGTTCGGCGTATTTGTCGCAAATCGCGACCATGGAGCCCCAGCACTCGGAGACTTTCTCGATGTCTTCCTCTCGACGAACCATGGAGACGACCACTCGATACACGCCGAGCAAGCCAGCTTCCAACCGGCTGGCTTCGTCGCGAAATAGTGCGCAGGAATCGAGCGGAATCCCTTCGACCGCTTTGTTAAATTGGGAAATGCCGCTTTCGGCAATGGCCTTGAAATCAGAATCGGTCACGCAAGTCATAACTATTTAAACTTCTCTTTCGCTATTCAAATGCAAGCTAAAATCCAGCACACCAAAAGTCTCGAGCCTCCTTTTGTAGCGGCGTGTCTATGACCGACGACTCCTCCTACTGCACGCAGGACGCTTCTCCAATCGGATTGCAGAGTATCCTCCAAAATTATGCCGAGATTAAAATACCCAAGCGGCGTAGGTTTCCTGGTTTGTTTTTCCTGCGACCTTCTGTTCACTTGCCACTGCATCACGCCTTAGTCGCCCAGCAGGCGGATCACGCCACTCGCCCCAGCGGCCTTGCCGAAATCCAACATTTAAAAAATGCTCAGCCTAAATCCTCGATTCGTAGCCATCGTGCGCGCCGATGTAGAACCACACGATTTCATCGTTGCGTCGGATTCCAAGCACGCGAATATCGTGGTTCACCCTCGCGGACCAATAGCTTCCCACCGGTTTGAAATGCAGCGAAGGGTGCTGCGGATTCTTCAGCCAAATCCTGAATTGCTTCCTCGCCTGCCGGCGCACCGGGTCTGGCAAAGACGCCAGTTGCTTACGGAACCCGGCGGCCGTCGAGGACTTCATCCAGAGGAATCGTCTTTCCCGCTTCCGCCTCGCGCAGTGCCGCAGTGGCCATGGCATCAAAAGCCCCCGCTTCCACAGCAGCTTCAAATTTGCGGTCCACGATACCGGCCAACCAATCGTCCAGCATACGCCCCAGATTCAATGCCTCGGGTTCGGGCAAATCTTTAACCAAATCCATCACCTCGACAGCACTCATACAACCCACAAAAACACAAAACCAACAAAACACAATCCATGAAACCAAGGGGGAATTTTGAATTTTGAATTGAAACCAGAACACCCAATTTAGAACCGAACAACTGCTTCAGCCTTCTCTAACCCAAAATCCAAAAAGCGTCGAGAGACGAGAGACCAGCCTCGAGCCCCCTTTTGTAGCGGCGCGTCCATGAGCGCCGACTCCGCCTAATGCTCGCAGAGCACCTACCAAAGCGGATTGGGGAACATCCCTCCACTTTTTACCCGCTACACACCACTGGTGCTTTTGCGCCCCGTCACGCCGTAGTCGCCAAGCGCTTCTTCTCCTGAAAACTGAACCTCTGAAAACTGAAAACTCATGCGCCACCGCCGCGCAAAATTCCACCTGGCATTCAAAATTCATCATCTAAAATTCAAAAAACAAAACCGCTCACCCCCGCTTTTCGACCGTTCGACCTGCCCATTCAACCGCTCGTTGAATTGCCTGTTTACGCGCATGAAACACTTTCATATTTTCCTCGCTGTTATGAAATCCATCCCGCTCTTCCTCCTTGTTACATCCCTCGCAGCGTCATCTAGCCTGCTTTCGTCTGCTTCAGTGCACGCAGCTGTCCGTCCCACCGAAGAGTCCGCACCCAAGCTCCCTGAGATTTGGGTGAAGGCCGGTCCGCGTGAGCGTCTCAAGGCCACGCGCGCTGCGGAAGTCGACGCCGATCGCCTACTTGCCGAGCGCATCTACGGAGTCCAAGTCGATGCCGATACCACCGTCGCCGACCTCGCCATGAGCGATGACAAAATCGCCAGCGCAGTCCAAGCCTCGCTCGTCGGCTCCCTGACCGTCGAGCAGCCCGAGTATTTTGCTGACGGCCGCGTGGAGGTCGTCAAGGCCGTGAAGATGGAGCAGGTCATCGAGACCCTCCGCCGCAAGACTAAGGAAAAACTCTTCGCCGACGGCAGGGCCGAGACCGTCTCGTCCGACGAATCCACCGAGTTGTCCACTAAGGGGAAGGTTATCGAGGTCATGGGAAATGCCGCCCTTCTCGGCTCCGAGGGGCATCAGAAAGTCATGGCAAAGCGCGCCGCTGAGCTTGATGCCTACCGCCGCTTGGCCCAGCGCCTCCTCGATATCCGTATCGATGCCACCACCACCGTGCGTGACGCCTGCCTTGAGAGCGACGAGATTATCGCCAATCTCTCCCAAGTCATCAAAGGCGCCGAGGCGGTCGCCATCCGCTACTTGGATGACGGCACATGTGAAGTCGACATGCAGGTCACTCAATCCGAAATCGTCCGCGCCATCAGCCACAGCAAAAAAGGCCGCACCCGCACCACCCGCATCGAAGACGCTCCGCAGGATCGCACCTTCACCGAAACCGGTCGTGGCACCATGCACCCTGTCGAATCCGCTCCCGCCGAGGCCCCGCCAGCCCCTCAAGCCGCACCCACAGCCGTCGGCGATGCTCCCACCGTCACGCAAGCCGCCCCTGAACCCTCAACCAAGCCCCGCCGCAACGCCGATGTCTTCTTTGAAACCGAAACAATCATCCGCCACCTCCTGGAGCCTCAACCCGTCAAACGCTGAAACCCATGAAATCCGGCATAGAGAGCGCATCAATTTACACTGCGCGCCCGCGCCGTTGATTTAACGATACACACTCGCTAAGCTCAGATCATGTCCGACCAAGATATTCAACAACTCGAGAGCCAATTTCCAGCACTCTCCGGAGAGGCCTTTGCAGCCGCGAGACGGAGTGTCTTGGCGTCCGGCCAAAGTGTGCTCCAGACCGAAGGGGCTTTTGTGGTGCGGGTCTTCCCGGATGGCCGCAAGGAAGTGGTCAAGCCAATCGAGCCATCCACTCCCGTGAAACGCGGCTCTATCTATACGATCAAGTGAGTTCGGAGACCCCCAGATTGCGAATGTTTGCGGGCCCGAACGGCTCAGGGAAGAGTGTGCTGAAGTCCTACCTGCCGGAGCCTCTGCTGGGCGTTTATCTGAATCCAGATGAGATCGAAGCCGGTATCAAAAGCTCATGCTACGCAGACTTGCAGAGTTTCGGCATCCAAGCGACGGGCGAGGAGGTGCTACTCGCGTTCACCGGATCGATGTTTCTTCAAGAAAAGGGATTTTCCAAAGCAGCCGAGGCCTTGAGCTTTGTTGAAGGCCGGCTCTGCTTTCCTTCAGGCTTGGCCAACTCCTACTTCGCCAGTGTGCTTGTGGACTTTATTCGCAAGAAACTTCTGCATGCCAAGCAGACCTTCACCTTTGAAACAGTGATGTCCCACCCCGGCAAAGTAGATTTGCTTCAACAGGCCCAGCAGGCCGGCTACCGCACCTATCTTTACTATGTGGCCACCGACGACCCTGATATCAATGTCTCCCGTGTGGCGAATCGTGTCGCGTTGAAAGGCCACGATGTCCCTGCCGAAAAAATTATTGCCCGGTATTACAAATCACTCGAGCTACTCATTGAGGCCATCAGGCACACAAACAGAGCCTACATCTTCGACAACTCCACCAATAACGCCGATAGCTCGCACACTTGGTTGGCTGAAATCACGGATGGGCGAACACTTGAGCTCAAGACGCATGAAGTCCCGGCGTGGTTCAAGCATGCGGTCTTGGATAAGATCGCCTGAGACCTAACTTTCAATCCAAAATTCTTCACCAGTTACTCGCGACTCGCCACAGCGCCGCAGGCGCTTTCATCCTTCCACCTTCATACTTCTAACTTGCCTCCCCATGCCTGAAGACCAAACCACCGAATGGAAAGCCGCTTGGCACGACGATCACCTCAAGGTCCTCTGCGGCTTCGCCAATGCCAAAGGCGGCCGGCTTCTACTCGGCTACAATGATACCGGCCATGCCCTCGGCGTGTGCGATTCCAAGCGCCTCCTTGAGGAACTCCCGCAAAAAACACCGCAAATTCTCGGCATCACGCCATCCATCCAACTCCTGCCCGCCAACGGCCTCGACACCCTCGAAATCCGCGTCGCCGCCTCCACCGTTCCGATTTCCCTACGAGGCCGCTACTACCAGCGAAATGGCAGCGTCACCAAGGAACTCCAAGGCACCTCACTCAACGAATTCCTCCTCCACAAGTCCGGCCTTACCTGGGACGCCGTCATCGAAGACCGCGCCTCGTTCGACGACATCGACCCCGCTGCCATCAAGCGCTTTCTCGCCGACGCCCGCAAGACCGACCGCCTCCCTGACTCCGAGACGATTCCCATTCCCGAACTCCTCGAAAAACTCGGCCTTGCCGAAAATGGCCGCCTCAAGCGCGCCGCCATCATCCTTTTCGGAAAAGATCCCCTACGCTTCTATCCCGGAGTCAGCGTGCGCCTCGGTCGTTTCCTGGACAACGACCCCGACCTCCGCTTCCACGAAATCATCGAAGACAACCTCGTCAACTCCCTGCCCGAAATCCTCGAGCGCCTCGACCGCACCCCCTCTGGAGCTGAAAAAAGGGGGGGGCTGTTGCAGAGTCTGCGCCAACCGGTGTGCTTGAATGCACACATGACTTCGATCCTCACACCTCAAGTCCGTGTTTACGGAAAAAACCTCAGGTATCCTAAAAATGGAAAATCTTATTGGACTGATATCTCCGATTGGAAAATGTCCCGTTTCCGGGAAACCGGTCATTTTCCCAGAACGGTGAATGTCACCACCAAGGCCCCGAAAAACGATCCATGGTCGAGGAATCTGAGTCCCATTCGGTTGGGACCGGTCGACACCTATGTCGAAAATGGTTCTCAACTCCTCGCCGTGAGTGTGGAGGTGGCCTGGCAATACAGTAAAATCTACTCCCACCGGAACGACGGAGGGGAACTCATTCCACTCGATTTCACAGATTCTCAGGGGAGACCCAACCGAAAATGGTTCGAGTGGAGGGACAACGCGTGGAACAACCCATCTTTCGACTGGAAACACCCCGATTTCGAGAAAAACAAAAAACTCGTCCGTCGTGGTTTTCCCAAGGGGAGTGTCGTTCAATCGTGGTATTGGAACGGAAAAATCCTCGGACCAGTCGAGGCGAGGAGGGAGATCTATTCGACCCTGTATTCCCAAGAGGTCAAAAAAACTCCCGAGTTTCAACGACTCAAGACGATATTCCAATCGGGAGACCTCGCGATTTTTGATTTTGATGGTTACGACTATGTCACTCTGGGAATGACCCCCGAAGACACCATCCGGGACATCAACCACTCATGGGGACACGGTCTTCTGTTATCCTTTTTGTTACAAGGGATCGACCTGAGTGAGATCGGTATGGATCAAGACCCCTGAGGAGGGGAAGTTGGGAATCTCGACATTTGAGACGGAATCCTTAAGAAAAAGAGGGCTTTCCTTGAGATGGGAATCTTTTGCAAGGAGTTGAAAAAAATAACTTTTAAAGTAGGACGCCCGACTTCGGAAGTCGGAGCTCGAGCTTCGGAAGTCGGAGCTCGAGCTTCGGAAGTCGGAACGCGAGCTTCGGAAGTCGGAACGCGAACTCCGGAAGTCGGAGCGCGAACTCTGGAAGTCGGAGCGCGAACTCTGGAAGTCGGGGCTCGAGCTTCGGAAGTCGGGGCTCTAGCTTTGGAAGTCGGAGCTCGAGCTTCGGAAGTCGGAACGCGAACTCGCTGAAGTCGGAGCTTGAGCTTTGGAAGTCGGAGCGCGATTTCTGGAAGTCGGGGCGCGAGCTTCGGAAACCGCTTCCCATTGGGAACGAGTAAACTGTCTGTCCAAAGGGGGCTGCATTTTCTTTCAAAAACCAAAAGATCGAGGAGGACCTCGGCGGTCTCGGGCAAGGGAAATCCCGGCAAGTCACAGACAGTCGCTACAAGGGATGAGCCAAAAAAAGACTTGTCTCTCGCCGTCAAAAAGCCGATAGGAAAACTATGAGCACTGTCATGGAAATCGAGAAAGCGATTGAGGAGCTGCCTTCGAGGGATATGCAAAAATTGTTTTCTTGGGTTGAAGAAAAACAAGCGATGATTGAGTCAACGGCCAGTGTCTTTGCAATCTACGACGAGGAGGAGGGCGAGGGCGCACAGTGGCACGAGTAATTCCAGAGCGTGGAGAAATATGGCTTGCTGATTTGGGAAGGGTGCAGAAGGTTAGGCCTGTTCTCGTTTTGAGTATTGCCTACAAAGATGACGAGCGTGCTGTTGTCACTTTTGTGAGCCGCACGACATCGCTACGAGGAACGGATTATGAAGTGGTCCACCAAGCCCCAAGATTCGATGATGGGGCATTTGATGCTCAAGGAATCAATTCGCTTCCGGATGTGCAATTAATCCGCCGCTTAGGGATTTGCGATGCGGCGACTATGTTCAAGGTGGAGGCGGCGGTGAAACTGTGGTTGGGGTTGGTTGAGTAAACCTTTCGAGGGAGCCTCAATGCTCTCGTTGGATTGGGACGAGGGCTGGCAGAGGACCTCGGCGTTCCTATGCGGCGCTTTGGCCCTGTTTTATGGTTTCCCTGTAATTCTACATTTTTTCCACCTGTTTTTTGGAAGAAATTTGCAAAAAGGGCATGCCCTGTCTCTTTAATTTGACCATTCAACTTGCTGTTTTGACCATTCGCGGTGGGAAAATGACCGTTCGTTTAAAATACAGGAAATTAAAATTGAATTGGTTTTTTGTTTTGGTAAATTAAATTTGTTTTAATAACCAAATGAAAAAACAAATTCCTCCCGTAGAGTTTAATGCTATTTTCAATAAAATAGAAATTGGTTCATCAATTGAGGTATCGGCGCTATTACTGGACTGCGCCCACTCTCTGCGTGTGCTTCTTGGCGCGACAGGGCATGCCGTTGCCAAGGCTGCTTGAGTGCTACTTGTTAATTTGGCGGAGTAATAACTTCAACTCCATTTCTAACAAATACTTTTTTTCCATGAGTTTCGCGCAAAAATCAGGTCTATCGAGTAAAAGCAAAGCACTCGCCGAAATCCGGGTGCTTGCCGAATCGGGGGGGGAGATTCTCATCCTGAGTCCAAAAGGGTTTCTCCTGATTTTTCGAGACCGGACTCCTGAGATGCTCGCCCGCCAACTCCGCGATTTTGATACAGCCGAGTGGCGGGATCAAGTGGAGATGGATCAACTCTTTCCCATAGAGCTTGAAGGCATGGTGGAACGCGAGCGAATGCGCGATGCCGGAGATCTTTTTGCCCTATGCTCTAGCGAGGCGATGGCTCTTTTAAATCAGAACATCCTGAATATTAGCGCCTCGAATGTTGAGTTTTATAATTACATTCACTCTACCAATCCGTTCCGTGTCAAAGCTCGAATTCAAGCCCTCACGGTTCTACCCATGCTGAAGTGGGAATTTGCAAATTTTAACAAGGTCTCGGATCGCGTCCGTCGTCGGATCGATGCTGGCGAGAGCGTATGGGATGCCTATCTGGAGTTTCATCCGGGAAAAGTTTCCATTCTACGCCGATTGGCGACAACTCAGGCCAGTCCAGCGCCATGGCGCGGAAATCTGGAAGGACTACTTGCCGTGCTGGATCCATTGGCACCCGAAAAGGTGCCGTGCAACGATGAGGAGTGGAATGCTTTTCATTCGATTTATATTGGGATGAATAACTTAAATGACAGGTTCGATTTCCATGTCAGTTATGGTAGGCACGATCTCCACCGATCCGTGAAGCAGCGGTGGTTGCTCGAATCAAGTCGTATGGGGTGGACCAGTGCCTACCAAAAATTTGCGGCCATCGAGGGTGGCACCGACGCCATCCGGGACACATTTGATTTTTTGGATGCCATCGGGAATGCGGGGGATTTTCTAGCAAGACGACGGTCCCGGGGAAAAAAGTTCTCCGCACAGGAAGTTCGGAGGAACTCTACCGAACGCTGGCTCAAGGCGCCCCAAACTTTTGGCATGTTCCGGTTAGTCGAGTGGAGTGCGCGCTGGCACCGTATGATGTGGGATTATGCGGGCATAGCAGAGCGGCGTGATGAGAATTTAAATAAATGGCCCCTTCTCCTTCCGGAGCGAGTGCCATTGAGTCCAACCGTTCAAGCAGTATCGCTTGGAACCCCGCATGCGCTCGCTGAAGAAGGGCAGCGCATGCAGCACTGTGTTGGAGGCTATTCCACCCCTTGCTTCTTGGGGGAATCCCACATCATTTCCTTGAGGGATTCCGAAGACAATTCCCTTTCCACCCTCGAAATCCGGTTGGACAGATACAATACGCGCGAAATGAAAATTGTTCAGCATAAGGGGCATCAAAACCGCTCTCCTGAGCGAGCTTTGATATCCCTAGAGAGCATTTTGCTATTAGCCATTCAGCGGAATGCGGACTTCAAAGCACTGGACACCAGGCGAAAAAAAGCCGCAAGAATTTACAAACTCCTGCAATCCCGAGATGGTTTGCTGGGCGAAGAATTCGGACAACAAGCTGTGGATCGGATCTCGGCTGCCATGGGACAGGATCGCTTGATGCGGCTCTTCCAATCAGATGTCCAATCCTGAGCAGCAGCTTTTATGAAACTCAAAGTTCCAAAAACCTTCCGCAGCACGGATACGAAGATCGTTCGTGCGTTCACAAAAACCGAACTCACGCGCGTTCTGCGCCTGGCCGAACTTGTGGGGCGGCTGAAGGAGCGGCAGCGCACCTTCCAAGTCGACAAAAGAACGAGCTACAACGCCATGATCAAAAACATCCTCAATCTGGAATTCCAACTCGAAGCCTGCCCGTGCTTGGAATCCGCCCTGCGCCGACGCTATGGAAAGCAAGTCGAGGGGCTCACGACAAAAGACTATTGGGTCTTCTTTCGCAGTCCGGCGGAAACTTGGCGCAAAATGTGCGGCTGCGAAGGGTGGTTTGTTTTTGACTATGAAAAGCTCAAGACCAAGGCATTCATTGTGACGATACGCAATTGATGTCCCATTCCATGAAGATCCTCCTCTTTATTGTTGCTGCTTTTTTCGTTCTCCCGAAAGGCGAGGGGAGTGAAGTGAAAGATCCCATCGATATCGCTATGGATGCTGCGATGGACCGCAATGGATCGACAGCGGGAATGTGTGAGGCGATCGCGGAGGCCCATGAGAAGTGGGAGGCAAGACTCAACTCGGCTTGGTCCAAACTGAAAAAGAAGATGCCGGCGGACGAGTTCTCCGAATTGCAAAAAGCTCAGCGCGCATGGATCGCGTATCGTGACCTCCAGATCAAATCCTACGAGGCCACCTACGCAAAAATGCAAGGCACGATGTGGATTCCATGCAGTGCCAGTGAGGTTATGGACCTCACCAAGCAGCGTGTTCAGGACTTGGAGAGCCTCTTGGGACTCCTCGATGAACGCTGATAATCGAAGCTGTGAACCGAACCAAAGCCTGCCAGAGATGAATCCAATCCTACCCAAGCAGCCATGAAAAAACTCATTCTTGAGCTCTGCGATCTGTGCTCAAATCCAAGTTGATTTATCAAAAATAACCAGCCGAAATTACACTTTTAATGTTAAAATAACCTGCTAAAATAGCGCAAATGAAACGAAGGGCACTCGACAAATTATTGAAATGGCGGAATCGCGCTTGCCGCAAGCCCTTGGTCTTGCGTGGGGCGCGGCAGGTGGGGAAATCGCATTTGGCCCGGGCTTTGGCGGCGGAGGCGTTTGAGGGAATCCTGGAGCTGAATTTTGAGCGTGATGCCTCGTTGGCGGGGCTTTTTTCCGGGGCATCGGTGAAGGAGACCGTGCGGCTGCTGGAGGCCAGATACGGAATGGCGGTGCTGGAGGGGAAGACGCTACTTTTTCTCGATGAGATTCAAGCGGCGCCCGAGGTGTTCGCGAAGTTGCGTTACTTTCACGAGGAATTGCCGGGGCTGCATGTGCTGGCGGCTGGCTCTCTACTGGACTTGCTCTTGGAGGATCACGCGTTCTCGATGCCGGTGGGGAGGATCGAGTATTTGCATCTGGGACCGCTGTTGTTTGAGGAGTTCCTGCAAGCCACGGGGCGTGCGGGGTTGATCTCCTGGATGGCAGGATGGAGCTGGGGGGAGGCTTTTCCGGCGGCGCTCCACGAGGACTTGCTCGCAGCTTTTAGGCAATATCTCGTGGTCGGCGGAATGCCGGAAGCGGTGGCGGTTTTTGCCGAAACCGGCTCTTACCGCGACTGCGCGCGGGTGCAGGAGTCGATCCTGGCAACCTATCAAGATGATTTCCAAAAATACGCCCGGCGGGTGCAGAAGCCACGGATGGATCGTTTATTTGCCCGTGTGCCGGCGATGCTGGGGCGCAAGTTCAAATTCAGCGAGGTGGACCCCGCCGAGCGCTCGAAGAATCTCGGCGAGGCCTTGCATTTATTGTGTTTGGCGAGGGTGTTTCACAAGGTGCGGCGTTGCCATGGAAATGGAGTGCCTCTCGCCGCTGAGGCCGATGACCGCAACTTCAAAGTGTTCTTCCTCGATGTAGGCCTGGCCTGCAGGGCTCTGGGTCTGCAAATCGACAGCCTCGAAAAACTGGATGAACTCTTCTTGGTCAACCGAGGCGCGCTCTGCGAGCAGGCGATCGCCCAAAATCTGCTCCATGGCGGGGATCCATGGACAAAACCCGAGGCGTTCTACTGGACGCGTGAGAGCCCGAATTCCACAGCGGAGGTGGATTTTTTGGTGCAGCTCGGAGGGGGGATTATCCCTGTGGAGGTGAAGTCAGGCAAAACTGGACGCCTCAAATCGCTTCAACTCTTCCTCGCCGAAAAAAACTCCCCCGCCGCGTTGAGATTCAATGCAGACAAGCCCTCGGTAGCCTTCATCGAGGGCGAGGTAACGAAATCCAAACTCGTTTCGCTGCCGCTTCCTTTCATCGGCCAATTTCCTCGACTCGTGCAATCCGCCCCCAACCAGACATCGTCCCAAGACAAACCCAGCTGATGAAAAAACTCATTCTCCACCTCTGCGTTCTCGGTGTCCTCGGTGGTCAAATCCAAGCCGTGCAAATCGAGGCCGAGGGCCGAGCGGCGGGGGATCAGAAAACAGCCCGCGAGCAGGCGCTCGCCGATGCGCTCCGGGAGGCCGTGCGCAAGGGAACTGGTGTCGATGTGCTCGCATCGAGCGGGGTCTCGAATTTCGCTTTGGATTTTGACCGCATCCTCAGTTCAGCCTTCGGGCATGTGAAAAGTTACGAGGTCATCAGTTCCCGCCTGGGGCCTGATCAAATTTACACGGTGAAGGTTCGGGCGGATGTGGAAAAAGGCACGCCTGACGCCAAGAACACGCTGGCTTTGCGGGAGCTCATGCAGCGCAAGGGCGCGCCACGCGTGGCCATCCGGATTCGCGAGCGCCTGCCGGAATCCGATGGCAACTCCTCGCTGCAGCATGTGTTGGAGGACGCAGCGCAAAGCCTGCAATTCTTTGTCGTCGATCCCGCAAGTCGTGCTGACTTCGTGATCGAGGGGGAGGTAGCGATGAAATACCTCGGCCGTGAAACCCTGCATGGACGCCCTCCGCAGCACAGCTTTGCTGCCACAGGCACAATCCGTGCGGTGCGCGGCGACACCGGCGAAGTCATAGCGGTGGATAACCTCTCGGGCAAAAATTCCGTCGGCGGCACGGCATTTGCCAAGGAAGACGCCGCGCGCGAAGCACTCGACTTGGTGGCCCGTCCCAATGGAAACGCAGAAGCCCCGCCGACCATTCTCAACAAAATCCTCGCCCGCTGGGTCACAGAAACCGACCTCGGCGCCATGAAACGCCTGGAGTTTTCCAGCATCAGCACCGAAGACTTCCAAAAAATCCAAACCCACCTCGCCGATATAGAAAAAATCAGCGCCGTCTGGCCCCGCGAGTTCGACTCGCAAGGCATCAGCGTCCTCGATGTCGAAACCCGACTCGACAATGCCAGCCTGGCTCAGGAGGTCACAAAGGCTACGAATTCTCGAACCAAGCTCAATCGCTCCAGCGAAAATTCCCTTTCATTTTAGATTCGGGGATTTTGATAAACAAGTCTTCGTGCGGTGACATATTCCTCCACCTGCCTTGAATGGAAAGAGCGGGGGGAAAATTTTATTGTTGAGAGTGTGGGTGATTTTTCGGCAGGAAACAAAACTCCTGCTGCTTTACAAAACAAGTTTGGAAGCGGCGCTGCGGTTTCGGCGGCGATGGTTGCTCCCTGAGCTGGTGATGTCCTGCGCGCCGCCGTAGTAGCGCGCGAGCCAGTATCTATGCGGTTCCACCATGTGTGGGAGGGCGATTGGCTCGTGCTGGTAAAAATGCCACTGCATCACCCTTGCCCACCGTTGCTCCTTTGCGTCGGCAATCGCTTCGCTCTGCCACTGCTCATTCGCCCCAAGAAAATCAGCAAAGGATCACAAATTTTCATCCAGCCGAGGTCAATTTTTACATAACCAGTGAATCTTTAAGCCCAAAAACAGAGGGGGGCCTTGCCGAAAAAACGGCAAGCAAGTGGCAAACCAACAAAAAAATGACCCTCCAATTCTTGTTGTAATATGTTGGTCTGGAAAGAGAGCCGACGACGAGACTCGAACTCGTGACCTATCGATTACGAATCGATTGCACTACCACTGTGCTACGTCGGCGAATGTTTAAAAAGCTGCCACAGAGCGTTTGCGCTGCCAATGCGATTTTTGGCTATCGTTGGATTTCGCCTTCGACGCGCAGGTCAGGGCCGATGCGACGGCAGGTGGGGTTTTTGAGTCGTTGGGCGGATTCGTTGGATGGCACGCCGTGGCCACCCAGAGCGGGTGTGGGGCCTCCGAGGAGGACGGGGGCGATGTAGAAAACGATGCGGTCGATCAAGCGACGGTCGAGGGCTTCGCCGAGGGTTTGTCCGCCGCCTTCGATGAGGACATGTTGGACTCCGCGTTTTCCGAGGTCGTGGAGGACGGCGGCGAGGGGCTTGCCTTTGTAAATAATGGTGCGGTCGCGATGTTCGTCGGTGAGCAGGTGGCAATCGCTTGGGATTTGGCCCGATCGGGACCAGACGGCGCGGAGGGGTTGTTCTTTGACGCGCAGGCCGCGGATGGTGAGTTGTGGGTTGTCGGTGCGAACGGTTTCGGCTCCGACGAGCACAGCGCCGCATTCGGCGCGAAGGCGCATGGCGTCACGGCGGGCGGCGTCTGAGGTGATCCAGCGCCGGTCGGGTGGCGAGGCGATGCGGCCATCAAGGCTCATGCCTGCCTTGGCGGAGACAAAGGGGAGGCCTGTGGCGATCCATTTGTTCCAAGCGCGGTTGAGGAGGGTGCATTCCTCGCCGAGGACGCCGCTGAGTGTCTGAATGCCGGCATCTTCGAGGATTTTCTTGGCGCGTCCGGCGTGCTTGGGGTTCGGGTCGGTGGCTCCAAATACGACGCGGGCGAATCCGGCTTGGATGATGGCCCCGGTGCAGGGCGGCGTGCGGCCGTGCGTGGAGCAGGGTTCCAGCGTGACATGGAGGGTTGCGCCACGAGCGAGGGCGGGATTTTTGAGGTTGCTGAGAGCTTCGATTTCGGCGTGGGGTTTTCCGGCACTGCGATGCCAGCCAAGGGAGAGGATTTTTCCATTTTTGGAAATGACGGCTCCCACTGCGGGATTGGGGCCTGTTTTTCCAAGGCCTTTGCGCGCCTTGGCAACTGCCGCGCGCATGAGGGCGTCATCCCCTGCGGGCTGGCTTCGGGCGCTCATGGACTGCTGGCTTGGGGCGTGGGGATTTCGTCGCAGCTTTTGCCACGAGCAGTGCCGATTCTTTTTCGGTGAGGCGGCGGCAGGCTCCGGGCGGCATGCGGTAGTCGGTGAGGCCTCCGATACGAGTGCGGCGGAGGCGTTCCACCTCGTAGCCCATTTCGTAAAGCATGAGGCGGATCTGGCGCTTCAGGCCCTGGCGGAGGGTGACTTGAATGACCTTGGGAGCGAGAATCCGCAGGCGTTCGAATTTGGCGCGGCCACCTTCGATATGGAATCCCTTAAGGAGTTTTTCGTGGTGCGCAGGGTCGAAGGCCTTGTCGAGTGAGACTTCGTATTCCTTCTCGATCGTGTGGCTCGGATGCGTGAGGCGCTGGGCAAGGGCACCGTCATTGGTCATCAGAAGTAGTCCTTCGCTCTCCTTGTCAAGGCGACCGACATGGAAAAGCGTGGAGTATTCCGGCGGCACCAGATCGTAAACCGTGCGGCGGCCACGCTCGTCGGAGCGGGTCACAACAAAGCCGCGCGGCTTGTGGAGAAGGAGGGTGACCGGTGTCGCGGTATGAATCTGGCGACCATTGACTCGCACGTCGTCATCCTCTTTGACCTGAGTGGCGAGATTTTCAATGCGCGTGCCGTTGATCACCACGGCTCCCGAGGAGATGAGTTGATCGCACGAGCGCCTGGAGCCGAGACCGGCAGCGGCCAAATAACGGTTCAGCCGCATGGAGCGTGAGGAATTAATCCTCAGGTTTGGTTTTGGGAAGGCCGATGACGCGTTGGCCGTCTTTGAACTGGCCGCGCTTGCGGAGGAGTTCAACGCGTTCGAAACGTTTCAGGACACTGCGACGGGCGGAGATGCTGCTCTTGCCTTTGAGACTTGGATGCTGGCTCATAAAATAAAAATGGTCGCGTAGAATGGGCGTTGGCTTTGGGGAATGCAATCGCATTCTTTGTAAAAATCAGAACTGGGTGCGGGGACGGGATAGTTTGCTCACCCTTCCTTCTGAATCCACTCAGCTGAGCCGTCGTCTTTAACGACTTCGATCCACTCGCCTTTGAATGCGAGCTTCGCGGCAAGGGACGCCTGCTTGGCCTGAATTTGCGGGAGGGAGGTCTTTTGCTTTTCGGCATCGGATTTCATGAGCGCCATGCGGTCGGCGTTTTCGGCATCCACCGTCTTGCGGATGAAGTCGCCGTAATCGCCTGGCGTTTCTACGCGGATTGCGAGCAGGGCGTCGCGACCTTCGCCTACGAGGCGCGAGTTTTTAAATGTCTGGATATCCGCCATACGGTTGCGCCTGGCCTCGGCAGGGTCGGTGCTCGTGGCAACTGAGGAAGTGGACTTTTTGGACACTTCCTTGGCGTGCTGGTAAACGTCCAACCTCATCGCGATATCGACCTTGATCGGTTGC
>Ga0136644_10000137_pt1 | contig 54164 bp, 45 predicted proteins | sample C_130820_EF_Meta_FD_94780 | JGI IMG/M metagenome (GOLD analysis project Ga0136644, IMG submission 94780) | Freshwater microbial communities from Lake Croche, Canada to study carbon cycling - C_130820_EF_MetaG (v2) (version 2) | ecosystem: Environmental > Aquatic > Freshwater > Lake | place...
GAGGGGTTACCCCTGCCGTTGAGACGGCGTATGTGACCAGCGCAGGCAGGATGCCGGAGCGCAGGCACATCCGAGTGAGCCGGAGCCTGGAGGGCGGAGGCGAACGTCCGGCGAGACGGTACGGGGTAACCCCGAGCCGGCGCGAACACGGCGATGGCAAGTGGGACGCTTGCCCCACGCCGGATATGGGGAGCCCGAAGCCGGCGCGTCCTACTTCGCCAGCAGCCAGGCGAGGAGGCCCTTCTGCACGTGCATCCGGTTGGCGGCCTCGTCCACCACGAGGCTCTGCGGGCCGTCGATCACCTCGTCGGTCACCTCCTCGCCGCGACGGGCGGGGAGGCAGTGCATGAAGAACGCATGCGGGCAGTGCTTCATGAGCGCGGCGTTCACCTGGTAGGGTTTGAAGGCCTCGAGCCGCACGGCCCGCTCCTTCTCCTGCCCCATGCTCGCCCAGACGTCGGTGTAGACGACGGCGGCGTCCTTCACCGCTGCCACCGGATCGGTGGTCTCGACGATCTCGGCGTTCGGCAGGAGTGATCGGAGGTGGGAGCGGAACGACGCTTCGAACTGATACTGCTTGGGCGCCGCGAGCACGAACCGCATGCCGAGGAGGCCGCACACCACGGCCAGCGACCGGGCCACGTTGTTGCCGTCACCCACGAACGTGAACGTGAGGCCCGCGACGCGGCCGACCCGCTCCTTGAGAGTGTAGATGTCGGCCAGGGCCTGACAGGGGTGGGTGTAGTCGGAGAGGCCGTTGATCACCGGCACGGTCGCGACGGCGGCGAGGGCCACGATCGTGTCGTGGGCCTTCGAGCGGCAGACGATCGCGTCGGCATACTGGCTCAAGACCCGGCCAAAGTCGGCGACGCTCTCCCGGGAGGACGAGAAGCCGGTGTCCTCGCCGAGGAACACGCTCGAGCCGCCGAGGTGGGCCATCGCCGCCTCGAACGAGACCCTCGTCCGCAGGCTCGGCTTCTCGAAGACGAGGGCCAGCACGCGGCCCGGGAGGAGTGCGTCCCGGAGCCCCGCGTCGTACTTCGACTCCAGGTCGTGGGCGATCGCGAAAATCGCCTCGATCTCGTGGGCGGTGAGGTCTTCGGGAACGAGGATGTGACGCATGGGACGGTCGGGAACGCGGCGCGGATCAGGCACGGGAGGCGGCCTCGAGAATCGCGTCCGCGAGCTTGTCGCAACCTTCGATCACGTCGGCCTGGGAAATGTTCATCGCCGGCAGCAGCCGGATGACGCGTCCCTGCGTGCAATTCACGAGCAGGTTGCGATCCAGGCATCCCTGCACGACGGCCGCGCCGTCGATCGAGAGCTCGACGCCGATCATCATCCCCATCACGCGCACGTCCACGACGGCGTCGCAGCGTTCCTCGAGGGAGGTGAGACGCTCGCGGAAGAGTGCGGCCGCCCGCTCGACGTGGCCGAGCAGCCCCTCGTCGTCGATCATGCGGATCGCGGCGACGCCGGCCGCCGCGGAGACGGGGTTGCCGCCGAAGGTGGCCGCGTGCATGCCGGGCCGGAGGTGCTTCGCGAGTTCCACGGTGGTGAGCATCGCACCGCCGGCGACACCCGCGCAGAGGCTCTTCGCGAGCGTGATCACGTCGGGCGTGACGTCGAAGTGCTGGTAGCCGAACCACTTGCCGGTGCGGCCGCAGCCGCACTGCACCTCGTCGAACACGAGCAGGAGGTCACGGTCGTCGGCGATCCGGCGCAGGCCCTCGAGGAAGCCGGCAGGGGCCGGGACGATGCCCCCCTCGCCGAGGATCGGCTCCACGAGGATCCCGCCGGTCTGATCGTCGATGAGTTTCTCGACGGCGTCGAGATCTCCGTGCGGTGCGTACTGGAAGCCGGCCACCATCGGCCCGAGCCCCTCGTGATACTTGGGCTGGGCCGTCGCCGACACGCTCCCCATCGTGCGGCCGTGGAAGCCGCCCTTGAACGTGATGATCTTGTAGCGTTTCCCGTCGGTGCGAAGTCGCACGAGCTTGATCGCCGCCTCGTTGGCCTCCGTCCCGGAGTTGCAGAAGAAGGCCTGGCCCCCGAACGACCGCTCGGACAGCAGTCTCGCCCACTCCCCCTGCGGCTCGGTGTACCAGGTGTTGGGTACGTGGATCAGCTTTGCGACCTGCTCCTGCACGGCCCGGACGACCGGCTCGGGGCAGTGGCCGAGGAGGTTGCAGCCCCAGCCCGGAAAGAGGTCGAGGTATTCAGCGCCCTCGGCATCCCAGACACGCGAGCCGGCCCCGCGCACGAGGCACACCGGAAACCGCTTGTAGTTCGGCACGACGTAGCGGTCGAACGTTTCGATCACCGTCCGCGTGTTCGCGCCGATCGCATGCGAGGCGTCGATCGTGGCCATCGAGAGGGCTCCTGGGGAGGGCGACTACCGTGCGGCGACAGCCGCTTCATGGACGGACGGGGCGGTCGAATCGTCGCGGACGAGTTCGGTGCCCACGCCGCTGGTCGTGTAGATCTCGAGCAGCAGGGAGTGCCGCAGTCGGCCGTCGATGATGTGGATCTTCTTCACCCCCTGCTCGAGCGTGTCGAGGCAGCCTTCGATCTTGGGGATCATGCCCGCCGAGATCGTGCCGTTGGCGATCAGCCGGCGGGCCTCGGAGGCGGAGAGCGAGTGCACGAGGCTCTCGGGGTCGTTCACGTCGAGCAGCACGCCCGGAATGTCGGAGAGCACCACGAGTTTCTCGGCGCCGATCGCCGCGGCCACGGCCGTGGCGGCCGTGTCGGCGTTGACGTTGAGCTTCTGGCCGTCGGGGGTGATCGCCATCGACGGAATCACGGGCACCTGGCCGGCGTACATCAGATTCTCGATCGTGAGCCGATCGACGCGGGTCACTTCGCCGACGAAGCCGAGATCGACCGGCTCGCCGTCGGGTGAATCGAGGGCGAGCTTCTCGCCGAAGAGCACGTTCGTGGAGAGAAAGTTGAGCGACATCGCCCGGCCGCCGTACTCCTCGATCTTCGCCACGAGCTCGTGGTTGAGTTCGGTGGCGAGCACCTTCTCGACGATGTCGAGCGTGGCCTGATCGGTGTAGCGGCGACCCTGCACGAACCGCGGCTCGATCCCCGCCGCGTCCATCGCGCGGCTGATCGCCTTGCCGCCGCCGTGGACCACCACCACCCGCATTCCGAGCGTGGACATGAACACGATGTCGAGCAGCAGGTGCCGCAACGAGTCGGGATGCTCGACGACGCTGCCGCCGAGCTTGATCACGGTGGTCGTGTCACGAAACTTGCGGATCCAGCCGAGCGCCTCGATGAGCGTGTCGGCCTTCTGGATCGCCTTGGTCTGGACGGAGGAGGGCTTCGGTTTGGCGGGGGCGGGCACGGTCGGTGCGATCCTGCGACGGACGGGAGCGAAAAGCCGCCATTGTATCACCGTCAGGCTGGCCGTCAGCGGCGTTTTTCGCCGGCGGACAGGGGCCTCGGGCCCGCAACTCTTCCCGCTCCCGACCGTTCACTTCACCAGAGGATCACGGGATTCCGCAGCATGAACCCCAGCCGTTTTTTCGCCGTCGTCGTGGTGTGGGTGGGCGCGCAGGCCGCAGCCGCCGACCCCGGAGACGCCTGGCAGCGGCAGGTCGCCGCCGGACGCAGCCACTGGGCGTTTCAGAAGCCGGTCGCACCGGCGGTGCCGGCCGTGCGCGACGCGGCCTGGCCGCAGAGCGACAGCGACCGTTTTCTTCTGGCCGCGATGGAGGGGGCCGGGGTGAGGCCGGTGGCCGATGCGGGCCGCGAGGCGCTGCTCCGCCGGCTGTCGTTCGATCTCATCGGGCTCCCGCCGACGCCGGAGGAAGTCCGCGACTTCACGGCCGACACCTCTTCGGATGCGGTCGAGAAGGTGGCGGACCGGCTCCTCGCTTCGCCGCGGTTCGGAGAGCGCTGGGCGCGGCACTGGCTCGATGTCGCCCGCTACGCCGACTCGAGCGGCAAGGACACGAACGTCGCCTATCCCCATGCCTGGCGCTACCGCGACTGGGTGATCGCGGCGTTCAACGCCGACATGCCCTACGACGACTTTCTCAAGGCCCAGCTCGCGGGCGACCTGCTGAAGCACTCGGGGCCGGCCGATCAGGCCCGCAAGATCGTCGCCACGGGTTTTCTCGCCCTCGGGCCCAAGGGGCTCAACACCCGCGACCGCCGGCAGTTCCAGATGGACGTGGTGGACGAGCAGATCGACGTCGTGTCGCAGTCGATGCTCGGGCTCACGCTCGCCTGCGCCCGCTGCCACGATCACAAGTTCGATCCCGTCGCGCAGCGCGACTACTACGCCCTCGCCGGCATCTTCCTGAGCAGCGAGACTCTCTACGGCACCGGGGCACAGTTTCAAAACGCCAACCCATCCACGCTCATCGAACTGCCGCCGGAGGCGGGCCTGCCCGCCGCCGTGGCGCCGCTGGCGCCAGCCGACCTGTCACGGCTCCGGCGCGAGGTGGAGGACCTTTCCGCGCAGGCCGAGGAAACGGCCCGGGACGCGATGGCCGCCCGGAGCGAGGGCCGGGACGCCGGTGCGGCCAGGACGTTCGTGCGGGTCCTGGCGGCGCGGGATCGGCAATCGGGCGCCCAGTCCGATCTCGATCAGTTCCGGCCCGACGGCAGCGTGCGCACGCTGGCCATGGGTGTGCTCGACCGGCCGCGGCCGGTCGACAGCCCGCTCCTCGAGCGGGGCGAGGTGGACCAGCCGGGCGCGACCGTGCCCCGCGGCCTCGTGGAGGTGCTCTGCGGTGCCGACGAGCCCCGCAACATCGCCGAGGGAAGCGGCCGGCTCGACCTCGCCTTCTGGATCGCTTCCCGCGACAACCCGCTCACAGCCCGCGTGATGGCCAACCGCGTGTGGCTCAAACTGATGGGTGAGGGGCTCGTGGCGACACCCGACAACTTCGGCGTCATGGGGATGGAGCCGAGCCATCCCGAACTGCTCGACCACCTCGCCGTCGCCTTCATGAACGACGGGTGGTCGGTGAAGAAGCTCATCCGCCGGATCGTGCTCAGCCGCGGCTACCAGCTCGCCGCCGTGCACGACGCCGCGAACTTCGCCATCGACCCCGACAACCGGCTCCGTTGGCGGATGAACCAGCGGCGGCTGGATGCGGAGGTGATCCGCGATGCCATGCTCGCCGTGGCGGGCCGGCTCGACTTCGAGCCCACGCCCGGCTCCCCGGTGGCACGGCTGCGGGAAAGCCGGCAGGGGATGGTCCGGATGCTCGCCCAGTCGCGCGACTCGGCGGCTGACTGTCGGTCGATCTATCTGCCGATCGTGCGCGACCAGGTGCCCGAGGCGCTCGCCGTCTTCGATTTCCCCGACGCCTCGCTCGTGAGCGGCCGGCGCGAGGAGTCGAACGTCCCCTCGCAGGCCCTCTTTCTCCTCAACGACGACGAGGTCGTGTCGCTCGCGCGGTCGTTCGCCGACCGCGTCGCCCGCCTCCCGGGCACGACCCACGACCGGCTCGCCGACGCGTTCCAGTTGGCCCTGGGCCGCCGCCCAGGCCCCGCCGAACGGTCGGCGATCAACGCCTTCTGGGCCGGGTCGCCCTCGCTCGTGGCCTTCTGCCAGGCCCTGTTCGCCACGGCGGAATTCCGCCATCTGAACTGACACTCCGCACCACCGCTCCCTGAAAACGCGCCTCTGGAACCCATGCAGCCATGATGCCCTCCACTTCATCTCGGCGCCGTGGCACCGTGACCTGCGGGTCGCGGCGGGCCTTCCTGCGACACTCCGCCAACGGCTTCGGCCTGCTCGCCTTCTCGGCGCTGGCCGCGGAGGCGGCTGAGCGGGACGCGGCCGCCGGGCCGCTGGCCCCCAAGCCGCCGCACTTCGCCGCCCGGGCGAAGCACGTGATCTTCCTCTGCATGCAGGGTGGACCGTCGCACATCGACACGTTCGACCACAAGCCGAAACTCTTCACCGACTCCGGAAAGGCCGCCCCGGCGGCCGCGGGCCGCAGGGGCCAGGCGGCGCTGCTGGCGCCGCGTTGGAAGTTCAGCCAGCACGGCAGGAGCGGCCTCTGGGTGTCGAGCCTGTTCGACGAGGTCGCCCGGCATGCGGACAAGCTCTGTGTGATCAACTCGATGGCCACCGACCTGCCGGCCCACCCGCAGGCCTTCGCCCAGCTGCACACGGGTGCCACGCAGTTCATCCGCCCGTCGCTCGGTGCGTGGACGCTCTACGGCCTCGGCACGGAGAACCAGAACCTGCCTGGATTCATCGTGATCAACCCGCCCGTCGCCGCCGCCCGCACGTTCGGCAGTGCGTTCCTGCCGGCCGCCTACCAGGCGACGCGGGTGGGCGGCGCGCTCGTGCCGGCCTTCGGGCCGCGGCGTGCGGGCGCTGCCGATGCGACGACCATCGCCAACATCAGGAGCCCGCACCTCGATCGCGCCGCGCAGCGCACCCAGGTGGATCTCGTGCAGCGGCTGAACGCCGCCAGGCTCGAGCTCGACGGCGGCACGAGCCCCGACACCGAGGGCGTGATCGCGTCGTACGAGCTCGCCTTCCGCATGCAGGACGAGGTGCCGAAGGTGATGGACATCTCCCGGGAGACCAAGGGCACGCTCGATCGCTACGGCGTGGGGGATGGCGACACCGACGCGTTCGGCCGGCAGTGCCTGATGGCGCGGCGGCTCGTCGAGGGGGGCGTGCGGTTCGTGCAGGTGACGCACGGCAACTGGGACCATCACTTCAACCTCGGCACCGCGCTCGAGAGCACGGCCCGGCAGGTGGACCGTCCGATCGCCGGTCTGCTCGGCGACCTCGCCGACCGCGGCCTCCTCGACGAGACGGTCGTGATCTGGGGGGGCGAGTTCGGGCGCACGCCGCACAGCCAGGGGGCCGACGGCCGCGACCACAACAACAAGGGATTTTCCCTCTGGATGGCCGGCGGGGGCGTGAAGGGGGGCATGGCCTACGGTGCGACCGACGACTACGGCTACGAGGCCGTCGAGAAGCGGATGCACATCCACGACTGGCACGCCACGCTCCTCCACCTGCTCGGGCTCGACCACGAGCGGCTCACCTATTCCTACGCGGGCCGCGACTTCCGGCTCACCGACGTCCACGGCACGGTCGCCCGGGAGATCATCGCCTGAACGTTTTCGTGCCGCAGCCGTCGCGGTGCGACCGCCCACCGATTCATCCACTCACCCTTCCCAGGAGGCTCGTCATGTCCATCACGATCCGCATGCTTCTCGTCACCCTCGCCTGGTTCGCTGCGACAGCCGCCGGCGCGAACGCCCAGCCGATGCCCGACCGCGATCCTGGCGAGATGATGAGGCGGGCCGACACCGACGGCGACGGCACAGTGAGCCGCGACGAATTCATCAAGGCCCGCACGGCCGACCTCCAGGCGGCCTTCGACCGGATCGACGCCAACGGCGATGGGAAGCTCGACGAGCAGGAGGTGACGGCCGCCGCGGAGCGGATGCGGTCGATGGGTGCGGGAGGCCGCGAGGGCTTCCGTCGTCCCGACTCCGCGCGGCCGCGGCGGCCGGATGGGGACGACCCGTCGCAGCAGGGGGGCGAGTGGCCGCAGCGGCCGGGGAGCGGAGCCGGCGGCGAGGAGGCGTTCAACCGTCTCGACCGCGATGGCGACGGCAAGCTCTCGCGCGAGGAGTTCGCCGAGGGCGTGGCGCGGATGCGCGAGTTCATCCAGCGGGGTGGCGGCCGGCCCGGCGGGCTCGGCATGCCCGACCGCGGCGGTCGGGGCACGGAAGAGGGCTTCCGCCGACCTCCGCAGCAGGACTGAGCGGCTGCACGTTCCGCGGGGCCGCGTTCAGAACATCACGAACAGCTGCGTCTGGATCGAGGTGCCGGTGTATCCGGCGCGGTACGGATAGAGAAAGTTCTGGGCGGGGCTGCGGTTGATGTGCAACGCCTCGAGCGTGAGCCGCGCCTGCCGCGACTTCTTGATGTAGTAGTTGAGCCCGCCACCATACTCCTGGCCGGTGCCGTAGGGGCCCGTCACGACACTCGACCGACCGTAGACCTCGTAGGTCCGCGGAATGAAGCACCACGACAGGTATGCCATGCCCCCCTGGTCGAAGATGCTCGAGCGGTTGAACGTTCCCTGCCCCGCGAAGTCGTCGAGCAGCCGCCAGTAGTATTCGCAGAAGACGCCGACCCCGCGCCACTTCCAGGCCGCGTCGGCCGTCGCGAGCTGGTACAGAAACCGGTCGACCTGGGTGCCCTGTCCGAGGGCGTTCGCCGTCGCGAGCGGGGTGCCGTCGGAGAGCCGCACGATCGTGTCTTCCGGGTTGGCGCCGGGAAGGGGGTTGGCATAGGTGGAGGCGTAGACGCCGCTCGTGCCCAGGCGGATCACGGGATCGTCGTGATGCTCCATGTCGGAGGCGCCGAGGCCGAACGGCCCCCACGGCTCCCACCACACGTTGCCGGCCCACGCCATCGACGTGCCTCGGCGGAGCACGCCCGTCGTGCCGCCGTCGATCGCGTTCCACACCCCAGCCTGATAGTGCACCGTCTTCTCGGCGAGCGAGCCGATCGCCGCCACGCCGGGGCTGAAGCCGGGGCGGAAGAACGTGTTGGCCATGCTGCGGTCGACGCCCGTCGTGAACGGCGACGGTTCGATCCACTCGCGGGTGCCGGGCACCGGCGTCATGCCGCCGCCCACGGTCGCCGCGTCGTCGAATTTCCAGCCGAGCAGGCCGATCGGCACGACGCCCGATCGGATGCCGACGTTCGTCGTGCCGAAGAGGGCGAAGTTGTAGACCAGCCGCTCGTCCACGACGTGGCCGTGGAACGAGAGCAGGAAGCGGTTGATGTTGAACGTGTTGATGTTGTTGATGGGAAACGGGGTGCCGGCCGCGTTGGTCCACTGCGTCGCGTCGCGGGCGAACTCGAACCAGCGCAGCTGCATGTAGCCGCCGAGCGCCATCGCGAAGGGAAACTCTCCGCGGCGGGGGTCGGTCTTCAGCAGGATCAGGCCCTTCGGCGGCGCGAGATCGGTCATCGGGATGTACCGCGGCCGCGGGATGCCGGCGAGCCGGGCGGCCACCATCTGATCGACGAGCGCCTGGAGGCGTGCCTCCTGGGCGGGGTCTTCGTGGGTGAGCGGCTCCGTGAGGTATTGGGACGGCTCGACGGCGTCGTCGAAGGACGCCGCCTGCACACGCGCAGAGCCGCCCCCGAGCCCGCGGGCTGCAAGGCACGCGGAGGCGAACAGCACGACGATGGCGAGGCGGGCGCGCATGGCGATCCACCATCAAAATCGGGTCCAGTCGTGCCGATTGTGCAGGTTTTTCGGGCCGGGCGCCTTGGGCAGGCCGGGCAATCGGGGCGAATTCATCCGAGGCGTCAGCGTCCGCCGCGGCTCGCCTTCAGCCGCTGCTGCCAGTCGGCGTGCTTTCGCTTGAAGGCTTGAAATTCGCGGTACTCGGTGGGCGACACGCGGCCGTCGCGGTCTTCGTCGATCGCGTCGAAGACCCATTCGAAACCGGGCTTGGCCCGATTCCATTCGTCGCGGGAGTTCCAGCCCGTGTCTCCCGTGGGATCGGGGTCGAGGACCTGTCCCGCGGCGAGCAGCGCCCGACGGTAGTTCGCGCCGTCGATGGCCTGCACCGGGACATCCTCCCGGATCGCGTGCGCCGCGGCGATGCCGGCGGAGAGTCCGAGGGCGATCCACACGGGCTCCATGCGGATGCAGGTCATCGCGACGTGGCTGGCGGAGCAACAGACGGGAACGAGCAGATTCACGCACTCGGCCAGCCTCGGCCGGATGGCCCGGTATGGGATGCGGTAGATCCCGCTGTGTTCGGGATTGGCCCGCATGATGCTGAACTCGCCCCCGCTGATCGCGATTCCGCCGTCGTGCGCGACGGTCGCGTACGGCCAGTCGTCGACGCCGTAGCTGCCGAGCCCCACGGCGTCGTCGGGGCTCGCACCGCCCTCCAGATCCTGCTGCGTGACGACGTAGTCCGACCGCATGCGCCGCGCCTCGCGCACGTAGAGCTGGTGCGGCCAGCCGCCCGTCTCGTCGAAAATGCCGCGCTGAAAGCCGGTCGTCTCCGCCTTCTCCCGCAGGTCCGCCGGGGCGGACGGATCGGTGCGCAGAAAGTGATACATGCCACGCACGAAGTTCATCTGGTCGCGCCAGATGCGCGAGCGGGTGGCCCAGTCTCCGTCCGGGTAGGCGGCGTTTTCGCCCGCGACGGACTGCGCCCACAGCGCCCGGCTGGAGTTGCCGCTGAAGATGCCGTGGCCCCTGGCCTCGCAATACTCGCCGAGCAGGTGCATCTTGCGGCCGGCGCGGATGTCCACGCGCTGGCGGAAAGCGCGGCGAAACATCTCGTACCGGCGCGGATCGTAGTCGTCAGGCTGCTCGATGCGGATCGGATCCTTCCGGGTGAGCACCCAGCGGAAGGCGTACATCATCGTCAGCCTGTCGGCGCTGCCGGGCGGTCCGAGCTGCACGTCCTGCAGCAGCGGCAGCAGGCCGCTCGCCGGATTTCCAGGTTTCACGTACGGGTCGATGTCGTAGCGCATGAGGATGGGCCGCACGCCCCCCAGCGATTCGCCGTATTCCTCGCGCGACTCGCGGCCCCACGTGTAGTTCACGCCGGACTTCGCCAGCAGATCCCCCTCGTACGAGCAGTCGATGAACACCCGCGCCGCGACGGTCTTCGCGTGTGCCGTCAGAGGCCGCTCGCTGGGGCAGCCGAGCCCGTCGGGGGGCGCGTGATCGAGCGCGATGCTGCGGATGCGGGTGCCGTCCTTCGCGGCGTCGGCGAGCCTGTGTTCGTAGATCACCGGGATGCCGCGCTGGGCGAGTTCCCGCCCGTACAACTCGCGCATCGCCACGTCGTCCTTCTCGATGAGGAGCTTCGTGGCCATCGTGCCGACCGACCGTTTCGCGCCCCAGTCGATCGCGTTCAGACCGCCTCCGCTCATGCCGCCCAGCCAGCGGGAGGGCTCCACGACGATCACCGTCGCCCCCGCATCCGCCGCGCCGAGGGCCGCCGCGATCCCGCTCGCCGTGGCGCCGTACACGCACACGTCCGCCGCCACCGGCTCGGCCGCCGACGCGGCCGGAGACAGCAGGCGTGCGGCGATCGCGCCGCCTGAGAATCTGGCAAAACAGCGGCGGGTCAGTTGCACGGGGCGCGGCACGCCGGGGCGGGCCGCTCGGCCACCAACGTTCCCGGGGATCGGCGTGTCTTCGAGCATCGACACATTCTGCCGGAAGTTTTCCCGCGGGGCGAACGGGTCGGGGCGTTGCCGGCACCGATAGAATGTCGGTGGCAGGGGCAGAACGGACTCGAGCGGCGCGACCCCAGGGGGTCCCGGGAGGCTTCTGCCATGCGAGCGACGCGAGCGAAATCGCCGTCTTTTTCCTGCGGCTGTGAGCGGCTCGAACCGCGGCTCGCGTTCGCTGCGGGCGCTGCCGCTCATCCCCAGCTTCCGGCCTACGACATCGGGTCGCCGACGCTGACGGAAATCTGGGTCGATCCCGCCTCCGGCAACGATTCCCGCGGAGGAGGGTCGCGTGCGGATGCCGTGCGCACGCTGTCGGAGGCCTGGCAGCGCGTGCCGGCGGGCGTCGCGCTGTCCCAAGGTGTCCGGATCAATCTCGTCGCCGGAACCTACTCCGAGGCAGCTGTTCCGAATTATTGGGAAAACCGGCTCGGCACCCGCGACGCGCCGATCATCGTGCAGGCTGCCGACGGCGCGGGTACCGCCCGGCTGCCGACGGTGAATGTCTTCGGCTGCCGCAACCTCTCTTTCGACGGGCTCGACATCTCCGCCGGCGGCGGCGACGTGCTGCATTTCGAGGCCTGCACGCAGATCCTCGTCCGCAACACGACCGTCCGCGGCACCGGCACGATCGCCACCTACGCGGCGCCGCAGGAGACGCTCAAGGTGAACCAGTGCCAATACGTCTCCATCGAAAACTGCGACATCTCCGGCGCCTGGGACAACGCGGTGGACTTCGTCGCGGTGCAATACGGGCACGTCGTCGGCAGCCGGATTCATCGCTCGGGCGACTGGGCCATGTATGCCAAGGGGGGGTCGGCCGGGCTTCTGATCGCCGGAAACGAGTTCTTCGACGCGGGCACCGGCGGATTCACGGCCGGCCAGGGGACCGGCTTCGAGTTCATGACGGCGCCGTGGCTGCAGTATGAGGCCTCTGACATCACGTTTACGCACAACGTGATCCACGACACGCAAGGGGCCGGCATCGGTGTCAATGGCGGCACGAACATCGTGATGGCCAACAACACGATGTTCCGCGTCGGGAGCCGGAGCCACGTGATCGAGGTCGGGTTCGGGCTGCGGTCGTGCGACGGCGACCGGGCGAAGTGCACGACGTATCTCGCCCAGGGAGGCTGGGGCACGAGCGTCCCCGGCCGGGAGGAGCCGATCCCGAACAGGAACGTCGTGATCCGCGACAACGTCGTGCTCAACCCCGACGGCTACCAGAGTCAGTGGCAGCACTTTGCCGTCGCGACGCCGCGGATGCCGTCGGCGGGGTCGAACATCCCGTCGCCCGCGCGGGCCGACGACGGCCTGCAGATCTTCGACAACGTGATCTGGAACGGCCCGGCCGATCACCCGCTCGGCATCGAGCAGCCGGCGCTCGCGGCAGACGTGGCGGCTCGAAATGCGATCAATACCGTGCGACCCGTGCTCGTCGATCCAGCTCGTGGCGATTACCGCGTCGTGCCCGTGGACGGACTGCCATCGACGCCGGTCGTGCCGTCGCCGAGTCCGACGCCGCTGCCCACGCCGCCGACGCCCGCTCCGCGGGTGCCGGTGATCGCGAGCTTTCGCGCCGTCGCCGCGGCCACGGCCCGGGCACTGACGACGTTCGTGGTCACGTTCAATCGGGCCGTGACGGGCGTGACGCTCGACGACTTCGCGCTCGTGCGCGGACGCGCGGCGGTATCGCTCGCGGGCAGCCGGATCACGACGACCGACGGCCGCACGTACACGATCTCGAACGTGGCCCGGACGAACCTGGCCGGTGCCTACGCGTTGCGGCTGAAGGGGGCGGGGACCGGAATCGCGGACGCCTGGTCGAACGGTCTGGCGGCCCCCGCGGCCGTCGCTTGGCGGATGACCCGCACCGTCAGAGCCTGACGGGGAAGGCACTTGACGGCCGGCTTCACCCCGCTACTCTGTATTTGTTTTCCAAATGATGCTTGGCGGCATCATTCGTTTTTTTCATCGCGGAGGCGATTGGTTCCGGTTCTGGCCCGTTCCTTCTGCGGGTTTCCATGAATCTCAAGTCCCTGAAAATCTTCTGCGACATCGTGGCTCGCCGCAGCTTTTCCCGCGCGGCCGAGGACAACGGCATTTCGCAGTCCGGGGCGAGCCAGGTGGTCAGCCAGCTGGAAACCCGTCTCGGCGTGCAGTTGATCGAGCGGTCGAAGCGGCCGCTCGTGCCGACCCGCGAAGGCAAGGTGTTCTTCGACGGCTGTCGCAAGCTGATCGCCCAATACGACGCGCTCGAGGACGAGGTGCGCACGCTCCACGAAGAGGTCGCCGGCCGCGTACGGGTGGCCGCGATCTACTCCGTCGGCCTGCACCATATGAGCCGCTACGTGCAGGAGTTCATGAGCCGCCACCCGAAGGCCAACGTGCGATTGGAATACCTGCATCCCGACCGCGTGCTCGAATCGGTCGAGCAGGGGCAGGCCGACATCGGCATCGTCAGCTATCCGCGGAGCACCCGCACCGTCGATGCGGAGCCCTGGCGCGAGGAGCCGATCGTGCTCGCCTGTGCTCCCGCGCATCCTCTCGCCGGCCGCGTGCAGATCTCGCTCGGCGAGCTGCACGGCCAGCGGATGGTGGGCTTCGACCCCGACCTGGTCATTCGCCACGAACTCGACCGGGCCCTGTCCGCGCACGGCGCCGAGCCCGTCGTCGTGATGGAGTTCGACAACATCGAGACGATCAAGCGGGCCGTCGAGATCGACGCCGGCGTGGCCCTGCTCCCGGAGCCGACCGTGGGCCGCGAACTCGCCGCAGGCACGCTCACGACCGTGCGGCTCGCAGGCGCGGAGCTCGTGCGGCCGCTGGGCATCATCCACGCCCGCGGCAAGCCGCTCCCCCCGACGGCGGAGCGATTCCTGGAACTGCTCCGCGGCCATGCCCGCGACATCGACCTGCCCGTCGAGCAGTCCGCCGTCCACGCCTGATCATCCGCGCCGAGGCCTCCCCCGATTTCGAATCCGTCCCTTTTCGCACGAGCATCGCAATGACGCGTCCCACTCCCCCGTCCCGCCCCGGTCTCCCGCCCCGGCAGGGCCTGTACGATCCCGCCAACGAGCACGACGCCTGCGGCGTGGGCTTCGTCGTCAACATGCACGGCCGCCGGGATCACCGCATCGTGCGGCAGGGGCTCGAGGTGCTCGAAAACCTCACCCACCGTGGCGCATGCGGCTGCGATCCGCTCACCGGCGACGGCGCCGGCATCCTGATCCAGATGCCGCAGGAGTTTTTCGCGGCCGTAGCGCCGCAGGCGGGCATCACGCTCCCCTCGCCGGGCGAGTGGGCCGTGGGCAACGTGTTCCTGCCGCCGTCGGAGGGCGACCGCGAGACGGCGGAGCAGTTCTTCGAGCAGGTCTGCCGCGAAGAGGGCCTCGAGTTCCTCGGCTGGCGGAACGTGCCCACCGACAACCGCTCGATCGGCGGCACCGCCCGCGAGGTGGAGCCCGTGGTGCGGCAGGCGTTCGTGGGCCGCGGCAGGAAGGTGGCGCGGGACCACTTCGAGTGGAAGTTGTTCGTGGCCCGCAAGCGGTTCGGGATCGAGATCGGGACGTTTGGCCTCACCGAGCAGGGCTTCATCTACGTCTGCTCGCTCTCGTCGAAGACGATGGTCTACAAGGGCCTGCTGCTCGCCGACCAGGTGGACAAGTACTACCCCGATCTCTCCGACGAGAGGATGACGTCGGCGCTCGCGCTCGTGCACCAGCGGTACAGCACCAACACGTTCCCGACGTGGGACCTCGCCCACCCCTTCCGCTACATCGCCCACAACGGCGAGATCAACACCGTCCGCGGCAACATCAACTGGATGCACGCCCGCGAGAGCATGCTCGCGCATCCGGTGTTCGGTCCGGATCTCGACAAGATCAAGCCCGTGATCCGCGAGGGGGGCAGCGACTCCGCCACGTTCGACAACGTGCTCGAGCTGCTCGTGCTCGCCGGCCGCCCGATCGAGGAGGCGGTGAGCATGTGCATCCCCGAGCCGTGGAGCGGCCACGAAAGCATGGCCGACGACCTCAAGGCCTACTACGAATACCAGGCCTGCCTCATGGAGCCGTGGGACGGGCCGGCCGCGATCGCGTTCACCGACGGCGCCCGGATCGGCGCCACGCTCGATCGCAACGGCCTGCGTCCCGGCCGGTGGTGGCAGATGAAGGACGGCCTCGTCGTGATGGCGAGCGAGGCGGGCGTCCTGCAGCTGCCGCCGGGTGAAGTGGTGCGCAAGGGCCGGCTGCGCCCCGGCCGGATGTTCCTCGTGGACACCAAGGAGGGCCGGATCGTCGAGGACGACGAGATCAAGCGGAAGCTCGCCACGGCCAAGCCCTGGCGGGAGTGGATCTCTGCCAATCAGGTGCGGCTCGACGCCCTGCAGGATCCGGCGAACGCCGGGGAATTCACGGCCTCGCGGGCCGTGGAACCCGCAGCGGCGCTCGTGCCGGGCAAGAACGGCAGCAGCCACGCGGGCAATGGCAACGGCGCCCCGCACGCGGTCGATCCCTGGCGGGCCGCCGGCGTCGCAGGCGAGCGGGCGAGCCTGCTCGAACTGCAGCGGGCATTCGGCTACACGCTCGAAGACCTGAAGGTGATCCTCGCGCCCATGGCGACCGACGGCGCCGAACCGATCGGCTCGATGGGCAACGACACGCCGCTGGCCGTGCTCTCCGACCGGCCGCAACTCCTCGCCAACTACTTCAAGCAGCTCTTCGCCCAGGTGACCAACCCGCCGCTCGACGCGATCCGCGAGGAGATCATCACCTCGATGATCACCACGATCGGCTGCGAGGGAAACCTGCTCGACTCGCTGCCGGAGCAGGCCCGATTGCTCCGGCTCGAGACGCCCGTGATCACGAACGCCGAGTGCGCGAGGATCAAGGCTCTCGGCTCGGCCGGACACGCGGCCCGGCCCGGCCTCGTCGCGAAGACGATCTCGATGCTCTTTCCGGCGGCCGAGGGGGCCGCCGGCATGCGGAAGCGGCTCGATGCGATCCGGGCCGAGGCCTCGGCGGCGGTGAAGGCCGGTGCCACGATCCTCGTGCTCTCCGACCGCGGCACCAGCCGCGAGCAGGCCGCGGTGCCGGCGCTCCTGGCGACGGCGGGCGTGCACCATCACCTCGTCCGCGAGGGCACCCGCACCCGCTGCGGCCTCGTCGTGGAGACGGGCGAGGCCCGCGAGGTGCAGCACTTCGCCCTGCTCACCGGCTATGGCGCCGGCGCCGTGAACCCCTACGTGGCCTTCGCCACGATCGACCAGATGCAGGCGGAGAAGATCATCGCCGGCGAGTATCCGCGGGAGAAGCTGCACAAGAACTTCGTCAAGGCGGCGACGAAGGGGCTGCTCAAGGTGATGAGCAAGATGGGCATCTCCACGCAGCAGAGCTACCGCGGCGCCCAGATCTTCGAGGCGGTGGGCCTGGAGCAGCCCCTCGTGGACGAGTTCTTCACGCGGACGCCGAGCCGAATCGGTGGCATCGGTCTCGAGGGCCTCGCCGACGAGACCCTCGCCCGGCACGAGCACGCCTGGCCCCGCACGACCGTGCCGCAGACGCTCGAACTCGACGTGGGTGGCCGCTACGCCTGGCGGCGGAAGGGCGAGGCCCACATCATGGCGCCCGAGGTGGTCGCCAGCCTGCAGCGGTCCACCCAGATCAACAGCCGCGACGAATTCAGGAAATATCAGAAGCTGATCGACGAGCAGCAGACGAAGCTGCTGACGTTGCGCGGCCTGCTCGACTTCAAGTTTGCCGAGCAGCCTGTTCCGCTCGACGAGGTGGAGCCGGCGAAGGAGATCGTGAAGCGGTTCGCGACCGGCGCGATGTCCTACGGCTCGATCTCCAAGGAGGCGCACGAGACGCTCGCCGTGGCGATGAACCGTCTGGGCGGCTGGAGCAACACGGGCGAAGGGGGCGAAGACCCCGTCCGCTACCAGCTCGAGCCCAACGGCGACAGCAAGAACTCCAAGATCAAGCAGGTGGCCAGCGGCCGGTTCGGCGTGACGAGCCTCTATCTCGTCAATGCGAAGGAGCTGCAGATCAAGATGGCCCAGGGCGCGAAGCCCGGCGAAGGCGGGCAGCTGCCCGGCCACAAGGTGGATCGCGAGATCGCGCGGATCCGCCACAGCACGCCGGGGGTGGGCCTGATCTCACCGCCGCCCCATCACGACATCTACTCGATCGAGGATCTCGCCCAGCTGATCCACGACCTCAAGAACGCCAACCACCACGCCCGCGTGAGCGTGAAGCTCGTGGCCGAGGTGGGCGTGGGCACGGTGGCCGCGGGCGTGTCGAAGGGCAAGGCCGACGTGGTGCTCATCTCGGGCCACGACGGCGGCACGGGCGCGAGCCCGCAGACCTCGATCATGCATTGCGGCCTGCCCTGGGAGCTCGGCCTGGCCGAGGCCCACCAGGTGCTCGTGATGAACGACCTCCGCGGCCGGATCGTCGTCCAGACCGACGGCATGATCCGCACCGCCAAGGACGTGGCCATCGCCACGCTCCTGGGCGCCGAGGAATACGGCATCGCCACGGCGTCGCTCGTGGTGATCGGCTGCATCATGATGCGGAAGTGCCACCTCAACACCTGCCCGGTGGGCGTGGCCACGCAGGATCCGGAACTCCGCAAGAAGTTCACGGGCCAGCCGGAGCATGTCGTCAACTTCTTCTTCATGCTCGCCGAGGAGCTTCGCGAGCTGATGGCGAAGCTCGGATTCCGCACGATCGACGAGATGGTGGGCCGGGTGGACCGGCTCGACACCCGGGCCGCGATCGCCCACTGGAAGGCCAAGGGGCTCGACTTCTCGACGATCCTGCACAAGCCCGAGGTGCCGCAGCACGTGAAGACGCACCACGAGGAGTCGCAGGATCACGGCATCGAGCGATCGCTCGACATGACCACGCTCCTCGGCCTCTGCCAGCCGGCGCTCGACGAGAAGCAGCCGGTGACGCTGGACCTGCCGATCCGCAACATCAACCGCACCGTCGGCACGATCCTCTCGAGCGAGGTGACACGGCGGTACGGCGCGGGTGGACTGCCCGACGGCACGATCAGGATCCGGTTCACCGGCACCGCGGGCCAGAGCCTGATGGCCTTCGGCGTGCCGGGCGTGGAGGTGACGGTCGTCGGCGACGTCAACGACTACTGCGGCAAGGGCCTCTCCGGCGGCCGCGTGATCGTGCGGCCGGTGCAGGAGGCCCTCTTCAAGGCCGAGGACAACGTGATCGCCGGCAACGTCGTGGCCTACGGGGCCACGAGTGGCGAGATCTTCATCCGCGGCATCTGCGGCGAGCGGTTCTGCGTGCGGAACAGCGGCGCCGAGGCGGTCGTGGAAGGCACGGGCGACCACGGCTGCGAATACATGACCGGCGGCCGGGCCGTGATCCTCGGCGAGACGGGTCGCAACTTCGCGGCCGGCATGAGCGGCGGCATCGCCTACGTGTGGGACTCGACGGGGACGTTCCGCCCGAAGGTCAACGTGGAGATGGTGGCGCTCGAGGAGCTCGATCAGGGCGACCTCGACTACGTGAAGAGCCGGATCGAGAAGCACGTCGAATACACCGACAGCGCCCGCGGCAGGGAGATCCTGGGCGCGTGGCCGAGCGAGCAGAAAAAGTTCGTGAAGGTGATGCCGACCGACTACAAGCGGGCGCTCGCGGAACTCCGCAAGCTCGCTGAGCAGGATCAGAACGACGCCAAGAAGGTGGAGGCCAAGGTCAATGGGTGAGCCGCGCGGATTCATGAAGTACAAGCGTCAGGTCTCGGGCTACGCCCCGGTGGCGGACCGCCTCAAGCACTACAACGAGTTCCTCACGATCCTGCCCCCCGAGGAGGTGAAGACGCAGGGTGCGCGCTGCATGGACTGCGGCGTGCCCTTCTGCCACACCGGCTGCCCGCTGGGGAACATCATCCCCGACTTCAACGACCTCGTGTATCGCGAGCAGTGGCACGAGGCGAGCCAGCGGCTCCATGCCACCAACAATTTTCCCGAGTTCACGGGCCGCGTCTGCCCGGCCCCATGCGAGGCGGCCTGCGTGCTCGGAATCAACGAGGATCCCGTCGCGATCAAGCAGATCGAGATGACGATCGCCGACCGGTCGTGGGACGAGGGGTGGGTGATGCCGGAGCCACCGGCGGTGCGGACCGGCAAGCGGGTCGCCGTGGTGGGCAGCGGGCCGGCGGGCCTCGCCGCGGCCCAGCAACTCAACCGCGCCGGGCATCTGGTCACGGTCTTCGAGCGGGCCGACCGACCGGGCGGGCTGCTCATGTACGGCATCCCCGACTTCAAGCTCGAAAAGTGGCGGGTGTGGCGGCGGATCGAGCAGATGGAGGCCGAGGGTGTGGAGTTCCGCTGCGGTGCGAACGTCGGGGCTGATGTCAGCACGCAGTCATTGCGGGACGAATACGACGCGATCGTGCTCACCGGTGGCGCCACGCTCGGCCGCGACCTGCCGATCCCGGGCCGTGAGCTCGCGGGCGTGCACTACGCGATGGAGTTCCTGCCGCAGCAGAACAAGCGGTGCGCCGGGGACGAGGTGCCCGGGCAGATCTCCGCCGAGGGCAGGGACGTGATCGTGATCGGCGGCGGCGACACCGGGAGCGACTGCACGGGCACGAGCAACCGCCACGGCGCGAAGAGCCTCACGCAGTTCGAGCTGCTTCCGCAGCCGCCCGATCTCGGCAAATATCCGCGGCGGGCGGAGCGGCCGGCCAACAGCCCGTGGCCGCTCTGGACGCAGATGCTGCGCACGAGCTCGTCACACGAAGAAGGCTGCCGGCGCGAGTTCGGCATTCTCACCAAGGAGTTCCTCGGCGACGAAGCGGGCCGCCTCCGCGGCCTGAAGACCGTGCGGATCGAGTGGTATCAGGACCCGGCCACGGGCCAGCAGAAGTTCCGGGAACTTTCCGGCACCGAGCAGGAATGGCCGTGCCAGCTCGCGCTCCTGGCGATGGGCTTCGTGGGGCCGGAGAAGCAGGGCCCGATCGCCGACCTCGGCCTCGAACTCGACCCCCGGGGCAACGTGAAGACGAACGCCGATTACATGACCAGCCAGGCGGGCGTCTTCGCCGCGGGCGACATGCGCCGCGGGCAGTCGCTCGTCGTGTGGGCGATCCACGAGGGCCGCGAAGCGGCGCGGGCGGTCGATCTCTGGCTCATGGGCTCCACCAACCTGCCGAGCGTCGCGGCGGGCGAGTTCGCGGTCACGCGCTAGTCTCGAAGCGGCTTCGGCCGCCGGGAGGACTCCCTGCCGCGGATGCGATTCACCGCAACGTGACGGTGAATCGTCCGGCGTTGTCGATGAGCCGGCCGGGGCCGTCGTTGACCCTGAGATAGAGCGGACCGTCGCTGGCGGCGGTGAACGTGCCCCCCGCCCCCTCGGCGAGAACCCGGAACGCGGCCCGGCTGCCATCGGCGGGGGTGACCCACTGGCCGGCCAGCAGCGTCCCGACGGGACGGCCCCGATACCATTCGAGCGAGATGCCGTGCGGCTCCGATTCCAGCACAGGGTCTGCGCCGCGGTGTGCGCCACCACGCGCCGAAGCAAGCCCCAGGGTGACGCGTCCGGCGGCCTGCAGCGAGCAGCGTTGGCCACGGGTCAGCGCCCAGCCGCTGTTCTGCCAGCCGCGGTCGGCCGCCACGGTCACCGCCTGCGTCGCGGCGAGCGGGCGGCCCGGCGACCAGTCGACCGTCATCCGATCGAAGTCGTAGCCGTAATCGAGGTCTCCGATGAAGGCGTCGAAGTCGCGGGCCGCCTTCTCGCCGTCCCAATCCGGCATCGTCTCGACCCGATGCGTCAGGTTTCGGTCGAGCGGAAGCAGTTCCACCCCCCGGAACGCCTCGCGGTGGGCAGGGTGATTCGCGAGGAACGCGACGGCCGCCCAGTTCGCCGCATAGGCCCCGAGATCGCGATGATCCTGCGGCGGCAGCGAGAAGATCTCGGCGAGTCCCGGCATGGCACGTCCGCGGCACAGGGCCTGGAGCCGCTCGATCCTGCCCAACTGCTCGACATCGTCGGGCCGCTGCGGAATCGGCGTCGCGACGAACCGCGCCGTGCCGGCCGCATCGACGTCGAGGCGGTGCGTGGCCAGGTATTCGGCGATGCCCTCGCCGTACCACGCCGGGACCGCGGCCTGCCGGAGCGTGAGCGTGAGGGCGTGCACCCCCTCGTGGAACAGGAGGTGCCGGCGATAGGCGGGATTCGACTGATCGGTCATCCAGAACCGGTCGGCGAGGCAGAAGCCGTTCGCGAAGTCGGGCACGCTGCCGTCGGTGGGCAGCAGTCCCGCCGCGCGAAATCGCTCACGATCGACCATCAGGCAGCCGGTCGCGTGCCAGGCGGCGGATCGTTGATCGTCGAGGCGATAATGTCGGCACCAGGCGGCGACCGCCTCGTCGAACAGTCGCGGCAGGTCGCCGACTCCGTCATCCGCTCGCTCGGGGCGGTCGGTGATCAGGGTGAGGTGACGGCTCTGCAGCACGCGCAGCCCGGCCCGCCGCGCGACGTGGGCGTCGTCGGCGGCGGATGCCGGCCGCGGTGCGAAAACGAGCACGATCAGCGGCAGGAGCCGGACGGCCACGGACGGCAGCCGCAGGCTCTTGGCTTGTCCGGATCCGGAAGGGAAGGCTCGCATTCCTGCACAGTTCACCCAGATCGCCCAGTTGCGGCAAGGCGCGCGGCTGGAGGGGTGTGGGCTTGCCGGGAAACCGTCCGGATTCCGATCGATCGGGGCGGGGGTGAGTCGATACAAGAGCGGACCCCGAAACAGCCAGCCACGGCCTGGAGGGAGAGCAGCGTGCGGTCTGAACGGCACAGGAATCCCGGCGCGGCGACGGATAGCGGCGCCCGGGTCGGTAGGCTTGCGGTCGGCCAGGCACGGTTCGGCCATGTCCTGTTGGGCTGCGTTCTGGCGGTCTGTTCGTGGCCCCGGATGACGCCGGCGGCCGACGCGACGGTGAGCCCGTGGGCCACCGGCGGAGCGAAAGTCGATGCCGGCTCGACCGACGGCAAGCCCGCGACGACGGCCTCCGGACTGCCGTCGGTGGCTCAAGCGACGCCCTGGCCGGGGTACGTGATCCAGGGAGGCGCGATCCCCAAGGACTTTCAGCCGCAGCCCGTGCCGTATCAGACGCTCGGGCCCGACGGTCGCCCCGTGACGGTCTATTACGCGCCGACCTACACCTTCACCTATCCGATCGGGCCGCCCGTGTCGCTGCTCGCACCGGTCAATCGCGGGCAGGCATATCCCCAACCGGTCTCCGCGCAGCCCATCCCGAGCAACGGCTGGAACTATCGTGCGCAGGGCGCCCCTCCACCGGCGCCGGTGTTGCCGCCGCCGACGGTCGCCCGCTATCAGCCCCCCCCGTATCAGTTTCCGGCGACCGCACCGCAACTTGCCGGCCAGCCGATCAACCCTCCAGTCGCCCAGCTGCCGGCGCCGCCATCGTTTCCGGCAGCTTCCGGGGCCGTGCCGTGGCAGGCTCCTCCCGTCCAGCCCCAGATGGCTCAGCCCCAGCCGGTCCAGTCCCCGGCTTCGCAGTGGGGGCCTTCGGCACCGGAAGTCCCCACCGCGCCGCCGATGGTGGCCGCGAGCCCGGCCTCGCTCGCGCCGCAGCCGCCCCCGGCGTTGCAGGGACGGGCGGCGAATTCCCACATGTGGCGGGTCGTGGGGGTCCACGACGGCGACACCGTGACCTGTCTCGACGAGAACAACCAGCAGCAGAAGGTCCGCCTCGCCGAGATCGACGCCCCCGAACTCGGGCAGGATTTCGGGAAGGTGTCGCGCGAGGCGCTCGCCGGCATGGTGTTCGGGAAGACGGTCGAAGTCGTGGACGAAGGCAAGGACCGCTATGGCCGCTGGCTGGGCCACATCCTCGTCAACGGCGCCGATGTCAACCGCGAAATGGTCGCCACCGGCAACGCCTGGCACTACGCCGCCTACTCGCGAGACACGTCGCTCGCGCAGCTGCAGGCCCAGGCTCGCGGCCAGCAGATCGGCCTGTGGGCACAGCCGAGTCCTGTGCCGCCCTGGGAATACCGGGCGAGCGAACCGAAGCCGTAGCGATCCTTCGGAGCGGCCTGGCTGGAGGAGTCCGGCTGGGGGAGTGCAGCCTAACCGCGGGAGTGGATGTCACGCCGGCGTTGGGCGCGACGGCCACTGGCGGCCATGTGCCCGAGACGCTGTGTGCCCTGCCCGCTGCGCTTGATGCGGCTGGCCTTCGCGGCGGTGACGGCCGTCCGTTGCTTGGCGCGATCGAACCGCACCGGTTCCGTCACGGGTGCGGCCGGCAGCCCGGCCGTCACGCGGCGCGACGCCTTCTTGGATTTCACGGCAGTGGCTTTCACGGTGCGCTTCACCGTGACCTTCGCCTTCGTGGCCGGGCGAGACGGCTTCCGCGCGGCGGCCGTCTTCACGGGCGATGCGGCGGTCACCATGGCCTGCAGTTCCTGCAATCGCTTCTCGAACCGCTCGACCACACCGGAGAGAATGTCGTGCTTGTCGCGAGTCCGGGCGTTCGCCGCCTCGGTCGCCCTGCCGGTGCGCTTGGCCGACCGCGACTGGGCCTGGTAGAGGTCGCGCCACTTGTTGCGCAGGATCCTCGCCTGCTTGGTCGCCGACTCGACCTGGGCATGCGTGTGCTTGGCCAGGGCGGCTCCGAAGCTCGAGTCGAAGAATTTTTTCTCGGCGGCGGTGAGCAGTGCTCGTGCCTTGGCAACGATCTCGGCCGGGATGATCTCGGCGGCGACGCCGACGTGCTTCGTGGAGTTGGGCTTCGTGGACTTGGCCATGGGGATGACGGGCTCCGCAGGAGGAGGGGCGGCACTCGGGCGGCCGACCGGGATCGACGTACCGCAGTCTAACGGCTCGGCGAATCGACTGAAACCGCAGCCGCGCGGCGCATCCTTCCAGATCGCGACGCGATCGCGGCGGCGGCGATCCCCGCCACCACGAGAACAGATGCGGAAGGCTCGGGGACGGCCGTCAGGGTGACGAACCGGCTGCCCGGCAGGAAGTCGCCCTGGAAGTTCGCACCGCCGCTCGGGGCGTCGTAGGCGATCGTCCACCACTGGTCGCCGCTTGCGAACGACTGGCCATTGGCGAGCGGCGAGCCCGCGAACGTGAACCTGCCGCCGTTCCAGCCGCCCGTGTAGCCGATCAGCGAGAGGGTCGTCCCGAGGGGAAATGCCGCGGGGCTGATGGCGAGATCGAAAAGGGACAGGTTCACCGCGCCGTCGAGGGCGAGGTCGCCGGCGACGACGAGCAGGTCGGCGGCCGCGGACGGGGTGGCCGACGAATTCATTTCGAAGACGAAGCCGGCTGCGTCGTGCAGCGTCGTCGCGCCGGCGGCGAGTGATTCGACGCCGACACCGGGTGACAGGACGCCGCCCGCGTTGATCGTGATCGGCCCGGCGATCGCACCCGAGCCCTGCAGTCGTCCGCCCGCGTTCACGGAGATGGCCGAGGTTCCGAAGGAGCCGGTGACGGACAGCGCGCCCGCGTTGACCGCGGTGGGGCCCGTGAACGGGCTCGTGCCGGAAAACGCCAGGGTGCCCGAACCGGCGAGCGTAAGCGACCCGGTGCCGCTGATCGCCGCGGACACCGTGCCCGATCCGGTGCGGTTGAACACGAGCGACCCGTTGTTCGAGAGGTCGGTGGCGAGCGCCCCCGTCGTCGTGCCGGTGCCGATCTGCAACGTGCCGCCGGGGTCGAGCACGATCGTTCCCGACGTTCCCTTGGACAGCGTGCCGCCCACGATCACCGTGCCACCCGAGCCGCCGCTGCCTGAAATCCTGAGCGTGCCCGTGCCGGTCGTGCCGACATTGAGGTTGCTCCTCGCCGTCCACGTGCCGCCGCTGACGACGGCCGTGCCGACCGCCGTCGAATTCGCCCCGATGTAGACGAAGTTACTCGTCACCGTTCCGCCGGTGACCGTGAGCGAACCGGAGCCCCCGGTGCCTCCCACGGTCCCGCCCACATACAGCGAACCGGAGTTCGTCCACGTGCCGCTTTCCACGGTGACCGTGCCGATGCCACCGGCACCGGCGCCGATGGTACCGTTCGTATTCGTGACCGTCCCGCCGGAGACGTTCAGCACGCCGGTGCCGGAGGAGCCCACGGTCAGCGGTCTGCTGTTGGCCCACGACCCGCCGGTGACCGTGGCGGTGCCGATGCCGCCGGCACCGAGGAAGCCGGCGCCGTTCTTCACGCTGCCGCCGGTCACCGTGAGCGAACCGCTGCCCGAGATCCCGAGCGCCAGGGCGCTGGTGCCGGTGGCGCCGATGTCGAGTTCACCGGAGCCGACGGCGATCGCGAGGTCGTAGCGGCCCGTGCCCGACGCCAGCCCGGTGAGGGCGAGGGTCCCGGTGTTGGTCAGCCGGAGGGCGCCGCTGCCGGAGAGCGTGCCGCTCATGCCGAGCGACGCCGTCTGGTCGAACTGGAGCGTGCCGTTGGACACGACGTTGCCGTTGACGCTGCCGCCATCGCGGATCACCGCCGTGTCCCCGGGAGCGATCGTGCCTCCGTTCCACGCGGTCGCGTAGGTCGTCGTGGCCGCAGGTGCGACCGCCGGCAGCAGCGCGGCCAGGAGGAGGGCGGTGGCGGGCCACCCCGTCGCGCGAGTCATGTGAGCCACGGAATCATCTCCACCCCGACCCCCGGCACAAGAGCGGGCGAAGGGACTCGAACCCTCGACATCCAGCTTGGGAAGCTAGCGCTCTACCAACTGAGCTACGCCCGCGTTCCCACACCTTACCAAATGTTTTCCGGACTTCACGCCTGCCGACAAAGTCGGGCGGGGCCGGGGAAGCGGGCGACGGTAAGATGTGGGCATGCCGCCGGGCTTTCATCCGGCAAACCGCCGCGAGGACCAACCGCATGCCGCCAGTCGCCCCGGATCCGTCCGCCACGCCAGCGCCTGCACCGGTCGCGGGACCGCGTTTTTTTCCGCCGCTGGTGACCGCGTCTCTGTGGACGCTGGCAGCGTTCGTGGCGCTCGGTGCGGGGGCGATCCCCTGGCTGTTGTCGGATCCCGCCCGGCTGACCCGACTCATTTCGCGGGCGGTGCCGGCCCTGGCGGCCGAGGTCTCGATCGGCCGTGCCCGGGTCGGCTGGACGGGGCCGATCGTGATCGAGGATCTGCGGGTCGTGCCCCACAGCCAGGCTCGACCTCCGCTCTCCATCCGGCGGATCGAGGGCGCTCATGGCCTGCTCGCGATCCTGCTTTCCGCGGGCGACCTGGGAAGGCTGCGGGTCGAGGGGCTCGAGGCGGACGTGGTGTTCAATGCCGACCGCACCTCGAACCTCACCGGGCTCATGGTTCCGGCCGCCGCCTCCGCCGCCGCCGGCGGGGATGTCTCGCCGCGGCGCACCCCCCTGCGGATGCAGATCGAGATCGAGGATGCGGTCGCCAGGATCAGCGGCCCGTGGGCCGACGAGTCGTGGGCCAGCGACCCGACCGACGTGAGGGTGAAGCTCGCGCCGCTGCCGGATGGGTCCGCCAGCGCCTGGACGATCGACCGCGTGCAGTTGCTTCGCGACGCGACGCTGGAGGCGAACGTGGCCCAGGGCGTGCTCGCGTACATCGCGCCAGTTCTCGCGGATGCCACGCGCACCAGCGGCAGGTTCTCGCTGAGAATCGACGGCGCGACGTTCCCCGTCGGCGCGCCGCAGGCGGCCCGGCTGGCGGGCGTGCTGTCGATGCACGCGGTGGACGTGGGCCCCGGCCCCATGGTCACCAGGCTGCTCGACTCCCTGCCCGGCCGGCTGGAGCTCCCGCGTTCGATCCGCCTGGCCGACGACTCCGAGGTGGAGTTCCATCTCGCCAACCGCCGTGTCTGGCACAAGGGCCTCGAATTCGGTCTGCCGCTGGCGAAACCCGGCCAAAGGCTCGACATCCACTCCAGCGGTTCGGTCGGGCTCGACGACCGGACGCTCGACCTGAAACTCGAACTGCCGGTGCCGGCCGACCTGCCGGCGGATCGCCCGCTGCTCGCGGCGCTCGCGGGAAAGTCGGTTTCGCTCGGCATCGGCGGCGTTCTGGGAGAGCCCAGGGTGAACTTCGACGGCTCGATTCGGGCGACCGCAGGCGACGTCGTGGCCGATCTCGTCGATCGGCTGCGAAATTCGCGTCAGCCGGCGCCGTCGCGGCCCGCCACGGCTCCGCGGCCGAACTGGATTCCGCCGCAGCCCGAACCGAATGCCGCCGGACCGGCCAAGGTCGAATCCTCCCCGCCGGACAACGCCGCCGGTGACGGTCCACCGGAAAGGGCCGCCGGTGACGGCAGGAACCCCCCGTCGACCGACGCGATCATCGATCTGGTGGGCGGGGTGCTCGATGAAGTCGCGAAGCGGCGCGCGGAGCGGGCGGCCGCCAACGCCGACAACCCGCAGGCCCCGCCCCCGCCGGGGCTGCGGCGCGGCGGCCGGCTGCTGCGCAGGCTCGCCCAGCCCCCGGCAGCGACTCCGGGCGACACGTCGCCCGCCGCCAATCCCTAGGCTTCGCCGCTGCGGTCAAAAAAAACCCCGGGCCTTCCTCGCGGAAGGCCCGGGCTCGTTCATGGTCGCCGGTTCGTCGCCTCAGGGCGGGCTGGACGAATGGCGAAACGATCAGGTGCCCGAGGCCGGGGCGGCCGGGGCAACGGGAGCGGCGGCCTCGGTCGGCACGCCTTCCGAGATCACGCCCTCACCGCCGCAGGCACCGCCGGCGCAACCGCCGACAGCCTCACCGCCACAGCTCGAGCAACCGCCCGAAACCTCTTCGCCGCCGCAGCTGCTGCAACCGCCGGCGACTTCGCCGCCGCAGCTGCCGCAGTCGCTGGCCGCAGCCTCGCCGCAGCTGCCGCACTCGGCAGCCGGGGCGGCCGCCGCGCCGTGGCACTTGGCATGCTTGGCGTGCAGGCGGGCGAGAAGACCGCCGTGGCACCGGTTGTGGCGGGCGCGGCCGTGGCAGCCGTGGCCGGCAACGGCACCCGAGTCACCGCCGACGAGGGCGATCGCCACGAGGGCGAAGAACATCGCAACCGCGAATCCGAGAAAGCGCTTCATTTCATTCCTCCGAGTAAGTAGGGAATCCAACGCGTCATGCGTTCCAGTGGCCGTCGTGAAACAACCCCGATCCGGGACGGCCACCGGACCGCAGCAGACAAATCGCAACCAGATTCGGGCCGGAACCCTCCGGGCAACCCGCAGCGCTCCCCTGGAAGCGCTGACGGTTGGTGAAGAAATCCCGACTGGGGAATCTGGGCAATCAGGCTAACCGGAGGCCTGTGGGTGTCAAGCAGCAGCCGAGACCAGCGGAAAGGCAGCGGAAAACGCTGTTTCCGAGGCTGCAAGGCGGGACCGCTCCTGATCCGGAGTCCCGCGGGCCGTTTGCCGCCATCCGCCGTCTTCCACGGAGCCCCGCCGGCGGATCATTGCCGTCACTTCGTCGTCGGCTGCGGGCCGCTGGCGGTCCGGGTTTCGGTCTGGCCCTGGGTGGCCGCCTGCTGGGCCCGTTTCTGCAACTCCGTCGCCACCATGTCCTGCTTCGCCAGCATGTCCTCTGGATCCTCGAAGTTGAGCAGGAGCGGGGGCAGATCCTCGAAGATCCGCATCGCCATGCCGACGACCCTCCAGCCCTCCGGATCGAGACGCACGACCCACACGACGTTGTCGGTGCTCGTGAAACCGTCGGCATCCGTGTCGGTCCAGGTCGTGCCGACGTGGACCAGATCGCCATCCTCACCGACCAGTTCGCAGTCGCGGATCGAATAGGTGGCCGTCGGGGCGACCGGTGGAGCCACCGACAGCCCCAGTTCCTGGGTCTTGGCCCGGGCCACCTTCGTGAGCATCCCGCTCGCGGCCGCCTCGTCGCCCCGCTTGATGGCGTCCAAAAACGCGACCACGGCAGTCTTCGCCGGCTCCACGGCCGCCATGCTGGGTGATCCGGTCCCCGAACATCCCGTGGTGCCCAGCATCAGCACGACGCTGCAGCCGGCCGCGAAACAGGCCAACCACAGCCTCCAGGCACGGGGTGTGAGGCGCGGGGCGGAGGAACAGGTTTGGGCGGTCATCTGATCGGACTCCACATGGCCAGCGTCGGCGGGCGGCCGCCGAGAAACGCCCGGCTCGACCGACCAAGCCGGGGGGCGGGAAAGTGACGGGCGGGTTCGCCGCCGTCAAGCCGAAAAAAAGGGCTGAAAACCGTTCCGCCGAGACGGGTTCCGGTCCGGTAGAATGAGGCTGAGGTCGTCCGCTCGACCTGCGGCAGGCCCTCGATTCCCGATGTCATTCCCCATGCGACGCACCGCCACGAATTCCGCCTCCGGGGCCGTGTTGTGCTTCGTGATCGCGGGCGTGACGCCCGTTTGGACCGCCCCGCTTCGTGTCGAACCGCAGGCTCGGGCGCGAGCCCGTCCTCCGGCAGACTGGGACAAGGCCACGGAAGCGGCATTTTTTCCGGACGCTTTCTCGACGCTGGAAGGCGACCGTCCCGATTTCGCGGCCGCGGCGGTGGGACCGCGGCCGGCGACCGGCAGCCCGGTGGCCGCAGTCCCGGCCGGCATGCAGTCTGGCATGAAGTGGTCGGGGTTCGTGTCCCCCGACACGCTCACGGACGAGATCAAGGAGATGAACGCGCGGGTGACGTCCGCCGTCGGCTCGGCGTCCGATTTCAAGGGCGGAGGCTACGACGAGGCGCGGGTCGCCTTCAGCTCGATCGCCCTCGCGTTCGCCGTGATCGCCGAGTACGACGGCGATGTGCGGTGGAAGGAGCACGCCGAGCAGGCCCGCGACCTCTTCGCCCGCGTCGCGGCCAACTGCAAGGTGGGCACCGCACAGTCGTTCAACGAGTCGAAGGCGCGAGCCGACGACCTGGCCGCACTCCTCGATGGCAGCGGCGTGGAAGCAAGGGCCGAGCGGGAGGGAGACTTCGCATGGAGCCAGGTTGCCGGGCGGCCGCCCCTCATGGCGCGGCTTCAGGCCGCCGACGGCCTCGCGGCCGCGGCGACGGCGTCGAAAGAGGAGTTCAAACGACAGGCCGAGCGACTGCTCCACGAGGCGGAACTCGTCGCCGTCATCGGCGAGGTGATTCAACGGCCCGACTTCGAATATCACGACGACGACACCTACCGCGGTCACGCGGCGGCGATGCGGGATGCGGCCCTGCAGGCCCGCGAGGCGACTCTCAAGGGGAACTACGAAGCGGCTCGCGCGGCCGTCGGCGCGCTCAAGAAATCGTGCGATGCCTGCCACGGCGACTACCGCGGGTAGCAGTGGTTCCGGAGGGCCTCGCGGCGGAAACTCGGGCCGCAGTGCGTTCAACCCTGCACGTCGGGAAACACCTCTCTGGCGGGACGCCACTCGGGCCAATCGGATCGCCACACGACCTCGCCGCCCTCGACCTGTCCCGATTCGAGCCAGGCCTGCATCGACTCCGCCGAAAGAGGTTCCGTGGGGTCGCCGCCGGGGAACGCGATGCACCAGGTCAGGTCGGGGCGTTCGGCGAGCACCGGATGGAGCACAGGCTGCGGGGGCGGCGGTTGCTCGAATGACCGGGGTGCCGCGGCCGGAGGCGGTGGTGCGGAGAAGACCGGCGGCGGGGCGGATGGTTCGACGGGCATCGCATACGGCAGGACGCGGGGCAGCTGAGCGATGACGTCGGGCGGGAGGTCGAGCAGGCGGGCGGGCGGCAGGCCGGCCGCGGACGTGGCCGGCTCCGCCTCTGCGAGCGGAATCCGGAACTTCGCGCCGCAGGTCGGGCAGAGGCCCGTGTGGCCCGCCAGCGACTTCTTGACGTTGATCCGATGGCCGTTGGGGCAGAACGCTTCGATGCCCATGAGTCGATCCCGAACTTGCCGTTTTGCAACGGCGGTCTTAGGCTGAAGCCCCATCATGGCACGTCGCGACAAGCCCCAGCCAGAGCCCCCCGAAGACGAGCGGCGGGGCCCGGTCGAGATCGCCATCGTGGGCGACCTCACCGACAACGAGGCCGACATGACCGACCGCCTTCTCGGCATCGAGCCCGGGGGGGAGTGCACGATCTATTTCGACTCGCCGGGCGGCAGTCCGTACTGCGCGATGTCGCTCGTGACACTGATGCGGTTGCGCGGCATCCGGGCGACCGGCGTCGTGACCGGGGAATGCTCGTCGGCGGCCCTGTGGCCGTTCGCCACCTGCACGCGCCGGCTGGTCACGCCCTACAGCGTGTTCCTCTTCCACCCCATGAAGTGGCAGAGCGAGGAGCACATCGGGATCACCGAGGCGGCCGAATGGTCGCGTCACTTCGCCGAGTTGGAGCGGGACATGGACGTCCTCCTCGGCGACCTGTTCGGCGCGGCGACCGATCTGATCGGCCAGTGGATCAAAACGCATCGCTACGTCACCGGCAGAGAGATGGTGCAGGCCGGGCTCGCGGAAATGGCGGCTCTCGAGCCGCTCCCGGAACTGCTTCCGGCGACCGCCGGCTGACGGCGGGTGTCGGCGGCGGCCGTGGTGTAGACTCGGGGTCGTCGATGCCCCTCGCCCGCTTCCCCCAAACCCGTCCCCCCAAACTCGTCCCGGAGACCCGCCCATGCGTCGCGTCGCCTGCCACGTTCTCACCGCCTTCGTGCTTGCCTCCGGCGGCCTACTCGCGGACGGAAGTGTGGCCCGCGGGCAGGCCGTGGCGGAGGAAGCGCGGGCGTTCACGATCGCCGACGGCGGCTTCTCGCTGGAGGCTCCGGCGGACTGGAAGCGCGTGCCGCCGAAGTCGGGGATCGTGGAGGTCGAGTTCGCCGTGCCGTCCGCCGCCGAAGGCACGCCGCCCGGCCGCATGACCGTGATGGGTGCCGGGGGCAGCGTGCAGCAGAACGTGGACCGGTGGTACGGCCAGTTCTCGCAGCCCGACGGCACGGCCACGAAGGACAAGGCCTCCACCAAAACGCTCAAGCTCGCCGGCTGCATCGTCACGATCGTGGACGTCTCCGGCACCTACAAGGACATGCCCGGAGGGCCGTTCGCCGGGGGGCAGGCGGTCGAGCGGCCTGACTACCGCATGCTCGCCGCGATCGTGGAGACGCCCGAGCGGGGGAGTTACTTCCTCAAGTTCTACGGTCCGTCGGCGACGGTGGCGAAGCACGCGGATGGTTTCCGCAGGATGGTCGAGGGGCTCGTGGCCGCGAAGTAGCGGCGCGCGTCGACACGCCGCGGGAGCCGGCATCACGCCGGGAAGATCCGGACGCCATGAAGATTCAGGAATTCCTCGAGCACCACGGGATCGCGGGCAATCCGTTCGCCGAGGAGGACGCGCAGAACGACACGGTCTTCAAGCGGACCTGCCTCGAGACGACCTACCATCCGGCCTGGGACAAGATCTACGGCGACCCGGCCGACCCGAGCACGGCGATCGTGTTCGGCGAGAAGGGGTCGGGCAAGACGGCGCTCAAGCTCCAGATGGTGCGGCAGTACGAGCGGCACAACGAGTCGAGCCCGGAGAGGCGCACGTTCGTCGTGCTGTACGACGACTTCAATCCCTTCCTCGATCGGTTCGTGAGCCGGGTGGGCCCGAACCGGCCCGTGGAAAAGACGCTCGGCCTGTGGAAGTTGTGGGACCACATGGACGCGATCCTGTCGCTCGCGGTCACCCAGTGTGTCACGGCCCTCACCGATCCCTCCCAGCGGCGGACGGTGAAGTTGACGCCCCCCCAGGCCCGCGATCTCGCCCTGCTGGCCGCCTGCTACGACCAGTCGACCGGCGAGACGTTTCCGGCCCGGTGGCGGAAACTTCGCCGCCGGGTGGGGTATGCCGCTTGGCTCGGCGTGTGGCCCCTGGCGATCGGGCTGTTCGGCTCGCTCGTGTTCGCCGTCGCCGCCGCTCTCGCCGTGAACCGCGGCACGACCGGCTGGCTCGGCAACTGGTGGCCGTGGCTCCTGCTGGCGGCCGCCTGGGGCCCGTGGGCCGTTCGCCGGGTGCGGGCCACCTGGACCGCGTACCGGATCGTCCGGAGCATGCGCACCGGAAACCGCACCGTGGGCCAGCTCGCCCGGGCGCTCGCCCGCATGCCGGAGGTCGATCTCGCCGGCCAGCCGCTGCCGTTGATGGCACGCAGCGACGATCGCTACGAGCTGCTCGCCAAGTTCCAGGCGATCCTCGCGGCGCAGGGCTACGCCGGCATGGTCGTGATCGTGGACCGGCTCGATGAGCCGCACCTCATCAACGGCTCCGCGGAGCGGATGAAGCAGGTGATCTGGCCGATGCTCGACAACAAGTTCCTCAAGTCGCCGGGGATGGGGTTCAAGCTCCTGCTCCCCGTCGAGCTCTACCGCTTCATCGAGCGGGAGGACGAGCAGTTCAACCAGCGGGCGCGGCTCGACAAGCAGAACCTGGTGCCCTCCCTGGAATGGTCGGGCGAAACGCTGTACGACATCGCCTCCACCCGCGTGAAGGCGGCGAGTGTCGGCGACCCGCCCGCCACCCTGGCCCAGCTGTTCGAGCCCGAGGTGGACCAGCGGCGGCTGCTCGACGGTCTCCGCAGCCTCCGAGTCCCCCGGCAGCTGTTCAAGTTCCTCTACCGGCTGCTCGTCGCGCACTGCCACGCCCACACCGGCGAGCAGCCCGTCTACCGGATTCCGCTCGAGCGGTTCGATACGGTGCTGGCCGTGTTTCGCCGCGACCAGGACGCGTTCGACCGCGGGCTCGCGCCGCGGTAGCCGGCGGTTTCCATGGATCTGCACACGCTCGTCGTCGGCCGCGACCTCATGGCCTGCCGGTTCGAGGTCGTGTTCAACGCCGGCGAGGTGGAGAACGCCACCGAGATCGCCGTCGATGCGCTGGACCTCGTGGAGGCGATCGAGTCGCGCATCACGGTGTATCGCGATTCGAGCGAACTCGCGCGGCTCAATGCCCGCGCCGCGGAGGGCTGGCAGCCCGTGACGGACGACCTGTTCGCGCTCCTGCTGCACGCCCGCGGGTGCGCGGCGCTCACGGGGGGGGCGTTCGACTGTGCGAGCGGCGCCCTGACCCGCGCCTGGGGGTTCCTCGAGCGCCGGGGTCGCACGCCCGGTCCGGAAGCGCTCGCCGCGGCCCGCGCGTGCTCTGGCCTCGCGCACGTGGAGTTCGACGAGGAGCGACGCCGGGTGCGGTTCACCCGGACGGGTGTGGAGTTGAATCTCGGGGCCATCGGCAAGGGCTGGGCGATCGATCGCGCGATCGGCGCCCTCAGGCTGGCCGGCGTGCCGAGCGCGCTCGTGCACGGCGGCCAGAGCAGCGTCCGGGCGCTCGGCCTCCAGGGGCCGGCGCTGCCCGGACGTCGGGGCTGGCCCGTGGGCTTGCGGCACCCTCTGCGGCCCGGGCGGCGGCTGGCGACGATCGCGCTCGACGACCGGGCCCTGGGCACGAGCGGTTCGGGCACGCAGTTCTTCGTCGAGCGGGGCCGCCGACTCGGGCACATCCTCGATCCGCGTTCAGGAGAGCCTGCCGCGGCGGGCGTGATCTCGGCGACCGTCGTCGCGCCCGAGGCGGCCGACGCCGACGCGCTCTCCACGGCGCTCTACGTGCTCGGCGAGGCCGGCCTGGCGGGCATCGCTCCCGCCGGTGGAACGGTGGGGGCGATCCTCGTGCTGGCGGACGTCGCCCCGCGTGACGTGCGGCTCGTCGTCGCCAATCTTCCCGAGGATGTCTGTCGCTTCGACGCGCCGACGGGTGTCGGAATCGAGCGGTTGTCGTAGGGTATACTCTGGGTCGCGTTCACCACGTCCAAGCCGTCCCAACCCCGCCTTTCCACTTCATGTTCGACTGGTTCGAGCGGGGTTCCTACCTCGGCATCATCCTCTTCCTCACCCTCACCGGCATCGGGCTCCCGGTTCCGGAGGAGGTGCCGATCGTGGCCGCCGGCGTGGCCAGCCGGGCGAACGCGCTCCAGTGGTACTACGCCCTCCCGGCCTGCATGGTGGGCGCCCTGCTCGGCGACAGCCTGATGTATGCGATCGGCCGCTTCTTCGGCGCGCGGATCCTCAAGGAGCATCCGTGGTGGTCGGGTTTCCTCACGCCGGAGCGGGAGAAGACGATCGAGGACCTGCTCAAGAAGCACGGGATCAAGGCGTTCTTCGTGGCCCGCTTCCTCGTGGGGCTCCGGAGCCCGTTCTACCTGACGGCGGGCATCCTGAAGGTGAAGTATCGCTGGTTCCTGCTCGCGGACTTCATCTGTGCGTCGGTCGTGATCGGCGGCTTCTTCGGCCTGGCCTATCTCTTCGGCGACCGGATCACGGGGCTCATCCAGTCGGCGGAGCGAGGGTTCACGGCCGTGATCGTCGTCGCGACGCTCGCGGCCCTGGCAGTGATCGCCTTCTTCTCGTTCCGCAAGCGTCGGATCCGGATGCTCGACCAGGACCCGGAGTCGTTGTTCGACAACCGCGAAATCCTCCTCGGCCCGGCTGCGGACCGGATCGCCGACGCGGTCAACCTCGGCGACGTGAACCACACCGATCCCGGTTAGGGCCGATCCCGGTCAGGACGGCGTCTCCCGGTCAGGACGGCGTCGCGGTCGGGTCGTGACGGTCCTGCGGGTGGTGCCGGACGGGGTGTGTCGGTTTCGGCGACCTGTCTCCCGACGGCGACTTTGACGTCGCCTTTTCGCGACCTAGGAAAAGGGAGTCAGCCGCCTGTCCCGGAGTCTCCGATGTCGCAGCCAGTCGTCCCGCCGGTCCCGCATCAGGCCCTGTTCGGCTCGCATCCCGCCATGCGGCGGGTCGCCGACGTCGTCGAACGGGTGGCCCGCACGCCGGTGAGCGTGCTCGTGACCGGCGAGACCGGCACCGGCAAGTCGCTGCTCTCCCGCGAGATCCATCGGCAGAGCGGCCGCACGGGCCGGTTCGTTGAAGTGGCCTGCGGCAGCATGCCCGACACGCTGCTCGAGAGCGAACTCTTCGGCCACGTGGCGGGGGCGTTCACCGGGGCCGTGGGGGACCGGCCTGGAAAGTTTCTCCAGGCCGACGGCGGCACGATCTTTCTCGACGAGATCGGCACGGCGTCGCCGGCGCTCCAGGTGAAGCTGCTGCGCGTGCTGCAGACGCTGCAATTCGAGCCGGTCGGCGGCACGCGGACCCACACGGTCGATGCCCGCGTCATCCTCGCCACCAACGAGGACCTCGAGGCTCTCGTGGCCGCGGGCCGGTTTCGCGCCGACCTCTTCTGGCGGATCAACGTGGTCACGATCGAGATGCCGACGCTGCGCGACCGGACGGCCGACATCCCGCTCCTCGCCGACCACTTCCTGCGCGGGGCGGCGGCGAAGGCCGGCCGTCGGATCGAGGGCTTCACGCCGGCCGCCCGGACGGCGCTCGAGACCCATCGCTGGCCGGGGAACGTGCGCGAACTGGAGCACGCCGTCGAACGCGCCGTGTTTCTCGGCCGCGGCCCCCTCGTCGACGTCGCCGACCTCCCGGCCGCGGTCACGGGCGTCGGGACGACGCTCGACGTGCCGCGGGCGGTCGGCCCGGCGGCCTGCTCGCTCAAGCTCGCGCTCACGCATCCGGAGCGTCGGATGATCCTGGACGCGCTCGAGCGTCACGGCTGGCGGCGCGACGCGGCGGCGAGGTCGCTCGGCATCAACCGCACGACGCTCTACAAGAAGGTGAAGAGGCTGGGGATGGACCTCGCGGCGCTCGAACCGAGCACCCACACGAGCACGGCGGCGAGGCCGATCCGGTAGACGATGAACGGCCAGAGCGTGTGGCTCGTGAGCACGCGCAGCAGCCAGCGGATCGACGCGTAGCCCACCACCCCGGCCGAAAGCATGCCCACGACGGCGTGGGCCGTGTCCGGGCCCGAGCCGAAGATCGCGTGCCGCTGCTGCCAGGCCTCGAGAAGCCCGGCGGCGGCCACCGCCGGAAGCGACAGGAGGAACGAGAACCGGGCCGCAGTCGCGCGGTCGAGGCCCGTCGCCATGCCGGCGGAGATCGTGATGCCGCTGCGCGACGTGCCCGGAACCAGGGCGAGCACCTGCGCGAGGCCCATCGTGAGCCCGTCGGTCGGCGTGACGGCCTCGAGGCCGGCGCGGCTCCTTCCGCCCCGCCGCGCGCGGCGCCACGCGATCCACTCCGCGGCGGCCATCACGACGGTTGCCAGCAGAACCGCCGCCGTCACCACCTCGAGTCGGCGGGCCTTGCCGCGGATCAGGTGCCGTGCCGCGAACCCGACGACGACGATCGGCACGGTGCCGAGAATGATCAGCAGGCTCGCCCGCGAGTCGGGCGACGCCAGGGGGCGTCCGGAGCGGATGCCGGCCAGGAACCCGGCCGCGAGGCGGAGGATGTCGTGGCGCATGGCGATGCACACCGCCGCGAGCGTGCCGCACTGGATCACGGCGGAATAGGCCGCGCCGGGGTCTTTCCAGCCCAGCAGGGCGGGCACGAGCCGGAGGTGCGCGGTGCTGGAAATCGGCAGGAACTCCGTGAGCCCCTGCACGATTCCCAGCACGACGGCTTCGATGAGCGACATGACCGCTTCAAAATACCCTCTCCGTCGGGCATACTGAGCAGCCCAATTTTTTCAGGAGACTCCGAGCCCCATGTCTGGCATGTTCCGCAACCTCTCGACGATCGGCCTGCCCCTTTCCGGACGCCCCAGCGAACTCATCGAACTGGCGTTGTCGTTCGGCTTCGATTCGATGGACATCGACATCGTCGATTTCCAGCAGCAGGCCGAGGTCTACGGGGTCGAGCACGCCCGTCGGCTGATGGTGAGCGCCCGGCTGAAGAGCGGTCTGATCCACCTGCCGATCGACCTCGGGGGTGACGATGCGGCCTTCGAGCAGGAGTTCTCGCTCCTGCCGCGGCGGCTGGAAGTGGCGCAGGCCACGGAAGTGACGCGGGCGGCCGCGACGGTCGCACCCGTGTCGCCGGAGCATTCGTTCAAGGACTTCTTCGAACTGCACCGCAAGCGGCTCGACAGGCTGGGTGAGCTGCTCGCCAGGCACGGCATCATGCTCGGGCTGGCCCTGCGGCCGGAAACCGAGGCGGCCGCCGAGGGCGGCAGCCAGTTCATCGCCACGCACGAGGCCCTGCTGGGGCTCGTGGCGGTCGCCCATCCGAGCATCGGGGCGATCATCGACGCCTGGGCGCTGCACGTCACCGGCGAGGGCGTCGACGTGATCGGGAAGGTTCCGCAGGGGAGGATCGTCGAGGTCCGTCTCTCCGATGCGCCGCGGGAGGTCCGCGGGGTCGATCTCCATGCCAACCAAAGGCTCCTCCCGGGTGACACGGGCGTGATCAGTTCCGCCGCCGTGCTGACCCACGCTCGCGACGCCGGTTTTTCCGGGCCGGTCACGCCGTGGGCCGATCGGTCGGCCGTGGCCGGTCGCGGCCGCGAGAAGATCGTGCGGCTTGCCGGGGATCGCATGGAGGCGGCGTGGCGGGAGGCGGGCCTGCCGATCGCACCGCGGTGGTTCATGCCCGTGGCGAAGGACGGGGCCGCGACATTCGGCGAGCCGATCCCGGCCGGCGCCGAGTAGCGTCGATCCCCGTTGACGCGGTGTCGACTCCCGCGTTCACCCCGGTTCGCGGATCCACTTCACGCGGGGGGAACCTCCGCCGTCCACCGCCGAGCCGCGGATGAACTCCGACACGTACCGGAGCGTCTTGCCTGGACGGTCCGGATCACGGAACGAGTCGCCCTTCTGCAGGATCGGCAGCTGGTCGGGCATGCCACCGAAGGCGCGGGCGCCCGCCGCCTGGCAGGGAAACCAGTGCCCTGCGCCGGTGCCGTCCACGAGATAAAACTCGGGGTAGCAATGCCCCTCCACCCACACGGTGCGGGCCGGGATGCCTTCGACCCGGCAGACCGCGATGAACAGGCAGGTGAGTTCCTCGCAGTCGCCCCAGCCGTCGGCCAGGGCCCGCGCCGCTCCCTTCAGTTCGCCGTTGCGATACTCCACCCTCTCCCGCACGGCGTCGTAGAGAGCCTCCACCTTCCGCCAGCCGTGAAGGTCCTCGCCCACGGTGTTCGCCAGTTTGACGATCTTCGGATGGCGGGTCTCGATGTAGGGGCTCGGACCGAGCAAGGCGCGAAGTTCGCGGCCGGGCTTCTCGGGAGGGACGAGCGCCGAGGTGTCGACGGGCGGGATGATCGACGTCCGCTCGAGCGAAAAGGTGACGACCGCCCGGGCCGTCTCCCCGGCCGGCAGGTCGGGCACCTCCACCACCATCTGCTTCACGCCCCCGGGCAGCATGCGGTAGCGCAGCGAGCGCACGTCGGGCGACACGTCTTCCGCCACGATCTGCACTTTCTGCTCCGGCCATTCGGCCGGCACCGGCAGCGTGGCGTAGATTCCGCGGCAGGGGCCGCCTTCGGCCGAGACTTCGACGCCGACGCGGTATCTCTGCGCCCGCGCATCGCCCAGGGTCGGTCCCGCCGATGCCGGACCAGCGTCGAGGAATTGCGCGCTTGCCGACGGGGCCGTGAGGCTCACCGCCAGGAGGCCGACCGCGAGGGGGATGCTGCGGCGATCCATGGGGCTCTGACCAGGTCGTGTGGCGGAGACGGTCGTGTTCCGGGCGGATCGGTGTTGAAGGGGTATCGGTGTTCCAGGGGTATCGGTCCGCCGGCCCCGCACGGTCGCCGCCGGGGGCGTCGCTGCCGATCCGGAAACGGAGGCGGCCGGGGCAAGAGGCTCGATTGTTCGGGCTCCGGCAGGCTGTTACACTCCGGGGCTTCCCCCGTGGCCCGATCCGTCCCCTTCCTCCAACCCGTTTTTCCGAAACCCCCCACGCATGGTCAACCGCAACCTCATCCGCGAACTGGAACTCGGCGACGAACTCGAATCGGAACTCGAACAGGCCATGGCCGGCACCGATGCCGGCGAATACTCCGTGGCCGCCGCGACGCTGGCGGTGAATGCGGTGCTGATGGGAAAGGTTCTGCGGGTGGACGACGAGTTCGTGCTCGTGGACGTGGGCTACAAGAGCGAGGGGCACATCCCGCGGAACGAGTGGGACGAGTCGGAACCGCCGCCGCAGATCGGCGACACCGTGAAGGTTCTCCTCGAGGAGTTCGAGGACGGTCAGCAGGACGAGCAGCGGGGCCTGATCACGCTCTCCAAGCGGAAGGCGCGCCGGATCGAAGACTGGCTGCGCGTGATGGAGAGCGTCAAGGAGAATGACGTCGTCACCGGCTACGTGACCCGCAAGATCAAGGGCGGCCTGCTGGTGGACATCTCGGGCGTCAACGTGTTCCTGCCGGCCAGCCAGGTCGACATCCGCCGCCCCGCCGACATCGGCGACTACTGCGGCCGGGCGATCCAGTGCCTCGTGCTGAAGATCGACGAGGCGCGGCGCAACATCGTGGTCTCCCGTCGGGCACTCATCGAGCAGGAACGGGCCGAGCGGAAGAAGCAGCTCATGGAACTGCTCGAGGTCGGACAGGTGCGCCGCGGCATCGTGAAGAACATCGCCGACTTCGGGGCGTTCGTCGACCTCGGCGGCATCGACGGCCTGCTCCACATCACCGACATGTCGTGGGGCCGCATCGGGCATCCGAGCGAGATGGTGGCGATCGACCAGGAGGTGGAAGTGCAGGTGCTGCACATCGACCGGGAGCGGGAGAAGATCGCGCTCGGCATGAAGCAGCGCACGGCGAGTCCGTGGGCGAAGGTCGCCGACAAGTATCCGGTGGGCACCGTCTGCAAGGGAACCGTCGTCAACGTGATGAGCTACGGAGCCTTCGTGAAGCTCGAGGACGGTGTCGAGGGGCTCGTGCACATTTCGGAGATGAGCTGGACCAAGCGGGTCAGCCATCCGAGCGAACTCGTGAAGCCGGGCGACGAGGTCGAGGTGGTGGTGCTCGCCATCAACAAGGAGAAGCAGGAGATCTCGTTGGGCATGAAGCAGACCCAGCAGAATCCCTGGGAGAAGGTGGCGGCCGACTATCCGCCGGGCGCGATCGTCAAGGGCGTCGTGCGGAACCTCACGAACTACGGCGCCTTCATCGAGATCGACGACGGGATCGACGGCCTGCTCCATGTGACCGACATGTCATGGACCCGCAAGGTGACGCACCCCAGCGAGATGGTGGAGAAGGGGCAGGAGATCGAGTGCAAGGTGCTCTCGGTCGATCAGCAGCGGCGCCGGATCGCTCTCGGGCTGAAGCAGATGGCCGACGATCCGTGGACGGGCGACATTCCCGACCGCTACAAGGCGGGCGACGTCGTGAAGGGCACGATCACGAAGATCACCAACTTCGGGGTGTTCGTCGGCCTCGAGGACGGCCTCGAAGGGCTGCTCCACATCTCGGAACTCTCCGAGGACAAGGTCGAGAACGCCGAGGACGTCGTAAAGGTCGGGGATCCGATCGAGGTCAAGATCCTCCGCGTGGACACCGACGACCGGAAGATCGGCCTCTCCAAGAAACGGGTGGGCTGGTCGGCCGACCGGGAAGCCGCCGAAGCGGTGGAGGAGATCTGAGGTCGGGCTACCGGGCCTCGATGGCCCGGATCGGGCCGAGCCAGTCGGTCGGGTCGGCCATCGACCCGCCGCGGGCGATCCCCAGCGGCACCAGTCGAACCCGCGTGCCGAGGGTGATCACCGAGGATCGCGGTCCGTCCGCCGTGAGCTGCAGCCGCCGAGGCGTCATGGAAGGGTGACCGCCTGCGGCGGCCTGTTCCAGGACTTCGCCGGTCGCGGGATCGACGATGTCGAAGGCGTGGGGAACCGGCGGGCTTCCGACCCACACCGTGAGCCGCTGGCCTGGTCGCAGCGAGCCCAGGTCGAGGCTCGCCGGGCTGGAAACGGGCAGCCTTGGAGGCTCGGCCCGCCTGCCCGGCAACGCGGGGGCGACCGGAGGGGGATGTGCCCCGGCGGCGATCGACGGGGCTGCCGGGGCAGCGGCCCGCGCCGGGCCCGCGGCGGCCGGCGCCTCGGGGTCACGCAGGTCGGTCGGCACGCCGGTCGCGTTGAGCAGGTCCGCGCCCCTGTCCGCGAGGCGGCCCAGATCTCCGGTCATGGCGAATCCGCCGACGATCAGGCCGCAGGCGGAGAGTTTGGCGAGGAGCGACGGCATCGCCCAAGTATGCGCCCGAATTCCGGTCACGCGTCACAGTCCCGCGAGCACCTCCAGCACCTTCGCGTCGTGGCCGTCGGGTTTCACGGCCTTGAAGACTTTGACGACCGTGCCGGCCGCGTCGATCACGAACGTGCTGCGGGCGATCCCCATCGACTTCTTGCCGTACATGTTTTTTTCCCGCCAGGCCCCGTATTTTTCGGCGACCCGGTGCCCCTCGTCGGCCAGGAGCGTGAACGGCAGTTTGTACTTCGTCCGAAACCTCTCGTGGCTCTCCGGGGAGTCGGGGCTGACGCCGAGCACCACGGCACCGTGCCTGGCGAACCGTGCCTTGGCGTCGCGGAAGCCGCAGGCCTCCTTCGTGCAGCCGGGGGTGTCGTCCTTGGGGTAGAAATAGAGCACGACGGGTGCGCCCCGCAGGCTCGAGAGTTTGAGTTTCGTGCCGTCGTGCGTGGGCAGCGTGAAGTCGGGCGCCGTCGAACCTTCCTCGATCCAGTCGGCCATGGGTGCGTGCTCCTTGTCGTGCGTGGGTCGGGGTTGCCCCCGCCATGGCTCCGGACGTTCGCTGCGGCCATCCTGGCCTCCGCTCACTCGGAGCTGCCTGCGCTCCGGCATCCATGCCTCCGCTGGTCAGCTACGCCGGCTCCATGGCAGGGGCAACCCCTCGCCGAATCCTCGATTGCCCGTCTGAAGACAGCCAATTTTTATGCCCCACCCAGCTATTCGGGTAGCCCTGCTCACGCCGTCCGGCCGTGGCGCGATTGCCGTCGTGGGTGTGGCAGGCACCGACGCGCTGGCGTCTGTAGTGCGACTGTTCATACCACGTGGGCCGGTGTCACTCGTAGATCGTCCGGACGGGGCGGTCGTGTTTGGCCGGTGGGGCGATCCTGAGCGGGGGGAGGAACTCGTCGTGGTGCGGCATTCGGCCGACCGGTTGGAGGTGCACTGCCACGGCGGGCTCGCGGCGAGCGAGGCCGTGATCGCGAGCCTCGAGCGGCTCGGGGCCGTGCGGCAGCCGTGGCAGGAGTGGCTCACCGCCGGAGGCGCGTCGACGATCGAGGTGGAGGCCCGCGAGGCGGTCGGGCGGGTCGGTGGGCCGAAGGCGGCGCAGATCCTCTGCCGGCAGATGGCCGGTGCGCTCGATGCGGAGTTGGCTCGAATCGCGCTGCTCGATGCGGCGGGTGATGAGGCCGGGGCTGCCGCGGGCCGTACACGGCTGCGGCGGGCCGCACGCGTGGGCCTGCGGCTCACCAGGCCGTGGCGGGTGGTCGTGGCGGGGGAGGTGAACGCGGGCAAGAGCAGCCTCGTGAACGCGCTCGCCGGCCACGCCCGGAGCATCGTGTCGGCCACACCCGGCACCACCCGCGACGTGCTCGAGACGCGGATCGTGCTCGACGGCTGGGAGGTCGACCTCGTCGACACGGCTGGCCTGAGAGGCGATCCGGGCGATGCCCCGGCGGGCCCCACGGAGGCCGCCGGGATCGAGCGGGCCAGGGCCGCCGCGGCGGCGGCGGATCTCGTGGTGCGCGTGACCCCGGTGGGGCGACCGTCCCGGTCGCCGTCAGCCAGGCAAGCGGGGAGCGTGCCCCACATGGCAAGCGAGACGCCTGCCCCATGTGGGGCGACCGTCCCGGTCGGCAAGGCGGGCTCGACTCCTGGTAAGCGGGACGCTTGCCCCACACTTTTCGTGCTCTCGAAGTGCGATCTCGCCTCGCACGATGGCGATAGTCCACCAGATGCGATCCGCACGTCGGCCACCACCGGCCTCGGCATCGACGAACTCGCCGCAGCGATCGTGCGCCGGCTCGTGCCGGAGGATCGCGACGACCCCGAGCTGCTCCTCGGTGCGGTGCCATTCACGCAACGGCAGGTGAACGGGATTGCGTGACCCCCATTCACGTGCGATCGAGCCAAAAGCCCGGGAGTTGGCGGTCATGCGCGAGCGCGACGACAAACACCGTGTGGCCGACGATTCGATATACGAAACCATACGGATACCGCCGGATTTTGCGGTAGCGGTGCACCTCATCACACAAAGGCGAGGCTTCGGGATGGCTGGCAACGAACATCAAGGCCTGTTCAGCGTTGGCCTCAAATCTCAGCGCGATCCCGGGGCTGCGCTCGTGGTACCACCGAAACGCCGCCATATATTCCTGCACGGCGTCGGGGTGAATCGATACGCTGTGCACGCCGTTTATCCTGCGGCGTCGCCTCGGGCACGACGCTTGGCTTCGTCCCACGACACGCATGCGACATCGCCGCGATCAATGTCTGCCGACCGTTGACGGACTACGCGAATCCACCCATCGCCGGTCAGGGATGGCGCCGGCGGCTCGGATGCCGACAGCAGCGCCTCCGCCAGATCGAGACGATCCGCTTCCGAGAGCGAAAGTGCTGATGCGAGAAGATTTTCCGCAATGGGACTCATGACGTTAGTGTACCAACGTATAGAAGCTATGGCAAGCGGGACGCTTGCCCCACACATGCGGGTCAATATCTGGGCACTGTCGGATCGACGTCGGTGCTCCACGCGTCGATGCCGCCCTGCATGCTCCGGGCGAGTGAAAATCCCTGCTCGCGGAGCCACTTCGCCACGCGGAGGCTGCGCATGCCGTGGTGGCAGTGGACGATGATCGGCTTGTGCTTCCACGCCGCGATCTCGGCGATGCGTTCGGGCAGTTCCTGCATCGGCAGGAGCGTTGAGCCGGAGATGCGGGCGGCGGCATGCTCCTCCGGCAAGCGGCAGTCGAGCAGCAGGATCTCGGCGGACGGCGGCGTTTGCCGGAGCACGGCAGCGGCGTCGGAGGCGGAAATCTCGAGTGCAGGTACTTCAGTCATCTGAGCATCGAACCACAAAAGAAGGCGGCCGGCAACTTCCGCTGCCGGCCGCCCCTGAATCAAACCACGGATGCGCGATCGATCCGGAATCAGTACTCCGCGATCGGCTCGCCACACGACCGCGTGTTCAACGCGTGATACGTGGCCGGAGCGACGTCGGCACCGATGAACTCGACGTGGCCGTCGGCGAACAGGTGGCCGATGATCTTGCCGGCGTGGTCGCTGGACGGACCCCACGTCATGTAAGACGCGGCGGTCTGACCGTTCGAGAGAGTGAGCGTGAACTGACTCGGGGCGTTCACGGTCGTGAACGATCCGCTCATCAGAACAAGCCGCGTGTCGGACCCATTCCACGAGCCGTTCACGAGCGTGCCGCAGTTCTGCGACGGCAGGTGAACCAGCTCGCCGAGAATCCAGCGGCAGGGCTCGCTGGTGCTCGTGCTCGGGTTGATCCGGCTCTCGGAGATCTGGATCGTCTTGCTCGTGCCGTCGGAGAAGTCACGGAAGCCGAGCCGCTGCGTGTAGGCCAGTCCACCCAAACCATTCGAGCCGGTGCTGATCGTCAACGGAATGGTGCCGCTGTTGCCGCTGGTGTTCGCACCACCAGAGTTGATGCCGACGTTCGCCCGGTAGTTGCTGATGCCCTCCATCGACCCCGACACCGTCGAGTTGCCGGCGAAGCTCGGGCAGAGCGCGAAATTGAGCTTCGTGGCCGAGGGGCTGCCGGCGCTTCCGCTCCGAATCAGGTTGTTCGACGTGTTGTAAGCGACGCCGACACCACCAGGACTCGTGCCCGCGGAATTCGAACCGGAGTACACGCCGTCGAAGAACGGCTTGTATTGGCTCACAGTGCCGCTGATCAGACGGAGCAGGTTGGTCTCTTCCATGCCGCCGAGGGCCTGGGCGAGCCAGCTGTATCCTCCGTTGGGATTGGCGGTGCCGCCGGTGGACACCCACGGGAAGAAGTTGTCGCCACCGCGGGCGTTCGAGTCGGCATAGACGTGCATGCCGACGCCGATCTGCTTCAGGTTGTTCGAGCAGCTCGAACGACGGGCTGCTTCACGGGCGGCCTGAACGGCCGGCAGGAGCAGGCCGACGAGGACGCCGATAATCGCGATCACGACCAGAAGTTCGACGAGGGTGAAGCCCCGCCGCTTGGCCGACCGGTTGGTCAACAGGGAAAGATTCATGGTTACACCTCGGTTGCCCGCTGGCGGGCGGAAAGAAATGAAAAATGAAAAATCAACCGCTCAGAATCGACAGAGACAGTACGGTGAAACCGACGAAAAGTTCGAGAATCCCCGCCGCCGGTCTCCGGCAATCCTTCGCAAACCCCTAACACGGGAATACTATCGGAGTTTTCCCCCTCGCGTCAACCGCCCCCAGCCCAGATGTCCAAACAGATTTCCGACCCGGAACGAGCCAGACAGTTTGCTGTCGAAGTCGTTATCAGGCTGCGGGCCGACGGCCACGAGGCTGTTTGGGCGGGTGGCTGCGTCCGTGACGAACTCCTGGGCCGGATTCCCGCCGACTACGACGTGGCCACTTCGGCGCGACCGGATGCGGTGCGCCGCGCGTTCGGCCACCGTCGGACCCTCGCCGTGGGGGCGGCGTTCGGCGTGATCACGGTGCTCGGTCCCGCGGGGGCCGGCCAGATCGAGGTGGCGACGTTCAGGACGGACGCCGCCTACACCGACGGGCGGCATCCGGCCGGCGTCACGTTCTCCAGCGCCGCGGAGGATGCCAGCCGCCGCGACTTCACGATCAACGGCCTGTTTCTCGATCCGCTCTCGGGGGAGGTGCACGATCACGTGGGCGGGCGGGCCGACCTCGCCGCCGGAGTCGTGCGGGCGATCGGCGTTCCCGCGATGCGGTTCGGCGAAGACCACCTCCGGATGCTCCGCGCCGTGCGGTTCGCGGCGGCCTTCGGCTTCGTCCTCGACGGCGAGACGCGGGCCGCGATCGAGCAGATGCGACATCTCGTGACGGCGGTGAGCCCGGAACGGATCGCCCAGGAGTTGCGCGCGATGGTGACGCGGCCGGGCCGACGCAGGGCCCTCGACCTCCTGGCGTCCACCGGATTGGCCGGAGAGGTGCTCCCGGAGGTCGCACCCGGCGTGGCCGGCTCGACGGCCGATACGGACCTTGCGTGGTCGATGGCGGCCCGGACCATCGACGCGCTCGACGAGCCGGGACTCCCGGCAGCGCTCGCCGCGATCTTTGCAGGGAAGGGGGCCTCGTTGCTGGGGCAGGCCGCGGCACGGCTGCGCCTTTCCAATCGGGAGACCAGGCTGGCGCTGTGGCTGTCGGAGGGGACGACCCGGTTCGGCGAGCCGGGCGTCGAGTCGCGGCGGTGGTCGGAGGTGCAGCCGTGGCTGGCGGCCGACGATGCGGTTCAGTTGGCGGATCTGTTGCGGGCCCGGGCCGCGTGCGGGCGGGGTGATCCGGGCACCGCGGAGTGGGTGACGGCGCAGGTCGCGCGGCCGCGACTCGAACTCGATCCGCCGCCGCTCGTCACCGGAGCCGATCTCCTCGCCGCGGGCGTTCCCGGCGGGCCCGAAATGGGCAGGACACTCGCGCGGCTGCGGGCCCTGCAACTGGACGGTGAGATCGCGACGCGGGACGAGGGGATCGCGCGGGCTGTCGCGCGGGGCTGAAGCCCGTTTCACATGGGCGGGCCGAGGGGGTCGGGCAGGTCCGTCAGCGCTTCGAGCCGGAACACCTCGAGGAACTTCCGGGTGGTCCGGTAGGCCGGCTGCTCCACCCCGCCCGCGCCGGCCACGAGTTCGAGCAGGCCGCGGCGGACGAGCATCCTGAGCGTGGCCGGAGGGGCGTCGCAGCCGAGTTCCACGAGCCTGTCGCGGGCAACCGGCTGGTTCCACGCGACGATGGCGAGCACGTCGAGCGCGTCGGCGTCGAGCCGCACCGTGCGGGCCCGGCTCTCGAGCACCTGCCCGAACCTCGCGAACTCCGGCCGCAGCTGCAACACCCACCCGGCATTCCGGGAGGCGATCTCATAGGGGCAGTTGTTGGCGGCGTAGAGCCGCCCCAGCTCGACCACGAGATCGTCGATCTCCTGCGGTCGCACGCCCCGCATCAGGCTTGCAATCCTGCGGCTGGTCAGCGGTGTGCCAGCGGGCTGGCCGACGAACAGCAGCGCCTCGAGGATGCTCCGCGGGTTGACCCGGGTCGCCGTGTCGTCGCCACCGAGCGGCTCGTCGAGATCGGGCGACACGTCGATGCTCACGAGATCGTTTTCCGCGGGCGGCGGAGCCGCCCCGTACGGATCGGCCGCGCCCATCATCACCGCGAAGGCCTGCGCCAGTCGGTCGATCGACAGCCCGCCGTCGGCGGGCGGGGCATGGAAGCCGGTCGCGGGCGGCGGGGAGGGTTTCTTCGGAGGCATCGTGGGGCCGGTTTCAGCCCGTCGCACTCGCGGGCGGAGGTGTCGTGCGGCAGGCCGCAGGCTCTCGCTACGTCTCCCGGCGGGCGAGCCTGCGGCCGTGCTTCGTCGCGGGCACGCTCTTGAGCGGCTCGGGAGCGCCGTCGAGCGGGTCGCCGATCTCGATGCCGGCCAGCCGCCGTCTGATCCGCGTCGCGTACTGTTCGGAGAGTTCGAAGCCGAGAAAGGAGCGTCCGAGCTTCTTGGCGACGGCGAGCGTCGTGCCGCTGCCGCCGAACGGATCGAGCACGAGGTCGCCGGGATTGCTGCAGGCGCGAATGATCCGGCCCAGCAGTTGCTCGGGCATCTGGCACCCGTGCCAGCCCGACCGTTCCTTGAACGTGCCGCAGACCCGCGGGAAGTACCAGGTATCCGAGTCGGCGTTGAAGCCCTCGGGGAGATCCTGGGGACGCAGGATCCAGGTGTCGTCCGGGAGACGGCCCGTGGGGTTGGCGCGGCGGTCGCCGTAGACGAGCTCGCGGGCGCTCGGCACGCGGATCGCGTCCACGTTGAAGGTGAAGGCCGCCGGATCCTTCACGAGGTGGAAGAGATGTGCGTGCGACCGGCTGAATTTCTGCCTGCAGTTCACGCCGAACGTGTAGTACCAGACGACCCACGAGCGGCACGTGAGGCCGAGCTCCCGGGTGGCGAGCACCTTCAGTTCGGCCGCGTATTCGTCGCCGATCGCCAGCCAGAACGTGCCGTCGGCGCGAAGCACCCGGGCGATTCCGCCCATCCAGCGCTTCGACCACTCGAGGTAGTCGTCGGCGGATCGCCGGTCGTCGTACGTGTCGTAGTCGTAGCCGATGTTGAACGGCGGGTCGGCGAAGGCGAGGTGCACGCTGCCGTCGGCGAGACGTCCGAGCAGGTCGAGACAGTCGCCCTGGTGAACGCGGTCGAGGGCGGGAGGCTTGGGGAGTCCGTTCCGGGCCATTCGGGCACTATACCCGCTACAATCCCGGGCATGAAATCATCCACGAAAAAGCGATCCCCCGCGGCCCCGTCCGCCGCCCCGGCGCCCGACCTCGCCGCCGCCCGCCGGCTCGTGCTCGAACTGATGGCGATCCGCGGCGGATCCGGAGAGGAGAAGCAGGTCGCCGAGCGGATCGTGAAGCACCTGCGCGACGCGGGGTGCCCGAAGGACGCGATCGCGTTCGACGCGGCCCACAAGAAGACACCGCTCGCGGGCACCGTCGGCAACCTGATCGTGAAACTCCCGGGCACGCTGCCCGGACCGCGGCGGCTGCTCATGGCCCACATGGACACGGTGCCTGTGTGTCTCGGGTCGCGGCCGGTCGTCGCCGGGAAGTTCGTGAAGAGCGCCGACCCTGCCACCGGGCTCGGTGCCGACGACCGGTCCGGCTGCGCCGTGGTGCTCACGACCGCGCTCGAGATCCTGGGCAAGAAACTGCCGCATCCACCGCTCACGTTCCTGTTCGCGATCCAGGAGGAGGTGGGGCTCTACGGCGCACGGTTCGTGAAGGCGGCCGATCTCGGCCGGCCGAAGCTCGCATTCAACTTCGACGGCGGGGCCGTGGAGAAGATCACCGTCGGCGCGACCGGCGGCCATCGTCTCGACGTCCGCATCGAGGGCGTGCCGAGCCACGCCGGGGTCGCCCCGGAGAAGGGCGTGTCGGCCGTCGCGATCGCGTCGCTCGCGATCGCATCGCTCGTCAACGACGGCTGGCACGGCCTCGTGGAGAAGGGGGGCAAGCGGGGCACGAGCAACGTGGGCACGATCCAGGGTGGCTCGGCGACGAACGTCGTCGCCGAATCGGCCTCGCTGAAGGCGGAGGCACGCGGCCACGATCCCGCCTTTCGCGAGCGGATCGTGAAGGCGATCGAGACGGCGTTCCGGGACGCGGCCAAACGCATCCGCAGCGCGGACGGAAAGACGGGCAGGGTGACGATCGAGGGGCGGCTCGACTACGAGGCGTTTCGGCTCGCCGACGACGAGCCGTGCGTCGTGGCGGCGATGGAGGCGGTGCGCGGGATCGGCCTCGAGCCGCGACTCGATGTCTCCAACGGCGGGCTCGATGCCAACTGGATGGCGGCCAACGGCATCCCCACGGTCACGCTCGGCTGCGGCCAGATGGAGATCCACACCACGCACGAGAAACTCGATCTCGTCGCCTTCGAGAACGCCTGCCGCGCCGCCCTGCGGCTGGCGACGGCGACGTAGCCGCCGCGGTCACGTGCGGCGGGAGATGGCCATGCGGCAGACCGCGAGGATCCGCCGTGCGGCGTCGTCGCCGAGCGGCCAGATCTCGGCCGGCTCGTCGCCCCAGGTCGCGGCGAGTCGCGCCGCTGTTTCGGCGTCCGCCGCCACGACGGCCTCCGCCGACCCGAGCGTCGCCGCGACGATCTCGGCGAGCCGCGGTGCCGCCACGGTGGCGTCGAGATCGATGGCCGACACGTGGACGGCGACGGGCACTCCCGTCTCGATCGCCAGGTCGGCGAGGATTCCGGCGTGCAGCACGAAGATCGCGTCCGGATCGACCGAGTCCACGGCCTCCGCGATCGTCTGTCGGGCGGCTTCGCGGGCCAGCCCGAGCAGGCTCGGCGACACGGTCCCGGTCGCGGCGAGAAAGGCGGATGCGGAGCCATCACGGACCGCCGCGAGGAACCGCCGGTTCGCCGCGGCGACGTCGTGCAGGTGGATCCCGCGCAAGCCCGGCGGTTGCTCCGCGAGCCCGGGGGTCGAGCTGGGACCGCATGCGACCGCCTCGACACCGTGCGACAGGATGGCGGCCCGCAGCGCATGCACGCGGGTGGCGGGCGGATCGCAGCAGCCGTGATCGACGAGCAGCAGGCGCATGGGCGGGCCGTGGAGTCGTCAGAGCCAGCCGCACCACCGGCCGGCCGTCAGGACGGCCGCCATCCAGGCCGCCGCCCCCCAATCGTCCGCCATGATACCGAGGCCCCCCGGCAGGTGCTCGAGTTGCCGGCAGGGAAACGGCTTCGCGATGTCGAACAGGCGGTGGAGCAGAAACGCCGCACAGAGGAGCGGCAGCGCGGCCCGTTCGGAAGCCGGCACCGCGAGCAGCCCCAGCGGAACGCTCGCGAACTCGTCGAGCACGATGGCTCCGGGGTCCCTGCCGCGACCGAGCCCGCGGGCCGCGGCGGCACAGAGCGGAATCGCGGCGAGATTGAGCACGACGACCACGGCGGCTTCGGCGGCCGGCGCGAGACCGAGCCGGGCGAGTCCGAGCGACACGGCGACGCCGGCCGCCGCACCGAACGTGCCCGGCGCGACCGGGACGCGACCGAGCCAGCCGCAGGTGGCCGCCACGACGGCCGGGGCGAGCCATGCGGAGCGTGCGGAGGGCGATTCATCCGTCCGGGGGGAGGAGCGGGAGGACTTCATGTCGCGATATGGTAAGACTTTCTCCATGACTTCGCCCGTCGATTCCTCCCGTCTCGGCCGCCTCGAACTGGTCGAGTATCCCCATCCGGCGCTTCTGCGCCGCACGCTGCCGCTGGTGCGGATCGACGACGCGATCCACGACGCCGTCGAGCGGATGTTCGAGATCATGTACGAGGCGGGGGGCATCGGCCTCGCGGCCAACCAGGTCGCCCTCCCCTACCGGCTGTTCATCGTGAACCTCGAGGCCCGGCCCGACGCCGGAGAAGAACTCGTGTTCATCAATCCCGCGATCAGTCGTCCGCGTGGCAACGCCGTGCAGGAGGAGGGCTGCCTGAGCCTGCCCGGCCTGCGCATGGACGTTCGACGGCCGGAACGGGTCGTCGTCAAGGCATGGTCGCTCGACGGCGAGCCCTTCGAGGCGGATCTCGACGGGATGCTCGCCCGGGTGGTGCAGCACGAGTTCGACCACCTCGAGGGGCGGCTGTTCACCGACCGGTTGCCGGACGCCGCGGCGCTCGAGGCCAGACGTTCGCTCGACACGTTTCGCGAGGTGTTCGCCGGCAAGCAGTCGCGGGGCGAGCTGCCCCCCGACGCCGAACTCGTCTCCCGGCTCGACCGGCTCGCAGCGGAGCGGTGCGGGAACGCCTGACGGGCATGACGTCGCTCCAGCCGCTGCGGCTCGTGGTGCTGGGCACGGGTCCGTTCGCCGTGCCGATGTTCGAGGCACTCCGGCGGTCGCACCATCGGATCGAGGCCGTCGTCACCCGGCCGGACCGCGCGGCGCCGGGCCGCCGGCCGCCGCCCAACCCGATGCGCGAAGCGGCGCAGGCGGCCGGTGTGCCGGTGCTCGCCCCCGAGCGGATCAACGACGACGACGCGATCGACGCGCTCGCCCGGCTCGCCCCCGACCTGCTCGTGGTCTGCGACTACGGCCAGATCCTCTCGCCGCGCGCGCTCGCGCTCGCTCCGCTCGGGGGCATCAACCTCCACGGCTCCCTGCTGCCGAGGCACCGCGGCGCCGCGCCGATCCAGTGGGCCATCCTGGAAGGCGACCCGATCACCGGCGTGAGCGTGATCCACATGACGCCGGCCCTCGACGCTGGGGCCGTGATCGTGGCCAGAGCCGCGCCGATCTATCCCGGCGACACGGCGCCGGCCCTCGAGGCGCACCTCGCCGAACTCGGCGCGGGCGCGACGCTCGAGGCGATCGAACGGCTCGACGCCGCGCGGGCGATCCACAAGCCGGGCGAGCCGCTCCAGATCGGCGTGCCGCAGGACGCAGCCAAGGCCACGCGCGCGCCGCGGCTCGCAAAGTCCGACGGGGTGGTCGACTGGACGCGGCCGGCCGTGCGCATCGAGCGCATGCGCCGGGCCCTCGAGCCGTGGCCACGCACGACGGCGTTCCTCGCCCGCCCCGGCAGTGAGCCGCTGCGGCTCGTGCTCGAGGACGTGGCGGTCGATCTCGACCCCGCGGGCGCCGCCGCGAACGCGACGCCCGGGACGATCCTCGCCGCCGGCGACGAAGGGATCGTCGTGGCCTGCGGCAGCGGCACGGCGCTCGTGATCCGGCGCGTCGTGCCGGAGGGCCGCCGCGGCATGACGGCGGCCGAATTCCTCCGCGGCTCTCCCATCCTGCCGGGAATGCGGTTCGCGATACAATCGCCGGCATGACGAAGCGGCTGTGGATCGAAACCGTCGGCTGCCAAATGAACGTGCTCGACAGCGAGCTCGTGGTGGCGGCCCTGCGCCGCCAGGGCTGGGACGTGGCCGCCACCCAGGCCGAGGCCGACGCCGTCTTCTACAACACCTGCTCGGTGCGGCAGCACGCCGAAGACAAGATCTACTCCGCGCTCGGCCGCGTACGGCTGGAGAAGGAGCAGCGGCCCGACCTGATCGTCGGCGTGCTCGGCTGCATGGCCCAGAAGGACCAGGCCCTCGTGCGGACGCGGGCACCGTGGGTCGATCTCGTGGTCGGTCCCGGGCAGCTCCACCAGGTGCCCCGGCTCGTGGCCGCGATCCAGTCCGGCGCCGGCCCGCAGCTGGAGGTGAGCTTCGATCGCAAGGGGAAGAGCCGCGACGAGATCGCCCGCAGCTTCGAGAGCTACGATCCCGACCGTGATCCGGGGATGCGGCCCACGCCGTTCCAGGCGTTGGTGCGCACGCAGACCGGCTGCGACAAGTTCTGCGCCTTCTGCGTGGTGCCGCACGTGCGCGGGCCCGAGCAGGCCCGCGCGCCCGAGACGATCCTCGCCGAGGCCCGCCGGCTCGTGGC
>Ga0136644_10000138_pt1 | contig 53882 bp, 50 predicted proteins | sample C_130820_EF_Meta_FD_94780 | JGI IMG/M metagenome (GOLD analysis project Ga0136644, IMG submission 94780) | Freshwater microbial communities from Lake Croche, Canada to study carbon cycling - C_130820_EF_MetaG (v2) (version 2) | ecosystem: Environmental > Aquatic > Freshwater > Lake | place...
ATTCTTGCAACCATATTTCTTCATGCACCTGCTAGACGTCTTGCCGCGGCAAGAGGAGCTTTTAACGCGGGCTCTGTAAATTTGCTTTCTTGTGCGCGCATGCGCGGATTTACTGCGAGTCATCACCATCTTATACATATTACAACGAAAAAATCAAAATCCTATTTTTTAGAAACTACAATATCCTAAAATCGCCACATAACAAAGTATGCCTAAAATAATAGAGAGAAGCCAAACAGGTAAAATAGTTTTATTTTTATAGCCAACACCAAATTCTCTAATGCTGCCATCAGTATTGTATAAAAATTTAGGTTTCAACACTTGAATAAATCCGAAAATAATGATAAATAATAAAATAGCGAAAAGTGTTGCATGTTCTCGAATGTAGGTTTTTGTCATTGAATGTTCACTATATTATAATACTTTTTAAAAAGTTGTTAAAGTTGTTATTTGCACAACTTTTCTAAAGTTGTTAAAGTTGTTATTTGCACAACTTTTCTAAAGTTGTTAAAGTTGTTAAAGTTGTCTTAATAATGCTCCTCGTAATCATCGATTTCATCGCTTTCAAAATTTCCGTCATCATAATCCTCTGTCATCCTAGACATGTCATACGCTTCCGCTTCTGTGGCAGCATCCGCATCCATTTCTTCTAAACGATCTTCTAAATATTGATCAATATTTTCATCCGTAACATTTCTGTTTTTCCTTACTTGTCGCTCAATTTCAGTAATTTTATCCATGACATCTCTCTCATCATCATACGTCTCTTTTGTATATGTTGTCAGACCCTTTTGCAAACCCTTGCTCCAAACACCTAGTTTGTTCATCTTTAAAATGGTATCCGCGCTTCTCTCTTCATCTGTCATCGCTTTCAACCTATCAGTAAACGTATCTTTCTCGCGTTCACTAATTTTAAAGACTTTATCCATAATATCCGCATAAGAACGATCAATGATATCTTTGTGATCACGCATAATATTCAAGTAGGTTAGCAACAAATTGGCCACACTAGTTTTCAATTCTTTTTTATTACCTTTTAAAGTAACCTCTTCGACGAAAGCCACGCGTGTAATATCAAGTTTTAGCTCTTGTTCTTCCAAATCTTCCACATTAAAGATGTCTTCGACGCTGGTAACACCTTCACCCCTTTCATAAAACAACATGCTTTCATTATCGCTAAGATTTTTATATTCGAGGAGAAGTAATAAGAAGTATTGCTCAAAAATCAAATCGCTCGTATCTTTATCAAAAATAGAGTGGCGTTCACGATCCTTGTATTTAATTAAAGTATAATACGGTGTTTCATCGACAAGAAGCATTAAATTGCGTGCATTTTCTTGTATTGTGCTTAAGATGCTAGAGAGAACATTGTCGCTGTAAAACGGGCGCAATCTTTGATAATATTCTTTCATTATTTTCTTAATGTCTTTCACATGGTTTTGCGATATTCCCCAGTATGCTTGTATTTGCACTTTTTCATAATCCACCTTGTTCAAAATAATATTCGGAAATGTTTTGAAAAAATCGTGCATGTATGATTTTATGAATTCAATGGAATTGTAGGTTTTACTATCCGATATTGTTCTCGTATTCTCGGCAATCGATGAATCATTCCAGGTAAATAGCTCTTGTAAAAGAGTATCAACATACTTTTGCCTTTTGCCAGTTAGCGAATTATTTTTTTTGATGAAATCAGTGATCTCTCCTCTCATAGATTGATTTGTTCTTTCAAGATAATTTTTGAGATCACGCATTTCTTCAGTATCTTTTGTAACGGCTAAGTCGTATGTATCGAGGGTTGAATCAATCAGTTTGCGCAATGCAGGACAAACCAATTCCTCATTTTGTTCCGCATAACTTTCTAATAAATTCGTAATTTTTTGCGCAGCCGTTGCTGTCCTGGGTTCAATGTCGACATGTATAATATTTTTCCTATTTACAATTTGAAGCAACCTGAGCAGGCTATCATTTGTATACATTCTTCCATCTCTCTTCAGCTTCGTAATAATTTCGCTAAAAGAGTCGTTTGGTGATATAAACTCGGGTTTATTTGTGCACAATGCAATGAGGTCTTCTGTAATAGGAATGAGAGAAGTGAATTTGCAAAAAACGATAAAGGCTCGATAAATCGTGTCTTCATTGAATTCTTGATTTGGTAATACAGGGTATACATTTTTGGTATTTGTGGTACTGAAAAAAAGTGGCGCCTTTGTAATAAATGTAATGTCTTCAAGGATATTTGCTAATTCCCCAACAATGGTATTATAGCTAAGAATATCGCCAGATTCTCGGATAAAATAATCAATGGTGCTAACAGAAGAATTTTCATTGCAGCACGAATTTTCTACAAATGGCTCACTTGCAGCGTTTGTCAATAATAATTTTTTGTGCGTGATAACATTCTGTATTTTCTCTTGAATCGCCAGAGAGAAGAGGATGATTTTGGATTCAACAATCATAATGTTCTCTCGTTGTGTAGAAGCCCCGGTTTTTAAATCACCGAAAAGTTTGCTTTTGAATTCCTGAGTAATGTTCTTTAACCCGGGTATCTTGAATGGAAACAACGGAGGCAAGAATTGATACCAGTTAGATATATCGTGCTCTTTGGGAATATTTTCCAATTCTGGTGCTTCTAATAAGTATTGCATTTTTTCATCAAATTTGCGTGTTATTCCAGGAATATTCAGTAAAACTTTGGAAATCACATCCTTAATTTTGGTAGCAATAAATTCTTCTTTTTTCTTCATTAAAACGCTCCAGGGCGCGGTATTATTTCTAATTTTGTATGCTATGCACGCTAAATATGTTACACTTGAATCATCGCCGGCGCCTTCAATAGGGAAACCTGTAAATGAACGCACACAACCAGGAAATGTTTTTTTGGTTTTTATCGATGGTATGCTTGTTTGAATGGCAATCAATAGCATACCTAATGTGGTGTATAAAATAGACGAATTATAAACGCTTTCATAAGTAATTGGTGTTTTTTGCTGTTTTACCATTTTTTGCATTTCTATTTTGTGCTGCTCTTGTGTGGGTAGTATTGATAAAAGAGCCGTTGTTACACTTTGAATTATGAATTCTCTCTGATCTTCAATAGTAATACTCATAGAACTGGCCATGTGAGAGAGAATATTGTTAATCAATTTAACTTCGGGGCTATCATTCTTAACAAGCTTTTTCGAAGCACTTACGATAGAATCGCCAATGTCTTGCTCCATAATGGCGCGACTGCTAATTTTGTAGCCTTCTTCGTAGCCTTCTTCGACGTCGAAGTCTATTTTGCACATTTCTCTCCCGGTGTATTTATCGATCCATGCATCCGCATCGTCACTTAATTTACCATTCGTTTGTTTCAATTCCTCAAGCGTGTTTTTATAAGAGTCATAGCCAATCTGGAACGCATTTGCTAGTGTAAAGCGAAAGGTCGGTAGCAATTCAACACCGGTTTTAACGCAATAGCGCCAATGAGGGTTTTCATCTATGCCACCAGTAAAGTCGTCAATGGCTTCTCTCGTAAACATGTTTCCAAATCGAACAATATCATTTTGCAATTTAACCAAATCGTTTTGGCTTAGAATAGTATCGAGCAATTTTTGGAAAGGCGAAATAATCACTGCTTTATCTTCTTCACTACTTTGCGTAGTGCCTAATAAGAATTGTTTGTTATTGTATTGAAATTTTCTGCGAAATTCGATTTCATTTATCTTGTCAAATGTATTCAAATAGTAATCGAAGTTTTCCTTGATTCTGTTTTCCAATTCCACTTTTGATAAATAATATTTTTTATCAAATGAATTCATGATTTGTGTTAGCGATGATTCAAGTAGGGATTTTTCATTAATAGCTGTGGATTCGCATTGGCTGGAGAGATTTTTTTGTACATCAATGCATTCGCTTTGAATATTGCATAATAAACTATCGTCGTTTGCGAAAGACTCTTTGGCGACTTTTTCATCCAAAACCCATGTATTATTTTTTCTTACGTAATATTGCATGGCATCTTTATCGAGATCATAAAAAAGGGCATAGTCTCCTTCTCTCACAAGTTTCACCCCACTAATCAATGTATCGGCCAAATATTCCGCGGCCATTGGCGAAATCTTTTGTGATGCTTCTAGTTTTTTCACCAAAAATGCGACAAAATCTTCGGGTTGCATTTTAATCATGTCGCCCTCATACTGCTCTAATAAGCTATAATTAGTTTTGTCATATTTTTTATCGAAATAGATTTCCTTACCATTATCGAGTAAAATCTCTTCCATACTTCTATATTGTTTTGCAATGATGTAAGTCGTGCATTTATCTTTTTCTTTGTCAAGCGCGTCTTTTTCGGTTTGAATATTTGTTTTTTCTGATTCGAAAATACTGGAGAGATTATCCGGAAACATTAATGGTATTGACATTAAGGAAACCGCGCTGTTGTAGAGGCGCCCCGAATCTTTGAGTGTTATTTTTTCGAGCAATTCAGAGTTGGTTAAATAATAGGTTTCCGTGTTTCCATGATAATCATAGCTATCAAATACTCGAGCGCTTAATTCATTGTCTTTTCCCGCAAAAATGTTATAAATGGCATTCGCTGCTGGATTCAATACCTTCATTTTTCTGATGTTTTTAATGAATGAAAAATTGCGGCTTCTATCAACAAAGGTTTTATTAAAGAGAGAAATCTTTTCATCAAGAAAGGATTTAATTGTGTTGTATTGCTGGTAGGTCAAATCGTCATTGTAAATCAAAAATGGTTCAAGATATCCAACAATATCTACTATCGATAGTTTCCCAGTAACATACTTCTTCACAAGCGTAAAAAGAACACGGATTTTGGGTATAATTGTTTCCAAAAATTTTTTGTAAATATCGAATTTTGATAGTGAAGGCTCGGATGCGCTTTCAGTTTGCTGGGCCTGGCTACTCAATAGTAAATTGTAATTTTTGATTTCAGAAATAAATGTATTGGCATCAAATTCGATTTCCTCGTCAAGATTATCTACATCGATTGTTGTAACATCGGTTTTTTTCCTTAAAAGCTCCCAATAATTGATAAAAATGGTGTTCAAATTGGAGCGATCCAGAATATTTGTGCCAGGTAAATTGATGCGCGAAAAACGAATGGCAGGTTCAGGTAGCGTAATGATCGATTTGAGTGAAAGTTGGTCTGCTTGGGTTAGGGGGAGTTTTTCTGTTATCATTTTGCTGCCGCTCATTTGAATCGCATTGAGGCGATTTAAACCCAGGTTGTATTTTTGAATAACAAAACGGCGCGATCTGATAACATCTTTCGCAACAACAGACGAGTAAAAATCGTCCAAAGTGTCTACAATTGCATTTATATTCGCCTCGACATCTTTTTCGTATAAAATATCGTGCAAGCTTTCCGGATTTAACGAATCAAACGGTGTGAAAAATGGATTTATTTCTTTGATCAAAGTAACATATTTATTTTGTTCGTCGGGAAATTCGTTGGATTGATATTTTTCCACGAAATGTTTTACCTCGTCCATGGTGTGAATCGTGTTCAAAGGAATTATGTCGGTAAAGTCGCCTTCATCGGTATCCGCAGGAATATTGTAAACCTTTTTAATATTTTTAACAACTGGTAAAATCCAGTATAATAGTGTTCGAAAGTGGATCAATTCGTCAACAAGTGGTTTATAAGTGGATTCTTTAACAGACGCCCCAGTAACATTACCATTGACGTCAAATGTGGAAAATTGTTGGCGCAATTGTTTGAACCGTTCAATCATAATGTGAATATTATTTAATACGCTTGTGGTACGTTGAACATTGGGAATAGTTGAAAGCATTTCATCGAGCAAATCATTGGCTTGCATTTCAATGCTAAACCTTTGTTGAGAACTATCAATGTCAACATATTGAGTAATAGGTCCCAATTCTTCCGCGCCAAATTGTATTTGATCCGCTTTAAGAATAAATTGTCTTAATTGGTCCTTTACGTTTTCAGGGGGTACGTTTTGCAAAATTTCCAATTCTTCGGCACTTGTTGCCTCGCGCGTACCTTCAGTTTGCAGGTCCTCTAAAACTTCTTCCTCATTGTCTTCTAAAGCGGCTTTCTCTCGTTCTGTATCGCGCGGTCTATCGCGAATCTCAATTGTTTCGATGGGTACATCTTCTGGGAGACCCTTATAATCAAAGTTCAAATATATGATTTCATTGTCTGGGTAGCAACGTATTTCAATCATGTCTTCTTCAATGTTTGTAATTTCACCGGTTATGACAAGGGGTGGGTCGTCACCAAAGTATACATTAATCCATGTTCCGGGTAACAAGCCATTTTGCCTTGCATAACCTTTGTTTTCATTTCTGCTAATAATAGAGATGTTGGTAATAGTGCCATCTCCTAATACTCCATCCGGGCTAATTCTTAGTAAAACCAAGTTTAGCGTTTCAGTGTTTATTAATTTGATTTTTGTTTTATCGATGTAGTCGATAATAAATTCATTGTCATTTAATTCTTCATTTTCTGGGTCTGTTATTTTAATGACATCATCCAATTGTAGTGCAATTGTCTTTTGCTCTTCGGTTGGGTCACTTGCAGTAGAAAGTTTTACAGATGTTTCTACTGGCGAAACGGCTAATGGTGGATTTTCTTCTGTTGATGGTTTTGTTTCAGGGGAACTCATTGTCTTATATTTATAACAGAAATTTTATTAAGTCAAAACAACCAAAACTTATTCACTGATCGATTTTAAATATTAGAAATACAGTTTAAAGATTTGACGATGTAATAAATAAACAATGCCATCTTTGCAACCTCTTTATACGTTAACACAAATACCGGAATTTCACGAAATTATAACTAATCAAAACCTTGGTGTGAATTTGAAAAATATAACAATAAATACAACAAAGGATAATTACAAGGTTGTTCGCTATGATAAGAACGTATTGTCGTTTGATTTAATTCCAACATATGGATTATTGCGTTCAGTTATTTTGAACAAGGAAAATAAAGTAGTATCATTTGCGCCGCCTAAATCATTAGATTCAGATACATTTATTAAAAAGTATTCTTCTACAACAAATGCTGATGATTTGATTGCAGAGGAATTTGTTGAGGGCACGATGATAAATATTTTTTGGGATTCAAGTATTGGGATTGGCGGCAGTTGGGAGATTGCAACAAGGAACAATGTGGGGGCTAATGCCTATTTTTACAAGAACAATACAGGTAAAACATTTCGCGAGATGTTTATGGAGTGTTGGTATGCGAATGGTATGGATTATGACTGCTTGAAAAAAAATCTATGTTATAGTTTTGTTATGCAGCATCCCGATAATAGAATTGTTGTGCCGTTTGCAAAGCCTCAACTTTATTTGGTACAGGTGTGCGAAATTGTGAATACCGAAGATGGTACTGCGAATGTATTTATTCACGATGTAATTGGAATAAAGGAAAATGAAAATGAAATGTGGAGAAATACGGGTATTCGATTTCCAGAAATTTATGAGAATTGGAACACATACAGCGATTTGATTGACAAATATGCGTCAATGAATACACCATATGATATTGTGGGCGTTGTTATTCGCAATAGAAAAACGAATGAGCGGTGCAAGATAAGAAACCCGGTTTATGAAGAAGTGCGACAATTGCGGGGCAACCAGCCAAAGTTGCAATATCAATACTTGTCTTTAAGGAGCCAAGGAAAGGTGGCTGACTTTTTGAAATTTTATCCTGAATACAAGAAGCAGCTATCCGAATTTCGCGATCAAGTACATTTGTTCACGAATACATTGTTTCAAAATTATATTTCGTGCTATATTAAGAAAGCGAAGCCTCTTTTAGAATTTCCTGGGCACTACAGGCCGCATATGTTTACAATTCATCAGAAATATTTGAATGAATTGAAAGAAAAAAATCAATATGTAACAAATTCTGTTGTTATTGAATATGTGAATAAAATGCATCCATCAAAGTTGATGTTTTGTTTGAATTTTTCCATGAGAAAAAGGCGTGTAGATTTTATAAAGGCTGATGTTCATGCTGGTGGTGCTGGAGATGTTGAACCAACACCAGAGTATACGGAATGTTGATATTATTGGGCTATCAAATCACTTTTAGGATGAATAATCTTTGATCAAACGTGAAACACGAGAATGAAGACCATTTTTGAATGTCTCGCTATGAAATCTGTTTTTTTGACTTTTCTTCATTCTTGAATATACATAAGTAAGCTTGTACTGAAGATTTCTTGTGCTGAAAATAATATTATTTGGATCAATTTCATAAATAATATTTTTTAATTTTGCGAAAAACTCCTCTTCTGGAGCTGAATTCCAGTATACTTCATAACACGAGATTCGTAGATAATATGCTATTTGCAAGACAAATGCAATGACCCAAAGTAGAATGTAAAACAACACCAAATTGATGCACGTATTCGTAAGGAAACGTAGTTCTTGCATTTTGATAGTTTGTGATGTAGTATAGTGTGGTGTAGATTGAAAAAAATATATATTTATACTTTCTTTTCAATTTTTATCCTAAATTCAAAACAAAATCACGCCAAAATCACGCCAAAATAGCAAGATAACAAAATCACAAATCGTGCTTGATCTTCGCATAAACGCGAATTGCTGCTTCAATACAGGCATGCAAGTTTTGTTTGATTGTCCCCTTGTCAACAGGATCCTTATAAGCTAAACGAATAATGCTTTCGTTATCATGCGGGTGCATTTTCTTGAAACCACAATATGTAAGAGTTTGCGCATCTTCGTAAAACTTTGCATAAAACATGTATTCAATAATTTTGCCAATCGTATAATCTTCATTTACTAAAGTAATATCGTAAGAGTTGTTTATAGTGTTCACAGAAGGCGCAATTGTTAATTCGTCGGTTTCCGAAAGGGTGTTCAGAAGATGAAGTTTGCCAATGAGAATTTCACATGCCTTGTGAACAAGCTCTTGATTGGTATAAACCCCAACAGACTGAATTGTAAAATCGAAACTATCCTTCTTTGTAATCCTCATACCGTCAAGAAGGCGCCAATTTTGCGATTCAAAATCAATATCTTCTTTCGATAATCCTTGATCGCGCCATTGTTGGCGCTTCTTTTCCAATTCCGTTTCCATTTTGACATCATCAATGCTAAATCCATATGCGCAAGTAGAAACAACATTGAACATTGCGTCAGATTTCGCGGTGGAAATTGAAAATTCGCAAGTCAGATTGATTTTTTCACCCGGGATTTCACTGGAGATTCTTGGTCGCAATCTTACGAAATCAATAAAATCCCCAGTTTGATCATCCGGTGGAAATATTTTTCTGACATCGGCGTCTTTTAAATAATCACCAGTAACAAGATTTTTGATTTTGAAATTTTCAGTAGTAACAAACATAATAGTATCTGTCAAATTTTCCACATTTACTTCGAGCAAATAATTTTTCAGAGGCATTTCAAGATCATTAATATGAATAGGAATGCAACTAAGGCGCTGCTTGAGGATTTCATTATTAAGGCGAGAAGTATTTACAATAATATTTGCCCTGTTTTCTTCATAAGGTGTGGTTTTGAAAACAACTACTGGAATCTCCGAAATAATGGTTCTGCGCAATCCATTGGCTAAACTGACATTTACCCCGCTAAGAGTAAACTGTAGGATGCCGTTTTTTTCATTGGGTTCTTGAATGACTGGATTCATATTTGGTATGTATACCTAAAATATATTTATATTATTAAATCAATTTTTTTAAATTATATTAAATCATTTTTGGAAAAATTGAGTTAAAATCAACGCGCAATAAAACTCAATATAGAATAATAGAACAATGAGCACAATTTTGTATTATAGTAATTTTTGTGAGCATTCTAAAAGATTATTGCAAACTTTTTCAAAAACAAACGTTAGTAAAGATATACATTTCATTTGCATAGATAAACGGGTAAAAGATTCAAATAACAAAATGTATATTGTTTTAGAAAATGGGCAAAAAATAATAATGCCCGAAAATGTCACACGTGTCCCAGCCCTCCTTTTATTGAATGAAAATTATCAGGTTTTGTATGGTGAAGCTATATTGCAATATTTCAAGCCAAGGCAAGAGGCTGTTACAAAACAGGCGACAATGAATAATTTAGAACCAATGGCCTTTTCTTTAGGAGGAGGAGGCAATTTTGGCATAGCATCGGATCAATATAGTTTTCTAGATATGGATTCGGACTCTCTAGCCGCAAAAGGGAATGGAGGAATGCGACAAATGCATAATTATGTTGACTTGAATTATAGTGATAGAATTAGCGCCCCACCGGAAGATGATAAAGAGAGAAAAGGTGCAAATAAAATACCTGGTGAGCTTACCATAGAGCAGTTGCAACAACAGCGCGAACAAGAGTTTCAGTCATTATCCGGACAACAGAGGCGAATTTAACTCCAAAAAGTTGAGCAAAACATCCACTTTACACCTTTTCTCATTTAAAACGCCCTTTTATCTTTTTTTGTTTTATTTTGTTTCATTTTAGTAAAATTTTGTTTTTTAATAGTTTTGCTTCGTTTGTTAAATAAATATTTAATATTTGGAAACTTTTTATTTTTAGTTTTATATATTCTTTTTATTTGTTGTAAGTTATATTTGCTTATTAAAATGAATGGTTTTAATGTTTGATTATCATTTTCAACTATATAAAAGTGCAATTTCATATAATATAATATACATAATTCTCTTGATATAATATGATTTATTGGAAATTTTTCTGTTATAATTTTTTTTAATACAGAAGTATCGGGTAGTGTATTTATTATTTGCAAATTATCATTTGATAAAGCAAACATATTTTTTATATTATCAAAAGTATATTCTTTAATATTATCCATTTTTCTTTCAGCGTAAGTTGGGATATTATGTTTATCACTGATAACTATTCTAATGGGAAAAACATCTTCTAACTCTATCTTTTTTGAATTATTTATATATAGTTCTGGTTTATCTATTATATAACGAATAAATACATCATTTTTAAACAAAGAATATGGTTCCATAGCCATACTAAAATAGTGACCTTTACATTTATAAAAACACCCAATCGTATCAAAAAATCTACCTAATATAATTTGTTTTTTATTATCAAAAAAAAATTCATCAGTTTTACACGAATTAAATTCATTTTCACATTTTATATTTAACTTTTCTATTTGTTTTTTATTTATTCTTTTAAAAAATTCTTTTTCAGGAGTAATTGTTTTCATTAACAAAAACAATTCTTTAAAATATATTTTATTACAATCTTTGGGATTAAAATCAAAACTATATTTATCCATTATGATATAATATATATATATATATTATAATATAATATATATGGGCGTTTTTAATGAGAAAAAGTGTAAAAAAGTGGAGCAAAACCTGATACAGATGTTTGGCTCCACCTTTCTCAAAGGTGGAAAAAGGTGGAAAAAATTAATTAATTAGGAAATAGAATTTAAAAAAATAATCAAATAATAAATTATCAATGTCAGGAAATTCGTCGTTTCTTACCGCGTTTAATGATCATTTTACGGAATTTGTAAATGATATCCACCGCGTTTTCCCCGAGGATAGCGATATTTTATTTGCAAAGAACGCATTTACCACAATTAGAAAAGCTAATCCAAAGTTGATCATAAAGATATGGAATTCATACATTGTAAATAAATATCAAAACGAAATAGCGTCAGGAAACATTGATTTTTTTATTAACAAAGATTATACGAAAGATTTAGCCCAAGCAGACAATTCAAGTAAGATTATTGATGCAATTGATCGTTTGCGCGCACCCATTAAAGCGATGACTGAAGAGGACCAAAAGAAAACAATGAAATACATACAAAATTTGACAAAATTGGCTGCTTTATACGAACAGGTATAAACAAATAATAAAAATGAATAGTATTTTATATAATTATTTAGATAAAATACGAAATATATACATATACAAGTACAAACATGTGCAAGCTCAAACTTCAAAGGATTTTTTCAAATGTCGGTGCCAAAATACACCCACAAAGGTATGACGTTAAATATTGTAAAAAATGCCAAGAATCGATAAAAGACCCATGTGATCATAATGGACTTTGTTATTGGTGTTTTGCATGGCAGGAAAATCCATCATTAGATACAGGGGGCAACCGCCAGCGTCGGGTAATACCTTTTATTACAAATAAATAATTTATTTGTTTAGCTTGAATTATAATTTAAAAATTATTAAATACATTTTTACTATATGGAAAAAATCAGTATTATTTTTGTAACAGCATTTAAAGATATTGGGAGATCACATTATCACCATTATACGCGAACAAATGAAGAATACTTTCATTATTTTATAAATCTTGCAAATAATATAGAATACACATTGGTTGTATATTTGGAAGAAAGTGTTAGGAATGAATTATTAAAAAAAAATACATTTAAATCAAACATTATATTTTTGAACATGAAAAATGTAGATACCTTTTACGATAAATATCTAGAAAATGACCAAGAGATAATTCAAAGCGACGAATATAAAAATAAAATTCCACAACATAGAAAATTCAATCCAGAACATATTTATTCTGAATATAATTTTGTAAATCATAACAAAATAAATTTTGTTTATCATTGCAGTGAAAAATATCCAAATTATACTTTTTATTCGTGGATAGATTTTGGATGTATTCGTGACTTGAATAATATGCCCCAAAATTTAAATTTGTCAAAACTACCTGAAAAAGTTATATACGGTTGTTTCAAAATTCCTACAGAAAGAATAAATGAATATGATATGTTAGCAAGTGACGAAATTTATATACAAGGCTCTAGTTTTATAATACATAAAAAACATATAGAAAACTTTGAAAAAATTTATGAAAATAAAATTATAGAATGGCAAAAGAAATGTACCACCGATGATGATCAAAATTTGCTTTTACAATTGTATTTTGATAATCCAGATATATTTTATTTAGTAAAAACAGATGAATGGTACAGTCTTTATAAAAAAATGTAAACTTCTAAAAAAGTTGAAAAGATAAAATACCTAAAAAAATGCACAAATAATGTATTTATTTCAAGTTTGATTTAAAAATATAATTTTATATCAAACATATAATGACAGACCAACCAATTCCGGAAGAATTTAGAAAAGTAATCAAGGATTTCGTTAGGGATATCAAGATGACCTTTCCCGAATATGAAGCATTTGTTCAAAAATGGTGGAAGGATGCAAGCCATTTTTCTCATGTTGAGAATGTTGAGGAGAGAGAAGCATTGATTGAAAAATCAGAGAATAACAATATCAAATTCTTATTCAAGTATTGTTTGAAACGCTACCCACCTCGTTTTTTCGATATTCTTTATCAAAACGTGGAAATTTTCGCCGAAGATTCCGAAGTAGACACTGAATTTTTGCCTTATATTCATTTTAAGAATCTTTGGCAGTGTGATATTAGTGAAAAGACGAGAGAAACCATTTGGAAATACTTGCAACTTATTTTATTTTCGATCGTAGGGTCACTAGAAAATAAGGAGGCATTTGGTGACACATCCAAACTATTTGAGGCAATAAATGAAGAAGAGTTTAAGAGTAAATTGGAGGAGACTTTGAATGGAATGCAGGATATTTTCAAAGATCAGGCACCTTCCGGCGAAAGTAGCGCGAAGGAGAATTATCCAAATGCTGATGATATTCATGGACACATTTCTGGGATGATGAATGGTAAATTGGGGCAACTAGCAAAAGAAATCGCAGAGGAAACCGCAGCGGACTTGAATATGGATATGGATGGCGCTACAAATGTTGAGGACGTTTTTAAGCAACTTTTCAAGAATCCGGGTAAATTGATGGGGCTTGTGAAGAATGTTGGATCCAAGTTGGAATCTAGGATGAAGTCGGGCGAGATAAAAGAAAGCGAATTAATTGCAGAGGCAAGTGAAATCATGAACAGGATGAAAAATATGCCTGGAATGGGCAATATGCAAGAGATGCTTAGTAAAATGGGGATGGGTGGGATGGGTGGATTGGGTGGATTGGGAAAAGGTGCTAAATTGGACTTGAATGCGATGGAGGCCAAGTTGAATGAAACCATGAAAAATGCGAAAATGAAGGAACGAATGAAGCAAAAGATGGAAGAGAGAAAAGCCGCTACAAATGTTCCCCAAACGGCATCTCTTGCGAGTTCCAGTGCGCCTTCAATGACCGATGAACAATTGATATCACTGTTTGAAAGTTCAAATAAAAGTGCACCGGTTGTAGAGAAAAAGGAGAAGAAGGATAAGAAAAAGAAGGGGAAGAAATAAGTATACGCATATATGGATATATAGGTACATTTAGTAAAAGATATTAGACATAGAAGATCTTAGAGATAGATATTATATTAAAGAACAACCAAAAAATTAACTAATCTTTAATATATATAATATAATATGACTACACCATTTTGGGCAAGTGATCCTAGTATTTTATTTGATAAAAATTCTACTTATGAATTATGGCCTGCTGTAAGCATGAATTATAATCAAAAGTTAAATGCTATTACACGATTAATATTGTTACTAACAATTTTAGGCTTTTCGTTAACATTTTCATTCAAATTATTATTTGTAGGTATTGCAACCATTGGCGCAATTTTTATTTTGTACAAAATGCAAAAAAATAAACAAAAAATTACACCACAAATTCTTGCCGAGGGATTTACCGACCAATATGGCAAGAGCGACGTATATGTAGGTGGAGATCCAAACCCGGTAACTTTGGATTCTGTCTTGAAAAGCGAATTTAAAATGGGAAATAAAAAGAATCCCTTTAGCAATGTTTTATTGACTGAGATTGGCGACGACCCTGAAAGAAAAAGCGCACCACCCTCTTTCAATCCTGAAGTTGATGAAGACATCGTAAGATCTACTAAGAAAATGGTGCAAAATTTGAATCCTGGCATTAAAAATACGGACAAGCAGCTGTTCGGGGATTTGTATAATAATTTTGAGCTGGATCAATCGAATCGATTATTTTATTCAACCGCTAACACCAAAATAGCTAACGATCAAAGTGCTTTTGCGAACTATCTGTATTCAAATCTCAAATACAGTGGCAAGGAATCAACGCCAGAAGGTGCAATTGCTAGAGTTCAAGACAATTATCGTTACACTCTTTATTGATAGCATTTATCGTAGAGAGTTTTTTATTTTAGTAATAACAAGTTTTATTCTTTTTTTTATCATAAACCCAAATTTCATAGTTGTATCCTAACTCTTTTGCAGCATTTTGCTTGGTCAAAACATGAGGTTTTAAAAATGTCCATGTAGATTTTACCTCAATGCATTTATTTTGCAAAGGAACAAATATGTCTACATAATACCTATGTTTTTTCCATTTTCATCATAATACCATATTTCAGGAACATTTTTAACACCTGTAATTATATTTGATTCATCTATTTTTTCATTTATAATTAATTCATCCGACGCCCAATTTTCATAACCTTGAATTTTATCAATTCTACCAGATGGAAATATATAGTCTTTTTTCTTGAAACTTGATTTTGGAACAAATGCTGATGTGTTATTTCAAAGGCATTTAGAAAGACAGAAACACATCCATTTTTAGAAAAAGTGGAGCAAAATAATATTTTTATCTTTCATCTTTTTCTTATTTTGGTTGTGTACCTTTTAAAAAAAAGTTTGAATTTTTTTAAAAGTATATATATATATAAAATGGCTTATGTCTCTGGATATACATTTGATAATATTGCAAGAATTGGGAATGATGCTTGCTGTGTAGATCAAAATACAATTCAAAGCGTAGAAAGTTGCAATTACAGTTTGCAAAATTATTTTGCAAATGATTGCTCTATGAAAAATCCCATTGCTTTAGCAACAACCCAGCCCGGCATTAATTACAAGGGAGGATACAATTCGGGTGCGGGAGGGTGCAATATTGATGAAAGCTCACAATTGTTAATCGGATCAATCCAAACGCACCCTAGGTGCCGCATTGATTTGTTCCAGCGCCCCTTTGCGACTGTTCCCTTTTTAGGCCGTGGTTCTGTAGACCCTACTATCGAATCTCAAATACAACAAGGTGAAACAATAACAAACAAACGTAGCGTGACATTATTAGGAGAGAAAAGTTATTTGAAATACCACACAACACCCCTTTTATCTGACGTGAAAGATCGTGTCACAAACCCTGCATATTCTGTTGAAGGTGTTGCTTCAGAAGGTTGGATTCGTGGAGGAATTCCTTCGCGCGAGTTAACTCGCGACAAAGACTATTTTACAACACACACTGATACGCAATACATTTAAAAAAACAAGAATTATACTCATTGATATGAAATGTTAGAAAATAAAATAGCTTAAAAAATAAGCATTAAATAATTATATGTACAATACTAACTATATTTGCACATATAATTCCGGCGAGAGTGATTCCGAAATGAGCAATACCCTTTATAGGAGAGATTTGTTGGGAATATTTAATGTAGTAGATTTAGATTTTGAGGAGCATGAAACAGAGATATACGATGAGATCAGTCAAATTTTTGAAAAATTAGGCAAATTTGAAAAATTTGTGATTTGTATAAATGAAGCAAAAAATATAGTTTTCTCAGAAGACTCATTAATAGGGTTTATGCTTTTATTTTCATATGATTATTTACATTTGACGCACCCGTGCATATGTGAATTTTTGGAGACGGGTGAAATTGCAAATGAAAAAATCGATTTGCTTTTAGATAATATTATGAACTCTGACAAATCCGATAACTCTGACAAATCCGATAACTCTGATAAATCGGATAAATTTTGTTAAAAGTGTAAAATATTTATATTATATATAATATATATAATATAATGGCATCAACTCGAAATAAAAATACTCCAGGAAATTATTGTTTGCAGCAATTGGAATATTCGCAAAGTAGACAATATACCATTTATAAAAATGCTGCCCCGGGTGAAGCATATGATACCAAATTGCCCGGAAATGGTTTGCTACCTGGTCAAATACCTTGGAACAAGCTTTCTTACAATTCCGCGGACATTGAATCTTTTTTATTCGGAATCAATTCTACGAATTTAGTAAAACCGCAACCTTGTTTGACTCCAGAGTTGAAGAACTTATCTACAGCAAATGTTTTTGAAAAAGGCCCTATTTATATTCCAGAGCCATTAGTGGTTGAAAAAAATCAACGTCCTTTCCCAGTCCCTTGAGAAATTTTTATGTATTTGTGCTATTTTATACTTAAAAATATATTTTATAAATATAAAAATGGAAACTGAAAATCAAAATAATGAACAAAAAGCAAATAACGTTATCTTAGTATCCGCTTATGTCTCAAATGTATCAGGACAAAATTGGTCAGATTCTGAACAAACACGTAAAAAATATCAGGAGCAGTGTATACCTCTTTTACAATGTAATATAAAAAAAGTTATTTTTATTGATGAATCAGTAATTGAAAACTATAAATCTTATGAAAATGAAAACACAAAAATTATTCCTTTTGTAAAAGAATCCAATTATTTGTATGATTGCGTAGATAAAATAACAGATTTTAAAGTAAATAGTACAAACCCAAGTAAAGATACATTGCAATACATGTTTACTCAATGTCATAAAACTGAATGGGTAAAACAAGCTATTGAAATTATGGAAAAAGAAGATCCTGATACAGATCAATTTGTATGGGTTGATTTTGGAATTAAACATGTATTTCATTGTAGTGACGAAGAATTTATTCAAAAAATGGAACGACTTATTTATTGTAAATATGATGATAAAATTAGAATTGGAAATATTTGGAACGATTATGTTACTGAATGTCAAGTGGATACTGATTGGGAAGAAGGTATAACGGTATCAAACTCAAAGCCTAGTTATATTTATGCTGATGTTTGTTGGTTTTTTACAGGTGGTGTATTTGGAGGAAATAAAAATATTCTTCTTGTATTCGCACATGAAATGAAAAATCTTTGTTTAGATATTATAAATACAAAAAGAACCCTTATGTGGGAAGTAAATATTTGGTATTTACTCTACAAAAAAAATAGAGACTTATTTTTAACTTATAGTGCTAATCATAATTCATCAATTATTGATAATTATTAAAAAATTATTCAATATATAAAAATTATTCAATATTAAAAAAATTATTCAATATATAAAAAAATAATTTATTCTGAAATATTATTTTAGATTAAATTATTTTGTATCCATATTATTGATGATTATGTATTTCTTCAAAATACTAAAACATCGTTCTCAATGTAGGATTTATCATAAATGGCAAGCTTTGTAGAGCGATCCCATGTGCTATAAGGAACTATCACGCGGTCATCCTCGACCATAATTCCAACACAATATTCTATAGGGTCAACACCCTCGAACTTAAACGGCGCTGAATATTTTTGCAAATTCATATCTAAATCGAAAACAGCAAACATGTGATAATAATGACGCGGTTGCTCATATGAAACAATGTGCAAAATAAACCAAATTTGATTGCCAAAAGTAAATCCACATGTTGACCCCCTAGCATGCGAAAATATTCTAGGCATGTTATCTCTCGATTCAACCAAATCAAGCTTATTCGTCTCTTCATTCACCTTACCAATTTGCAAAGGCGACCACTTATAAATGAAATGGTTTTCGTTTTTATAAAAAACATTCACCCAATTTTTCTCACAATCGGATTTTATAAATGAAGGTTTGATTTCATTTCCATACAAAACTTTGCTGCCTAGATTATAACTTCCTTTTACAACGCCAATTGAATCATCTTTATGGTAACCTGTTCCTACAAAATCAAGTAATTCTGGGTTTTTGTCATTAGGATAAAAACGTACATCTTCAATACCCAGGTATCTTCTATCTTCGTCCTCAATGAAAAAACGTTTTTCACTTGTAATGCAAAAATTCTTGTCTAATTCTAGATATTTATTTATTGTTATTATATAGTCGTCACAATTTGAATAATATCCATTTTCTTTAATAAAATAATTTACATATCGCATGTTCATGATATATCCTTCACCAGTCGGATTAGGCAAAATGCAACTAGAAGACGAGTTCAATTTTCTATATTTATTTTGTATAAAATGTGTTTCTGAACTCGACAATTCTATCATATTTTTCTGTTTCAAGATATCTTTATAAAACTTCATATTTGATAATATATTATTTATAATCCATGATTCTCCACAATTGTTGAAAACTTCCACAAGCTCTTTATTTATATTGAAAATTTTCAACCAAGATGCAAAAATAGTGTATTCATAATATATTTTGTAGGTGTAAACATCATTATGCAAAAAGAGAAAATGGTCTCTGTTCTGATTTTTTTTCAAAATTTTAATTGCAAGTTCGTAAAAATGCATGCATAACTTGTGCTTTGATGTATTACGATAATAACTAATAATTTCATGAATATTTTCTAATCTATCTGGAAGATAATCATAGCCTAACAACCAATAATATATAGCATCACCCATTTTATCAATTTTTTTATAACAATCACCAATTCTGTAATAGCAGTACCATGTCTCTTGATTCCAACCGCCAACTTTAATACGTTTCTTATATGTTTCAATTGCTTCTTCATATTTTCCAGAATCACGATAGCTATTAGCTAAATAAAATAAATAACGATCTGCGAGCGTAGTTGGGTCTTTTTCCAAGGCCGTACTCAATAACCTAATATCTCTCTCATATTTGTCGCTTTTAGCACCACCATCACCTACATCTAAAATAAACAATTGATTTTTTTCAATGGATGCCTTCACTGCGTCCGATGGACTGTTTACATACTCATGCGTTACACCTGCGTAAGAATACATGCCATTGTTTTTAACAATTCTTGTGTTTTGATAATAAAATTTCTCATCACCTTGTAAAATAGTGAAAATATCACCTGTTAATAAAAAATTTTTATCAAAAGTATCAGCATTAGTTAAAATCATATCCGCATCTAAAAGTATAACATAATCGGACATTCCTAAACATGCTTGTAACGCAAAATTACGATTATGTGCGAAATCCTTAAAAGGCTCTTCTACAACCATACCAGGAATATTGTGCAACTCGAAAAATGTTTCAATAATATCTTTTGTTTCATCCGTTGAGCCAGTGTCGCAAATGCAATAACAATCAATAATTGGTAACACGGATTCTAATAATCTAGCAATAATCTTACTCTCGTTCTTAACAATCATGTTTAAACACAGTGTTGGAACACCCTCTTCTTGAATCCTTATTTTCATTGTTTGTAAATAATTATTTATTTAATGTTTAAATTATTTATATTGATAATAAATAATTTTTGTATTTTTTTATTTTTGTATTTTTGTATTTTTGTATTCTTGTAAAGAAAATAATATTCATAAATAATAATATGGCAAATACTAGATTTTATTATGACCCATGTAGAACAAAAAAAAGTTTACAGCAATCTACTGGACCTGGTAGATATATTTTGGATGTTCCTGGTAATGGGGCATCACCTTGTTATATTGAAGACCCGCAAATAATAATCCAAAAATGGGGTGCTAATTTGAGAACCAACACCATAAATTTGGAAAGTGATTTAATGGGTGTGAATAGACAACTTGGCAAAGATTGTTTAGCAAAAGATTTGTACACAAATTACAATGTTCAAAATAGTCCTATTCAATACCCCACGTGTAATAATTTATATACAGAACAATCGCGCGCGATTATGCCGGCGTGGACGGCGCGCGATCTAGAACAAGTAGATTGGTACACATTACCATTGAATCCTCAAGAAAACACATGTTTGCCGTTTCAAAATAATTTGAGTAGTAGAATTTTAGAAAAAGATTATCATATGCCTTTTCAATTAACACCATTATGTGTAAATCCTAATTCAACAAATGAGCTACTTCCAATTCATCGGGAAAGAGGTGGATATGTTGGAGGCCCAAATGTATGTACTACGACAAATTCATGTGCAAATTTGTAAAATTGTTATCATAAAATAAAATAGTCATAAAAATAAATGCATCAAATTATTATAAATGCATTTATTTGATTTATTTAAAAATATATTCCTGTATATATATTAATATGGAATTAGCTATACCAATATTAGCATTAGGTGGATTATATGTTGTAGCGAATCAAAATAACCCAAGACAACAACAACAAAAAAGTAAATCACCTTTATTAGAAAATTTTCAAAGTGCTGGTGCAAAACGCAATAGTTTACCAAATATGGATTTGCCTCCACAAAATTATCCCGTTACTAATTTAAATGATGTAAATGACAATGTGCAAGTATATCCGAATCCAAATGTAGCAACGGATAAGTATTTTAACCAAAATTACTTCGAAAAAAAGGAAAACGAAGGGGTTCGCGTTGGGAATATGCCTCAACAAATTTACAGCATGAACGGTAATTATTTAGATTCACAAGAATTCAAACATAATAATATGGTGCCCTTTTATGGTGGGAAAATTAAGGGATACACTTACGATATGAATGTCGCGGAAAGTGTCTTAGATAATATGGCTGGCACAGGATCACAGGTAATAAAGAAAATAGAACAGGCACCACTATTCAAACCAGAAGATAATATGAACTGGGCATTTGGTGCTCCTAATAATAGCGATTTCTATCAATCGCGCGTCAACCCAGGGATGAAAAATAATAATGTGAAACCATTTGCACCCGTTTATGTTGGTCCTGGTCTCAATCAAGGTTTTAGTGCCTCTGGTACGGGTGGGTTCAATTCAGGTATGGAAGCAAGAGAGATGTGGTTAGACAAAACAGTAGATGAGTTGCGCGTAGCAACTAATCCAAAAATGGAGTATACTTTGGATAATCACGAAGGACCAGCGGATTCACGCATTAAAAATGTAGGAATCATTGGTCGCGTCGAAAAACAAAAACCCGATACATTTTTCATCAATACACAAGATCGCTGGCTAACCACAACAGGTGACGAAAAAGGACAAATGTTGCGTTCCATACAAGAAACTGGCATTATTAGAAGACCAGATTGCGTAACATCGTACCCAGGGCCGGCCGCGCCAGCGGAGAAAGTAGCTGGGTACGTTCCAACCGCATTTGAAGATTCGAAGAGAAACGAACTGCCCGCTAAAGATATAAATCATTCGACCGCTGTCGGACGCGGTCCTGTCGATAATTTAAATATGTTGACGAGTTATTCAAATAATCACAATCACCGGTCAAGCGTTAAACAACCCGACAACATTAGAAGTGGATTCGGTGGAGCTATAGGCGCGGTTATTGCGCCTTTAATGGATATATTAAGGCCCTCTAGAAAAGAAGAGGTTGTTTCCAATTTGCGCGTTTACGGCGATGCTGGAACCGCTGTTGAGTCAGGATATGTTTTGAATCCTAATGATATTACACCTAAAACAATAAAAGAAACGACACTTTACACACCAAATCTTTTTATTAATAATCAAAAAGAAAGCCTTTATGTGAACAACTACACGCCAATGGATTTAACACAGAGAGACACTACAAGCTGTTCAACACTTGGGTTTGTTGGCGGTGCTGCAACTGGGTATGGAGATATGAATTACGATAATGTTTACAGGCAAACAAATAACGACGTGAAAGCTCAGACTATTTATAATAGACCTAATCCTGGTGGAACCGAAACATTTAATAATCAATACAATGTTTCTATTTCTAGACAGGATGGTGATATTATAAATACACGATACAATGCGCCTTCATCCGTAATAAAAATATCTCCCGGAAAAGAGACTTATGGAAAAATGAATGCACCACAATACTATAACGAATGTGTTGGTTGCGATAGAATTAGTCCTGATTTATTGAATGCTTTTAGATCAAATCCTTATACACATAGTTTAACCACAAGCGTTTAATTAAAAAAAAATAATATGATATATAATTTATATGCAAATATTTTATGGTATTGCAGCAAATAAAATAGATGTTACTGATGTTTGTTTTCAAAAATTAAAGCGGGGCTATATCATTACTATACCTGATAGTGAACATTTAAGGGCATTTTATTTTACCGATCCGGTTTATAGAATATTGAAAAAAATATTTATATTAAGTAATGATGTTCTAACAGAATATGACCATAACTTGATTATAAAAATAGATGTTTCGAGTAACTCGATTTCAACAATAAATATTGTTGAGCAAATTTCAAAAATACATTCTGGATTGAAAATACAATACGGTACTTTTGCACTTGAAATAACAGAACAAAAATTTGCCGTAACTTATCTTACTGGAAATGAAAAAGTTTTAGAAATAGGTGGCAACATAGGTAGAAACTCTTTGGTTATTGCGACTATTTTGTCGAAAAAAAATAACAACAATTTTCTTGTGTTAGAATCAGACTTTGATATTGCAAGTCAACTGATTGACAATCGTGATCTAAATAATTTTACATTCCATGTTGAATGTTCAGCATTATCAAAAAGAAAATTGATTCAACAAGGTTGGGATACAATTCCATCAGATGTTCTTTTACCAGGATACAATTGGGTTAATACTATCGATTTAGAGAACCTAAAGAATAAATATAATATTGAATTTGATACTCTGGTTCTTGACTGCGAAGGAGCATTTTATTACATTTTAATGGATATGCCAGAAATTTTAGAAAATATTAATTTGATTCTTGTAGAGAATGATTACAAAGAAGTATCCCAGAAAAATTATGTTGATGAAGTTTTGAAAAAAAATAATTTTTATTTAGATTATTCAGAATATTGCGAAGCAGCGTGGTGGAGTATTTTTCAAAATGAGTTTTTTTCGGTTTGGAAGAAACATTAGTATTCCGGAGTATGTTTCTTGAACAAACACCCCTGCGAGCTAATACCGCTAATTTCATTCGTCACTATTGCCGGATTCTGATTCGCACAATTTGTCATCCATATCTTTATAATACAAAAGTTCTTCTTTGGTGAGATGGTAATCCCCGTTACATTGGCAACAAACGAATTTTGCTTACTTATCGTGTCCCCAACAAGCACATATGAAAGTTCCTTCCATGTTTCATACACGCACTTATTAGCAACCTTATACGAGAAACAACCGCCACTGCGATTTTTAGGATCTTCCCAAATTGGCTTAATTCCGTCTCGCATAAGAAACAACATACAATTCTTCACAAGAATATCTGGGAGTGTTTCTGTTACAGCTATAGTTTCTTCAACGGAACCCATTGTAAAAATCTTTTTGTAGCTTTTAATACTCCAATCGGTGTCATGAGGCAAATGCGCCCACAAAGACCACTTGTCAGATAAAGTATGAAATTCGGTTGCAGATGTGTTTGTTGCCATTGTAGTTTGTAGAGTTACCATCTATATAATTATTTTATCAATTTTTTTTATATTGTTTTATTTATTATTATTTGTATTTGTGTTCGTATTCGATATATTTACAAAGTCATCATTTGTTTGTATTTCATATGTATTATCCAGTATTAATATTTTGCAAGTGTTATCTAAAATATTTATTCTAATATCATCATCAATAATCTTGAGGCTGTAATTTTGCAAGAGATGTCTATCATTATCGTGAATTAATTGATTGTAATGTTTTTTCATGAAATAGCGCATAAAATTCTTATCAATAACGTTAGTTTGCCTTAAATAATTGTAGTTTTCATTACAAAACGAAATTGGGATTGTTTTGTCTTCGCCAGAATCGATCCCAATTGTAATCTCTACAAGAACAAATTTAACGTTTGATGCACCCGTGTCTTCAAATTGAAAATCTTTAAAGTTTTTCTGGATGATTTTTGATACATATGCATTTCCTGAATCGGTTGGTTCATAATCAGAGAAAACGAAAAAGTCGTAACTATCTTCATCAGGAATAGTGAATTTATTATGAAATATTTGTTCTGCGGTTAATTTAAGGGTCACGTTGCCATCTTTAATGAATTCACAAACATAAACAGGCTCATCGGGAATAAACCACTTTACTTTTTCTTTCACATTTTGCTCGAGTGATTCCATTGTTTCGTGAAACCCAGGATAGGTGATCTGAAGCTTCTTGTATGCCTTTCTCGAATAGATTTGTAACTGTGTATATAAGAAAATTGCAACTAAACACAAATTCATTCTGCATGTCTCATATGTTGTTGGAAATTTTCTGCGACAAAATTCATTAAAAATAATTAGCCCTGTAGAAGATAGCATGAATGAAATCATCTTCATATAATGTGTGATTAATAATAATAAATTCGTTTTAAATCTATTTTATTATTATTATTTAGCTCCAAGAAAATACAGGGCTACTAGAATTGAATGTATTTGTAAACATAGGGGTTGTTATCGTGGTAACATTTGTGGCAGTTGTTACATTTCCATTACTTGTTGTCGTAACTTGACTTGGGGTTTGACTTGCGTTGGGCATGTAAACAACTGGCGCAGGAATGATAAGATTCGGTGTTTTATAAATTACTGGATGATTTTTTGCATCATAATACGGGTCATAAACAATTATATCACCATTTTTATCAGTAGTCACATTTTTATTGCATGATGATGATGATGATGATGATGAATTCGGATCACATTTGAATGTTCCTGTCGTAGCGTTTAAACCAAATATGTATAAAAGGACACTTGTAATAACTGACATCATAATGAATGGAATAAAAACAATAATCCATGATACTACACTTAACCCCCCTTGACACAACGCATTTAGAAGAATTGTAATCATAACCATTACTATGAATTTTACTAAAGATGTATTATAAAGACCTTTCAAAGTATCGATAATTATTTGTGTTAAAGAAAATGCAATGTAAATTAATGCTGGGGCGCATAATTGAAACATGGTCTACTTATATTACATCAACAAAAAAAGGTTCACCGTCTTTTAAATAACCAATCTTTCTACCAGGATCTCCATCCTTATCCACTTCATAAATGGAACCATTTTCTTCGTCGTTTGTGAAATATGTTACATCGTCTATTTCTATTTCAAATACATCTTCGGATTCTTCGTTTCCTTCAACTTCAGTTTCGGTTTCTACCTCTTCTACTACTAGTTCTTGCTTTTTTTCTTTCTCTTCTTCCTCCTCCTCTTCTTCCTCCTCTTCTTGTTCCTCCTCTTCTTGTTTTTCCTCTTGTTTTTCCTCTTGTTTTTCCTCTTGTTGTTCCTCTTCTTGTTGTTCCTCCTCTTCTTCTTCTTCCTCCTCTTCTTCTTCTTCCTCCTCCTCTTCCTCCTCTTCCTCTTCCTCCTCTTCTTCCTCCTCTTCCTCTTCTTCCTCCTCCTCTTCTTCTATTGTCTTGGTTGGATCTACAAACTCTTTACTGGCGCCAAACATACTATTTAAAAAACTTTGTCTACTTGAATTTTCATTGAGATTCAATAATTTTGTATAGACCGGCTCTTCGTCTTCTGCAACTTGAATGTCCTCCTCTTCAATCTTTAATGAAATATGAGCTTCATTTTTGTACTTGCTTAATTCTTCGCGCAATTTCATATTCTCTTCATAAACTTTTCTAATAGCAGGAATACTCATAAGATAACGCTGGGTTTCTTCATATTCATTAAATTTTTCCACAAAATTACAAACAATTTTTTGTAGTCCTTTTTGAATTATAGAATTTATGTCAGAAACAACTTCATTGGTGTCAAAAATAATATTATTATCAATTGGCATTATACGATATAATAACATATAGTATAATTCGTTTAATATGATTTAAAAAAATATTTATCTAATTCAGGCAATGACAGATAATATGTCTTTTGTTAGTAATGAAGATATAGAGAAGAAAATAAAACTTGTATTAGGGCAAACTGATTACACAAGTGATGTAGCAAAGGAAAAATTGGAACAATGTAATTATGATCAGATTGAAGTTATACGAGAGTATTTTGGAATTCCCAAAAAGAAGGAACCTTTGGTTTCATCTTTGAATCAAGAAATTTACAAACAAATTAGATACAAACTGGATGGGGCGATGAGAGATTATAATTCACGTAAAACATAAGGAAAAGTATACCCATGTATCCGTATCTACATGTAGCAAGATGTATATTGTACGAAAAATATAATATACATATAATATAGCAAATGAAAACACATAAAATAAAGAGAGAGCGACGCAATAAAACAAAAAAATGGTTAAGTAAAAAACATAAACTACAAGACGATTTTTACAGTAGTATAAATTCGTCTTGGATAAAGAAAGAATCTCATGCAAATGACAAAAATTTGACAATGGATTTATTTATTACAAAAAAGGTGAATCATGAAATGAAAGATATTGTTCTAGAAAAATTATTGCAAGAAAAAACGAAAAATGGCGAAGAAATTCGCAATATTTATAATGCATCCGTGCATTGGAATAATGATTTGGTAGAAAACAAGATCCATTGTTTTATAAAGAAATTAGACGAATATACGCATAAGAACGATAACAACGATAGAGAGAACTCTGATAACATGTACCAATTTTTGGGTTGGTTCATCAAACAAGGTTTTTCAGTTCCGATAGGGTTTGATATTGAAATTGATGCGAAAAAAGATAAAAAATACATTACACACTTGACCGAGAATGGGCTTACATTTTCTAATAAAGAAACGTATTTTAGTAATGATAAAAAATATAGATCTTTAAGAAAATCATATCTCACATTTTTAAAAACTATTTTTTCCAAAGTATTTGGGAAAGGTCATGCGTATGACGTAAAAAAAATTCTGGCGATTGAAAAAAATCTAGCCGGATTTTTGTTGTCATATGAAGATCTTTTATACATTAAAAACACATATAACGCATTTGATAATAATAGGTGCGAGCGCGAGTTAGATTTTGATTGGAGAAAATTTGCGCATTGCATTGGATTCAAAATACCACCACAAACTTTGATCATAGAAAATCCCAAGTATGTGAAGCATGCCATTAAAATGCTAAAAAATTGGAATGATTCTAAGTGGAATGATTCTGACTGGAAAAATTATTGGGTTTATCAAATAATTACAAATGCGTCAAAGTATCACAAAGAATTGTATCACATATATTTTGATTTTTTCGATAAAATATCGAAGGTGCCAATGAAAAAAAGTATAGATAAGAAAACAAATGCGCTTGCTAATATTGAAAATTATATGAATACACATATCAGTAAAAAATATCTTGAATTATACAAAAATGAAAAAGAGATTATTTTTGTAAAAAAACTGGTCGAACGCTTTAAAAGCGTTTTTCAAACTCGCCTAGAAAATAATTCCTGGATACATGCAGACACACAAAAAAAATCATTGAAAAAATTGGATAATATGATTATTGTTGTTGGGTGCAAAGAAAAGTGGGAACCGGACCCAGAATTGGACTATTCATCTGTTGATGCTTGGGAAAATGAAATTATTTTTAATAAATGGTCTCTAAACAGAGATGTGCAATTAGTCGGGAAAGATATACCTGAAAAAAATGTCTGGATTAAAATGGAAGACCAAAATGTTTATGATGTGAATGCCTATTACAACAGTTTAGAAAATGAACTAGTTCTTCCTAATGCGTTATTGCAGCCGCCATTTGTAAATGTTGATAAAGATATGGCATACAATTTAGCTTCAATTGGAACTACTATTGGGCACGAGATAATACACGCGTTTGACGACGATGGTTATTATTATGATGAGAATGGGGTATATGTTTTAAACGGCTGGTGGCATGAAAGTGATTCACAAAAATATAAAGAAAAACAGGCCAAAATAGTGAAACAATATGAGTATGCAGGTAAGTTGGATAAATTGAAAGTAGATGGCAAACTTACCTTGACGGAGAATATAGCGGATATTGGTGGATTTTTATTGGCAGAGAATGTATTGATGGATTATTTGAATGAAAAGCAAATTTATGCGGAGAGACAAGATAAGTATTTGAAAGAGTTTTATGAGAATTATGCACGAAATTGGAGGTCTAATATGAATATAAGCGTTTATAAGAAAAAGGTTACAGAAGATGAGCACTCGTATTCAAAATATCGCGTTAATTGTGTTCTATCAAATTCCAAGAATTTTCAAAGAATATTTGGTGTAAAACCTGGGGATAAAATGTATTTTGATATTGAAGAGATATGGTAAATCCACCTTTGGGAAAGGTAGAGCCAAAAGTCGACTATGTTTTGCTCCACTTTTTTAAAGTGGATGTGGAACCAAAAGTCGCCTATGTTTTGCTCCACTTTTATAAAGCGGTTGTTGAGCCAAAAGGCGACTATGTTTTGCTCCACTTTTTTTAAAGTGGATGTGGAGCCAAAATGCGACTATGTTTTGCTATACTTAAACCCATTATCATTTAAAACTCTCATTTTATTAGGCAAATTGATATATCATTAAGGGTTGACACAAAAATGTTTTTGAAATGTAGAAAATATCTTGTTTAATCATCCTCTTTTCTCTCTCTAAAATAATTTATAATATCTTCTTTAAATTCTTCTGTAAAATAATTTGTGGGTACTAATATTCCCTTTTCATCTGTAGTTATATGAAATGTTGGCGAATAATTATGTTTTATTATAATTTCATTTCTCTCTACGTATTTACGATTTTGCTTTTTGCCATGAAAATGATGACTAATTACACCTGGTACATATCCAAGACGTAGAGATTTTGCATTTTTCTGATAATTTAAAATCGCATTTTTGTATCCATCGCTATAGTTTTGATTAATAATTATATTGGCTTTACTAACAAGAGATAAAGCTATTACGTTGTCACCTGAACCTAATATACCCACTTGAAATAGTCCTCCTAGTTTTTCATAACTTTTACGTGTCATAGCCCAAGCAAATCCGGGATGCCAATAGTCTAATTTTTTTGATGAATATTTTTTATTTTTATTATAATTATATCCAAAACTCTGAAATAAATTTAAAGTTGTATTGTCCTTATCCATATCAACGCAATGACTAAATAGTTGCACGACATCCTTAGAACCATTTAATATTTTAAGGGTTTCTAAAGCCCAATTATTATTTTCAAATTCAATATCACTATCAATCCACGCAAATGCTTTATAGTTTGATGGAAGTAAATGTTTAACTCCTAAATTTATCATATTTTCCTTATGCCATATAGGTGTTTGCGAGTTAAGTTGTAAATGTTTTGGGTTACTTCTATCTGTTATTATAAATTTTTGACCTTCATAAACCATTTCTACAATATAAAGTTCCACATTTTCTTCTTCTTCTTCTATTCTTTTCACAAATTCATTTATCAAAATATAACGTCTTTTGTAAAGACATGGATTAGATATAACAATTATTACATGTAATTTTTCTTCAATTGGTTCATTATTTTTGATTGCGAACTTTATATCATTCATTTTGTAATACAAACAATCTATTTCTATTCCGTCTATTACAGTCATTATATAATAAGTTTACATAATAAATTATAAATAATTACACCGACTAAAAAGAAAATTGAGACAAACGCATTATGCTCACAAAATTAGATAAATTCACTCATATTGAATTAAAGCGGAACATAACAAAAGCAATACAAGGAATACCAAAATAAAAATACAGAAATAATTAAAGGAGCATACAATATGAAAGACCTAAAAATATGTAAATAAGAAAAAAACAAGGAAGCGACCAAAAAAGAACTATCTATAAAATCTCATGTAAAATGTGCTTTTTACACTTTTTAACATTTCAAATGCCGTATATATTGTTTGCGTTTAATTTTAAAGACAATTGTGTATATATATATATATATATATATAATATAATGGACGGAGCGGACGCAGTTAATTACATATTACAAAATAATATTGAAGGGTGTATTGTTGAATGTGGTGTTGACAGCGGTAATTTTGAACATATATGGATTAATGAGTTAATGAAAAATAATTCTGTTCGTGATATATATTTATATGATACATTTGGTGGATTAGTAGAGCCAACCGAATATGATTATACTTGTAACGACGCTAAATTATATCAAATGAATAAAGATGAAGTTTACACAACATGGAAAAATCAAGTAATTGATGAAAAAGTAAATGGGTGGTGTTTTACACCTTTAGACAAAGTTAAACAAAGATTAAACTCAACTGGTTACCCTGAAAATAATTTACATTATGTAGTTGGCGATGTTATGGAAACATTAAAAGATAAAAAAACAATTCCCGAAAAAATAGCAATATTACGATTGGATACTGATTGGTATGAATCAAGCAAATATGAACTGGAACAAATGTATGACAATGTTGTAACTGGAGGCATTATAATATTTGATGATTATTATCACTGGGATGGACAAAGAAGAGCAACAGATGAATTTTTTTTAAGTAGAAATATTAATTATAATTTTGTAAATATAGGAAATCATAAAACATCCGCTATTATTAAAAAATAGGCGTTTGAAATGTTAAAAGTTGTAAATGAGAAAAGGTGTAAAAGTGGAATTTGGAAAAAGGATAGTAATTAATTTATTACTTTCGTGAATTTTTACGTTTATTGGATTTTCTACTTTTTTTTGATTTCCTTCCTTTTCTAGATCGTTTTGCTTTTCGAGATTTTCTTTTTCTTTTTCCTCCTCTTCCTCCGGCACCATCTTCCGGGTCATACTCTCTATAATAATTTGTTCCATCTGGTCGTACAAAAATTTCGTATGTTGCCGCTCCTTCTTGATTGTCTGGAAACCAATCAATTATTGTTCCGGGTTCATTGGTGCGGACCGCATCCATAAGTGTATTAGGATTACCTTGTTCTTCATGAACACTTATTCTATTTGGTTGTTTTTTCTTTTTTGTTGGGGAAGAAGCAGTTTCCGTTATAGATACAGCAGCGCCAGGTTCATCATCATCATCATCATCTAAATCTAAATCCCAATATCCTATAAATTTTTTATCTTTTTCTCCAGTTTCAGGATTTACGATAATTTTATATTTTTCTAAAGATTGTTGGTTTTCTGTTGGAAAATAGTCAATTCTATCGCCAACTTTACCATTTCTAACTTGCTCTTCAAGCCAATCTTCTGTATGACGAAATGCAGCGCTCATTTTACTTTATATACTAATGGTATACAATAAAAATCAATTCTATAAGATATTAGATACTAATCAATGGCATCACTTGAACAATTGTGCAAGAACTACGGAATATATAAAAGCAAAACAAATGAATGGCGAATATTCTTTAACAAAATAGTATGGAGCCGTTACAAATCTAAAATTATTTTTGACAAAATATTTACCTTCTTCGCCACATTTATCACTCAGCCTTACACTTGATGCATAATCATGTGTTACTTTACCAGTAACAATGTTCGTTTCACCAAACATCGCACACCTTTGATTATTTGCAATAAAAAATTTGCAATCCCTACATATTCTTTTTGGACTAATTATTGTAGTGTGAGAAAATGGAATCATTGCTACTGATAGAATACTAGTTAATCGCTTCAGTTTCATATTTGTTCTGTTCTGTTCTTTTTACGAAAATCTCTTTATGCTTATTTCAAAAAATCTATATAGGTTTGAAATAAGATCATTGTTCGCAAGTGGAGGATTGCATTCCGAATTTTTCATTTAAAATATTATTTTTTGTTTGATTCTTCCTCTGTAGCTTTTTCTTTATTTGAAATGTATTGGAGGGTATGATTTTATTATTAATTATATGGTCTTCATTATCTTCGTGCAACTCTGGCAATATTCTTGTTAATGGCTTATCAACAATAAGAAAAAATCTCTCGTTTCGCAATAATGACCTATATTCCTGGATATTCAAATTTCCATAGTACTTGTCTAACATATAATAAGGGTTTGGCGCGGGTTTGATATTTTTCTTGTAATCATAAACCTTCGCATAAATGTGATTTAATAAATGATAGCGTTCAAATTTCGTCGAGCTATCAATATTTTCTTCCATCAAATGCGCGACACCGCATTCAGGACTGCAAAAACAGCCGTATACTTGATACGAATCTTTAATATAATGTTTTGGTATATAAATTGGTGGGTTGTCAAATTCAAATGTGCACCAAAAACAGGCGGATTTTTTATCGCTAATGTTATTAATATGTAAATTATTTTGCAAGTTCTTTAATTTTTTCCAGACTTGTTTGGTTTCAACTTCTTTTTCATTATCTGACTCGTACTCCTGTGAGTCATGATAAACAGTATTGGTATTGCTTTTGTTATTACTGTTATTACTGTTGTTGCTCGTGTTATTGTTCTTGCTATTTAAAAACCCATTGTCTTCATTTAAAAAAGACGGCCCTTTCATAGTATTATTAAAATTTTGATTACTAGTTCCACATAACACATCATAATTTAATTCATTTTTGTTATTTGAAAAATGAAATGGTTCTAAACTTGTCTCATACTGTGTTTGCAATTGTAAATCTTTTATAGAGCATTTCAAATGTAAAATTACGTTGGGTTTCTCTGGTTTTGTAACGATAGCTGGAACAATTTGCTGTATAATTTTACCTCCTTTGGGTTTGCGACCACGTTTTTTCCCCGGAGGCTTACTTTGAATATTTTCGGTTACTACTTCATTCTCTATACTTGCTTCTGCAAGACTATCTGAGGTTTTATTTACTTCGATCTCTTTACTAGGTAAGTAATAATAAAGAATAGTGTTCTCTATTTTTTCTTCTGTTATTGTGTTCGGTTTTGCGTCTGATTTTGTCTCAGGTTTTTCTTTTAATTTAGCTTCTGTTTTTGCTGCTGCGGTTGCCTGAGTTTTTTCAATAGTTTCTTCTGTAGTGTTCAACTTTGAAAAATTGGGTTTAGAGGAATCAGTTTCTTCTATTTGAATACTTATGACAGAATTTTGTTTGAGTTGCACCGCCGCCGCAGCGGCTTCAATTTCTTTTTTTGAACGTCTTCCTCTTTTTGGTTTTACAACTTCGGAAATATTTATCATAATAAATTTATAATTAATACTATTACTTATAATTTAAATTGTTTTCATATATATTTAAACAGAATATTGGCTAGTTTTTCGCAATATATAATGACAAATAATACGGCCAGATTATATATTATTAAAACATACTTAAAGACCCGCTCCATAACAATTTCTACACACTGGGATATAATTATCGCTTCCAATTAACATTTGTTTTTTCTCGCCATTCAAACGCATTGAAAATATCCCCGGTTCGCCATTCTTGCACAAACTGCAAAGTGATGTCAACTTTGCCACCTTGTCGCATAGTGGAACTAGATCAAGCATTTGGCCAAACTTCTTTCTCTCGAAATCACCGTCGAGACCAGCCAAATACACCTGCTTCTTTTCTTTAAGCATATCGATTACACACTCGGTCAAGTCGTCAAAGAATTGTGCTTCGTTTATCAAAATCACAGTTGCGCTTCGGATTTGAATATGATCATTACCATTTTGTAAATCAAGGGCTTTTTCCAAATCTTGATAAAACCATATATCAGATATTTTTCCCGTTTGAATGCATGGAATCATTGTTTTATCATGTGTGGATAATTGACTAGAATGATAACGCGTATCCGCAGCATGATTGATAACCGCCACAGGTATGTTGCAAAACTTGCATTGTTTATAAACTTCAAGTAATTTTGATGTTTTACCTGAAAACATAGGCCCCATAATAAGTTCAAGATAAGCTTTATTTCCTGTCGTTTGTTGTGTGGATGTCATTTTAGTGGGTTGGTGCGCGGGTTTGAATAACATTGACTTATTTTATTTATTGCTTTCAATTTTTACAATTATACGCAATTTTTTTAATAATCGTGCGTATAAAGATATAGAATGAATAAATATGATTATAATATATTATATTATTCGATAATGAAAGAGAATACATTTTGCCCCCTTGTTGAAAAATATAGGCCAACCCAATTTGATAATATTGTCTTGGATCCATTAAATAAAAAAATATTGAAAAATATTATTGAAACCTCTTATTTTCCGAATTTGCTTTTCTATGGTCCTCCCGGTACTGGTAAAACGACAACAATTATAAATCTGATAAATGCCTACCAAGAAAAATTAAATGGAAGGAAAAAAGGTCTAATGATACATTTGAATGCTTCCGATGAAAGAGGTATTGACATTATTCGCAATCAAATAAATTTTTTCGTAAATTCAAAACCCCTCTTCAATACTGGTATGAAGTTTGTCGTTTTGGATGAGGTCGATTATATGACAAAAAACGCGCAACAAGCATTGCGATATCTTCTTCAAAATTATTCCACATCTGTTCGCTTTTGTTTAATATGTAATTATATTAGCAAAATAGATGAAGGACTGCAAAATGAATTTTTGCGTCTTAGATTCAATCAATTGCCGCAAAATGATATTATTCAATTTTTGAAAAATATTTCGCTTCAAGAAAATTTAAATATATCGGATTATGCTCTCTCTTGTATACAAAAACTCTACAGATCAGATATCAGAAGTATGATAAATTTTATGCAATCAAATCAAAATGTGCTGGATTCCAATTTTAATATAATAGAGGACGATGTTTGGATGGCACTTTGCGAGAAAATACTTAAAAAAACCGGTAGTTTGGATGAATCAATAAAATATGTACAAACTGTGAGTGTAAATTACAATATTGATAAAAAAAATATAATAAAGGATTTTTTAAATTATATTATTCGAAAAAAAACAGCTGTTCTCTCGCGTGAGTTTTTAGCTTTTGTTGAAAACATGATGCACCTTCAAGATTGCAAGAATACACACTATATAAATTATTCTCTAATAAAAATAAGACCGTTGCTCCTTGAAAATTCGTCTTCATAGATTGACATTCTCAATTTCAATTTGCTCATAAAATTATTTGGGGGTGAGCTTTTTGATGGATCAAACGCGTTCAGTTTCAAATCATATTGATTAGTCATATTTATGTTCATGTTCACAGGAATGTAACCATTTTCATTGGGAACAGATTTTTTTTTAATAGGTATAGGAATGGGTATAATGTTGGTTCTTTCGTGGATTACTTCGCGTTTCGAATGTCTCATTTATATTGTATAATATTAGAAAATAATTGATTTAAAATAATTTAAAGAGATATAAAGACAAACTAAGTTTTCTTGTATGGCTAAGAATAGTCAATCAAATATAAATGAAGAGTGGGAAACTTTTATTTCCTCTAAATATAATGATTCCGAAACAGAAGAAGACGAGGAAACAGATGGGCAATCTATAGCTACCGATGATTTTGAAATTGCAAGTGCAAATTTAGCATGCGAGTTTGACAAAAAGGCGCCTGTTTCGACACCTATTTATATTTCAACGAAGACAAAGATTTCGTATTTAAATCAGGTTGTAGATTTACGAGAGATATTTTGGCAAATTCCTGTTATAGCATATTCTAAACCACAAACAGGTGTTATTAAAAAACAAATAAAAATAAATTCCACAACACAAGAAGAGTTGGATATCATGCAGGAAAAATTGAAGGATGAAAAATGCGTCGAAGAGCATGTTATGACGAGTATTAGAAATCCAAATGGTAGAATCAAATTCAAGGATATTCGGAAGATAAGTATTGGTATATCAAAGAAAGATATTATGAGTTATAGATGCAAGAAGAAGAGCGCATTTTACAATTGTTTTGTTTTGATCTTGAGGATAAAGATTGACAGTGTTTTCAAGGAGTTTCATGTAAAGGTCTTCAATACGGGAAAATTGGAAATCCCGGGAATTCAGACTGATGAAATTTATCAAAAAACATTAAACGTTGTCCTCGAAATACTGCAGCCTTATTTCACTGAAAAATTGGATTACAAAGAGAATGCTACAGAAACGGTATTGATAAACTCAAATTTCAACTGCGGTTTCTATATTAATCGTGAAACACTTTTTGATACATTGAAATACAAGTACAATATTCAAGCCATATATGATCCATGCTCTTATCCAGGTATACAATGTAAGTTTTATTACAATCCAGATGTGGGGATTCAAACGGGGAGCCAAATTACGGAAGAAAACAAAGGGAAATATAAAAACATAAATGAGGTATCATTTATGATTTTTAGAACAGGGAGTATTTTGATTGTAGGAAAATGTGACGAAAATGTACTGATAATTATTTATGAGTTTTTGAAGAATTTATTGACTGTCGAATTTGCGGGCATTTGTCAGAGTATGTCCTCGGGTGAAAGTTTAGTAAACAAGGAAAAAGATAAAAGACGAAAGATTCGCAAGAAACAAATTATTGTGAACGTAGTAGAAGATCTCTAAATAACAGTGTATACTATGAAAAAATCCAACTAATAAACTTGTCTGGATTTTGTTGTACCATTTTATCGAAGGAATCGTGTAGATATTTTTCTTTTATTTTTTGTTCACAAAGGATGTTTTGCATTTTACAAATGCGCTTCATGAAAAGATCCAAAATATCAAAGTATTTTTTGATATCAATAGATTTTTCATTCAAACAAAGTAAAAAAAAATGTATGGTTTTCGATTCATCATTTGATAATATAATCGAATTCATATTGTAGCATATTGTTTCAAATCTTGTAATAAATTCAGTAATATCTTGTTTTTCCAATTGTTCGTCGCATATTAAGAAGTAATTGACAATGTTTTTATAAATTTGACAGCGTATATCTGAACCAGCCAATTTTTCTTCTATTTTTTCATCTTTGCAAGTTGCAATTTTTTTATGCTCGTTATTTATTTCATAAATAGTTTTTTTATAAACATACAATGTGGCGTCTCTTGAACTGAGTTGAAGGAACATATTTTGTTCTTCGCTTATTTGACCAATAAATTCGACGTAATAATAAAATGCTTTCTGACCGTGGTAATAGGCCATTTCTAGATTTTTAGTGTACAACAAAATATTATTAAACACATGCGTAATTGTTTCTAGACCGCGCGTTAATATAAATCTAAAATGTCCTTTTTTCTTTAGCTTTATATTTTCAGAAATAAACCGTAGATATTCGCAAATTAATGCAATATATTTGTCAACAATGTCATTTAATGAATTCTCCAAAAAAGATTTGTAATTTTCATAATTTGTTAGAGAATACGTATTTGTCGCAGGAACCATTTATAGAAATGAATAGTATTATTTTTTCTCGATTTTACTTTTCTCTCTCATTTTCTTTTCAGTTATTCTTTATATTATATTTTTCTCTTAAAAGTATTTAAAGATTTAAAATTTGTATTTAGTATAATGTCTGATCAAAAAAGTGGTAGTGTAGATAATAATTATAGACTTCCTTCTGATGTTACTTTGAAACATGCTTCTAAATTGGCAGTCGTTGAAGATAAGCCAATTATGCTTGATTACTGGACTTCTTCGCTTGATAAGAAGGCGCTTATTGGTGTGAGAGAGAGTGGTGAAAAACTTTTGGTAAAGAGCGAGGATGAGTACACGAGCCCGATTTCAAAGTTTTACAAGAGCGGTTCAGAGTACATTATTATCACAGAAAATTCTATCTATTTAGTTTCCTCGGATATTCCTACTAGGAAGATCACCTAGCCTAACCTAACCTATGTTTTGCTCCACTTTTTGAAAAGTGTAAAAAGTGACAAATAATAATTATATGAAAAAGCATATAATTATTTTTTATAATAAAGCTCCCTGCGAGAATTGAACTCGCGACCTTCACATTACAAGTGTGATGCTCTACCGCTAAGCTAAAGGAGCAGGATTCCACTTTATTTTCAGTGGAATTGCGTTGTAGGGGAATCGGACCCCTGGCTCAACCTTGGAAGGGTTACGTGTTACCATTACACCAACAACGCTCCATATTATCAGAGTTTTATTTGTTTAAGTAGTTTTTCAAATATATAATATATTTTACAATGTTTTACAATATTTCTTGCAATTTTTCGATGGCTTCTTTTGTTAAAGATTCGGGGAAAACCACATTGAAATGGATTATCAAATTTCCCACATGATTTTCTCTCGTTACACCCATGTTAGGAATTATTTTATTGTAATCCGGCACGATTATATTACCACTATTATTATGGATCGTATAGACCTTTCCATTCACATATTTTAGCTCAAAACTAAAACCACAAAGCGACTCTTTGAGAGAAATAGTTTTGTCATAAATTAAGTCAAGACCATGACGCTTAAATTCTGTTTCATTTTGCACTTTGATAAATAGCTTGATATCTCCTCGCGCCATTTCATTTAAAACATTTCCTTTGTCTCTCAAAATTACAATTTCATTGTCGTCGACTCCTTTGGGAATTTCTACATAAAGCGTTTCTTTTTCAAAAACCTTGTTCCCATTTTCTATAATCCAGCGCTCTATATCTACGGGAATGTTGCCACCATTCAAAACTTGCTCCATAGAAATTTCGATAGTTTTTATAATGGGAGTTGGTTTTTGCATCATATTTATTGGTACACCATTCCTAAAAATATGAATGTTTGGACCTCCAGGAAATCCACCCATTCCATGTATTCCTCCCATTCCACCAAACGCATTCCCAAAAAGAGTAGAAAATATTTCATCAATGTTTTCAAACTCGGGACCAACACCACCGCGACCATTCCCGTTCATGGAATGCATCCTTGCAAAAGGATTGTTGTTCCTATTGTCGTAAGCTTGCTTGCGCGAATCATCACTAAGCGTCTCATATGCTTCGCTTATTTTTTGAAATTTACTGATAGCATCACCGTTACCCGGATTTTTGTCCGGATGCCATTTTAAAGAAAGTTTTCTATAGGCCTTTTTAATTTCATCCTTGGATGCGGTTTCAGGAATTTCTAATATATTGTAAAAAGTCTCTTCCATGAAATTATTATATTTATCCATTAGATAAACTTAAATACTTATTTACGAATATATATAATTCATGGAAACCAACTTATTTATTTATAAATTTCAACCTCTTTTGTTTAAAGATTTTGAGATTGATTCAGAAATTATAGACATTTTAAATACCCTTATCTCAATGAACAACTTGAATATACTTTTCATTGGCGACATAGGGTGCGGCAAGACTGCTTTATTACACGCGCTCATTCGCGAATATTACTCAAATCTCGCAGTGAAAGAATACAATGACAATATTTTACACATCAATAACTTGAAAGAACAAGGAATTAACTACTATCGCAATGATGTTAAAACCTTTTGTCAAACTTGTTCCATTATCAAAAATAAAAAAAAAATTGTGATTTTGGATGACTTGGACCTTATTAACGAACAAAGCCAGCAAGTGTTTCGTAATTGTATCGACAAGTACAGCCACAATGTTCACTTTATAGCCTCGTGCAGCAATATTCAAAAAGTTATTGAAAGCCTGCAATCAAGATTTCACATTATCAAAATTAAACCATTACAACGCGAGAACCTGCAAAAAATAATAAACAAAATAAAAGAGAGTGAAAATATTGTTATAGAACCGGCTGCACAGGAATTTATTTTGAATGTTTGCAATAATACAGCTAAAATTCTTATTAATTATATGGAAAAATTCAAATTATTGAATCAAGATATCACACTAGAGTTGGCTAATATGGTTTGCACAAATATTAGCTTTTTTTCATTCGAGGAGTATAATGAGTTACTGAAAGAGAAAAATGTACCAGGGGCGGTGAAATTGCTTTATGATATTTACGACAAGGGTTATTCCGTAATGGATATTCTAGACAATTATTTTTTATTTGTAAAAATAACACCAAACTTGAAAGAAGATGAGAAATATAAAATTATACCAGTAATTTGCAAGTACATTAGCATATTTCACAATATCCACGAAGACGAAATAGAGCTCGCTTTATTTACCAATAATTTAATTCAAATATTATAAGAAGATTTTCATAAGAAAACATGAATAAGTTTAGTTCGTTTTCAATATATAAAATGTTTGTTAGTATTATAGAAATATTAAGAACTAAAGTCGATGTCAAACCCTACTGATGATAAAATAGTTTTGCTTTGCTGTGTTGGCAGGTCTGGCTCTACAACATTGTTGCGTATCTTGAACACTATACCTAATAGCAATATATGTGGTGAAAATCACGGTGCTATTTTCGACTTGCTTCGTTTTTACAAAAACATCAAAATTACAACCCATGATTACGTAGTTGGTGGGGCGAAGCCGGTATCATACGATTTTTTGCTTGAAAAAAATGTGAAACCTGCGTGGTACAATTCTTATAATTATGGCGAAATAGTGAACATGATTAAGTTTACGATTATGCGCTTGTTCAAAAATAAAAAAGAAACGACACTCTGGGGCTTTAAAGAAATACGCTGGGATAACAATAATATTGATCTCATTGAGGAATTTAAAGAATTATTCCCGCAAACAAAGGTTGTTGTAATGATTCGAGAGAACATGAAAAAACAAGCCAAGAGCGCATGGTTTAAAGAAGATCCGAATTCCATCAATGTTATAAGGCAACTTAGCAAGAGTCTCGTAGATTTTCACAAAAAACACCCAGATTATGTTCATTTTATTACCTTCGAGAGAATGTTTAAACGCGCAAATTTGCAACACCTTTTTGGATTTATTGATTGCGGCAACGTCTTTGATGAAAATAAAGTACTAGAGGTAATTAATAACAAGATAGAAACATATTAGGAAAATAGTTTTATTTTATCAGGTTATTTTATTCAACTACATAATATATAGATACATACGTAAATATTATGTCTTTATGCAAATACAAAGATTTGCTGGGTGTCCCTGGAAAAGGAATACATTCTTATCGGATTTTCAACGTAGCAATTGCAGATGTGGTCATGACAATAATTGGTGCTTACATTTTATCTTTGCTATTTAGAACCCCTTACGCATATACACTTATCGGATTTTTCGTGTTAGGTATTATATTGCACCGAATATTTTGTGTACGCACTACTTTAGATAAATTATTGTTTCCCAATGCAAAGTAAAAGGTTTAGAAAAAATAAAACAATAGTATATTATACTATATTATACTATATTATACTATTATATATTATACTATTAATGTCAACACAAATATTTAAAAAGAATGTACCCAATACGTCGCTGTTTGCCTTATTAGATTCGATTTGTATAAAAACAGAAAAATACTATGTTTTAACCACAACTTCGTATAAAAAGGGTATATTCAATAATAAAATACCAGAGTTTATAGAAGAATGTAAACCTTATTATCATTTATCTAAACAAAAATATTTGGAGCGCAAACTTAGTTACAATTCTTTTACGACCCTTTTAAGACAAATTTGCAATTTTAACAAAATAACGCATACGTCGCAAATCAAATATGATAAATCGACGTATGATATCATATATTACATTTATTTTCAGTAATATCAAATGCTTTTTGATTTGATATTATTTTCTCGGTTTTATGTGTTTTGTTTTTTGTGTTTTTCTATTTTTGTGTTTTATGTGTTTTATGTGTTTTTTGTGTTTTTCTATTTTTGTGTTTTATGTGTTTTTTTGACCTTTTATTGTGTTTCGTTTTTTTGTGTTGTTTTCTCATTCTTTTTCGCGTACCCCCTTTTCCAGTGGCTCGCAGTTGACTCGTTAGTTCACGACGAAGATGTCTTTCTTCTCTACGACTAGCACAAATTGCTTCTCTCGATGAATCATTTGCAGTAAAACAACTGTTATCAAATATTACAACTACCTTTGTACCTTCTTTATTAAAAAATTCTACAATTTTGCTCAAATATGTTACTGATTCAGCGTTTCTAGTCCTAGATGCAGTAGTACTTTCCTCTCTCTCTTCATCTCTTTCTCTACTTCTATCTCTACGTCTAATTCTGTCTCTTTCTTTTTGTTCTAATAATTCAAAAATATCTGGATGATACGGCGACGTGAGAGCTTGGAGCTGCATATCTCCAACCGACGTCGATTTTCCTTCACTTAAATTCCTGCAGTACATTTTGTCAAGCATTTTTTCCCCTGGGCGCAATAGCCTCACTTCATAACTTTTATCGAGATTATCCACGAATGCAATTTCACTTGTCACGTCTTCACCTCTGCTTATTTTGTCTTTTATCTCCAAACGCATTTGAGCTTCTGTCACTGGTATTATATCTTTCTTTATTTTTCCTGCAACATAATCACTCCATTCTTTCATTATAACCGCCGGATCGCCTTCTGCGTCTATTTTTCCTTGTAATGCTTCTTTACTTTCAACAAACTCATTTGAAATTAAAAATGTGACTTCTTCTACTTGATCGTCATACCTAAAATTAGTTATTGTTGGAACAACAGCGCTTACAAAGATAACATCTATACCTTGAGGAATAATAAATTGTTTGGGCTTTCTTGGATCGTCATCAATAAATTCAATTTGTCCATGTGTGTTAATTTGTATCATAGCCACGGGTTCTTCAAATTTTTCAGGTAAATGTGCCTGAGCTCTACCAAATCTTTCAAAAGGTTGAAAAGACTTCGACCAAGGAATTTTTTCCTCTTCTTCTTCTTCTTCTTCTGTGACTGCTGCTCTGGCACTTGCCATTAAAACACTTTATTATATATTACTAATACAAATAAAATATAAAATACAAATAAAAATACAAACAATAATACAAATAAAAATACAAACAATAATACAAATAAAAATACAAACAATAATACAAAATCTAATTGTCAGGATAAGGCAATTTTAGTAAATTATCACCTAAAAAGTTGGGTTTTAGACCCCAATTTGGTTCACCAAGCGGTGTTTTCCAAAATGATACCCAATTTGGTTTAGGTTTGGTTTCTACTAATAACCCTTCCTTACCGCTAGGCACATTCGCTAAAAGTAAGTATTTACCAATAATTGTATTTGATTCTAAAACTTGTTTTGCACTCATTCTAGCAAACCACTCGTAATACCTACGGTTTAATATATCATTCGCAGGTATCCATATACCATACGCGGTACCATATAATTTTATGTAATTTGACGATAACAAGTTTTCTATTTTGATAGGTTCTTCGTCAATTGTTTTTGTTCCAACCTCGATACCATTTATTAGCATTATTTGACCACGTCTGACTCGCGCTTCCGACCACCTGTCGAATTCTCCTAAAAATTCTGACGCCGCGGTGTAATCTCGCGATATTGTTCTCTCCATAAAATCAATCAATTCCATGACAACAGGCGTTTCTTTGGTTGCTCCCATAAATTGCAAACTGGGGTAAAATTTAAACGACGCAGATGTTACATTTCGGTCATTATTCTCGCAAATAAACATTTGACCATTTTGCGTTCCCTTTTCATACAAACCAATTAAATCCCTCATGCACAGAAAGGAAACAGGGACGATCATACCACCGTACATGTATATAATCTTCGCAAGAGCCAAGCTTCTAACTTTATCTGTTATCGGACTAGAAATGTATCCCATTTTAATATTCCAACCAGGAATAAGTTTTTCAAACGATTTATCGTCTATTAAACAAATGTGGAATGAATCATCGCATTTTTGTATTATGCTCTTTACGGTTAAATATAAATAAGGTTGATTTAATTCAAAAGAACTACGCGAACCGAAACTTAGCCACTTTCTAGAGTTGTACTCATAAGGCACGTGAATCCACAAAATAGGTTTTTTTGTCTTACCTAAAGTTGTATCATTGAGTAGATATTTTTGAATGGCTTCATAATCTTCAGTATCTTCATCGCGTAGTCGTTTATCCTCAAATCTTCTATAAAAAAACCCCAATACTATCAATATAACAAAAAGTATGATATAATTCTTTATGGAAAACATAGTATATTATATTCCTATATATTTTTTTACAAATCACAATATTTTTATGAATCCCTATATTATCTATCCGTAATTTTCATAATCTCCCCCCAGAAAGATTTATTACTTTGTTTTGCTTTTTCAACTTGTTTTGCAAGTTCATACGCTCTTTTGGATGCTTCTTGATCGTCTATTCTTGATTTATTCTTCAAGTATTCCATCGCCTGTGTTTCTGATAAAGGTTTCATGTCTTGCGTATTTCTATAACTTACAAATTCATTCACATTATTGAATTTTTTCATATTATGATAATCTTCTTCTGTCACTGGAATCACAGATTCAGTGTGCGCGAGTTTTAAATCCTGGTATGACAAATTACTAAATAGATCTGATGAATATTCATCCGGCGCACCTGAACTTAAATTAGATGCACCAAGGTTATTTGCATAAACGTCGCTTATATCTTTATGAACAACGAGAGAACGCGCGTGGCGTTTTTTCTTATCAAATTCCGTCGCTAATTCTGCTTGCGTTATCTTTTTTTCGGGTTCTATATCTTCATCAGATCTTAGCCAATCGCCATACCCCAGATTATCGTTCTCGTTTTCCAATTTGTTTTTTTCAAATTGTTCATTAAACCATGTGTTAAATGTGCCTGGATTTTTGAATTTTTTATTTTTATCGAAAAAATTTTGCAAAACTCGGTTTTTATCTTCATTCGTCAAGTTTGCATAGTTTTCTTCCTTTTTATTGCTCGATTTGTTTCTAAATTCATAAATATTGTACAATACTTTGTATGCTTTTGAATAAAAGAGAAAGTATTTCGCAGGGAGTCTAGATTTATCTGGGTGAACTTTTAAAACTACTTTTTTAGCATTTTTCAAATCACTTTCGTCAAAATCTTCTTCCAGTTTGAAAAGGTTCAAAATATCTGTTAAATTGTAATTATCTATATCCAAATCAATATCTGTATTCATATTACTTGATTTTGGGTTCTCCATTTATTCATAGGAAGAAGTTTTTTTTACATGAAATACATATTTTTTCGCGAAAAATCGACAACATCATTATCATTCTCATTAGCATATCTAGGAGACGGATTGCATAAACTATCGTGACAACCTTCGTGATAATATAATCTGTAAACAACAGGTTCTGGTAGTGGGTATATTGGTTGAAAAAGTTGGGGATTTCTCAAAATCCATTCTCTTATCGTAATTTCACTTGAATGTGGTACGTAAACCTTCTCATTTGTATTACAGTTAATGACATACAACTCGGGTTTTACTTGAAATTGGAAAAATATATTCCGATGCAAATTTTCGAGGGTTTCGTTTTTATTTATACAGAAAATTTCACTATAGTCGCAGCACTTGGTGATTTCAAATATGAAATTACGGATTGGTATTCTCTCGAGGTATTCTTCGTATTTCTGCTTATATATTTCTACATGTTTTTGCTTATTATTTTTGTTGGTTTCGCTTTTAGCAACCGTCGCCATACAGATACACATAAATAATATTTATATCATTTGCATAAAATATTATTCAAATTAGTTCTCTTTTGTATTCGGATGCATCGCATGAACATGATTCAAATGCCCACCGCACCTTTTAAAAAATGCATCAAGCGCCGCGGGTTCGGCCCCAGTAACAGTATCATCAGGAATAAATGTAACGTTTCCCTTCTTATAGCAAAGCATTACCGGAATACCATTTACCATTTTCTTACTCTTAAAATAAGCATAAAGATCAAAACTTTCATCCACATCAATATCCGCGCACACAACATCATTAGGCGACGATGCAAAAAAACCATGAACAACCGGAGCTATTTGCTTACAAGGACCGCACCAAGTGGCGCCTAACTTGACAATCACCAGACCTGGGTTTACCTGCAACAGCTTTAAAAAATCTTGCCTACTTTCAAACACACTAATCACTTGTTTTTGCGACATTTGCCTATCTATAAATACATTGCGAAAGTTTTAAATCTATTTTGAAAAATATTATATTTTCATCGCGATTACTAAACCTCGTCTTTGTTGATAATTACATTTGACGATATGTTTCTAATTATCTTATTTAACTCCTCAGGTTCACCACCATTTGCCTCTGATACCAATTTCAAATACTTGTCGCTATTTTTATGCATCGAATCATTATATCCCTTGTGACCTTTTGTCCATTCCGTGATTTGCTTCGCATTCCGGATTGACACGTGTCTTATCGCGCGTGTTATTTTCTTCTTATCTGAATCTTCCTTTTCCCAAGTATTATTGTCTTTCACATACAAGGTTTCTCTCTTGACATCGCTACAATGAATCGGCCGTTTGTAAACATCTAGTTGCTTCAAGCCATTTATAAAAATCCTGGAAATCCCCTGTACGTATCCTAACCTACCTGTTTCTTCAAGGTCTTGCAATTGTAGTTGGAGAGAACCGACAAAATCCATAATATTCAAGGCATCTTTGCATTTTTCATTCAAGAAAAAATTTAAATTGAAAGAGTTGTGCGTCGTGTTTTGAATATTGTATGTTTTTTTCTCTTTTGAGAGTTCTATCAATTGCTTTTGCAGTTCGTGATTTTGTTTTAGGGTTTCCAACAATAGCTTTTGAAAATCGATTTTATCTTCGTCATTATCCTGTTTTGCGGGTTGCTCATCATGTACCGTGCGCGAATCGTCGTTTTTTATTTCATGATTACCACAGCATAAGTCGCATTGTTTACGGTGTCGCCACAAAGTGGTTCGACTATTGAATTGGCGCATGCATTTACATGCGAAATTTTTCTGTACCTCTTTTGTTTCATTTTTTGTTTCGTTTGTTTCATTTTCTCTCTTTTTATGTTTTTGGGTTACAATGTGGCGATCGAATAATGATTGTTTGCTGCATTTATAGTCACAAACAGCGCATACAAATTTCGATGTAATTTTAGGATCCGCGGCGGCAAAATTTTGTTTCATTTGTTTCATAATTATGAAACAGAAAAAAGTTCCTAAATCGTTTTCCGGGGGTTTTATATTTTCTCAAAAAAAATTTTCAGTAACAACTCAAGAATTACAATTTCTGGATTTAGAGCATTATGCTCACAACCGAGGTTGGGCAGGTTTTCTCTCTTTTTTAAAAAGTGGGAAAGTATTCGGAAAGTCAAAAATGGACAAAAATAAATGTCCAAAAACGGAAATCCCAAAATACTTTTGAAAATCGCGATTTTTTCTTTAAGTTCTTATATCTATTTTCCGAAAAGGTACTTAAAGCCGCGGTCCCTGGGTTTCTTTAAGTCTCTTTGGAAAACATTATTTCGCGGGGCTTAAAGCCGCGGAGCGCGCCTCATTGATAAACTCTTCCAATTCATCTATGTCTATTTCTGGCAATTGAACGTGGGATTCCCAAAAATATTTGCAATACGCCCAAATAAACTCGCAATCCGATTTGTACCATTCGCTATGCGTTTTTATTAGATTGTCATATATCTCTCTAGGTAGAAGATCGAGGCTTGCTTTGGGAAGGACGTAGGAAAGTTGTACAATGGGCGAGACAGGATGCTTTGGTTTTAATTTAATAAAGTCGGTTTCAAAATAAGGCACATATTTTATCAAGTCTGTTAAAAGTGGCGGGTAACTATAGTTGTAAGACCACCTCCAATCATAACATCCGGCTGTGTAATATTTCATGGTCCATTCGAGTCCGGATAAATAGTTTAAACAGATTTGCTTTTTTCTCTCTTCGTCCATTGGAACATCCATGTTAAAAACGGCTTTATAATATCTTGTTTGCCATCCATCCTTGAATGGATTGATGTATTTTTCCAGTTCGCGCTCATACGTGGGTATAGCATCGAATTTGGCGTACTTTTGTTCTACGGTGTCGGTGGGATAGTGCGTTCGTTGTCTTTTATCGCGCAATTTCATTTCATTTTGAAAGTGGGTCTCTTCCAAGTCTGCCAAAAACTGCACAATTTTTCTAACATTTTTCCAATGAATTGTCTTTCCATCAGTTAATACTTCATTGGTGTCGCCAATGGTTGCCTTGTATGCATTTAACATCTTATCAACGCCGCCAGTTCTGATATTGATAGATGGAAAATGTGGCATAAAATCGTTTCCTAGGAAAAAACAAAGAAATATGTAGTCGTATGTTCTATTCTTTCCTTTACTATTACCATTATTCATGGTCTCGCTAACCACATTTGAAAATTCCGGTATATCCAGTAAATAAGTTTCGTTTGGCAATAGCGAACTATCAATAGATTGAATGAAGTGCGGGGTTTCTCGGAAAAGATATATTTGTTTATTAACCGGTAAATGATTCATGGAAAGCATAATAAGGTCGGCATCCAGACCATACACAACGTTTGTTGATTCCACCGCGATCATATCGGATGTGCGAATAAAATCGAAAATTTTGTGCTCACCTTCACCAGGTACATCGCTCGTAGAAACAAAAATATCATTTACATTGTAATTAGACTTGTTCTTGTGAAAATGATTTGAAATGATTGTGTTCAATGAATGCATAAACTTTGTGCCAGGTGTGATGGAAGTAGTATTGAACGGATCCGGCTTGCGCGTTTTATCCATTTGTCGCATTATAACACCTTGATACCATGATTTATAACGCCTTTCGCGCTGTTGATCTAATTTTGCCACTGGTGCGACGCCATCAAATGCAATGTAGACAATGTTGGTTGGTTGAATTAGAGCGATATACTCATCAATTTTTGCAATAACTTTGTAAATAATTGCATTCGCGACAGATTCTGTTAATTTATCAACGTCAATGTTGTGTACACAATCATAAATGATAGAGTTACTATCGAGAAAAAAGTTGCTAACTTGCATATCATTTTTAATCAGTCTTCTAATAATTTCCGGATGATTCTTTACAATATAACTGAAATAAGATGGTATTCCCATGCGCCTTTATTAAAGATGTTAGCAAATGTTTAATATGTTTGATAATATACTAAATCTTTTGTGATTAGACAACCAAAAAAAGAATTCTAACATTTAGCATAAATATCGAAAAAACAAATATATATTATTATTAATGACAAATAATTTGAAATCAACAAAACATCCAACCGAGGTTGTTTTATTGATAAATAAAAAAATGAAGTTTTTTCAAGACGTTATCCAGCGAACAATTTTGCATGTAGCTAGAAATAAGATGTATGATATTTTAGCGATAAGCGATATGAACACATGCATTAGTGTTTTGAACGACTTGAGCAATAAAATAAAAGAATTTATGCAAAAAATGGATAGTGTCACTACAGATACTTTAATAAATGAATTGCAAAACATTAACAATGAGTTGTCTTCGATTCTTAAAAATTATGGCACAGAGTTGTTAGAAGATTTATTATTAGTATGTTTCGGATCAACTACTTCATATTATTATGAAAATGAATATGACAAGTATGATTTATTAAAAAAATATTTTCATCCGACTGGATACAAGGTTGCAAATATAAAAAAATCCGACACTGTAGAACAAGGCGATGAACCAAATGTTAATGAAAAAACCAAAAATTTGGATTGCTATGATATTTTTTTATCGGTTAAACAATTTCACATGAAAGTATATGGGATTAAAGTATTTTTTTACAATTCATCTTGCAAAAAAAATCTGATGATTTATGGTATTTTAGATGATATTATTCTGAATTTTTTAGAAAATGATTATTTGTCGAATAAAGTGGTGCAAATAAAATCAAATATTCCAAATGATCTAGAGTTTCAGAGTGAAGCCTTTGAGAATTTTCTCTCGTCATTAACATTGAAAGATCACCTAATAATGAGTACAAATGATGTTTATAATAAATATATGGGATTATCGAGCAATGTAAACAGTTTGAAACAACGACCGATAAGTGCATTAATAAAAGAGTTTATACAATGCGATTTGTACGCAAAACGAAATACATTGATTCAATTGCTTATAAAAACAAGCAAACAATACGATAATTACTATATTGCGTATCTTTTGTATGATCTTCTCTCGAATGATTCGAATGGAAATGTGGATACTCAAGAACAGACGATTCTCTTTGATAGTTTTCCTTGGTCGATAAAGAAATTTTTCCGGGATGCTATGAAACGAACCATACAATACACAAATGAATTATCCAATTTTGACATGAACAAGATACCTTTAGAGCAGCAAATTTGTCTCTTAAAAACAGGGGATAGCGTGAAAGAAAAGGCAATGATAAAACTAAAAGAGGTAAAAGCCAAGTCAGAGGATTCTGGATCGAAAGCTAGGCAGTATTTGGATGGTTTATTAAAAATCCCGTTTGGTATTTATAGGAAAGAACCTGTGTTGAACGTTATGCAAGAAGTAAAAAGAAGATTTATCGAGTTACTAAAAAATAAAGACATTAAAACAAAAATGGGAATCAACGATGAAAATGTTAAAAATAGCTATACAAGTATTGAAATTATAAAGTATTTGAATAAATATACATCACTTTTAAATAAAGCAAACACTTGCCACCTTAAGTCATATTCAAAAATAAAAAAAGAAATCATGGAAGGCACTAAAAAAGTATTATTAATAAAAGTTGAAAACATTAATTTATTTATTGAAAAAGAAAAATTAACAATTCCACCGCTTGTGTGCGATTCAAAAAATAAATCTGAAATAAAAAATGCGATTTCTTTGTTTTTTGATGTATATGTTGATAAGTATCCAAATAGTTTACTCCAACTAGCTGAACTAGCGCAATTAGAATATAAATGTACTTCTAATCAAGAATACGATCATGACAAAAATATAACCATAAATAGTTTGAATAAAAATCTAGTTTCCATAAAAAATTACATCGCTGATGTTAAAATTACTCTTGATAAAGCGGTTTATGGACACGATAAAGCTAAAAAACAAATAGAAAGAATAATAGGGCAATGGATAAATGGGGAGCAAGATGGTTATTGCTTTGGATTCGAAGGCCCACCCGGATGTGGCAAGACATCGCTTGCAAAAAGGGGATTGGCAAATTGCTTGAAAGACGAAAATGGCGCAAGTCGTCCTTTTGCGATGATTCAAATGGGTGGCGATAGCAATGGTAGTAGTTTGCATGGGCATAATTATACTTATGTGGGTTCAACGTGGGGAAGTATTGTTCAAATTTTGATGGATAAAAAGTGTATGAACCCGATAATATTCATTGATGAGTTAGATAAAATAAGTAAAACGGAACATGGGCGTGAAATAATAGGCATATTGACACATCTTTTGGATCCAACGCAAAATGATTGCTTTCAAGATAAATATTTTACAGGTATTGATTTAGATTTATCAAAAGCTCTCTTCGTTCTCTCGTACAATGATGTGGATGCTATTGATAAAGTTTTATTAGATAGAATACATAGGATAAAGTTCTCTCATTTATCGATTGAAGAAAAACTTGTAATAACAAATTCGCATATATTACCGGAAGTTTATAAGAAAATGGGGTTAGAAGGTATTATAAAAATACATGATGACGCTCTAAAATTTATAATAGAGGAATACACATTGGAGCCAGGTGTGCGCAAATTGAAAGAAATTTTATTTGAACTCATTGGAGATATTAATTTGAATACACTCAAAGAAACAGAGTATAAGGGAGACCTCCCGATATGTATTGCGAGAGAAGAGATTAGAACCAAGTACTTGAAGGGTAAAACAGAAATAAAGTACAAGAAAATACATGAAGAGAATAAGGTCGGACATATTAATGGTATGTGGGCGAATGCAATGGGTCAAGGTGGTATTATACCGATTCAAGCCAAATATTATCCTGCTGATAAATTTTTGAATCTTAAACTTACCGGAATGCAAGGCGATGTTATGAAAGAAAGTATGAATGTTGCGTTAACTCTCGCATGGGAATTGACGACTGTAGAGAGAAAGAAAGAAGTCCGAAAAGAATTGTTGCTTATTTTGAGTGGGGTACATGTGCACTGCCCAGAGGGAAGTATTCCAAAAGATGGCCCAAGCGCTGGAGCGGCCATTACGACAGCGATATATAGTTTATTTAATAATAAAAAGATAAGTAACAGTGTCGCAATTACTGGGGAAATTTCTCTCGATGGTACGATAACCGAAATAGGAGGGCTTGATTTAAAATTATTAGGAGGAATAAAAGCTGGTGTTAAGCGGTTTATTTTTCCGAGAGAAAATGAAAAAGATTTCGATAGTTTTATGGAGAAATATAAAGATAGCGAACTTATTTTTGGTGTGGAATTTCATTCGGTATCTAAAATAGAAGAACTTTTTGATTTTGTTTTTGAAAATTAAATTATTACAATGATAAATATAATAATAAAAAACACGAATAAAATAATGTTATTATTATATATGACAAAATTAAAAAATAATAAAATGTTTGGCGGGCAATCTAGTGGATCTGAACAAACACCTGCTATTAGTGAAAGTACTGGTGGAAAGAGTTATAACATTTCACAACCATTGAACTTTATCTTTTTCATATCATTTTTCTCTCCCATTATACTTGTTATTGTTGTAGTTTCAATGTCATTTATATTTCAAAACTTCAAAGGGTTGATATATCTCGGATTTATTTTAGGTGTTGTTATTATCAGAAGTTATGTTTTGAAGTATTCTGGATCACCTGAAATGAAAGTAGATGGCACAATTTGTACGGCAGTTCAATTTAGTAAGTACGGAAATGCTACATTTAGTACTTTTGTCTTTGCATTTACATTGATGTACTTGTGTATGCCAATGTTCCAAAATGGTTCTGTTAATTGGTCGCTTTTTTCGGTTCTTTTATTTTGGATATTCTTGGATGTAGGAATTAAAGTCTACCAGAAATGTTTATCTTTAACTGGAAATATGGGATCTATATTTGTTGATTTATTAGCGGGAATGAGTTTAGGTGTATTGATTTCAACTATTATGTTTGCAACTGGCAATGGAAAATACATGTTTTTTAACGAAACGTCAAGTGACAAAGAGATATGTAGTATGCCTAAAAAGCAGCAATTTAAATGCGCTGTTTATAAAAATGGTGAACTTGTGAACTAGTCATTTGTTTCGCATGTAAAATCAATAACATTTACTGGATCCGCAAAACTGATAATTTCATTTGCAATAGTGGCATTATTTACAGGGTCGCACACAGGTTCGGGTAGAGGTTCGGCAACAGGCTCGACTAGCGGTTCGGAGACAGGGTCGCACACAGGTTCGGGTAGAGGTTCGGCAACAGGCTCGACTAGCGGTTCGGAGACAGGGTCGCACACAGGTTCGGGTAGAGGTTCGGCAACAG
>Ga0136644_10000142_pt1 | contig 53402 bp, 47 predicted proteins | sample C_130820_EF_Meta_FD_94780 | JGI IMG/M metagenome (GOLD analysis project Ga0136644, IMG submission 94780) | Freshwater microbial communities from Lake Croche, Canada to study carbon cycling - C_130820_EF_MetaG (v2) (version 2) | ecosystem: Environmental > Aquatic > Freshwater > Lake | place...
CTTCTTCTTCTTCTTCTTCTTCTTCTTCTTCTTCTTCTTCTTCTTCTTCGTCTTCTTCTTCTTCTTCTTCTTCTTCTTCGTCTTCTTCTGCTTCTTCGGCTTCTTCTTCGGCTTCTTCGGCTTCTTCGGCTTCTTCTTCGGCTTCTTCGGCTTCTTCGGCTTCTTCGGCTTCTTCTTCGGCTTCTTCGGCTTCTTCGGCTTCTTCCACCACGATTTCTTCAGGAGGTTCAACCAATTCATATACAATATGTTCTTCCGCAACCAAGTTGTCACAAATAATCTCCGTATCTACTGCAATATCATCATCTGACACTGTAAATGATTCTGGAACATACTCCTTTCTGCGACTTTGTTTTAGTTTTTTATTTAGGCGTTTTTCATTTTTATGCATCTTTTTCAATTCGTTACTTAATTGCTCATTCGCATATTGCAATTCATCCACACGATTATCTAGAAATCGTATTTCATCTCGCAACTTTTGTACAATAGGAGAATACATCATAAAATCATAATTATCCTTATATAATTCATAGTCGCGCATCTCAGACTGAAGTTTTTCCATTGACTTACGAAACTCACGTTTCATATTCTTTTTAACAGAATCAATAACAGGATTGGATTTCATTCTGATACTAGATGGAATAAATTGTGTATAGTATTAATAAATGGCTTATAATATATGATACTATATCTTTATATTATTCAAAATATCAATTTTCTGTTGGATAACACAAATATCCCCACCTATATTTTATTCCAAGATGGAGGAAACAAATCATCCAGCTTTATTTCTCCCATAGCTGGACCAAACCATATATGTGGATAACATACATATTTATTGGCATTTTTATTTAAATATGCACCCCACCAACTAAACGAGCTATTTGCAATAATATTGTCATTACAGCAGCTCATCAGCAATAATTGTTGCCAGTCTTCCATACCATCTTCCACTTTTACTATTTCTAACTTGGAATACTGCGAAAATTTCATACGAATATAGTCTATAACACTATCTACAATAATATTGTCTTCTGCCTCGCAAAAATACAATATTCGTACCGGGGTATCTAATCCATATTTCATATTTAGTATATACGTTAATGCAGATTCATAATACTCTTTTGGCATAATTGGATGATAATGTTGTTTTTCCTTGTAATCTCCCAAACGAAAATGCATACTAATGGTGGACGTATTATCAAAATATTTAGCATATTTTGTCCTTACCGAGTTTTGCTGATTTGACAATAATATCATTGCATATATTTTGTCTTGGTATGCCTCAAAATATTTGTATGACTGGTAATATCCATTCAATGAAAACGAATTATTTGCAGGAACTGATTGTATTTTCGTATAATGAAACCCGGATTCTTGTATTACAGGAAGTGACTTCAAATCATCGTTGGAAAACTTGCAAACCCGGTTTTTTGTAGTAAATAGCATAATATTCGTCAAAAAATTATGCCAATATGTTTGTCTAATTTTACCAACCAACAACCTATCGCTGTATGGAAATACAAATTGATGACCGTGTTCAAACGCATACGATATGGTTGCAAATATTTGGAATAATTGATTTCCTAAACCACCCATTAATTGAATAGTAATCATATTTGACTTATGTTATACTATAGTATATTTTGTGAAAACCCTTTATATATATTCACAAAATACTTGTATGAAGGTTATTCCCTTGAAGACAATCCAAACTTATCGCGTATAATCGTGGTTTTGCTGGGCCCTTGTGGTTTTTCACTTTGTCGTTTCACTTTATATACACCATTATTTACAGTAGACGCGTTTTTACTTCCGCCATAAATATTTAACACCATATCCTCATTATCTTCGTGCAATTCGGGCAATATACGCGTCAATGGTTTGTCTATAACTAATAACATATGCTCCGTTTTCAACATTTTACGATATTCTTGTATAGTCATATTTCCATAATACTTTTCTAATAAATAAAATGGATTTGGCGCGGGTTTAATATTCTTTTTATAGTCATAAACCTTGCTATAGATTTGATTTAGCAAATGATATCGTTCAAACTTTGTAGAGTCGTCAATATTTTCTTTCATAAGGAATGCCACTGCACATTCGGGCCTGCAAAATGAACCATACCCAAATATTGTAGCATCCATTTCATATTTAGGTATATAACATGGATGATTATCAAACTCATATGTGCACCAAAAACACGCCGACTTTTTATCACTCAAATTATTCTTGTACAAGTTTATCTTTAATTTTTTCAATTTCAGAGTTATATCCTTCATATTAGCACCTGCATCATCTTCCGTAAACTCTAGTTTATGCGTATCTTGTTTTTTTGACATACACATACTACACATTGAATTACCTTCTATATTTTGTTCATATGCATACGACCCTTTTGTTTTATTTTCATCATCCGAAATTGCATCATATTTAGAAAAATTGGTTTTGTCTTCGTTATAAGTCATAATCGCAGGAGGAATACTAGGATTATATGAAGTTGGATCCGTCACCAGTTTATTCAATTTATCGTTGTATTCGTGCAAATCATTTAAAGAGCATTTCAAATGCAATATAACATTTGCAACAGCTTGTGGTTTTGCAACCGTCTCTTGCTGTTTAGAAACCAATTTGCCCCCCTTTGGTTTTCTGCCCCTTTTCTTTGCCCCCACTGCTACATTTTCATCTATATCTGTATCTTGTACAGTTTCATCTATATCGGGGTCTTGTGCACTTTCTAATTCTATTTGTATGTTCTCTATATTAGACGCAGTCGCATCTTGAATTATATCGGACTTCTTCTTACGTCCTCGCTTCTTTTTTTCTACAATATCCATTTGATAGATTTATAGAGTAAACCTATCAAAAAACTTTATATGGTTTAAAAAAACAATAAAATGACCAAAATCTATATATGTCCATTGTGTTCATTATAACAATTTCGGCATAGTGGAACATAATTATCGGTTCCAATAACTACTTGTAAAGTCTCCCCGGTAATACGGTGTGAAAAAACCCCAGGTGTTCCATTTTTACAATATGCACACAGAGAACTTAGTTTCACTATTTCATCGCAATAAGGAACCAAATCCAACAATCTACCAAACTTGTTTCGTTTGAAATCACCGTCCAACCCGCATATATATACAACTTTGCGATATACTTCAACCATTTCTAATACAGATTCATAAATGTCTTCAAAAAACTGACCTTCGTTTATTAATATTACATCTGCACTATCAATCATTTCTTTTACTGATGACAATGTCCTTGCAAATACACAAGGTATCATTATTTTATCGTGGGTAGATAAGAGTGAATCATTATATCGCGTATCATCTGCATAATTGATAACGGCGACTTTTCTACCAATATACGAGTACTTTTTATAGTGCTGTACTAAGCGCGTAGTTTTCCCAGAAAACATTGGACCCAAAATAAGTTCTAAATATCCACGTTGGTTCGGTTGAGACATATTATTCATATTATTATTAATATTATTATAGTATAACACCAAATATTTATATTGTTTCGTATATTACACAATACAAACAATAATAAAAATATGTTTTATTAGTTATTAGGTATACAGTCTTAGATATAAAAATGCAATGGTTATCTTACATACATAGGCTAAATGGGCTATATGATTTATTATGCGCTATGTCTATATTAGGAATAAACATATCTATTGTAAAAAATCTACATTTGTCAATGTTTCTAAATAATTATGAACCAAATAAAATCGGCAAACGTTTTCTAGCATATTGGATATTTACTTATGGAATAATCCGGCTCTATAGTTCAGAGAACATTGTTATAGCATATTCTTATTATATTGAGGCAATGGTTATTGCAAATGAATCGTTGATAAAAAAAACGATGCATATGGATAAATCGGTTTTTGTTATATGTACTTGTATTTTATTAGGATATATATCAGAAGTATCTAAATAATGATGAAATTATAATTATTAGAGTATAATAATATGGTATATTCTTAGACAGGTGAAACATCTGGTTCATTAGTAGTTTCATTTATTTTTTCAGTATTTGGCACAACAATATTGGCGACATCACTTGCAATTATTCTAGCTATATATTCTTGTCTCTCTCTTTCCATTTTTGCTAAATATTCTTGATGGTGTTCTTCCATTTGCAAAGCTTGTTGTCTACGGCGGTCTTCTTCCATTTGCAAAGCTTGTTGTCTACGGCGTTCTTCTTCCTCATATTCAATACATTCACGTCTGTATTCTGCCTCACCTTTTAATGCAATAATTTGCATAATCCGCATTACGCACCCTATACTTGCTCCACTATGACAACCCCCAACAGGGGTATTTGCAATTGCATTCATAATTTTATTATATAATGGGTCATTTGTAAATTGAAACCCCGTGGTGTAGCTGACCCCCCTAGAATTAAGTGCGTCTCTAAATTGTCCCCACCATTCATTACGAGTAATTACCTGGTATGCATCTCGTAAATATCTTCTATCCCAATCGCTCGCATATGCAAATTCGCCTGGAGTAAATGTATCCACATTTTCAGTTGGAGGCTCCGGAGGCATAATTATTTCCTGTGATTGCACTTGTTCTTCATTGATATTTGAGTTCATTGTAAATATATTTGACGTATGTATAAAATAAATTGAATATTACTAATAAGTGGTTTGTATAATATGCGTTATTGTAAATAATATAAATGTGTTTCAATTTTCTGATGTCTCTAAAACAACATCTCAATCTTCCAAAATGAAACTTCGGAAAATATATTTTCGTCTAAACTATCTAACAAAATAGCAATAATAATGCTATATCCATCACTATGAATACTATTGCATCAAAAACCATTATACCTTGGGTTGAAAAATACAGGCCCACGCATTTCGCCGACATTGTTCTAGATCCAATGAACCGCCAACTATTCCGCAATATTTTAGAAAACGGATATTTCCCCAATTTGATGTTTTATGGTCCCCCGGGTACGGGTAAAACCACCACGATTATAAATCTGATAAATGAATATCAGCAAAAATACTATGGCAAAAGTAAGGGAACTGTAATTCATCTAAATGCTTCCGATGAACGCGGAATAGATATTATACGAAATCAAATAAACCAATTTGTTAAATCCAAAAACTTGTTTGAAATCGGATTCAAATTCGTGATACTGGATGAAGTTGATTATATGACAAAAACGGCTCAACAAGCATTGAAAACCTTATTACAAACGTGCACAAATAATGTGCGGTTTTGCCTCATTTGCAACTATATAAGCAAAATAGATGAAACATTACAGCACGAGTTTATTTGTATTCGGTTTAATCAATTGCCTAAAAAAGAAATTGATTGTTTTATACAAAATATTGCTAAATCAGAGAACTTAGAATTAAGTCTTCACGCAATAGATGCTATACAAAATATGTATCAATCTGACATACGAAGTATGATTAATTTTTTGCAATTGAACCAAAACTTGACCGAATGGACAGACTCTATTATTCATTCTGGAGTATGGGATAAATTGAATACGATGTTGCATACGATTGAACTCACAATTGCTGATATAAATATGTATATTCACCAAATAAGTATTCAATACAATATGGACAAGCGTCAAATTATACAATCGTATTTTTACTATATTATACGGAATTGTTCTGAAATAGTATCAAGCGAGTTTCTTGATATTATGGAAGATTGTTTGCATAATTATGATGTACCTATAGAGAACTTGATTGAATATTTCTATTACAAATTGAGAAAGTATTATATAAAATCTGTATAATCCGCGCCTATTGTTTTCATATTTTTGGGGAGGAAGAGAGGGTGGGTAATGTTTTTACACCTTTGGATATTTCAAATACCAATTAAGTTAAAGATTTACACCTTTGCACATTTAAAACGCCCATTTTATGCGTCTTCAAAATCATAAACAGCTTTCATCATTTCAACTAATTCATTTATTGTATTTTTTAGTTCCTTAATGTCATTTTTCATTTCATCAATTTCACTTTCTATTGAAAATGGTATTTTAATTTCTGTTACAGATTTACATTTTTTAGGATTGTTTTGTAGTTTTTTATTGTTTCTATTATTTGGTCTTCATCTAATTTTGTTTTCAATATAATTTCTTCCATAGAATTATTATTGTTATACAATTTGTATGCGATTTCTCTACGTCTTGCGTTTATACCTCCAGTAGTTCTATTATGATATTGTGCTATTAGTTGTATATCAATATTTTTACTCAACTCTTCTAATAATAATATTTCTTCTTCATCACTCCATTTTTGTCCTGTGTTAGAAGGATATTCTTTATCCGGATTTTTAGATTTTAACATTTTTAGCATAGGACTTTCCATAGTTGTATGATAATTGAAAATAATTTTAAACTATTTTTAATTTTATTACACCTTTAAACATTTAAATTGCCGATGCGAAGCTGTCGCCGGCGGATAATATTATATATAAATAATTATTATAAATATTATAATGGGGCATTATATATAAAATATAAATATATTAAGTTTAAATAAAAATCTTTGAATAGTTTCCGAAATATATTATAAAATTGTAAAAAAACATCGCATAAAAAATAGCCGAACTAGATATAAAATTAGTATTTTGGGCTCTAAGTGTGAAGCGTTTTTATATTTTTGTTTCGTTTTATTTCTATAATATATAAATATTTTATTTATATAATATATAACTTTAATGAATGCTTCTCAACAAACTATAATTAATGATAGTAATATTAAAGATTATGCTTTATTGTATTGTGCAAACCGTAATCATCCCGATTTACCAGATGATTTAAGAAACAATATTATTAATTGGGATACCAGTAGAGTAACAAATATGAGAGCTTTGTTTGCTGGTAAGAGTTTTAATGAACCTCTTAAGTGGAATACAAGTAATGTAACAAATATGTCATATATGTTTATGGATTGTGAGTCTTTTAATCAATCTCTTGATTTTAATACAAGTAATGTAACAAATATGGAATCTATGTTTGATGGGTGTAGAAATTTTAATCAACCCCTTGATTTTGATACAAGTAATGTAACAAATATGGGAAGTATGTTTTATGGGTGTAGAAAATTTAATCAACCTCTTGATTTTGATACGAGTAATGTAACAAATATGGCATTTATGTTTGCGGATTGTGTGTCTTTTAATCAATCTCTTGATTTTAATACAAGTAATGTAATAAATATGGAATCTATGTTTGATGGGTGTAGAAATTTTAATCAACCCCTTGATTTTGATACAAGTAATGTTATCACTATGGAATATATGTTTGACGGTGCGGATAAATATAAACAATTTAAGGGTCGCGAAGGTTTACTTAAAATACATGAGTCTTTTAGTAATGTTCCAGCAGAACAGCCTCTAGATCATATTAGTAGATATTTTGCTGATGAAAACGCTATTATAGGACTAGCTGAGTATCTAGGTCCAGAAGAAAATCCAACAAATCTAGTTACACGTGGAGAAAAAGTTGGATTTACTTTTAAACGCGGTAAAAAACGAAAAGCAAGAAAAACGAGAAAAACAAAAAAAACAAGAAAAACAAGAAAAACAAGAAAAACAAGAAAAACAAGACGGAAAACATAGAGTATTTTGTAGAAAATAACAAGATGATAAATAGATAAAAGTTATAAAAAACAAGTTCTTTAAATTGTTTTATATATAATATAAAATTGTTATAAATAGATTAGCATTTGACATCTATATGGAACGAATACCGCGCGATAGTATATTTAATCATATTATCTCTTATACCTATAATATTCATCCTAATTTTTTATTAGAAGACATAAAAATTATTGCACAATAAAGGCGAATTTAATGTCCAAAGGTGTAATAATCGGTGGTGTAAATGTGCAAAGGTGTATTATTTCCCTAAATGTCCCAAAGACAATGCCCTACTTCTTGCGTTTCCTCCTACGTTTATTTCCAGGAGATTCGTGTAATACACATCCATTCGCTCTTTCAATGTATTTATAAATACATTAGGGGGAGAACTTGCCATATTTGGATCAAACCGGTTAGCAGCTTGAAATACATCATAATTCATAGCCATATTGTCTGTATTCATTTTATGTATTTTTTGCACAACCGGTTTTTTAGGAAAATGGATAATATTTTGCTCGGCAGTAGTTTCATAACAAATGGATGTCATATCTATAGTATTACCGCCATATATTTTTTTAAAGAAATATAAAATTGAAAACAATATAAAAGAAATTAGTGTCCATTATTCACCTAATTATTTTATCAATCACTTTTCCTAAATAATGTCAAAACCCGTAGACGATGAATGGATGCGCTTTTTAGCCACGCAAGGCTCTACAAATATATTTGGTTCAGCTATATCTACATCTGCACCAAAAACTTTACCACCTGTAGTTGCATCTATGTTGACCCCACCCGGTTTTCCAAATAAAGAAGTATCTGAAGAAGCGCCTAAATGTGATGAACTATATATTTCCACAAAAACAAAAGTACTTTTCCTAAATCAACCCATAGATATACAAACCGTTTTCTGGAATATACCCGTTATTGAATATTGGCGTCCAATGGTAGGTGTTGTCAAAAAACAAATGAAGTTTGTGGCAAAAACGGAAGAAGAATATAATACATATCGCGAAAAATTGGAAGGAATACCTTACTATACTGAAAATATCATAAAACAAATTAACAATCCACAAGCAAGACGCCTAAAGTTTAAGGATGAGCGAAAACTCACTATTGGAATTTCCAAAAAAGATATTATGAATTGTCGCGGCAAAGTAAAGAATGCATTCTATAACTGTTTCGCTATGATTTTACGATCAAACTATGCAGGCGAGTTTAAAGAAATACACGTAAAGGTATTCAATACTGGAAAACTAGAAATACCTGGTATTTTGAATGCGCAATTATTTACCATTGTGCGCAATATGATTTTGGAGACATTACAACCATTTATTTCATCCGAATTGTTATTCTTGGAAAACAGCCAAGAAGACAATGTTCTCATCAATTCCAATTTCAATTGCGGATTTTATATCAATCGCGAAAAATTGTATAGTATTTTGCGCTCCGATAAATACGGTATTGAAACCGCATACGACCCGTGCAGCTACCCAGGTGTAAAATGTAAGTTCTATTTCAATAATGATATTGGGTTTGATATGGCTCTTCAAAATGGACGTATTCAGGCATATGAGCGTAATATGAAAATGAGTGAACTAGATGACAACAAAAAATATACAGAAGTATCCTTTATGATTTTTCGCACCGGGAGTTGTTTGATTGTAGGTAATTGTTCCGAAAGTATTTTGATGTTTATATTTGGGTTTATAAAGAATATTTTAAAACAAGAATATGAAAAAATCAGAGTAGTGAGCGAAGAAGTCATTGTCAAATCAAAGAAAAGTAAATTGCGTAAGAAAAATGTAACTATTTCCAACAATTATTATGTGTCAGATGTAAATGTATAAACTGTACAAAACTAAAAATCATTATAGTTTAGCAAATATTTTTTTCCATATGTAAAAATATTTGCTAAATATATACCAATAGTAAAAATGGTTCGCAAGGCAAATAAGAGTTTAAAAGCGTGGGTCACTTTCGTCAAGAAAGTGCAAAAAGAAGAAGGTCTTAGTTATTCCGATGCAATGAAACGTTCTAAAGTACGTAAAGATAGCGGCGAAAAATGGATGAGTGGAGGTGGGGTAGCTGATTCTGCAACACCAATCAATCCTCCTGGAACTCATGCTGATATGAAAATCCCAGCTGACGTCAATGCTAAACCCGTCATCAGCGATTCTCTTGTCTCAAATCAAGGAGGTTCTTCCACTTCTACAACCGCTGTACTTGGTGCTAAAGGCGGTAGTAAGAAACAACAAAATACTTCTAAGAAACAACAAAAGACTTCCAAGAAACAACAAGGCGGTCGCAGAAAGACTTGCTCCAAAAAATAAACCAACTACAACAAAATACTAACTATAGAACGCATATTATCTTCAGTTGGGTCATATTCTAAATGATATTGTGTACAAAACAACAATATCTTTTCTGACATATCCAAATCATATGGCAATTTATTAGCGTGTTTCAATTTATATATTCGCCTGTAATACTCATTTAGAAATGCAAAATACACGTTCTCGTCCATTGCCCATTTTTCTTGAACTATTCCTAAATAATCCATAAATGGTTGATATACAAGAATATTATGAAACAATTTTGCATAACGAGTCACTTGAACATCACATATTGCTAACCGGGCATTAAAAGACATACAACTATTCCAGGCCAATAAAGTATTCCAGGTTTTTACGACTAAATCAATACAATCTTTTTTGGAACAATCTGTTACTTTAGACCCATTTGCATTTTCTTCGTATCTGATTGGAGAACTTGCAAGTTCTCCCAATGTCAATTTATATACGAAAATAGATATATCCGAAATATACAAATTATTTGCTAAATTGGTTTTATCCAATTGTTCAATATATTCTAAATAACATACGTATGATTTCCCACATTGAATGTATATGTTCTCCAAACTATGATTTGAATATACGTGCATAGTAAATACGTGTATAACAATATTGGCTCCATTATACAAAATAGTATCCATATATTTAGATTTCCTCACGATTTCAGAGTGGTCCATAAAAAGTAAATACCCGGTCATTATTTTTCCGAACCCTTCAATTATTTCTATGGCCGATAACATTTAGGAGAACTATACTTTGACTATTTATAAAATATTATTGTTTTATAAACTATTGCGTTTGAATATAATATTTCCAAAATATTAGCACAATGTATTTTTCATTTCAAATATATTTAGGAAAATAAGTATTTAAAGTATTTACAATTAAATATTTTATAATTTCATAGTAAATGAGCGCTACAAGTTCTAATGCAAAAATCGCAGGAAGTTCTGCACCTACCCCTGTACAAACAACACCCAATGGATATAGATTGCCTGAGTCAACGACACTGCAACACGCAGCTAAATTGGCTATAGTGGAAGACAAACCAATTATGTTTGATTATTGGACAAGTTCTCTGGATAAGAGTGTTATTATTGGAGTTAAAGACAATCAAGAAAAGTTATTGGTGAAAAGCGAAGAAGAATATACAAGTCCTATTTCAAAAATATACAAGGTTGCTACAGAGTATATTATTGTTACAGAGAACTCTATATATTTAGTAGATTCAAGCATTGCAACCAAGCGCATTTCGTCATAAATGATATAGTATATGTGTATAATATATACTATATTTACAGGGTTACAATAGCAAATTGTTCTCCATAGTTCTCCATAGTTTACAAAATCTCTTCCAGTAACTTGGCCTGTTCGTCATTTATTTTTTCCGGAAATTGAATAACAAAATCAATAATCAGATTTCCCACCATATTTTCCCTAACCATACCAAACTCTCCAATTACTTTTTTAGAAGTAGGCGATATAACACTTCTATTGGAAGTATTTGACAAAGTAAGTTTTTTACCGCTCAAATGCATTAAATCAATGGTAAATCCACAAAGAGCTTCTTTTAAAGTGAGTGTTTTGGTATAAATCAAATCCAATCCTTGACGTTTGAATACGGACGAGTTCTCTATTTGAATAGCTATTTTGATGTCACCTTTCAAATTATCATTTACTATATTACCTTTTTCGTGCAAAATAATAAACTCATTTTCATCAATCCCCCGATGTATTGGAATATAAATAGTTTCGGTTTCAGTATGTTTGACGTCATTTTGTAATACCCAACGTTCAATTTCTACCGGAATAGAACATCCTAAATAAGCTTGGTCAATAGTTATACGAATGTTTTTTATAATTGGCGGAGGCTTTTGCATATTTGCGAAAATATTGCCAAATGGATGATCCATTCCAGACGAATGCGTTTGCATACGATGTATTCCAGGGCCGTGAAATACGTGTATATTTGGCCCTCCTGGCATTCCACTTTGATGAAATGCAGCGCCTGGAAAACCTCCACTAAACATCATATTAAAAATATTTCCTAAATCTCCTAAATCGTCGGGGCCTCCGGCCCCGGGGCCCATTTTGAAAGGGAATCCATTTCCACCTAAATCATATTGCCTGCGTTTTTCTGGATCACTTAATGTTTCATACGCTTCATTAATTTTGGATGAAATTGCATTTGCGTCGGGCGTTTTATTTCGGTCTGGATGATATTTAAGAGAAAGTGTGCGATATGCCTTTTTGATTTCGGATTCCGACGCGGTTTTTGGAACTTCCAAAATATCGTAATATGACTTTCCTTCCATTTTTATAAATGAATATTTAATACTAAGTATTTGTATTTATATTTTTACCAAATTAAAATATAAATACTATTTTGGCTGGATTTTATAACATATTCCGGAAATAATAAATGATTGATATAACAAGTTCAAAATGTGTAAATAATCGTTCTCCAGATGTTTCCCAAACTCTTTCAACATCACGTTCCGAGTTATTTGCAAGTAATACATTTATATCTAAATACAAGCCATATTACATATCTGATTTTTATACAGGCGAAGACTTCCAATTTGTCCTAAATACTTTATTTGAAATAGACAATCTAAATGTTCTCTTTGTTGGGAATCCGAGTTCAGGAAAAACGACCCTTCTCTACGCAATTATTCGGCAATATTATGGATTGTCTAAAGATTCCACTTTCCCCGAAAATAATATATTACATATCAATAATTTGAAGGAACAAGGTATAAACTATTTTCGCAATGAAATGAAAACATTTTGCAGGTCAAGTAGTACTATTTTCGGTAAAAAGAAATTGCTCATTATTGATGATATAGATATGATCAATGAACAAAGTCAACAAGTATTCCGCAACTACATTGATAAATACAAAAACAATGTCAATTTTATTTCCGTTTGCACCAATATTCAAAAAGTCATAGAAAGTATTCAATCGCGAACTCATATTATCAAATTAGATCCTCCTACTAAAACGAACTTTCGGACAATAATGGAAAAAATAATCCAAGAAGAAAACTTATTAGTAAACAGCGACATTCAAAGCTATATCATTCAAATTGCCAATCATTCAATCCGAAATCTAATCAATTATTTAGAGAAAATATACATTTATAGCAACAACGGAGAACCACTTGATTTAGAAAGTTGTAAAAAATTGTGTAGTATTATTTCGGTAGATTACTTTGAAAAATACGTGGAATACATAAAAACTAAAAAAATTACGGAAGCCATACATATATTATACTCTATACACGATTATGGATACTCTGTCATTGATATACTGGATTACTTTTTTAATTTTGTTAAAACTACAAAATCGCTAAATGAAGATGAAAAATACAAAATTATACCAATCATTTGTAATTATATAACTATTTTTCATAATGTACACGAAGATTCTATTGAATTGGCACTTTTTTCAAACAATATTTACAAGGTTCTCCTAAAGGAAAAATAGAAAAATATTATAAAAAGTAAAAGAAGTAAAAATAGCAATATATTATATGGCAATATTATACATTAAAAGTATAATGTTGCATCAATTATTTCGCAAACAAGTTCCAATAGAATTGTTAATGAACTTGTTGGATAAGATATGTCTAAAAACAGATAAATATTATTTAGTAGATGCAAATGCATTCAAAGTTCTCCTATATAATAATTATCATAAAGAGTTTTGCAACACGATGTTGGAATACTATCATTCATCAAAGGCGTATTATGTAACACGCGATTTTACATATAAATCGTTTGCAACAGTTATACGTCAAATATGTAAAAGTAATGATGTTATGTATGGTTCAAAAATGAAATACGAAAAATCGCTATACAATATTGACTATTTTGTATATTTCGGCTAAAGTTCTCCTAAATAATATAATTTATTAGTATATATCAGAAGGGGAATGTTTAGTTCAAAAAATACGAACTATTTATTGGCATTTAGTGTTATTGCTATAGTGTGCTATGTAGGAATGAATATGAAACAATCATTTACAAACAATGATGAATACGATCTTATCCGGAAATATTTGCTAAATGATTCGCCACTATATGGATTCAATAAGCCGAAACTATGGATACATTCTAAATATGAAGTTAATTCTAGACACTGGAAAAGCTTTCAATCGCGAACATCTACTGATTTGAATCAGCCATATTTACATTTGACTATAAAAACCATAATCAATCATTGTGGATCAGATTTCAATATTTGTCTAATAGATGACGACACATTTAGTAAATTGATACCATCGTGGGATATAGATTTACCGAATGTTGCGGAACCTCACAAGTCGTATTATAGAGAACTTGGGATGCTCAAATTGGTATATTACTATGGCGGGGTTGTTGTACCAAACTCGTTTTTATGCACAAAATCGTTTAAACCTTTATATCAAGATGCAGTGAATGAAAATACACCATTTTTATGCGAAAAACTAAATCGCACAGTATCTCAATCCAAAGATAATAATACGACTCCCTTGTTTATTCCCGGAGTTTATTTTATGGGGGCTAAAAAAAATGACGAAACTGTCAAAGAACTGATTGAGTATTTGAAAAATCGCAATATGTCGCCGCATTTCAGTAGCGAGGCCCGATTCACCGGTGATACATCTCATTGGTGTATGGACGCAGTTAAACATGGAAAAATGAAGGTCATTGGAGGAGAACAAATTGGTATTAAAACACAGACGGGTAAGCCCATTTTACTGGAAGAATTGATGGAGGAAAACTATTTGGATTTAGTAAAGTCTCCATATGGTATTTATATTCCGGCCGACGAAATCTTGCGCAGACCCAAGTTCCAATGGTTTGCGGCAATTTCTTCAGAAGAAGTCTTCAAGACAAATGCCATTATTGCTAAACATTTGAAGGCATCTATCGTAGATAGCAATAGTGAGTATATCACACCAAGTGCAATAAAAAGCGTCGTTAGTATCTAGTCATTTATCAATAATATCACACACGGTTTTTATACAGTCATTGTATAATTCAAATAAATCACTTGTTTATTATCCGAAGATGGGTTATCAACGAAATAGTATTCGTTAGACATAGTATAAATTGGTATTTATATATGAGAAAAATTACACCTTTTTCTCATTTAAACCCCCCCATTATTGCGTTATATTTTTCTTCAAATAATGTATTATTATAATATAATGAATGGTCTATATATTCCAAAAGATATACTGCATATTATATTAGAATATGATGGAAGAATAAAATATAAAAATGGAAAATATTTTAATGTAATACGTCAAAATGATGAAAGATATAATATAATTACTCCAATAATAAGTAAGAAAATGGTAATATTGAATAATATAGATTTACGTGGTTCGGAATTTTATTTTGAGTTTGGTTTTGATATAGATTCTAGAATAGGGTTATGCTACGATTATGGGTTTAACGAAACCAACGTATTTGAAATATGTTATTATGATACAAGAAACGGATGGGAACAAATTAGAACATATTTGTAAAATCAGCATGTAAACCGACGAATAAGTAAAATGGAACATTTCAATTATTCGCGGTCAGATATCAGTAAGCATTTGAAACAAGCACCTTAGAGGGATGCGGTTTTAATTTTTCAGTGGTATATAATAAAAATATTTATGATAATGATATAAATACAAGTATATCATTATATATAAAATTACGTGTATTAAATGGGATCACTTTTTTCACAACAAACAACAAAATGCAACTATCATTGCCCGGTATGCAAGTCATCTGGTGCAACCCCAAATATGGCCGGAAGGTTTTTCATTATTAATGAAACCCAATGTCAATGCAATGGGTGCAATACAATATTTGAAAAGCATATGTTTTATGCTCAACCTGAAAACCCACGTAATTTGGATGGAAAATGGGTTTTTCCGAGAAAAGATGCTTCTGATATGAGAAATGAATCGGATACCCAACCGGAGAGTGTTCAATAATACTATATATATCCACAGTCATAACAAACCAACGTACCATCTTCTTGTGGATCCACCTTAAATGGCTTCCCGCATCCATATATTTCGGCGTGTTCAACTAATATATCACACTGTTCTTTTGGCAAATGTGGGTCTATCTGCTGACCAGTAGATTTCAATATACCACACCTAAATATACGACAATTGAGTTCAATAATTTCAATTGTAGTATTGCAATGAGGACAACATACAAACATTTTTGATATATTATATACCTGATATATGAAATACTTTTATGTTATTTGTATATGAAGAGTTTACACCCTTGAATATGTAAAATGGAACATTTCAATTCTTCGTTGGTTGAATATTTATTTTTATACATAAAAATAGCATACCAAACCAGATATTGATTTGCGTATAGCATATACTATACAATAAACCATATAAATACAAATATACTAATATATGTATTTACAATACAATTATGAGCACGAATATAATAGAAAATACTTCTAACAAAATTACAGATGCCCATCGTGTAATAGATGAATTATTTACTAAATATGCCAATAATCCCTATATGTTAGAACGGACATACAATTATATATGTCAACAATTACCTAATCAATTGGAAGTATTGGATAGAACACACGAACTGCGTATTTCCCGTATAGAAGAACTTACAGTAGAGCAACACGCATTTATAACCGAGTTTATTGCAAAAAACCAATATTTTTATGTTCCAGCAACAGAATTATTTTACCACTATGACGGAAAACATTACCGTTTGTACAATGAAGATGATATATTGCACCAAATACTCACACTTATTACGAAAGACAAACAATTAATGTGCTGGAAACAACGAACTAAAGTATATATTATGAAACGAATCAAGGAGAACATTCTATTAAAATCCGTCCCCGAATCATATACTATACAAAATGTTCTTTCCGTATTGCATCCCACTATATTTTCAACTCGTACTGAAGCCAAGTATTTCCTCACTATTATAGGTGACAATATATTCAAGAAAAACAGTCACCTTATTCACTTTTTGCACGCCAATTCCAAACATTTCATAAGAGAACTCAATGCGATGTGTCAGGGATTTTTAGGGACAAATCTTTTCCAAACCATTAAACATAAATACCACGAACATAGTTATCAACATTCGCGTATACTTAAAATAAACGACATTATAAAAAATGAGGCCATATGGAGACCCTTATTGATGACGTGGTCACTAGATATTTTATGCGTTGCGTGCCATTATTCAATGCGATTTAACTGTTCCGACGATTTTCTATTACACACTAATGATGAACCATTATGTCAATCGGTGTTTTATTTGAATCGTAATGACCCGAGTAATATAGTTGATCATTTTATAGCCGATTATTTGCAGAAAAACCAGAGACAACCTACCAGAGCCACCCGGAGTTTGCAAAACGAAGAGTCATCTCACAATTTCAGTAGTAACACAGATGAAATTGATTCTAAAAATATTACGGGACAAATAACGTGGAAAAATATGCAATATCTATGGAAATATTTTTTAGAATCCAAAAATCTGCCCGCTATTTTGTTTCAACAAGCTCTAAAAACTATTTTCACACAAAAATTGTCAGAATATTACAAACCAGAAATAGATAGTTTCGTGGGTATTTTCAGCAAACATTTACCAGCAATACAGAAGTTTATTTCTTTTTGGGAAGAAACAATTACTATACAAGAAGATGATATAGAACACGATTTTGAAATAGATGAATTGAGTATTTTGTTTAAATTGTGGTGCGAAAATCAAGGGGAGACGGTTTCGTCATTTAATCATTCACAATTATTGAATTTGATAGACTATTTTTATCCAAACATAGAAATAGACCAAGATAAATACATATACAAGATTCACTGCTCGTTATGGGACAAACAATTGGATGTGCAAACGGTTATGGAAAGTTTGCTAGAAAATGGAGAACGCCTTTCATTATATGATGCATATCGGTTCTATTGCCAAAATTGCCCCCGGGCCAAACAAACATTGATTGTTAGTAAATCATATTTTGAGAAATGTGTGTATTCTAGATTTTCAGATTATATTTCATAAGTATATTCATAGACGAATATTTCTATAAAGAATACACATTAATACCATTCAACAGTGCTTATTTTTATTAAACCTTCTGTAATAATAAAAAATGTCAAAGTCCAAATCAAAAATCGTTCTTCAGTGGTTACTTGTATAGTATCTTTACTAAATCTGTATAACAATACTATACCCATTAAAATGAGAAAAATGTTTTCAAGAACAATTACCCATTTGATTGTATTATCATACACGGTATGGTTGAATAACATACCGTAAATATTCAAGTTATAAAATATAAGAAATACAAATTTAAAAAACACTAAAAAATATAATATTTTCTGAAAATTATCATCCGTCAGCATTCCTCTATATAGTATATTATATAATTTATATAGTATATTATACAAATTATATTGTATATGAATGGTTTATTTACCAGTATCAATCATATGTGGTGATGTGGGGTTAACCACTGTAGGATTATTACCGTTCAGTGTAGCGTTAGCTAGTGTAGATTCTGAAACACCGTCTGCGCCCCCCTTCTTAGATTTATTTTTGCGAGAAACGGATCGCTTAACCGCTCCGAATTTTCCCTTCTTAGTGTAATATCCATACTTTTGAAGACGTTTTTCTTTCTTGGCAGTCTTGTGTTTCTTTTCACTCACTATGCGTCCCCATTTGTTCATCACTAAATCTTTTTTAGTAAGACCTCCACTAGTTTTATACGCAGTTCCATTATGAACTTGCGCTCTGGAACCAAATAATTCACTATAAGTTACTCCTGCGATAACATATTTTCCATTTGCGTTGCGAACGGGCCGTTTCATTGTATATATAGTACATATATAAAAATATTTACTATATAAATGGCTAAATAATAGAAATACTACTAAACAAATATACGGCTATATACAAATATGTATTTCAAATATCACACAGAAAATTGAAAATTATTTTATTTTTATATGTATCTATCATTTTTCAAATAAATTATTATCCAATATATACTAAACGTACATATCAAACCGTATTATACAAACAATGTCCTTATATCAACCACCTTATTATATCTCATTAGATAGTGCAAGTATGCCACACACTGATGACAAAAATTGTATATCCAATTTAGGCGGGTATTGTATTCATTATTATTGTTTATATTTTGCTAAATCATCATTTTCCGATGAGTTATATGTGCAATATGAACATAATTTAGAAAAATGGATAACGCATCATTACAAAGACAATTCCACTGTACAATGCAATGTAGAACTTCCGTCATATCAGCGCAATGCTGTTACAATTTCTTGCACAAAATATACATTTGAAACACCTTACAATATTTTAAAACTGCATATAGAGAGTGCCGAAGATGATCCATTAGTAGTAAATGTATGCGCGTCTATTTCCATTAAAATGCCCGAAAACCCCGAGGCACAAACCGAAAAAAACGATTTGAAAGAATATTTGGAAAATATCAGGAATATTGTTCTTGAAACTACCCGCGAACTCAATAATACATACTATGACGAATTATCATATGATTGTGATATAGAATATCCATAGGACTAGTAAAATTACATAACATTTGTAAATAAATGAATATATAAATTAGTATTTTACTTCAAAACCCCAGTTTTATAATTATTTGAACGAACCAATTGTGCATACAACATTTTTTTTGATATAGTTGGGTCATTACCGCCTGTATTTATTTTATTATATTGTACCGAAGAAGAACACGTAGCAACCGTTCTAGACGAAGTAGATTGATGTTTTTTTACACAATAATCTATTTTTGGATTTACGTCAGTCATATATTATACAAAATTATTTTTATTATTTGAATATAAACCGTTTCAAAAAATTAAGCCCCCACCCTCCCCAATTTATTATTTAGAAAATTGAAACAAAGATAGCACTCCAATAATATTATATACATATATCCCCCTTTATTATTCAAACATATTAAACAATAACAATGTCTGCTTCTTCTAATGCTAATGCCGCTCTTGCTCAACAATATCAACGAAAAACAGATAAACAACATATATTGGACAATCCAGATACTTATATTGGTTCGGTTGAAAATGTAGATGCCGAGATGTGGGTATACGACGATTTGACCAACCGTATAATATTAAAAACAATCAATTATATTCCAGGGCTATATAAGCTCTTTGACGAAGGTATAGTAAATTGTCGCGACCACGTTATCCGAATGATTCAGTCTGCCAGTCTAGATAAAAAGTTTGTAAGCTATATTGATATCACAATTGCGGAAGATGGCACAATCACTTTGGCAAATGATGGCAATGGAATTGATATTGCTAAACATCCGGAATATGACATTTGGATTCCGGAAATGATTTTCGGCCATTTGCGTACATCCACTAACTATAACAAGGAGGAAAAGAAAATAGTCGGAGGTAAAAATGGCTTTGGATTCAAGCTGGTTCTGATTTGGTCCACTTATGGAATGATTGAAACGGTTGATCATACTCGCGGGCTTAAATATGTGCAGGAGTTTAGCAATAACTTGGATGTAATCAAGCCCCCTATAATTACCAAGGTTTCATCAGCTAGACCATATACCAAGGTAACATTCAAACCGGATTATACGAGACTTGGTATATCAGGACTTTCTCCCGATATGTTGTCACTTCTCCGAAAGCGTGTATATGACATCGGTGCCGTTACCGACCATTCCATCAAGAAAATCAAAATCGGACTAAACGGCGCCACACTACCAATCAAAAACTTTCAGCAATACATTGACTTGTATATTGGAACCAAAACTGCAGGCGACGAATCCAAACGCGTATATGAGCAAGCGGATGACCGTTGGGAATATGCTGTAGCACTTTCTCCTACTCACGAGTTCATCCAAGTGTCATTTGTCAATGGTATTGCCACATTTAAGGGCGGAAAACACGTGGAATATATTACCGGCCAAATCATTCGCAAACTATGCGACTATATTGAGAAAAAGAAGAAAATTAAGGTCAATGCCAATGCAATCAAAGAACAAATCGTCCTTTTCTTGCGATGTGATGTGGAGAATCCATCCTTCGATAGCCAGACCAAAGACTATATGAATACTCCATCATCCAAGTTCGGTTCCAGTTGCACCGTGAGCGACGGATTTATTGAGAAAGTAGCTAAAATGGGTGTGATGGATATGGCTTGTTCTCTCACAGAAGCTAAAGAAGCCCGGATTGCGAAGAAAACCACCGATGGTTCCAAAACAAAGACCATTCGCGGTATTGCCAATTTAATAGACGCAAATCACAGTGGCGGCCCTCAATCTAAAGACTGCATTCTCATTTTGTGCGAAGGATTGAGTGCTATGTCAGGTATTGTTTCTGGACTGTCGTCGGAAGATCGCAATACAATCGGGATTTATCCATTGAAAGGAAAACTCCTAAATGTTCGCGGCGAACAACTCAAGAAAATCGCGGAAAACAAGGAAATAACAGATATTAAGAAAATATTGGGACTGGAAAGCGGGCGTGAATATAAAACGATAGAAGACGTGCATCAATATTTGCGATATGGCAAGATTATGGTTATGACGGATCAAGATTTAGATGGTTCCCATATAAAAGGATTGTGCATCAATTTGTTCCATTCCGAATGGGCCTCATTAGTACATATTCCAGGGTTCATTTCCTTTATGAATACACCCATCTTGCGCGCGAAAAAGGGTCTGCAAACTCTCGTATTTTACAATGACGGAGAATATGAAACTTGGAAGCAGTCCTTTGGGCCAGAAGGCCCACAAGGATGGACTATCAAATATTTCAAAGGTTTAGGAACATCTACTTCTGCCGAGTTCAAAGAATATTTCGCCAACAAGAAAATCGTGGATTTTGAATACAATGGGCAAACAAGTGATGATAGTATAGATAAGATCTTCAATAAAAAACGCGCAGATGATCGCAAAGCCAGGTTGGAAGATTATGATAAGGAAGCGTATTTAGACACTGCACGTCCTTCAGTGAAATACGAAGATTTTATGAATCGCGAGCTCATCCATTTCAGCACATACGATTGCGCCCGTTCCATTCCAAATATGGTGGATGGCCTCAAGATTTCATTGCGCAAAATCCTATTTGCGGCATTCAAACGCAAACTGACGGCCGAAATCAAAGTCGCCCAATTCAGTGGATATGTCTCAGAACATAGCGCATACCATCACGGCGAAGCTTCTCTCAATGGAGCTATAGTGAATATGGCACAAACATTTGTCGGCTCCAACAATATCAATCTATTGGAGCCCAATGGGCAATTTGGAACCCGGTTGCACGGCGGAGATGACAGTGCATCGGAGAGATATATCTTCACTATGTTGAATCCATTGACCCGGGCCATCTTTCCGGAATCAGACGGCGCAGTATTGTCATACCTCAATGATGACGGAACTATTGTGGAACCCGAGTTCTATGCGCCTATCATTCCATTTGCCCTAGTGAATGGTATTTCCGGAATTGGCACCGGGTTTTCGTGCTCTATTCCCGCATACAATCCGCTAGATATTTTGGCCTACTTGAAAAATAAACTCAATCACATTTCCACGGACGCTATTGAGTTTGTGCCTTATTACCAGGGATTCAAAGGAACCATTCGCAAGTGCGGTGACCAAAAATATTTGGTCCGTGGCCGTTATGATAAAATCGGCGATGACAAGGTACGTATTACAGAATTACCCATCGGAACTTGGACGATGCCATACATTACTATGTTGGAAGGATTGATGGACGGAGGAGTGGATAAAGCCGGGAAGAAAATCGCCCCGGTCATCAAAGACTTTACTTCGCTTTGCACAGAAGTAGCCGTGGATATTGTGGTGCAATTCCCTAGGGGGAAACTCTATGAGTTGGAAAGTGCTATAGAATCCACTGGTATTAATGGAGTAGAGAAATTGCTCAAATTGACGACTACATTGAGCACCACCAATATGCATATGTTCAACTCGGAGTGCAAGTTGCGTAAATATGCCACAGTGGAAGAAATCATCGAAGACTTCTATGGAGTGCGTATGGAAATTTATGGCAAACGCAAGGCAAACTTGGTGGAAGAAATGCGACGTAAATTGGTGAAATTATCTAATCGTGCGCGATATATTGTGGAGACTTTGGAAGGTGTAGTGGATCTGCGGCGTAAAAATGCGGCGCAAGTATTGGAATTAATGACGGCGCGCAAGTTTGATATGTTGGATGGCGACTACAAGTATTTAGTAAAAATGCCTATGGACTCGGTCACTCAAGAAAACGTGGAACAAATCTTGAAAGAAAAGGAACAATGCGAAAAAGACTTGGCTATTCTATTGGCAACTACCTTGGAGAAAATGTGGTCAGGAGAGCTGGAAGCGTTTGAAAAGGAATATATGACATACAAGGCGAAGCGGGAGAAAATCCAAGCGGGTGGAGCAGGCCCTCCAGTGAAGAAGATTGTCAAGAAACCTGTCGCAGCTAAAGCACCTAAATAAAATAAATATATTTGCATAGTATATATTGAATTGAATGTTTTCTTTAATCAATACTCCTAACAAATTAAGTGAAAATCAATTAACTTTTTTATCTAAATACCCCACATTGAGTGAGTATTATACAACAAAAGGTCAAATGGGGGCAGCCCCATTTGATAAAGTTGATAAGTTGAAGGAATTGTTAAATGATGTTAAACCTGCTATAGAAGATATAGAAGGTATGTCTATGGTAAATGAACTTAGTCAGCGCGAAGCACTTATTAATATGCCAGAGGAAATAGATGATTCGGACAATAATACCGATACTGAATCTCGCTCTAGTTCAACTGATTCAGGAAATGCGGAGGTAGAAGCATTGCTTCCCCAATTAAATGACTTACAAAAAAAGGTAGAGGAACAAATTGCGTTCAAATATGCAGCGAACCCTGCAGAGAATCCTGTTAAAAAATCGTGGCACGGGTTTTGGGGAGGAATCAAACATAAAACCGCTAAACGATCCAAGAAAGGTGGTCGTAAAACTCATAAAAAGAGAAATAACAAAAAGACTACTCAAAAGAAAGGTGGTAAAAAAATGCAGAAAAAAAGTACCAACAAGAAACAATAAAATTGAAAGTATTTTTATTGGATAAATAATATGACATATTCATATCATTTACTAACAAGTACCACTATCTTATTAAAAATGTCTGAAATTATTGATCTAACCAATGACGATATGCACCAAGTTATTGCTCAACCGACGAGAAGACCTAGGGCACCACCTAAATGTGGATATTGCGCAATGCCTGGTCATACAGTTCGGTCTTGTAATGACCCGGGGGTAATGAACACATTGCGTCAATTGCTGCAAATGATTAACCGATTTCCTCCATACGAAACCATTATTCATTGGTTACATACACACGATGTGAACGTTCTACAACTGATTGTATCCAAATATACATACACTGCATATAGAAAACATTCGAAACAGATATGCATTGATATTTTATCCGTAGCTATAGCCGATAAATACCGTATGGAAGAACGTCGCAATATGGAAACTGTACAAGATAACCTAAGACGAGGGAGTATTTTATTATGGACGCGGTCGGAAGACCCTGTCAATATACCACTGTTATACAGACAATATTGCTCACAATTTATGTATACCGAAACCACCCCACCGCCTACCGAAGAAGAATGTCAATTGCTTTGCAATATTATTCAAACACGCGTGCTAAATCCAAATATACCATACCATACAGTGAAACGATTCCATAGGTTCTTATTATACAGACATTTAGAGTATATGAGCGACCCTGAAAATAGAATTGATAATAACACGTCCAACGATAATGTAATTAAATACGTTATTACTCGCAAAACCATAGCCATACCCATAGAAATAGATTGTTCTATTTGTATGGAAACCGTAAAAACCCCAGATATACTTACCACCACTTGCGGCCATCAGTTTTGTAGAGATTGTATAACTTCTTTCGTAAATAAAACAAGGACGCAACGATGCGGGTGCCCATTGTGCAGAGCCCCTATATACAAACTCATTCGCGAAGTTGTCTAAAAAAACGGCCGTAATTCCAACTGTTTATATTCACGGTCAGTTTGAACTGGGCGATCAAATGGAACTACTAAACTACTCTGATCTTGGCAATATTTCAAATAGCCTATAGCTTCTCCATACACAGATTTAACACAATAATCCAATACAATTTCATTCAAACGTTCTACTTGCCTTGTTATATTTGTAGACAGATGTTCTGCATATTGCATATAGGTACTTCGCATAATAATTTTTAATGAATCAATATTTTGTGGTGGGACATTGATTTGTCCGTTTGATTTATTATACACGCCTGCTCGTATACCATTTTGCAATATTTGTATATTTTCTCCAGAAAAAAATACTTGCGCAAGAATATTGTTTTCCCACGTTCCAGTTAATGCTTCACGATATGCAGTTGCTTTGTTTTTAACAGCAATTTTTTCCTGCATTTGAAACCGAATATTGGCAGGCGGCTCTTGTATTATATCTACACGTCCATTATATTTAGAAACATTTAAAATACTTGTATTACTATCAATTATAGCTGGATTTAATGACATATTGTATATTGTGTTGAGAGAAATAAATCGCAATGTATGATAATAAATCGCTAAATAACTATACATTTAACCCAATGAAGAATTATGGCACATTTCAATTCTTCATTGGATAAATGCAAAAATATTTTATTCGCTTATTGTATATATTTATGGATACTTTTCAAATAACAGTTTTGGTTGTTGCAGCAATTATTCTTATACTTATATTTTCTACTGTAGGCATTTTAACAAAATATTCTACATCTGATAAAGCCTATCCGCCAATTGAAAATACTTGTCCGGATTATTGGGGAGTAGATGCTAATGGTAATTGTATTATACCTCCTACGTACACTAGTCTAAATGTTGGACATATTTATTCTGCTACATCACCCTACCCAATCAATTTAACAAATGACAGGTTAGTAACAGAAAAAATATACACCCCGGGGTATGATTCAGCTAATGCAAATATAAACTTTAATGATGCTTTGTGGGGTTCTATTGGTAAAACCCCTTTGTGTGCTAAGAAAGATTGGTCTACTAAAAATGAAATTGCTTGGGATGGTGTGTCTAATTACAATTCTTGTGAGTAACCATAGTAACAGTTTTCCTTCGTAGAACTTCGGAAAACGTGCAAAGAATCTGAGTTCAAAGAACTCATATTCACTCTTGCATTCTCTGATTTTATTTATGATATACATAAATAAAATGTGATACAACCATACGCTGTATAAAAATATTAGGCCTTTTTGCTAAACTTTACAACTCTAGGAGGTTCTTCTAATGTTATATCCATATTTGCCAATGTAATCTTTCGTTGAACCAAAGACGATTTGATAGTATATGTATTACCTACTGTATCAATATCTATAATCACCTCATTTAATTCGTTCTTTAGTCTTCTTAAGTTCTCCATTTCAGGTGTGATACTTCGGGTTTGCAGACGAATAGCATCTCGTAATAATTCATTATTTTCGGGATTGTTCTTATAATCATCTATAATAGAATTGTATTGATCAATGAGTTGGTTTATGGCTTCCGTTTTTTCGTTAATGGCATCTTGTTTTGTTTTACTATAATATTTTTCATTATAGCTCTGTAATATTTCATTATATATGGAGCTTTCAAAATTGTAATTTTCCACTTCTTTTTTGAAACGTTGTGCGGCAACTTTATCACTTACATAATCAAACAATGTATCCAATTTTTGGCGAACTATTTTTTCTTTTACTTCATCAACGCCTTTTTTGAAAATATACAGAATGTTCTCTTCATCTGAAAAATGTCCTCTATACAATTGAATATTTAAATTGCACTTATTTTGTACTTCTGGTACGCCACAAACGGCTGTATATTTATCATCTTTATGTTCAAATATAGTTCCTCCTGGAAGCCTACAATTGATACATTTAGGCTTAACAAGCGCAGCTAGTCTTTTAGCGGCCGTCTTAGATTTAGCGGATCTAAATGCGTGTTGTTTTGCACTAAAGAATGATTCTTCGTAATTTTTTTTCAATTTGAAATATACATTTAATGCTTCTAAATAATCTATTTTATTTTCATAATGCACCTCATTCATTTTACCTATTGTTGTATCGCCCCCGGGTTCTTGCACTCCATCATATCTTACTACTGCAAATGGACTGTTATCTGATTTAAAATCTACTAAACCTTCGGGTACGTGTTCAATAACTAAAGTCGGATTTTCAGAAACGTGGAGAACTTTCAATTTATCCAATCCATCAAGGTTTAGCAATTGTAATTTATTGTTGGTGCAATACAATTCTTCTAAATTGTCCAACAATCCATCCAACTTCTCCAACCGATTATGTGAAATATGGAGTTTTGCTAGATTTTTCAATTTATCCCCAGAGAACTCGGTAATATAATTATAATCGCAATCCAGTTCTTCTAAAAACGGCGGTAATTCAAATAATCCAATCAACAATTGATTATTACACTTCAGTACGTGCAAAGAATCGGGTAAGTTTTTAATAGTAGTGATTTCACCCGGTTCTTCAAAACGAATTGTTTCAATATTTCTAAATCCAGATCGGGTTAGTGTTGCAAAATCAATATCACCGTGCAATGGAGTTGAAATTATTAATTGTTTCGTATTTGGGTCTAGACGTGATAACATACCTTCAAGTTCATCTTGAGCAGTATTATTGTCTCGTATGATTTCTTCTCTTCTATTATAAATAATACTCATTATATACAGTAATCATATATACTTTTATAAGCTATACCGAAACTTTCTTTAACGACCTTTTCAAAAATGTTCCAATGGTTTTTGCTGTATGACTGGCAGACTAGTCAAACTAGATAATGGCATATTCATTCGCTCATTTTGATAAAACCGGATTTTAGACAAAATATATGCTTGGTCTTTCATCATTTTGTTATATCTCTCTTCCGGCGTAAGCCGGTTTTTATAACAATAATATAATGAGGCTCCTGCAACTACTATAAAAGAAACGAAAACCACTATATTGAATACCCACGTATATACTCCAACGCGGGTATCGTGGCATTTGCTTAATGTATTATACAAATGATATTTTACTCCTGGATCTATCAATTTAGGTGCATCCATCGTAGTAATTATTATACATATTATTTACTCAATAAATAAATAATATAAACTAATGACTGAGGGTATGTGAAAGCGGTCTATATCAGAACGTCCAATGTATCTATATCAACTGATACCAAAATGTATCAGTACATATGTCAATATCTAAAAATCACATATCTGTGCGAATATATGTCAAAACAGCTAAATAACTGAAAATCGCCAATACAATGGCTACGCCCCATATGGGAATCACGGTCTTATGTCTATACCCTACCCCAAATTGTCTGAAACCCCCTTCTTCTGTATACAATAGTGATGGTTTTGTAATATGAACTATTGAAAAAATAGCTAAAAATAACAAAATGGCAATATTTGCCTTATGTGTATTTACAAACGCCTTCATTGTATATAATCATACTATAAAAATTGTGTAAATATAAACTCTATGATTTATTTGTCTGTATAGTTTCATTGTGATTTTTAATCATACAAATAATCTTCTCCGGGTTCATACACCATTTTCTTATCAGATATAATTTATCATTGCAAGCAAAATGATTTTTACTGGATTTTTCTAAAACACATTTAGTATATTCTTCCAACAAATTAGTGCATATTTTTTTATAACTAGCGTATGGTTCATCATTATTGTTATTCATTATACACCCTTGAACATTTTGAATGGAACTTTTTATATTGTTTTAGTTGGTTTCATTGATGTAGTTATTTCAATCATCATATGCAAAATCATCATCCCCGTCTTCTCCATAATAATTTCCATCCATATAGTCATCGCCAAAATGCCCTATATCATTGGCCTCATTATCATAGAACTCATCATTTTCAGCATTTTGTTCATTCTCAAGTTCATCTACCCCCACATCTTCGTGTACAGGTTCTTCTACCTCATCTAATCCCAAATCTTGTTCAAACCGCAATATAGCCTCGGTATGGTCTTTGTCATACGTTGATTTGTCATACATAAAAACGCCTTTTTGAATACCGACATTCCATCTACCCAGATGCAATTGTTTCAATAAATCTTCTACTTTACGCGCATCTTTTTGCATATCTTTCAAATAATCGGTGATCGCCTTCTTTTCTTCTTCTTTAGACCGCCTAACACGTTTTGCAATTTCGGCATATGGTTTATCCAACGTTTTTTTGTTATGCTCATCAATATTTAGGAATGTGATCATCAATTCACAAACCCTCTTTTGCAAATCTTCTTTTTCACCCGCCATGATTTCTACTTCGTACAAATCTGCCTGAGCTTCTTCTACTTCTTCTGACGAATCTCCAAATATGCTATGTAAATCGTTGGATTCATTTGCTAAATCCGCATTTTTCTTACGCCGATCACTCCGCATTTCTTCTATATCAATATTTAGCAAATCACCATCCGATGCCAAGTTCATATATTCGTATAGCACCGAATACCAGCAATAGACGTGTAAATAATACAGCGTTTTCTTGTCAAACAGCTCAAAGTAAGTAGTTTCATTTTTAGCTATAGGAGTTTCCATAGGAATGTGTTGCAATAACAAATGAATATCCACCGTTTTCTTTTGCACTTCTTGTAAAAATAAGTGCAATGTTTTGTCGCCTTTAAACTTATTTAATCCTTCTAAATATTTCGTTAAGATTCTGGATATATCCGATTCGTGGAACTTGGACAATCCCCAATGTTTATGGACCATATTATAAGATGCATTATTCATAATCATAGACGGATATACTTTAGACATTGCTTCTACCGAGTTTTTAATAAATTGGGAAACCGTGTATATTCCATTGTATCCTGCATCTTCCTTGTCCATATTCCATATGTGAATATTGGACATAAAAGACTGCAATTTTTCAAGTTCTCTTGCATTCAGATTTCCATAACTTTTAATGAAACTTCCGCGATTTAGATTGATGATTTCTTTCAACATTTGTTCATTCGTTTTTGCTAAATATTTTCGCAATTGCACAATTTCTTTAACGGATCCATCTTTCTTCATTTCTTTTGGCTTATACGCCTGTATTGCCGCTAAAAGAAGTTCTCGTAGAGGAGCCTGTATAACTTCTGAATTATTCAACTCCATTGATTCTAAAAATCCTACCAATTTAACCACTTGATTAAATTGTTCTCCAGGCGGAATCGGTATTAAGTTTTTCATACGAATATGTTCCATCAATTGTTTCAATGTATTTTGGTCGTACCTTTTCCCGTGTTTCTTCAAATACTCGGTTTTCTCTTCTATAGACCAATTATTTTTATATCCAGCCGGTTTATCTCCACAAATATTTACTAAATCCGCAGGAACTGGTTTATTTCTATCAAACTTGGCATAATGAATAACCGCTGCATAAATATTCTTTTCTGTTTCCGTAGTAGGTATTTCCGTTCTTACCAAAGCGGTAGAAGGTTCGTGATACAAAATACTGGCCTTAGTTGCTATGTGGATATCGTTGAACAATTTAGACAAATCGTTTGTTATAGTAACATATTGACGTATAGTCGGGTTCTCTCCAATAAAATAGAGCATTGGATGAGTAGATTTGGCCCGATCGTTGCAACACGCATTTTCCAAAAATGGGACTCCGCCGGACGTAGTCAATATACTCGTTTTATTTTTGACAATATTATAGATTTGCTCAATAATACCATATGTATGCATAGTAATACGCGAAGATACTACGCCCAATTGGGAGAACTGGTCTTTATGCCCCCTTTTCAGCGTTTCCATCAAATGAGATTTGAAATCCGATGCCACATTGTGTAAATTGGATATAACAGAGAAATCAACAACTGGTGGCAAAAATCTCCTCCATTTTTCAATACTATGTTCTTCTGGAACTTCTTCATCTGGAACAAGTAATAAATATTCACGTTTTTTGATATAGAGATCATTTATATCATTGCGTTTCAATATATGTTTATCCAATGCATCGCGGATACGGGTAGCAATGAGAGCCGGACTCAACTTCATAACAGATTTCCAAGGTTCTTCGTCAAACTTAATACCGTTTATTAAACAAGCAATATATTTCAATCCACTGACATCTTCAATACCTCCGGCTAATGGATACCCACTGAAAGATTTTACACAACCAGGGAATGTTTTACGTGTTTTTATAGATGGTATAACACATTGTATAGAAACCAGGAGAACACCTGCTACAATCGCTATAATAGACTGATTTTTGTAAATTGGATATATGATTGGTGTTTTTCCAGTTTCTTTTTCCAATTTTGCCGCTCGTTGTTTGTATTTCTCTTCTTCCATAATGACTGCATGATTGCGAATTAATTCTAGAGATACACGTAATGAGAACTCCTCTATATTTTCCGGCGGAACTCCGGATGCATTTATAATAGCCATAAATACATTGTATACCATCTGATCCGTTTCGTTGTCAAAAACTCGGATTTTTTTAGCCAATGCTTCCGAAACAATTGTACCTAAATCTTTTTCCAAAATCGCGTGGTTTGTAATCTTGAATCCGGCGTCATCATATTCTTCTTCATCTACCAATTCGCGTTTTTTCAATGGAAACCCGGTGGCCTTATCCACATAATAATCACCATCGTCACTCAATGCTGCATTCGCACACATTTTGTCAAGTAGATATTGATAATCTCCTCCAGTACAAAACTCTTCTGCTAACAAATACAAGAAATAGGGCATCAACTTTGTATTTGTATCTTTGCAATATAACCAGGCTTGATCTTCCGTTGGCAAAGGTCCCCGACAATATTCTTCGTTGAACCATAATATGTCGGTTTGTTTGCGAACAAAATCATTTAGCGAAAGTATCATATCTAGAACTTTTGCATTCGGGGGAAGCGTTTTTTCTTCTATTTCGCCTCCTTGGCTTGAAATATTTAGGGCAGTTGTATTTTGTTTATACATATGCATTTCCCTCAGAACCGAATTGCGATATACTGACTTTTTTTGTTTGTTAATTGCGTTCTCTAATTCGGATTCAAGCTCTTCTATTGTCATAGATAGTCGATTATCCATTTCGGCTATTATACGATCATTGGACACGTGTTTAACTCCTAGTGCAGCTCTTTCCGTAGTATCGCATTGTTTACTCGTATTATTTTTATAACACTTGTCTGCAATATTACAAAACAGCGATTGAGTGTCTAAAAATGCTTCTTCTGTTATAGAATCATCTCTAACCCAATTACTGTTTTTACGAATATAATAATGTGTTTTTGTATATAATCTACCGTCCATACTCAATCCAGCCAACTCCGCATTGGATAATTTATCTATATTTGTTTCTGTTGGTATTTCCTCTTGTATTTCCAATATAGCATATTCACCATCAACGACCTTCTTTTTACCTGATATGAGAGTTTGTGCCAATTCTTTTGAAAGATTTGTATTGCAATCGTGTTTTTGCACCAAGTTCTCTGCCAAAAACTCTACAAATGTTTCCGATGTCATTTTACCCTTTTGTTTTTCATATTTTTTCAAAATATGATATGGCGTATCATCCATTTCCTTGTCATAGAATACATCGTCTTTATTGTTGTCTTTTTGCAAATCTGAAATGCTCGTATATTTTTTTGTCAAAAATCTGCGTGCACAATCTTTTGGCTTTATTTTGTCTACTGCAGACATATCTTCTATAGTAGGAAACTCAAATGCTTTTAGTAAAGAATTGGGTGTATATAGATTTAATAGCGCTCTTGCTATAATAGAGTAAAATAGTGAATATCCATCGTATTTTTCAATATGGAAAAGCAATTCACTAGATGTAATATTTTCTTTTTGGGTCTTTGTAAATAAATATAGTTCTGTAATCAAATCTTGATATTGCTTTTTATCACTCAATATAGTATTCAATATATTAGATGTAGTATATATTTTAGATTTTGCAAATACTTTACCATATTCCGCCGATTTTTCTTTCATATACTGATTGTAATCTTGTATTTTATTTTTTATGAACCACCGTATTTTATTATAGTGTGTGTAATTCACATCTTCCGGATAAATATAGAAAGGTTCCAACAATTTAATTGCGTTTGCAATAGATAGATTATCTGTCATATAATTTTCCATATAATCAATGCACGTTTCTATATCTGGTAATATGTTATGTAATGTTTCGGAATAGGTGGTTGGTGTTCGCGGTATATCTTCGCTTACTGAGAACGAAATAATATTTTTTAGAAACTTGGGTAATTTGTTGTCTTCTGGTTCTTTTTCTTTTTTCCCTTCTTTTTCTCCTTCTTTTTCTCCTTCTTTTTCTTTTTCTTTTTCTTTTTCTTTTTCATTTCGTGAATTGTATTTTACATTAGGAGCATACTCTATTTTTTCATTCAAATCTACAATGTATCCGTTTTGAGTTAATGTTTGTTTATGTAAAAACCTATAAGGTTCCAATTGAGTTTGTCCAAGATTGGTTTTTATCATCATATTTGTTTCTGGCATAAATGCTCGTGAAAAAAATACAGCTTCTTTTGATAACATTAAAAACCCGTGTATATTTGCCATATCTGCAGTCATCAGTGTTTTTCGTAAAAATACTTTAGAACCATTTTCTATTTCAAATTTATATGGTCTGGTTATAGTGGATGCTTGACGACTAATTGCATATTTTTTAGTTTTATCTTGAAACATCCCCTTTACATATGTATGTCTTGCAGTAGATTCAAAATCCCCCAGGTTTTCTACTATACAATCCATATTGGCATTTACTCGTTTTGAAACAAGTAATTTGCGTTTTGTTTGCATATTAGAAGTATTTGTTGACATAACCGTGTTCACATCTTTCATCATTTTTTCATATTTCAATTCTTCGCCTTGTATTTCCCTGTTGGAAAATGTTTTTTGGATATCTTCTTGTTCGTGCAATATATCTGACATAGTGGAATTGATTATATCTGGTACATCGGAGTTTTCATCGGGTTCATCTGAATATACATATTTCATATTGCTTAATACTGGCATAATCCACGGAACTTGTGTTTCCAAGTTCAAGAGCTTGTCGTGTAGTGGATTGTGCATTTTACTCAATGTCCGTATGTCTTTTATATTACCATTACTATCAAATATGGAATATAGTTCTCTCAATTCTTTGAACCTTTCTACAAGTCGGTGCACATTATCCAATACCAGTTTGGTTCTTTTATGCATTGGTATGTCTATTAAAAGCCCATCCATCAACGCTTCCGTTTGTGTTTCAATGCCATAACGCTTTTGGCTTTCCGGAACTTCCACTTCCAACATAACTTCGCCCAATTCTTCTCCAAAAATATCATCGCCTTCTAAATACAATTCTTGTAAAGTATCATCTATTTTTTTATTGGGTTGAGCATTTGGTGGAATATTGATAATGGCTTCTCCTTCTTGTGTATATTCCATTGTTGCTTCTTCCGATACTACACCTTCCGGCAATTCGCCTTCTTCTGATCCATATGAAAGATCACGGATATCTTGTGTAACACTAGGTGGTTTTTCTCTGATAACAATTTCTTCAATAGGCAGATCAGGTGGAATACCTCTATATCCAAAATCAATGTATATTACAGAAATGGCGGGATAAGTAGTGACTTCAATCATATCATCTTCTAAATTGGTGATTTGTCCAGTAATTACTGTTGGGAACTCGCCTTCAAACCGAATGTCTATCCAAGTATCTGGTAATAAATTATGTTGTCTAGCATATCCACTCTCAGGATTTCGCGCTAATAGGGATATATTTGTAATAGATTCATCGGATAAATAAGCACCGTCTATTATAGTCAATTGCTTTTTATCAAAATTGGCAATATTCACTATAGAAACCTTAATAGATTCAGAAATATCAGTATCAATATAAATTACATAAAATGTTTGCTCATTAAACTCGTCATTTGTAGGGGCTTCTATTCTTATAATATCGCCCAATTCTAATGATATTCCTCCCCCCTGTTTTAGTATCATTTTGGGAGTTGTATAATTATCTATTTCATTTATTTCTGTCTTCATATGAGTATAATTATATATAATAGTTCTAAATTATTAGTGTCTAGTTATTTGTATTATTATTTATCTAAATAATAATAGAGACAAAATGCTTCATTATTTAGTAATATGCAAGTAGAAAACATAGGAGAACACAACAAAACTCCGGAAAAATATGCAATATATTCATTGTTTCCAGAAGACGCGCGATTTTCAAAAAGATATGTTTCTACTAAAATATGCGTTTCGCCAAAATCCACATACAAAATATACAATTACGACAAAGCATTGTTATCGCGCCTTGACAATATTCACGATAAATATCGTTCCGTTGTATTCAGTTATCCTGAAAATAAATTGCTATGTTTTTCACCACCTAAATCTATAGAATTTTCCGATTTTGTAGAGAAGTATCCTATCAAAATAGGAGAACCCGGGTCCATAATAGCAACCGAAAAAATAGAGGGAATCAGTATCCAATTATTTTACGATCATCGGGTTCAATCGTGGGAAATAAGCACCAAAACAAACATTGGCGGAAACTATTGGTATTTTATGAAGTCATATACGAATATATATAACAACCCTATTCCTACATTTTATGATATGTTTTTGGATGCATTGATACAACCAAGAAATACACCTCTAAATAATAATCCGTGGATCAATGAATTGCCTAAATCATATAGCTATTCATTTGTATTGCAACATCCTGAGAACCCAATACTTATTCCAATAAAATCCCCTAAATTGTGGCTAGTTGCAATATATGAAATACGTAATAGTTCGGGGGCGAGTTGTGCTATACACATTCCTTCGGCCGAATATAAAAGTTGGCCAATTTTGATGAATATGGTTGGCGTAATTGATTTTCCTAAAATAGTTGAGAATATATCCGGACGCGAAGTGCAATATCCTTCCATTCCTTCATTTCGTTTGTCTAAAGGGATTGTTTTATGGAATGAAAAAACGGGAGAACGGACATTGCTAAATAATCCGAATTATACAGACTTGAAAAAATTGCGCGAAATCGCTCCTGGGATGCAATATGAATATTTTTGTATGAAACGGATTGGAAGATTGTCTGAATATATGCAGCATTTACCTCACTACAAAAAGATGGTTATAACAATGGGCCATATTTACTCCGATTTTGTAAAAACATTACACGCGCGTTATATGGATGTATATGTGTTTAAAAAAGAATCCCTAAATAACATAAACCGGCAATATAAACCCTATTTGGAGAACTTGCATAAAAACGTATATTTGCCAAGTATACGCACTAGATATCCTGTGAAAATAACCAGACAAGTCGTTCAGGATTATATTGATAAAATGGAACCACGGGAACAACTCTTTTTGTTTTCGTATTTAAGAAGAGAATGCGATAATGGAGTGGTATGAGCTTGCGTAGGCCGGCATACATTTTAAGTATTACATAGTAATGAGGAAAATGATGCATAAAAGTATTTTAGTCATAATGAAATAAATATAAATTGATATAATATTATTATAAAATACATATTATATCTACATTATACCAAACATAGAATGTTGTATTGTATAACTGAATTGAGAGAAACATTATGGTTTATCGTAGAACGTTGGATGATGTGCATAGATAATGAGCGTGTTTTTCGCGAAGAAATGGAAGATGATGAGTTTATGCAAAAAATGATACGCTAAACTAATAATATATATAATGCAATTCCATTTCGCCCATATTTGGCGTGTTTTTTTCAAACTCGTCTAATGAAACGGGTTCCACTGTATCAAAAAAATAGAGCGGCTGGAAATGGTAATATGTCTCTGGTAACATAAGTAAATGTGGATAATAGAAATACTTTTTTTCAGGTAATTTGTAATTTATTATTTTATGCCATTTATGACCCGGCGATGATTCGTCATGGTATAAAATATACAACGGGTTAATATATATACCACTAATACCGGTTGTGTGGCGATACCTTTCGCATTCTATTTTTCCAATAAAAGTGGCCTCTATTTCTAAAGGAATAGAATTATTTGGGTCGGGCAAGTAGTAAATACCGGTATATTTTATTATTTCTCCGTCACTTATGTTATATATACTATTATCATCTTTTGATAGGATACGAGTGTCTATATCTGTAATAATTTTCATAGTTTGGATAATTATTATATAAAACCCCCTTTAAGTTTTTCTATTTTTATTATTAGTACAAATGTTCCTTCAAAAATATAACGTCTTTATATTTATTGCACGTATATACAAACGATGCCAATACTGCAATAAATCCAAAAATACCATATAATGGATATCCGCAATAATGGGTTGCTATAATATATATAGGAGAACTATACAGCACATTGCGTTTGATATAAATATCTGTATAAATATTGTGTAGCATCATATTGCCTTTATTATATGAATATTTCATTACATATTCTAAATTTCCTGGCATAAGAAAATATAACAACATAATTCCAAACATAGTAGAGTCCATTATGAGTATGTGTATGATTATATGTATAAATATAAATGATATGCCATTTATATTTATGTGGATTTGTATTTATATTTTTAGCTATATCCATTTGTTATATCCATTTGTTTACATAGCAGAATACATAAACGACAATTTACTCAAGTTTTGCAAATATTCCATTGTGAACTGTTTTTGTTGATCTGACATATTGGACACCGGGCCTCTCAATGTATCCACAATTTTGAGAACTTCCTTGGAATTGGCAATATATGCTAAATCTTCCGAATAATCTTTGTTGAAAAAGAACTCAATATTTCCGGAATCAATTGTTTCCTTGTATGGAATATAGATATATTGCACCCACGTCTTAATAATAATAGTAGGATTAGCTTGTTTAATTGCTAAAAACGAAGTTTTAGCAGTTTGTATATCTAAATTGTCGGGAAATATACGAATAATATCATCTAAAAACTCAAATATATGAGTATTAAAAGTCCTTAAAATCATTTTTTTGTCCGACATTTTATGTATATGAATATACAATATAAATATTATTATTTATATAGGTTTTAACTTATTTGTTTTTGGTCATTTCATGTAGCCATAGATTGAGTCGGAATATACGGAGATGTATTAGGGAAAAACTGACTAACGTCGGCATTGCGCTTTTGTTGTAAATCGTCTAAAGATACACCAGACCCAATTTTGTCAGGCCTATAATTATCCGGAGGTGTAGGAATAGTAAAATTACTATGATCCGCGGGAACATAGTTTGCCATTTGTCTATTACCTCCAGTTCCCTTGGCACTCAGTTCTTCGGGAGTCAAGTCATACGATGTATATTTCTCCGAAACCACATTTGCAGACCCTCCGCTTATACTAAATGCCATTGGTTCTCCGCCACTATGAGCAACTGCGGCATCTCGTTGTCGTTTTACTAAAGGATGTAATATAGGAAGTATTTCATCGCCTACTACAACCCTATAATTCTGTTTCACCAATAACAAGGCAGGTACACTATGTACATTAGGTGGAAGCATTATTTTTTTACCATCTTCAAGGAAAATATATGTCTGGTTTGTAAATGCATCTCGTTGCCTTTTATCAATGCAAATACAATTTAGCTGATTTGTCAAATTTTCTTTTACTAAATAGGCAATAATTTTTTTGGAATGTATACAAAAATTACTATAATACAAAATATCCATTACTTTTTCTATAGTTTCATACACTATAAAAAAAATACGTGTTTTACACAAAACCGATTATTTATGCTGATGCAACACACATTGAATATAACAGACGATTTTGGAAATAAAAGACGGCATAACCTAATGATCCCATAAGGGCAGCAAAATAAAATTCTAATCCCTTTCTCTTAGAAAGGCCAATAACTAATGCCGAAAAGACAACGACGGCAACAAAAATTAAACCTATAACGGAAAGAATATAGAAATAAAGGCAATATTGTTTGCCTAAAGGGCTGAAAAATGTTTGCTGGATACTGTCCATTCTGTATTATATATTATATAATAGATTTTTTCCTAAATGTCAAACAAACAAAATCAGATAAAGAGAGCCTGTAAATATAATATATATTTTTATATTATAGATACATATATATGACAGACCAAAACATTAATGATGAATTAGTGTGGAAAATTATCAATTCACATTTCAATGAAAATCCACAATCTTTAGTAGCACATCATATTGAATCTTACAATGATTTTTACGCAAATGGGATTAAACAGATTTTCAGAGAAAAAAACCCTGTCCGTATTTCATCTAAATATGATGAGTCTATAAATGATTATCGCTACCAATGTTTATTATACTTTGGAGGTAAGGACGGTTCTCGTATTTATTACGGAAAACCAGTTATACACGATAAAAATAATGCTCACTATATGATGCCAAATGAAGCCCGTATGCGCAATATGAACTATTCTATGACCATACACTACGATATTGAAGTGGAATATATCCGACTGTTGGAACCAGGCGAAGAACCCATTTTAGTAGGCGTAGACGAAGTAATCCATCAAAATGGAGGCAGCGATGCCTTAGAAATTACACCTGATTATTCTGAACTTATTGCTGACCACAAATTACGCGAATCTTCTGGAAAACTCAAAAAGGAAAGATTAACTGGTGGAGAACTCCAAGAGTATTTGGACAAACAAGAAGAAAGCGACGATGAAGATATAGGTGGTGGCCAAATCGGCGGTGCTCCTAAAAAGAATACAGGGGCGACTAAAGCCACTAAAGAAGCCGCCGCTGCGACCAAAGGAAGTAAGCGTCCTAAATCCACCAAAACTCAGGCAAAAGAAAAACCAGCAACTGAACTCCCATTTATATTGACAGCTGCAGATGCGGCTAGATTGAGAGAAATAAATGAACGTTCTCTTGCCCAACCAAATAAACAAATACATTCAACAGTTTTAGAAAAAATATATTTGGGCAAGTTTCCAATAATGGTCCAATCCGACTATTGTATTTTGAATGGATTAAATCGCGACGTTCGATTTAATATGGGCGAATGCCGCAATGATTTAGGGGGGTATTTCATCATCAATGGAAAAGAGAAAACAATTGTTCCCCAAGAAAAGTTCGCCGACAATATGCTGTATATTAGAGATTTGAAAAGCGATGATTATTTATATTCCGCAGAAATCCGATCGGTTTCGGAGAACTCGGCTAAACCTATACGAACGTTCTCCGTAAAAATGGTTGCGCCGAATACAAAACATAGCAATAGAAATATTGTAGTAAATATTCCTAACGTGAGAAAACCCGTCCCCCTATTCATTGTTTTTCGCGCATTAGGTATCATTTCAGACAAAGATATTATTACAATGTGTCTTTTGGATTTAGAGAAATACGAAAATATGGTAGATTTATTTATTCCATCAGTGCACGACGCAGGGGGCATTTTGTCACAACAAACCGCATTGATGTATATCGCATCCTTGACAAAAATAAATACAGTTACGTATGTTTTAGAAATATTGGCCGATTATTTTCTTCCACATATTGGCGAAGTTGCCTATATGCAAAAGGCATATTATTTAGGATATATTGTATTCCGTTTATTAAATGTATCCATCGGCGCAGAAGTTCCTACTGACCGTGATAGTTTTCGCTATAAACGCGTAGAATTGGCAGGTTCTCTGTTATACGATTTATTTAAAGAATATTATGCCATACAACAACGAGGTATTCATTTGGAGTTTGAGAAAAAACTATATTATAATAAAGAGTTGTACGAAAGTCGGCTAGATGCACTTATACAAGATAACTACCGAGAAGTATTGAAAGACCGTATTTTGGAGACCGGGTTCAAAAAAGCATTTAAAGGAAATTGGGGGGCACAATCTCATACCAAGCGCATTGGTGTGGTACAAGACCTCAATCGGTTGTCTTTTTACACATACATCAGCCATTTACGAAAGACAAACTTGCCTTTGCCGTCTGGCGTAAAATTGGTTGGACCGCGCGTTCTCCATAGTTCCCATTGGGGATTTATTGATCCGATTGATACCCCCGATGGTGGAAATATTGGTCTTCATAAACAATTGGCTATTACTACTTATATTTCGCGCGGTATGTCAAGAGAACCTATTATACAATGGATGCGCGAAAAAGCGTCTATGAGATTAGTGGAAGATTGTGGCCCACAATTATTGGCACAAATGACCAAAGTCATTATAAATGGATATTGGGCAGGTGTTGTAGGAGAACCTATTGAAACCATTAAAAAAATCCGATTATTTAGACGCAACGCATTACTACCGATTCACACATCAGCGACATTTGATATAAAGCAAAACACGATTTTCATTTATACGGATATGGGTCGTTTATGTCGTCCTATTTTCTACAAAGATGAAAACACTGAAAAAATGTCATATGAAAACAAGGAAATCATAGGAAAAATAGTCAAGGGTGAGTTCAATTGGCAAAATCTCGTGTCTGGTTTTAATGAGAAGAAAATCGCCAATTTCAATCCAAATGTCCCGCAAATATATGAATTGTACGAGTTATATCAGGGGGTAGAAGTAGAAAATAATCCGGCTAAATTGGAACGCTTTTTGTCAGACAAGGCGATTATAGATTATATTGATCCAAGTGAAAGTGAAGATGTATTGATAGCTGTAAATCCAGATGAAGTATTGCCAATTCATACTCATTCAGAAATACACGAATCGCTGATTTTTGGGGTTATGTGCAATCAAATCATTTTTCCCGAAAACAACCCACCTGTGCGCAATGCGTTCTCTACTGGTCAGAGTAAACAAGCAGTTTCTATGTATCATACCAACTTCCCTGTAAGAATGGATAAAACCGCAGTTGTTCTAAATAGTGGTCAAATACCTCTAGTTAAATCCCGATTTATGGAACATATAAATCACGAAGAGAATACATATGGCGAAAATGCAATTGTGGCTATTATGTGTTATACCGGATACAATGTGGAAGATGCGATTTTGATTAATGAAGGTGCGCTTAAACGTGGTCTTTTTAGAACAACTTATTATACTACTTATGAAGCCCACGAAGAAACATCAAAAATAGGCGATTTTATTAGTGAAAAAAAGTTCTCCAACATAGAAGAAATAGAAAACATTGTAGGTAAGAAACCCGGGTATGATTATAGTAAACTGGATGCATATGGCATAATCCGCGAAAATACTCCAGTAGATGATAAAACGGTATTGATCGGACTGTCTTCCAATAATTCGCAAAAAGCAAATGTCCGCATTGATGGATCTAAAACGCCTAAAAAGGGTCAAATTGGAATAGTGGATAAAACATTTATTACCGAAGGCGAAGAAGGAGAACGTATTGCTAAAGTCCGTATTCGCGAAGAACGTATTCCGTTTTTAGGCGATAAAATGGCTTCTCGTGCTGGTCAAAAAGGAACAATCGGAATGGTTATACCGGAATGTGATATGCCATTTACAAAAGATGGTATCAGACCGGATCTCATTATTAATCCGCACGCCATACCTACGCGTATGACTATAGGTCAATTGGTGGAATGTATAATTGGAAAAGCATCGGCCCATTATGGCGCGTTTAGCGATTGCACTGCCTTTGTAAACAAGGGTTCCAAAATAGAAATATACGAACAACTTTTGGCCAAGGCCGGATTTCATTCGCAAGGTAATGAAGTGTTATACAATGGTATGACAGGAGAACAAGTAGAAAGCTCCATTTTCATTGGACCTACTTATTATATGAGATTGAAACATATGGTGAAAGACAAGGTCAATTATAGAGCAAGAGGTCCAAATACCGCATTAACCCATCAGCCAGTTAGTGGTCGTGCAAATGATGGAGGATTGCGTATAGGTGAAATGGAACGTGATTCTGTTATTTCACACGGTATTTCAAACTTTTTACAAGAATCAATGATGGAACGTGGTGACAAATATCAAATCGCTGTATGTAATCAATCCGGAATGATTGCCATATACAATCAAGAAAAGAACTTATTTATGAGTCCGGCTATAGATGGACCTTTACAATTTACTACTGCAGCAGACGGAAATAGTCTATATCTCAATGATATTACACGGTTTGGCAGATCTTTTAGTATTGTGTCTATTCCATATACAATGAAACTGCTTATGCAAGAATTGCAAACAATAAATATGCAAATGCGTATTATAACCGAAGATAATATTGAACAATTGGAGAACATGTCGTATTCTAAAAATATATCCAAACTATTGATGATCCCGGGAGCGAATGAAGCTACAGTTGCTGAAATGATTAAACTAGAAGGAAATAATCGGTATACTGAGAAAACTGCAAATGTTCCAAAATATTTAGAAAGTATTTCACCAGGGCCTCTTAATGAACCTCAAAAACAAAAGGCCGAATCGCCACAATATCCAAGTGTTTCACCTGCATATGAACCTACTTCCGATGAAATTGAAAATATTCCCGATAATGCCACATCACCTGTATATTTTCCCGAGTCTTCTCCTGAGTATGTTCCGACGCAAGGTATCAAACCATATAAACCACCTACCGCGGCAGAAATGGAACAACATATGAAAATATGGGAAGAATGGAGAAAATATTATGATCCAAAAACCCAAAGTATGACACACCGTTTTGATGAAGAAACTAAAACATGGGTGAAGAATAAAACGCACGAAGAAATTTGGGGGATCGGTGGTGGACAAGATTATCAAGTAGGAGAACCAGTATATTTAAGAGGAGGGGAAGACCAAACACAATGGACCATAAAACATATAGGTGATAAGTTTATTACGGTAGAAAACCACGACCCCTATTATACCGGCGGGGAAGATACAATCCAAGTAGTTGCACGCCACGAATTACTTCGGCCAGATAAAGTAAACCGAGCAAATAATGATGAGTTATCATTTGATAAGCCAATGTTCTCCAAAATGGGTGGAAAAATACATAATGATAACCAACAACAAAATGATTCTAATGACGGAAAAATAGTGTTTGCCCCTCAAATAGTAGTAACAACAGGTAATGATAACAATATGACTATACCAGCAGTTTCAAATGCAGTTGTTCCTAATGGCGAACAAGCCGATACTATTGGAGAACCAAGTATTATACGAAATATTTCTATGCCTAAAATGGAACAAACAAAAATGGATTCTGTATTGGAACCCGAACCTAAATCACCGGAACCGTCTTCAAGTGGAGGTGGGCTATTAGACTTTGCAAAAGGGTTTTTCATTAAAAAGATGACATAGATGTATTTGTGTATATAAAATGTAGATATGTCATTGGACCCGCAGAAAATTGAAATACTTATATGTATAAGTACTATGTATATTACTTATACATATCAAAATTGTTATCACCCACCCACCCCGACCAATATATTCGCAAACGCGTAAATATTCTTTACTACAATGACGTTTTCAAGATCCGTGCAATTTCACGAAGTATTTGAGGAGTTTATTTTCAAACAGTTTATTGATACATGTAAGTTGCGGACGTGGAGGCTTATATTATTGACTGAAAATACCAGAAAAAATATTCACGATTATCATATAGTTTTACCGCGCAAGTACTTTGCCTATTGTTTGGAAAAACAAGTTGTTTTGGCCGATGGAACTACCGAAGGCCCGGGGGGAGTTTATTTTCCTCAAGAAATGCCTTCAATGGAAGACTTTATACAAGAAACACGCGCGTATTTTGACAAGTTTGTACATATGAAAAATGGGAAAATAGTGTCAGGAGTGAGCATCGGTACACCAATAGAAGACGAAAATGGAAACAAGATAATTGATATGCAAGTTGTATATCACAAGAAATACCAGCCATATCCGGTTCCTTTTACGCGAGAACAAGAATTGGAGATAAACCTAATTACCGCAAATAGGAGAGCCACTCAGGCCGAAATGATTTTACAAGAACATAATTCCATAAAAAATGCAGAAGCAGAAAGATTCGCCAAATTGGAACGCGCATTTAGGAAAATGGCAATGGATGCTTATACAAAAGAAGAGCCAAAAGATTGTCCCGTTTGCTTGGACCCTATTGCCGTGGAAAACTTACACATTACGCTTTGTGGACATCATATTTGCAGTCTTTGCAATAGTAAATGCAGTCGGTGCCCATTGTGTCGTGATGAATATTAGATTGTATTATTGGTATATTGTTTGTACATATATTTTATTTGAATGAACCTATATAAAACTGTAATAACTATTATAATTATGTATAATTATTTTTTTTTCATTTATAGTTGTAAAAAATATCTTAAAAAAGCAATATTGATATATGATTTGATAAATAATAGATTGCCTAATTGCAAAACATATATAATATATGGAAACCCAGAATTGAAAAAATACGAGATCATAGACGACAAATATTTAGTTTTAAATGTAGGAGACAATTATGAAGATCTTACAAATAAAACGCTTTGTTTGTTGAAAACTGCTTTATTAATAAATCCGGAAATAAATGGTATATTTAAATGCGACGATGATATTATTCCAAATATATCTTATTTAACCAATACAATTGCACTTTTGCAGAAAAAACAAATTGACTATTTGGGTATGTCTGTTAAAATACAACCCCATAACTCTATATGGCATTATAATAAATGTTCAAATGCTAGTTACAATACAGAAATATTTGCACCTGGTTGTTTTTATGCAACTGGCCCTATATATTATTTAGGCATAAAAAGTATTGAAGTTCTTATCAATTCGCCTGTAGAAAGGTTTTTCTCTGAAGATATTACGGTCGGATATAACTTGAATAAACAAGGAATAGAGCCAGTAAACATACCATTATACAAAAATAATTTGGAAGACATATTTCAATATAATTTTCAAAATATTGATTCCAATGTAAAAACATTGTTGGTAAGATTACACGGAGGATTGGGGAATCAGCTATTTCAAGCCGCCGCTGGATATTATTTAGCCAAAAAATATTCGTTTATTTTGGTATTAGTATATTCAAAAAACTTGAAACATACCCACGGAGAAGAGTTCTCCAAAACCATATTTAAAAGGTTTAATGTTGTTATAACTGATAATATTTCTTATTATGATAACTGTATTCCATTAAACGAACCAAATAATAATAAAACTTGTTTTGAATATCACGGGGAACAAATTATTAGTTCATATGAAAACCACTTTTTGACGGGATATTTTATTCATAAAGACTATGTGAAAAATGCAGGTCCTGATTTTATTAAGCTATTGAAAAATACAGAAATATGTAAAGAATTACAAACGACATATCCACAATTAAACACATCTTATTTTATACATATTCGCAGGGGAGATTATGTAGGACATAAGTTATATGTAATAGACTATGATTCTTATTTTACAAAAGCAATACATCATATACTTTCCATAGACAAAGATGCTCATTTTTTCATTGTAAGTGATGATATTGCATTTTGTAAGACATACAATATATTCAATAATATTAATAAAACATTTATAGAAAATATGGATACGCTTCATTCCATTTACTTTATGTCAATGTGTTCTAAAGGAGGTATTTGTAGTAATAGTACATTTTCAGGATGGGGAACTGTTCTAAATTATTCCGAAGATAAAACCATTATATTTCCAAATCAATGGATTAATACTCCACAAAAAGTAGATATACCATTTGACTATAGCGTGTCCTTTTGACGTATATAAAATTGAAAGTTGAGTTATATAAAAATATATAAACAAAACATAGTAGTATTATATAACAAAAATGTCGTCCAATTCCAACCGTGTTTTAAGCTTATACAAATCCAGAAACAATATTCTGGAGATTTTGGAAACTTTAGGATATACTATATCTGATTATTCCGGGTTTAGCATAAATGAAATAGATGCAATGTTTGTCAATCAACAATTGGATATGTTGCTGACACACAAATCAAAACAAACGAAAACATATGTGAAATATTTCTTGACATCAAAACAAATACGTCCTCAAAACTTGGATGAAATTATAGAGGACCTATTTGTAATTGATAATGTGCTTACAAAAGAGGATACCTTAGTAATAATTACGGAAGAAGAGCCAAATGATACATTAGTATCTAAGCTCAAATATTTATTTGATCATGATGGGGTATTTGTAGTTGTTCACAATATACAACGATTACAGTTTAATATATTGAATCACAAATTTGTCCCCACTACAACTATTTTGACGCATGATGAAGTGAACAAATTAAAGGTAAAACACAATATCAAGGAATTGAGTCAATTACCTGAGATTTCTAGATTTGACCCAGTGGCGCTTGCTATAGCGATACGTCCAGGCCAGGTATGTAAAATATTACGTTCTAGTGCAACTGCATTAGACTATGAATATTATCGTATTTGTGTATAACCCCTCTAAAGTTATTTAGCAAAAACAATGTATCTAATTATCACTAGTAATTATATAAAATGCCAGTAGTAGAAATAGCATATAATCCTAATGATTTTTATTATGTTTCATCTGGTAAATACGATGATATTAAAGATGTATGTCCTGCTTATTTGAGTAATAAACCGCTATGGGAAAGTGACTGTTGTATAGATAAGCCAGATAAGTCAACTTGTCCAAATTGGAATAAAACAAAATGTTACGAATATGAAGTATGTAAAAACAAAGAATATGCGGATTTAGTAAATAATTTAGAGAACAATAATGGTGGAACAGATGAGAGACTGCGCAATTTACAAAGTCAATATCAAAATGAAGTAATGAAAACAATAAATATCAGCGCAGGAGTTTTATTAATAGCTTATTTGTCTGTATATTTTTTTAAGGCATAAATATATAATGCCGGATATAAATACACATAATAATCTAGTAAATCCTAACAATTTATTTGCTTTAGAAAATGAAGTTATGGCCGATTTAACCAATTTCAATGCAAAGTATAGGTTATATCTTACTTGTGCAAATACACTTAGTCCCAATAGGCTATCTTTTGATAAAGCTATTTGTCCTAGGCCTAGGAATACATACAATTTAAAATCTGACCTAGATACTGCATATCATAAACTTACTAGTACTACTACTACTAGACCATTGGGTAGTTTAGTACGTTTACAACAAGCCATCGATAATTTTCCAAGTACTAATAACGGGGTAGACCAAGCCCAATATATGATAAATTATCAACATATTTTGACTGAATATAGTAAAGTTGTAAAGATAAGACAATCACTTGATGCTAAGTTGGCCGAGTTATACGAAATTGGTGATACAACCAATAATTTCTATGAGAAAAAATTGATGAGTACGTCTTATACAAAAATATTATTGACAATATTAGCAACGAGTCTTACTATTGCAGCCTTTATGACTATGCGAAACAAATAAATATTGCATACATATAATACATTTGTAATATATGTATTTACATTTAGCCATAATATTAGAGTATACATACTATAATAATATATGAATATATCATATAATTAATCTATACTCAATATATAAAATGGCAACAACTACGTCACAAAAATATGCGAGTAGTGATTTTATTACAAGCATTACTGATACTGAAAGTAAAGAACAAAATACATTAAATAGCGCAGCCAGTCAAGTATTAACTACTGCAAACTTTAATAATGTTTTTACTCCAGTAAATGTAGCTGGATTAAATACTGATGGGCTTATTGACGTTAATACCCAGTTTGAGAAATCATATACGTATAGCGCGATGGATATTATACCATTTGCATCTGTAGGTGCAAAAAATGCACACGTCGGATGTAAAACTGCACCCGAATATGCCAGAAGCAATAACATAAATATGACTAGAGCAGATAATGCGTATCATACGTTTAATACTTGTGCAAATAAGGCAGGTATGTTGAATAAAAAATACTTTTCTGTTATAAAACCACTGCCTTCTGCTGGAGTAAAAGATCCCAATTTATTTGAATGTCACGTAGGAGACGAACCTTTGATGAATGCAACAACCGGTCCTAGTTCAAATAGTTATTATGACTATGTAGTATGCTGGTCTATGGGGCCAGCTGTGAATACTATTGGGGTTAATTCTGATACAGGTGATATAATCATTACTGCTGATAATATTTCAAATATGGGGGTAAAACAAAACACGTACAGTAATACTGTTGCTAATTACACATATGGAAATGCGGGAACTTATTTACCTCCGAATACATATGTTTCATTGAAAACTTATATTTTTGACCTAAATCAAGTAACAGTTACTGGCGGATTTATGAACGGTGGATACATTGGGGCTGATATTCCAATTTCTAAAGTTGCGCTTGTACCAAATACCAATGACACTTATATAGTTGGAATAAATCAAGGACAATATATTAAAATGATAAAAATACAACTTGCTATAGGTAATAGCAAACTATATCCCTCTTTACCAAACGATGGTTCATTGTATGCAAAGGCAGTAGAGGCTAAATATAGTGGATTACACCGATTTGTTCGTATAACCGCTTCTTGCAATAACGATAATTGGTTACAAATATCGGAACTTCAAGTATTTGATGAAAATGGAAATAATGTAGCAAAAGGCAAAAAAGTATATGCAAAAGACTCTTGGCCGTGGTATTCAAATCCAGCGTATGCAGTAAGCGGAAATGCTGCTAATAAACCATACTATAGTGGACATCATAGCGGTTCTCCTTGCAATTCTTGGTGGATGGTAGATTTAGGTCAAGATGTGAATATTACAAAGATTGTGTATTACAATAGACAAGATTGTTGTCAAGGTAGAACTAACGGAGCATTATTAGATTGTTTAGGAGTAAATGGAGAAGTGATGTTTAGAACTACAATGAACGGAGATATGGTTCAAACATTTCAAGTTCCACCTAATAATATGGATCTTAATGCATTGTGGAATAAGGGTATTCCGACAAATCTGGTCGGAGACGCAACAACAACTGGATATGGTATAAAAGGATTTACAGTTAGAGTAGACCCAGTTGCATTGGGAAGAGGAGCTCCCGGATATGCTTCTCAGCAAGATGTTCAATTACCCGCTGGTCAAACTAGTTATACAACACTGACTGGCGTTGAACCGAGCATTTGCCAATCTACATGCGACAATGACCCTAATTGTCTTGGATATACAACTTCAGGAACTACAACAGTAGCAAGTGAAATTGACACTACTGATTTAGGATGTTATAAAGATTCTTGGACTCGGGCAATGCTTACCGGTAATGGAACTGGTAAAAATAAAGATTCTTGTTTGGTAGAGGCAAGAAACCGAGGGCACACTTTCTTTGGATTACAAAATGGAGGAGAATGTTGGACGACGAATGATGATTCTACTACAAGTGGATACAAAAGATATGGTCCAGAAAATAAACAACCGTGCTATTCTTTAGGAGGTGGATGGCAAAATCACGTATACAAAAGAAACTTTGTAAATAAACCTATATCAAATTGTAATTTCTATGGAGCAAATATTGGATCTGGGGCTCAACCTGCAAAGGGGTCAAATATTTCAGTGAGAAATCAAACTACTGCACCAGTTAATAATACAACTCTAAATATGACAAATAATGCATTGAAACTAGATTTAACACAGTGTGGATCTAACGCCTGTAAGTTCAGATTAGAATTAGGAACAGATGGCAATATCAAACTATATAGACTGTCTTCATCAAATGGAACAGTTTCTAGTTCACCAACTGGGGAAGTTGTATGGGATTTATTTTCATCAGATAATACAGTGGCCACTAAAGTAAAGAATATTGCACCAATTACACAATTAGATTGGAAAAACGATTTCAACAATGGAACCAATAACATACTTTCTGCGGGAGAATCTATACCTACAACTAAAAAGCAGTTAATATCTTCCAATGGACAATTTAAATTAGAAATCTCAGGCGGATATTTGCAATTAAAGGCTGCTGTATATGGATGTTTTTCTAGTGACTCCACATATAGTAATACAACTGCTCCTATGTATACAAACGCGGTTGAAAATGGTGCCCAATCATACTATGTGTATCAAAGTGATTTATCTCATCCTAAGGTTGGAAATGCATATTATGGAGTGCGCGGTCCAAAAGGAATGGCTATCAAGAATATAGATAGAACAAATCCAATTTTACTCAATAGTGTTAGTTATATACAACTTCCAGATAAATATATACCGGCAAATGATACCGATCCTACTGCTATATCCGCCACTAATGCACAAGATTGTCAAGCAAAATGTAGCGCATCTACCGATTGTAAATACGTATATGTTAAAAATGATAATCAATGTTTATTAGGCAATAAATTACAACCTGCATATATTCCTCAACCAAGCGATTCTACAGATAAATACGCTTTATATTTACGAAGACAAGTATTAGATACTACAAATGTTTCGTCTACTATTAGCTTAGATCAAAGAGTTCAATCATTGCCAACATCTCAATATAGAAACTTCAAAGCTGATTTTTTCGGACCTCCAATAACTGGACCACAAGATATAGGCGGTGCTGCAACTCCAATTGGACAGGCTATTACTGCAAGAAGACAAGAAATACAAGGCGGAGATGCTACTGTTAAAACAACTACTCAACCACCACCTGCTGCACCATCTACATATCCTGCTAGTAATTATTCATCTGCACCAAAACCTACCGATAATACAAATAAGACCACATTTTCATCAACTGTATTTTCGGAAGGTTTTGATACACACCAATGGTCAGATCCTGGTGCTAATTGTGGCGCAACTCCAAACGTACCAACATGTTATGCTGCAATTAGAGATGGACAAATTACTCCCCTTAAGGCAATCGCGCAAGATTATAGCAATCAATTGAATCAAATGAATACAACTTATAATGACATTAGTAATAATGTTACTAATTATAATGCATTATATAACATAATGAATAGTGATCCGATTTATGATTTTTCTGAAACACAACCAATTGTATTAAGTGGAAATAGCGATTTAACAACTGAAATGCTGAACGATTCCAAGCGATTGGCTTTACAAACAAATAATATATATATCGCAGGTAGTATTTTAACAACAACTCTTTTAGTTTCTGCAATATATTTAGGCAGGTCATAAATACAAAACTCTGCTTTTATATTTTCACTACAACGATAACCCATCTGGACAATTTATACACCGAATAATTGAAATATTCGGTATAAAATATCATTAATGATTTGAAACAATAACCCTTACGTGGTGAGGTTTTAATTATTCACTAGTATAAATTATGTTTAATGTGTCCTATTTTTAATGTTAATCTGTACAATTATTTTTGGTTTAACCTATAATAAAATACTAATAATATATACAATAATATATATATTATTCATTATGTCCACTCCCACGGTTTATTCTGACTTATCTGGAATATTTTATGTTCAACAACAATATCTTCTAGATTTATCTGCTTTATCAGGAGATTCTGCATTGGGAATAACTGCATTGGGCTATATGCAGGATTTACGAAGTAACTTGACCCAGGCCTATAATACGTATCAAAGAGCAAGTCCATCCGCAAGTGCTATTTTAGATAGACAATCAGATATGAAACGAATCATTGATGCCGAGTATGAACGTTTAAATACTAAAAAGAACTCAGTTAATAGTGCATTATATGGTCAAAAACGTATGGCACAATTTTCAGATAGTTATAGCAAAAAATATTTTGCACAAATAAAGATTTTGTTTATAATCATAATTGTTTTAATCATATATTTAGGATTAACAATGTTGAATAATTTTATACCAGTTCCAACTTCGGTGTTTATGTTTATAATGATAGTTATAGGAGTATTTGCACTAGTAATAATTTTACTTACGCTAAAGGATATTAATAGCAGATACAATATGGACTTTGATAAACTCAATTTCCGTGCTCCAACAAGTAGCGAAATTAATGGAAATGTAAATGGAAATATAAATGGAGGTGGTAGTGGAGGATTACTATGCGTAGGCGAAAGCTGTTGCCCTGCGGGTAATCCAAGTGGAGCAATATGGGACCGCAATTCACAACAGTGTTTGTCATTTAATGTAGGCGTTTCTAATCCTCAACCAGCAAGTGCCACCCCAGCAAGTGCCACCCCAGCAAGTGCCACCCCAGCAAGTGCCACCCCAGCAAGTGCCGCCCCAGCAAGTACCACCCCAGCAAGTGCCACCCCAGCAAGCGCCACCCCAGCAAGTGCCGCCCCAGCAAGTCCCACCCCACCAAGTGCCACCCCAGCAAGTGCCACCCCAGCAACTGCCACCCCAGCAACTACCACACCAGCC
>Ga0136644_10000144_pt1 | contig 53138 bp, 50 predicted proteins | sample C_130820_EF_Meta_FD_94780 | JGI IMG/M metagenome (GOLD analysis project Ga0136644, IMG submission 94780) | Freshwater microbial communities from Lake Croche, Canada to study carbon cycling - C_130820_EF_MetaG (v2) (version 2) | ecosystem: Environmental > Aquatic > Freshwater > Lake | place...
ACGTTGACCAAGGTCAACGATTTCTTTGTCCAAACGTTGACCAAGGTCAACGATTTCTTTGTCCAAACGTTGACCAAGGTCAACGATTTCTTTGTCCAAACGTTGACCAAGGTCAACGATTTCATGACAAGTTTTACATACAGTGCACTTACACAACCCGCAAGTAAATTTATCTGACAGGAACCCTTTACAGTTTAGTGAAGGGCATGCCTTAATAAACACGCGTTTTTTCTGTACAGCAACTTGAACAGATGACATTTTACCAAAATTAAGAACAACTGCCAAATAAGATTTGCGCATCTTTTCTAAACGTTTCCTAACATTTGCTGATTCTGTCAAAAGAAGCCCATCAATAACCCGAATCTCATTCTTGGCATCCAAATAATATTCTACAGTAAACTGTGTCGCTGGAAAGCGTGCCATCTCATTTTCAAAGAGCTTCGACATTCTATGATTAGCATACAGACCTTGATACCAATAGGGATAAGAATTATCCAGAATAAATTCACTAGTTAAATTGACCTTACAAAACATACATCCAACATTTAGTGACGAATTTAAAAGATATTTCTGAAAACAGAGTCGACAACATATCTTTTGACATGAGGCACAAGAAACAATTCTGTGATTCGTACTTATATTTTCAGTACAAATGACACAGAAACTCATTGTTTCAATTAATAATTTGTTTTGATATATATATTCAAAAATCAGTGTTTCATTTTTTAATAAAATACACCCTATGTAGGATGATGGAACAATTCAACCTGGACGAACTTACGACTAAGGTTCCAGACCTTGAAAGTGAATTATGTAAAACGATAGAAAAATCCATAAAGTGTTATTTTTATATCTATGATATAAAAGAAAAAATAACCTTATTAATTTTTGAACCTGCATCAAATCCAGATGCATATATAACACATAAAATATATATACATTCGGATACGCGATGTGTTGCAGAATCTTTACCACTATCTATTCTTCAGAAAATCAGCCTATGGTTGGATAATTTTTCCGTAGTAAAGCGCCGCCAAATAGAAAGAACCCGACAATTCAAACATGAGTTGCTTATTAAGACGGAGCCTAATCTAAACATGTTAAAATTCGATACATAGCCACGCGATTTCTTTCAGATTTTCTTGTTAACTTCCGTCCTCCTCTAGCAATCACAGTTGTCTTAATATTTGGATGTGATTTTGGCAACCGTCTTATTGTAGTTAAATGTGCCACAGGTCTATCCAATAAGCCAGACAAGCGACTTAATATAACATTTGTATCATTCACATCTATATTTACACCTGTTGGTACATGGTCCTTGAAGGACTGAATATCATCATTTGTTTTACCAATCATCAAGCCTAATTTCTTGTACTCATTCACTAGACCATTGTTTTTATCTAATTTATACTTCATTAAGGCATATAAAAAGCTTGAATATATATTTAATGGTATACCATAGTGAACATAACGCTCCACGTGGAAGTAATTAGCCTCAGGAATACGTTCATATATGTCAGTGTGAATAAGGTCATCGAAAAATAAGATGTCCTTTTCCTTAATTTTATCCTTTCCCGTTGACAATGCTTTAATAATTGTGTCAACAGTTTTCGGGCCATGGCCAAGGGGTAACTCTGTGCCTGGAGCACGCACTTCAGCGTTTCGCAAAGGATGCCACCAATGTACAAGTGGACTAAAAATAGGTTCCTTAACACCTAACATTACTTGAATCAAACGGTGTGCAAAAAGTAACATATAAGGATTCGAATTACTTGAATATATCATCATATTACCAACAAGACCCCGTTTTTTAGCATTTAATAATGCACTTATAATATCTAATATACCGGGGCGCAACAACTTATTCATATGTTCTCTTTTCGCCATAATTTCTACAAAGTCTTCAAAGGCCTTTTCTAAAAGTTTTTTATCGTAATTGCTAATATTTGGTTTCGGAAAAGCCGGTCCCTTATAATTGGGTGGCTTGAAAATCTGTTGCATCATATCTGGAAAAAACACCATTAAATATGGATGTACGGATTCAAAATAACCCAGTGTTGAATCCAAGTCAAAGGCCACTGAAAAAACCATTAACAATCCTTCTTATATATTGTAATATATTTTACCATTAAATATTATCATAACATATTAAATAGATGGATTCAGAATTGGTTATAGTATGCCATTGCAAAGCCCATTCCCCTATGTATTATGCTAAGAATGGTATCTTAGATAAAGAAGTGGGTCAAGAAGTCCAATACGTTGACCCCGTATGTCCCGAAGCCACTTGGGATAAAATTGCCACTAGTTCAAAAACCTACGTATGGGGTGTGAACTGTCCTGTTGTTACAGATATCGCTAATGCATTTGTGACAGAAGATGGAATATTATTTAGTATTCTTAAAGAATCTTGGAGAATTCTGAAAAAGAGTGGCCAGGTTGTCTTTCCGGGTAAATATGGTATGCATTATACAGTTGATGAATTTCAGAATTATATTAATAATAACTCTATGTTAAATAAATGGCAATTTTCCATTGTTAAGGTTGAAGATTTCCCAATATCATTGGGTCATATAAATCAGTATAGTGGTAAATCAGTTATACACCCAATATTGGCTGTGTTTACTAAACCTATGTCAGGAGGACGTAAACGCCAAACTTTAAAAAAACATAAACTGCGTCGAACAAAGGCTTGAAGCCATATTTTTGCATGAAACAGATAACGTCTCATAATAAATTGGTTCACTTGACAGGTAAATTTACAAATAAAATCATGAATTTTGTCTGTAAATTGCACAATTTTTAACATCTATACATTTTTATATGGCACACGTTATATAAATTTAATTAAAGAACGTATATAGATGTATTGGGGATAAAATTCAATAAAAATTCGTTCAAAAAGGAAAGTATAAAAAGTTGGGACAAAGAAGAAAGACCAACTTTCTGTAGAATTATTTTACACTGAATTTACTCCTATAATTTAAACAAAATAACAAATAATTAAGACATTCTTACCTGTATATGATATAAAGTACGCTGTTTAAGATTTTCTGAGTAGTTTAAAAACAGTCAACTATTTTTATAAATTCAGCCAAAATTTTAAAATTTCTTCGAAATTTTAAATTCGACTGATTTTTTTCAAATTCGGCCGAATTTACGGAATTCAGATTGAGACAGACGTTAAACCCGCACAAAGCGTACCTGTTTCTGACCAATCTTAAAACGCCCAGAATAAATATAGTCATGTTTTACAGAACTACTGTTTAGTACCTTTACAATGGGCTCCAAATCCAAACCGTCAACACGTGGACACAGACATAGTAAACCGCCACCGAAATACTGAACCGTACCAATGAAGGCCACGTCGCTTTTGCGCGTCATAGTCCGCACATAGATACACGGCTTTCCCTTCCGTTCATCAATAGCTGCCTTATTCCGAATTGCTCCCCAAGTAAACCAGTTTGTATCATCAAACTTACGAATTTTCCGCTCCATCAACTCCTTCTTGTTGGCCTGCAAATAATCGTCAACAGGTTTATTACCACTTGGATACTTGTCAACACAAATATAGGTGCACACCTTGTCCTTATCGCATAGCAAACTAAGTGAACCCAGACTATTGCAAAACACCTTATCACGCCCTGATACAAATCCAACGTAACAATGAAACAGTTCACCTAGAGCAACCGTAGCAGAAGCATCCACGGGTGAAAAGGTAATAATCCCTTCGTTAAAATTCCAAATACGGCTTTCACCATTATAAAGACAGGACCGCGTCTTCAGGTTCTTCTGATAACGAAAGACAACAATGTCAACGGATGATTCCGTGAACAGTTTTTCGTCGTTAGGAAAGTAAAAGTCAGTAAAAGACCCTAGGGAGACCATCTTACGAATCAACTCAGCAGCCGATGTCAACTTAAGAAAGTCCGAAGGTACAATAAATACCAATTCACCATCTGTATCCAGTAGACCTAGACACTTCTCAATAAACTGCAAGTATAGATTGCGATTTTTCTCCTGTTTGACATAGGGTGGATTCCCCACAATCGTAGTAAAGGTCTGTGTAAAATCCGTCTTAATAAAATCACCGTATATGACTGTTTGAGCGTCTGTAAAATTTACAATGGGTGTAATTTTCTTATCGAGTTCACAACACACCATACCGTAGTCAGGATTTGACGCTAGAAACTGCTTGAGTAGATGTCCCGCACCAAAACTGGGTTCTAGAAGTAGACCCGTGTTTTTACAGACCTTATGGACGAATTTCTGAAGGTCCTCATTCACGGTAAAATACTGCCCAAGTTCTTTCTTGGACATTGTTTTAAACATTCATACACACAAAAACACCAGTCAAGTTTTTGCTTTTAGTTTACGAAAATCCTGTAAAATTGAAGAGCCTAGACCAAACATAAATATACAAAAAAGAATCTAACCAAAGAAATGTCAACGCACGGTGTTAAGGGTTCTGACGTGTATATGAGCACCGGCAACAAGGTGCTAGACCTATCGGTAATGCTGAACCGTGGTCTATCTAAGGAAACCATTAGCATTGAGCTCCAGAAGGTCTGGTCCACAGGTTCTAATAGCGATAAGGTGGATGCCTTTGTACTGGCCTACCAGACGCGCGACATTCGTGGCGGTAAGGGAGAACGTGACCTGTTTTATTACATGTTTGAGAGTCTTCTATCACTAAGTCCAGAGGCACTAAAGGCCACGCAGAAGCTCATCCCTATGTACGGATGCTGGCGCGACATCTTCAAGCTTTATTACCTGGCTTCAGAGGACTTTACGGACCTGATTCTCAATCAGCTTCGTAATGACCTGGCTACACCAGAGGGTCAGAGCATTAGTCTTTTGGCCAAGCACGCTCCCCGTGAGCACAGTGCAAAGGACAAGGTTCTAGCGTCCACACTAGCTCGTAAGCTGAATCCCAATAACGCTAAGGCACAGATGCTGTGGCGCAAGACGCTATCAGCCCTGAACAAGCGCCTACAGACAGTAGAGATTGCCATGTGCGCCAAGAACTTTGCCAGCATCGAACCAAGCAAGGTTCCTGGTCGCGCTCTAAAGCTTTATACCAAGGCCTATCTTAACCAGCCCACTGTAGGCAAGTACGGGCGCAAGGCCCCGTCACAGGACCTGGACCGCATCACGGCGGCTCAGCACTTTACGGACCATTTTGCCCTAGCGGCACAGGGCAAGGCAAAGGTCAATGGTGCAAATACGGTTTATCCACATGAGCTAGTAGCCAAGGTACTTCAAGGTCACTTTGAGTCACAGGCAGACCGTGATGCGATTGAGGCCCAGTGGCGTTCCATCGTAGACCCAATCAAGGTTCTAGGTACCCTCAGTAATACACTGCCTATGTGTGACTTCAGTGGCTCCATGGGGGGCGACCCCATGTATGTCAGTATGGCTCTAGGTCTCATTATTTCGGAGTGTAATACGGGAGTCTTCAAGGACCACATGCTGACCTTTGACTCAACGCCAACCCTGCACAAGTTCCAGTCAACGGGCCTGATTGACCGCGTCCATGAGGTCCGTCATCTAGCACAGGGCTTGAGCACGGACTTTCAGGCAGCCTACAATCTAGTTCTAGCGATGATGCAGACTATGGCTGTTCCTATCGGCCAGGAGCCCAAGGACCTTATTGTCCTAACAGACATGGGATGGGATGCTGCCTGTGGCTTCGGTCAGTACAGCTCCTATACAAACACGGCATACACACAGGCAGTCAAGACACAGGCCGTAGAGACGCATCCGCAGATTGCCCGCCGTGCCTTCAAGCTAGCCTCAGAACGCCTTTATGGGAGTAATACTGCTGGTTGGCAACCACCCCGTATTGTCATCTGGAATCTACGTGCAGAGTTCAAGGACTTTCATGCACAGGCTCTAGAACCAGGAGTAGTCCAGGTCTCTGGCTGGAGCCCGTCCTTGCTAAAGGTCCTAATGACCAAGGGTGCAGACGCTCTAACTCCACTAGCCATACTTAGGGCCCAGCTGGATGATGAGCGCTACGACCCTGTGCGCCAGGCAGTTAGTGCGCTAATATAAAACCTTAAATCTTAAAAATAAAAAATATTTTTAAATCATAATATCAAATACTTAACTTCGGTATGAGACGTTAAGTGTTTGACAGTAAATTAAATATTTGATTTTTATACATCACGAAGCTTTATTTAAACAGGTAGCTGTGGAGCAGCAGCCCTATTATCAGGTAATCGGACTGTAGCTTTAGCCCGCTCCTCTTCCTTCACACGTTCCAAGCGGGGATTATATATACCAGCATTTTTCTTAGCACGTGCTGCCACTAAGAAATTTGTCTCCGATTTAGCCACCGATTCAGCAAGTTGCTTCACAGTACAAACCACAGCCAAATTATCCAAATCAGTAGTTACACGTGAGCCAAAGATTCTGTCATCTAGTCCAGATAAAAATTGTATAGAAAAGGTTTTATCAACCTGCGTATTTTTTAAGGCACCGCCATAGATTTCATCATCTCTGTTAATTTTATCACTATAACCAAAATCCTCATACATAATATCAGATTTCATAATTTGCTGAGCTGTTTTACTAAGACCACCAGCAAAGAGTGCCTTTAACATTGGATTAGCCAAGGATTGAGCACCAGCAACCTTAGATAAGTTCACAGCAACCAAATCATCAACAAGTTTCTGCTCATCCTTGCTTGCATCTGCCTTTAATTGTTTAAATTTCTCATCGGTCACAAGTTCTTCTACCTTAATAATCTGTGCATTAAGACTGTCAGCATTTTTGGCAAGCTCCTGCTTTTCAAAGAACTCCTTATTAGGCTTGTAACTAAGGATATTACGTAAGGCCTCAATTTCAGTCTCCAATGTAGCCTTGGTCATGTGAATTGGAAAGTCCTTTTCACCGGATTCATTCAAGGCTTCCAAATACTCATTATCTATCTTTTTCAAATATAGACCCATTACGTGTTTTGTAAGCGTAGTCATTGAATCCGCGTTACCTAACAACTGATACAATTCAGTCAAACTGGGTACACAGTCATTAAAAAGTCGGTCAAGTTCGAAAAACCGACTAATACGGTCCTGAACATCAATCATATCAATGTTGGTATTATGTAATTCCATGTAGTATTTGTTGGTATCAGCTAATTGTTTAAATAACTGAACCTTGAGCTTTTTAGAACTACAATAGGCATTAATAACCTCCGTTTCCTTGCATACACCAACAACGACCTGTCCATCTACGTTCATAGTAGCACTAATTTCAGCACCCAGACTACGCACACACTCATCCGCCAAGTTGTCCATTTCACCGGCCTGAGCAGGAAAGAAAGACATATTGGCCTTTTCAAAGTTAAAGACCTTGCTGTAAAATAACCGTCTGAAAATGTGCTTGCGTGCACTTTTTGAATCAGCATCAAAAAGATTAATTAATACTTGAGCTAAAATAGAATAGGAGTAGATGTTTTCTAATCTTAATTCAGAAGCAGAAGAAGCAGAAGAAGCAATCGGTGCTTTACCATCGTCTAAATTTTGAATATTGGTCATACCCTTAGAGCCACTTGTCAACTGTAGACGTAATTGAATGGACAACAAATACTTTCTTAAAATATCAACAGCATGAAAGCTAGTATCACCATGTATCATCATAAAAGACGGCTTCATTACGGTTAAATAACGGAAATGATAGTAAGAAATATTATTATATTTCGTAAGAAGTGCCACTCTTTCTGCATTTACAGTGGCCTTTTTCTCAGTAAGCGCCCGTAAATTATCATTAGCCCGTCCTTTTAATACATCATCTGTTTCAGTTTCAACAGCCTTTTGTGCCATAAACCGCGCATTTTCTACGGCCTTTAATTCGTTATTTTTAGCCTTCTTAGCTTCATAGATACCATCCAAGCATTTCTTAATTACGTTTCTCATGAAGATACCAAACAGCTCATCCGTCGCATAGAAAGGTAAGGTAATGCTACGTGGAAAGCGACGGGGTAAACCCTCATTGCGGTCGAAAAAGCACTTTCTCATAAAATTTTCGTAACCGGCCACAATAAGCGCAGAAAAGCCCTTGTGGTCATTCATAAAGGTCAACATGGTAGCCAAAAACTCTTCTCCGTATGGGTCCGGTTCCAATTTATCATCCTTGTCAAAGGCACAACCGGCCACACTGTAGGCCTCATCAATAAATAACGTCTTCTCCAAACTCTTGACCATCACACCCAAGGTCTTTGGAGCCGTTTGACCCGTATATTCACCAATCAAACCACTACGTCCCGTTTCACTAAAGGCCAGCTTTTCAGGGTCCTCAAAAAAGGCATCGTAGGTCATAATACCTAAGTAAGCGTACCACTTAGCAATTTGACGTGCCATTGTCGTCTTACCACTACCAGCAGGTCCTACAATGGAGGTATTTAATGCAAAACTTTCCTGTAAGGATGAGGGCACTTTTGATATAATCTTAATCATATTATACAAGTCACCCAAAATCTGTACATACTTGGGTCCTCTGTAAAAACTATAAATTTCTTTGGCAGCATCTACTATTTTTCTAAAGATACCACTATCACCGCCGTCCTTTTGTAAGGCAGCAACCAAGTACCAACGTCTGTTTCTAACACATTCTAAGACAACGTCATATGACTGTTTTTTCACCAATAATTCGGAAAATTTGTTTTCATATGCCTTGTTCAAGTTTTCACGCACAGTTTCCTGTAACTTCTCCTTCATGTCTGATGTGGACCGTTGTTGGGCCTCCCCCATGAGTTTCTCATAGTTCAGCTCATTCATAGCATATTCGTCATTGTTCTTTTCCAGGTCCTTTACGATACTTTTAACCTTACCTTCCATGAGCTCCTCCTTGTACTTCAATATAACGCCCAAGCCAAAGATAAAATTGTATCTGTTCTTTTTATTTTGTTCCTCATCAGGTCCATAAAACCATTGTTCAACCTGTGTGGGATGATTAAAACTATTTTCTTCAGCATTTACGACACAGGTACCACCTCTTAGTGCTGCCCCGGGACTAATCAAACTATTATTAGAACCTCTAGTATATACACCTTTAGTTCTATTATTTCTTAGCCGATTACGGGGCAATTTTCTGGTTGTATTCGGCATACTCTATTTGATAATATTAAAATTTTTAAAGAAGATTAACTAACATCTTATACCAAATTTGGCGCCAAATACTTAATCAAAAAAAATTTACATCATATAGATGGGTTCTATAGACCAACGGACTCTATTAGAAGTTGATACTGGAAAAGATAATAATAGTCTTTACAGAGCTATTTATGGCGCTAGCAAATACTATATTAACCAAGCAAATATACCAGAGGACCTTTCGATTCAAATATATAAGGCAATTAGCAAAAATCAAAGCCAAAGCCAAAGCCTAAATGAAAACACCTTTATATCCAGCTTGAGAAACTATTTATCGTCAACAGTAAAATTCTACTATGAAAAATCCCCAAACAAAATTAAGTTACAAGACCTATATATAAATGAAGAAACGTACAATAATGTATTAGATAAACTTTTCGGAACACATGAAGCCTTTAAGGCATTATACGGACCCAATAACGAAGGTAGTTTTGAAACCGCTGAAAATAAGTTCTACGCGGACCTAGGTGAAAAAATTGTGCAAAATAATAAGCCTAGTCAAATTGAAATAAGTGCCTTGATAAATTTATTGAGCGACCTAAATTACCAATTATTAACAAAAATCCCTACAAAAAATACTGACCTAATCTCAGACAATAAATTTCGTTTATATATTTCTTTAAAAGATAGTCGTTATATGTATTTTACTTTAACCGATGAACAAAATATCAAAATAGGAAAACCCCAGGTCCATATGCCAACAGACCTAACAAACGTCAACGTTAAAAACAGTCAACCTGTCTACAATTTCAAAAAAATTTATGATACTGTTGACTATTTTAAAATAGGTGTCAACAGACACCAACAATTTCTAAATAAATACAACTTAGAAAAGCAGATTTATCATGACACAAATCTTCAGACATCTATTGCCAATGTTCAGACCTCTGTTTTAACCCTAGACGTTGACTTAAATTATCAAATTGACCAACGGTCATTAGAACAAATAAAACAGTCACAGAAACTGTTCACACAAATCCAGGAAATGAACGCTAAAAATACCATGAAGCTTCTTGAAAAAACTCAAGAAGCAGATGAACAAATTATGAACTTCTTACAATACGGACTCAAAAGTCTTACACAAACACAGCAAGAAAATATTGCTAATCTTTTATTAGAGCTGCACCAAGGTCTACAAATTCAGGCTTTCAATGCAAACAAAAATATGATGGAGCTCAATGTTTCATCAATGTCAGGGTTTCTATCCTTACAAAGTAGCATTAGAGAAAACGGAGAAAATATAAGTAAGACCCTTTTTGAATTAAACAAAATCCAAATTGAGGGATTTGGCTCAATAAAAGTCAACATAGAGACCTTATTAGGCCAAGTAAAGGCAGTAGCCAAGGTTACTGAATCCGTAAAACCACAACTAGCGACAGTTCAAAATGAAATTGAATCAGAACTTACAAAATTAGCGGCCTTTATTGAAAAGCTCCAGCGTGCACTAGCAATTGAAACAGACAAGAGAGAAAAAGCTATTAAGGCCGAACAGGAAATGCGTCATGCTCAAATCATGGCAGAAGGAGCTGTGCGTGCTGGTACTGACGCAAAACTTTATGAGCAAATTGCCATAGAAAAACGCTCTATTTTTGATACTATTCGCAGTGATTGGGATGCTTCAGTCGCTGCAAAACGTCTAGACAACTTAGAAAAGACCTTAGCAGAAGCTGAAAAATCAGTCCGTCTTCTAAGAACAGCCGTAAATGTCTAAAACCAATGTTAAGTATTTGACTGTATTAAAATATATTTATCATCATAATAATATGATGATAAATATAACTTCGGTATGAGACGTTATACACATTATTATTTTTTAGCAACGTTTTTTTCACAGTATCCAGGTATTAATCGTTTGCGCGCCTCAGACTCAGCCGTCCTCATAATCAGTGTAGCCAAAGCCTTTCTAAAATTCTGCGCATAATTATCCGATATTTCCATGTATTTTGAGCCCAATTCATCCTGTAATTTAGTCACAGTATCATTATATGAAATTTCATCGTCTTCTAAATCAAAATCATGTGTAGTTGCAAGTTCCTTCAACAAGATTAACTTTTCTTCATCAGAACCAGGTTTATCAGTAATTTGACCTATCGAATCCATAAGGTTATTATAGGACTGCATAAAATCAATATAATCGTTTGAACCTTCTTTTATTTCTTTATAATCACCGCCAACCACTGCCATTCTGACCTTAGGGTCGCCGACAAAGTAGAGTTTCATTATTTCATCGTGTTTAATAAACATAGCTCTAACCTCATCACTTTTAAATTTGGGGTCTTCGTATTTATTATTCTTTTGGCGTGTGCTTTGACTCTTTTCATTATCCAAAACAACAGAGCCAAAGGTCATACCCATTTCTAGTAGTGCATTGCACACTGATGCAGGCCACTCATAAATTTTATAGGGTTTACCACTGCTGATTTCATCCTTTGAAGCCCACCCAGATTCCCATGATGTTTGATTGCCTTCACAGCATATACCTGGCAACGGCATATCATTTATTACTTCTTTCGTTTCAAAATGTGTACTAACAATACCTTTATAGCATATTTCACTTCGTTTGATAATAATTTTATCACTATTATCAGGCTTATCAAATCCAACAAAGGTTTTTTCACAAAAAACCATGTGCTCATTACACCAATAAATCTTAAACATTTCTTCACCAGGACACGGTTTAATCATTTCAATAATTTTATTAATTTTATCTCTGAATAAATCACCCATGGCTCTAAAATCCATGCCCTTCCAGCTTTGAAACAAACCTGCTAAATCTGTCTGTGTCTTGGCAAAATCCTTGTTGAATTGTTCCATATTTGCGGCAAAATCAGCTCCCATTTGTCCGGCAACAGCATTTGCCTTATCTTGTTCTGCCTTGATTTGTCCCTTAGTAAACTCTATTTGCTCTGCCGTCATTTTTTGCTGGTCTAAGGCTAGCTGATTTTCTAAAGCAGCCACCGCCGCAAAACCGGCTTGCATTGCCTCACTAGCAGACGCAACGGTCGCTTGTTGGTCCTTTTGACTATTGGCTACTGCTTCTAAACCAGCATTCATCATAGCTACAGCATTTTGTTCAATACTTTTTCCCGCAGCGGCAAAATCACTACGTGCTTGACCACGTAAGGCCCCTATTATTTGCGCTGAGCCCAAGGCCGATTCAAAGGCGCGATTCATTTCATTGTTAGCACCCGTAGCAGCCCTATTTGCAGCAGCATTGGCAGACGAATTGGCCATAGCTAGCAGTCCACTGTTGGCCATATCTAAAGCCGTCTTGGTACTTGTTTTCATTTTCACATCTTTTACCGTATAACTAGCAATACTAGAAGCCGTGTCTAAATTTACAACCTCCTTCACCCTGTATTTCCGCGCCTTGAGTCGCTTTGATTTTAGTAATTTAGCCCGCTCACGTCTAGTATCTGCAGCCGATTTTTGCGCCTGCTGTTGATTTCCGGGCATCCTATACTATATTTTTATTATTGTTTCACGTCTTCCGCAATTGGCTTCTTTGATTTAGCCAAGGCGTCTTGAGCATACTTAGTTATTTTCGTAAGGGACTGGTTTAAGGCCATCTCATGTCTTTTCTCAGCATCACTATAATAAATATTATGTGTTACTGGTTTTAATAGCTCATATTGTGACTTAACCATATATGTTAGTGCCTCAATATTGATTCCTATTGTTTTTAGTTCTTCAACCTCTTCCGGGCTAAGCATCCTTTATTATAGTCATATAAAAACTACACGGTGAGTAAAACGCAAATATACACTAACGTCTCATACCGAAGTTAAGTACTTCACAGCTGGGGAGTACTTAACTTAGGTATTTGACGGTAAAATAAAACAAGTCTAATGCTTAGAGATGGCCACTTGGCTTACAGATTTTAAAACAAACAATCAGAGTCAAGAAAATGCACTTGTTATTCTAGAATGGTTTAAAAAATCAGAAAATAAGGCACTTAATCCGGCTAAACTTTTAGGTTTAGACTCTTACTCTAAGCCCCTTTTCAAATTTATTATTCAGGGTTTAATTGACCGACCTGATGAAACGTTGACTACAATAATCGACCAACTAAAGGCCTACTATAATAATCTTGACCTAGAAAAACAAAACAGTGAATTAGTTTTCTTTGACCTACTTGCCGAAACACACAGACTTTCAAAAAATAAACCCGTGATTTTTATTGCCACTAATCAAGACCCCAAGGAGCCTTTTATTAATAATTTGCCCGACCTTAGAGACCATATAGGAGAACAGATTCTGTCAAAGTTAGATTTTTACGATTACGTGGGTCAAAAAGCAAGTGTAGATTCACCTAACCCAGTAAATCCGCTACAATTTATTGAAAGACTAACAAGTGCACGTCTAAATATATCAGAATTAAACGAATTAAATAGATTATTAGACCTGTTTGAAGAGGATAATCTAAATGTAATCAATAAGTTTAGATATAAAACACGTCGCGTAATTCTTCTAATCCGCCTTGTTTTAACCATGATTGAACACTTAAGTGAAAACATCAATGTGTATTTATTTGAGGAACCGTCAAATTACCAAAGTTTAAAAACAAAGTTAACTAGCCTTACAGCCTTTATTATTGATTTAAAAACAAATTATTACACCTTACTGAACACACAAGAGCAAGCGCCTCCAGCGGAACTCTTTATGGGATTTCATAATTATATGATGAAGAATAATTTACAATTAACCGATGAAAATAACGATATTAATCAACAAAAAAGCCATAAAATCTTAGAAATTTTATATATGTATTTTAGAAAACTAGAGCTTATCTTATTACATTCTGAAATTTCTGAAATCAAAACACAGGAATGTACCTATGACCTTTTTGACCTTATTGAGTTTAATGACTATGAACTAAATACACAGGAAAATTCAGATGAAGAACCAAATGTAAACATGACGTCATCCAATGATATATTAAGAACCATTGATTTTCGCCGTGACTTTGTAATCAATGGTGATAGTATTACGATTGAGGGTCAAAATATTCAGACCGAACTGTGGCACACCATTGATAAAATGTATTGCTATCCCAATAAGGTTCCACTAAGTCTGTTTTTAGGAATACTATCAGAAGTAGATAATTTAGAGGTCTTTTATAATGCAATGGAATTTGAACTTGGTCATTTAGATTTTTTCAAAAATCATCCTGAGCTCAAGGCTATAAAAGAAAAAATAAACCAAACATCTAAGTGTGCTATCAAAATATTACCAGAAGAACCCAAGGTTCGTAAATACGAACTTGACACACCTGTGAAATTCGATACAGATATGTTAACAAATCTATTTTTGTTCACTCAAAATGTTATGGACGCATACGTGCTTGCATCCCAAAAAAATCCCAGTAATAGAAATCTAATTATTATGTTATTATTTGATGCCAATGTTTATTTTAACATTGCTGAAAAAAAATCGCAAGAATTAGCAAAACAGATTGATTTTAATAAAACATTAAAGGAACTAGTCCCTAAAAATTTTACCAAGATTCAGATGAAAAATTTCGTATGGATTGAAGATGCCTTAATTAAAATTAGAGCAAGCAATGAGCGCAATGAATTTACAGATGAAAATATAGGTTCTAAACAATTACAATATGTGTTAACACGTTTCAAAACCCTATGGACATCTATTGATTTATCTAAATATGGTACATCCTTTGACGAACCAAGACCAACTGGTGATATTGTGGACCTTTCATCACGTTTTTCAGGTTTGTGAACAATATATGCCATCATACCGTCAAATACTTAGGTATTTGACATGGTTACTAACATACCGAAGTTAAGAACACCCTTTAGTGTGTTCTTAACTTAAGTATTTGACATGGTATAAGACGTTAGTGTTTAATTTATCAATCCGAATATTTGACGGTAAGAGTTTCATACTAAATATCTATTATAAATAGTAGCTATGGCAGTCCCGGGCCAAACACCTTGGAAGGAGGATTTTGTTACAACAAATCTATTTGATAATACCTTATTAATTAAAAAATGGTATGAAAAATCAGAAAACCCAGTTGATAACCCCTACCAATTAATTGATTTGAACGACAGAATGAAGGTGCTTTTTACCTTTCTTAAGGAACAACTCAAGAATATGAATAGTCAACAGATTACACATATCGTTGACACCTTGAAGATATACTACAAAAGCCAACCCGAAAAATCACAGAAAAGTGACCTAATTTTTATAGACCTTCTTATTGAAACAGAACGTCAAGCCCAACTACTACAACCTGGGTTTCAATTGAATCTTAGTGACAATTTTATGGAAACCCTTAAAAAGTTCATGCCACAATTTGTTGAACATTTCAAAGTGGAAAAGTTAGCCATACTTAATTTTCAAGCACATATGAATGCCACTTTTTTGGGTGAACTACGTAAAATAGTAACAATCGATGCCTTAGAAAATTTAGACAAGGCGTCTATTTCAGAGCAAGAAAAGGGTGGAAACATATTTAAGTTTCAATATGAAAGTCAGCTTGAATATTTATATATTCAAATTATAATCAAAATAGTGGAATCAAATCCAATAGATTTCGGACCTATTATGAATTGGTTTTCAAACTATCCCTTCAGAATGTTAAATAAGAACGGTCTTACAACACCAGACAATTTTTATCTGAGTGCTTCATCATACATACATCTTTTTAATACAAATGTGGAAATCGCTTATAAGCAACTAAAATTGCGTAATCTAGTTTTCTTTCACAAACTAAAACAGGTCCGCGCCATTCCAGCACAGCATATTGAAACCCAATCCGATTTTTTAGATGCCTATGATAATTCTGTTTCAGAGCTAACCATAGATAAACAAGTAATTACATCGGATATACCCATGCGTTCCATTTACTTCCGTGAAGATTTTGACTATTTGAATAGTTTAAACATCAGGGGATTAAATCTAAATCGTGCGTTCTGGATAAGACTTGATGAAAAAATCGCACCCAAATCCCTGGGTCCCTATATCAAGGCAACTAGTTCAGTAAGAAATTTAGATGAGTTCTTTGACCTAATCAAGAGTGAGCTAAGATTAGATGACAGTTTTGTGCAGAAGATGAAATATGAAATATATAAGCAACGCAATCTATGTGTTTCAGAAGAAGAAACAGTTGAAGCAATTGAAGCAGTCGAAGACCAAAGCAAAAGTGAAAAAACACTTGCCAATTTACCTAATATTACATATAGCAAGCTCAATTTCGAAGGTGCTACACCCTTGCGTCTTACTATGAAGACCTACAGACCTGAAAAAGACTTGGTGGATTATGAGGAATCAGTGAATAAATTAATAAAGACTGTTAAAATGCCTAACTCAGAAAATAGCAAGGTCATTAAAATCGTCAATTATAAAGATATGAATCTTAATTCACCAAATAGTGAACCCATTTTATATACAATACTTAATTTTCAAGTAGCAGCCGACGTAGATATGAGTCTAATAAATGATAAAATATACGAAGCAATCTTCCATATAAGTTTTGGTTTAGAAACTAAGAAAACACGCACCTTCTTACAGCTGGAAGAAGAAGAAATATCAAGTATAACAGAAGATATTGATATGGTCAACGTGGTAGCAAATTTAGAAGAAGAAACTAGAGAATTTACCAATTCACTAAATACAAGTGCCATGAATCAACGCGGTGGCGACCTGAAGCAAAAACCTACAGAAAGATTTTTCCACAAGGTCATCTTTATAAGCATTGCTTCTGATAGACGCCAGTATATAGAACTAGAGTTTGACGTCAATAATATGAAAAAGCAAAACCTCTTTGACCTTATTAAGCAAATAGTTTCGGAGCGTAAGGTTACATATTATAAGCTCTATTTTAGTATGGCTACTAAGGAAGATAAAATAAAATTCCCTACATTTCCAGATGACAATCACGATAAAATAATGTCAGACATCAAGGCAAATGAAGCCTTTCTTGCATCAAAGATAACAGAAATGTATGAAATACTTGAGACAAAACGTATTCAGGCTATGGAAAAACTCAACACCTTGAAAAAAGCCGAAGAAATGGCCTATGCAAAGCGTGCCTACGAAGACAAGAGTCGTTTTGAAGAAATACTAAGACTAAAAAACGAATTGGAAGCAAACTATGAAAAAGCTAAAATAGAAGTAGAAACAACAATAGCAGAAGGTCAAGCCCATCTTGATGCCGCCTTAGAAAAGGAACAAATCTCAAAAAAGAAATTAGAGGCAATGAAAGTAGCCAAGACTTTGGAAGATGAAGACGCAGAACATAAAGCAGCAGAAGAAGCAGAAGCCGAAGAACAGCGATTGGAAAATGAGTTAGAACAAAAGAAGAAGAATAATAAAACAGTAGCAGGTTATAAATCAGCATTGTCAAGATTAATGTCTGATATTAAGAAGTTTTGTATTGATGTGCTAGAAATTCAAATTATAGAAGATAATAAAAATTTAGAAAAATTTAAAGAGAAAAAAGGCAACAACGATAAAGTTTCGGCCATAGAAATGCAAATTAAAAACAAATTAGAGTTTAAATCAACATTAGAATCCTTTGTCAAATACGATTTTAAGGCCGATACACCTATTAAACAAGTATATGATGATTACGTAAAGGCCTTAGAAAAATACAATCAACCCTTTGTAATAAAGACCCGCTCATCGGAAAATCCAGAACAACCAATCAAGGATGTCAGTTTTGATAAATATAAAACAGCATATAGAAAATTATTAGAAAATCTTACAGAAAATAAAACGCAAATTTTAGATATGTTATCCAAGATACAACCAATTGAAATACCATATGTTGAGGAGCGACACTCAACACGTCCACGAAGACCTTCCAAGCGCTGTGAAGAAGAAGGTTATGGTGATTCTGAAAAAGGCTGGTGTTATAAAAAGAATAGTAAAAAGAAGCCAACAGTAGTGCTAAATGATGCAGATGTATCAGTTATAAATCCACTTCCGAATTCCGTTAAGGCTAGCATTAACTTAACCGATGATATTGCAAGCAAGTCATTTTCTGGTAATAAACCCATAGGTACAGACGGTGAAGAGTCTCACAACGATGCTGTTGCTAGAGCAATTGCGGAAGCAATTTCTGATGTAAAAGCTGGAAAGAAAACTAAAAAGTAGGCCAATAAGTAGGCCAATAAGTATTTGACATGGTATGAGACGTTATAAAATTATGAATATATATTATTTATTCATAATAAAAAACAAAAACAAGTAACTTAAACACAATGTTTTAGCGACGGCTCTTGTAGTTCCGCTTCATAGTTTTGCGCGCCCCACCACCGACCTGTAAATCCTCAAAGTTGGCACGCATGTCAATATTATTATCACGCAATAAATTATTAATAATTAAGTTGAAATCATCTACCAGAATTTTTACTTGACCATCTGTACCGACCATTTGTATCGGTTTATCAATAAAAATATAGTATCCATTGGCCTTGGCTACATCAGGTTCAAGAATATTACATATCTTAATAAAATTACCCAAGACTTCCATAAAACAAGGCATTATTGCCGTTTGCGTCAAAGATAAGCGATTGACCTTCGCAATTAATTGTTTCAATAAGTCATTACCTCTATTAAGATATGCCCAGGCCACTAGTAAATTCTGTAAATCGGATTCATCAATATCAGAAATTACGGTAGTAGACTTAATGTATTGTGCAGCTTTCTGGATAAGTGGACCAAGGCGCTCATTAGAACTAATACGTATTGCTCTAGCGTACAATATACTTGCTTGTTTTGCATCAATATTGATTAATTTGTTTAAATCAACAATCGGGTCAACTTCGTCGCGACCCGATAAGATTAGGTAAACAACAACGGCTGCTTGTAATATAGCGCTGTTCCATAAATCGTTTACAACAAGCTTTTTAGTAATAAGTAATCTTAAAATATTAATGACAGTCCTTTTATCTTCGTTACATAAATTATATATTAATGACTCCAGTAGTTGCGTGTTTAAATTATTATAACCGACTACCGTGTAATAACGGAAGATACAAATGATAAGTTTCCCTTTTATATCCAGTTCTAAGCCACTAATCGCCTTATTTATATCTTCATCATTTAAACTGTTATAATAAAAGTTGGATTCGCCAGCCTTTGGCTTAACAGGCGTAATAGTCTCAATTTTAATTTCTAAGGGATTATAATAGAGTGTCATTAATGCAGGCAACTGTGTAAGTAAATTTTTCTCATCGTCAGAAATTAATTTATCGATTACATAAAGCTCCCTAATAAGATGCTGGTATCCTGAATCTTCGTATGCGACAGATTTTTCATCATCGTTAGTACTGACCTTATAGCGTATTACTTTTTCCGCCAATCTATCTAAATAATAAATTAAAAAGCGGTAAATTAAAATACCGTAATTTGCGGGATTTTCAAAGTTCACTGAGCGCAAGTTTTTATAAAAATATTCAAAGCCGTCAGCATTACTAGAATCAATAATATAATCATCAACAACCGTATTATAATGGTCCTCAATATCTACTAATTTTGTACCACGCTCTATATAAATCTTATCTATGGGTGCATAAAGACCTTCCGCATCAAATTTCTCAACCGCCGACTTTAAATCTTCAGGATTTGCGATTGAATTCACTAAATCATTTATTACAATATAATTAATAAAATCGTTACAATAATCAGTCAGTAATGGTTCAGCTAAGGTGAACTGTTTTTGTGTATATAAACTTTTAGCAATATCTTGTAATCGCAAGTTTTTTCCATATACATTTTCAATGTCTTTTTTTAGTTCAGCTCCGTCAGTAGGCGCCCTCAAAATATTAAGTGGCTTTGTATTTATTTTTCTGTCAAGAAGCATCATTGTTAGTTTATTATCATAGGGACCACCGCCAACCATGGATTTATTTTTTACAGTCCTGGTAAACACATCATACATTTTATCCCAAAACAAGGCAAGACCCTTATATTTTGTCTTATTATTATAAATCGCGCGTTGTGGTAAAATATCATCAACAGTAATATTCACAAGACTCTTGTAATCATATTCGATTTGTCTAAGAACCGTGCTTTCAAAATTAATCCAGTCGCGCTGAATTCCACTTGAGCTAAAAGCACTAATAAAATTAGCGCGCTCTTTGACAAGTTGACTTAATTTTTGAATGCACTTATATTCATCTATTATATGAGCCGGTCTCTGAAATATATCACTACCCTCTAGTACGTCATCTAAGTGGTCAATAAGAACAGCTAAGTTACGATTATTTTCCAACTTATCCAATGTTTTTGATATAGTAGATATATAAGCAAATATATCAGGCTTGTCTGTCTTTTCTATAAGTAATATGTCTTTTTCAATGTGACTGCCTACGAAAAGTAATAAACGTAAGTGGCCCAAATATCTATCTAATTCGGTTTCAAACAATCCAATATTTTCCCGTAATTTTGTCTTAACATTATCATTGCTAGCATTTGATTCAGCAATTTCAGCATTAATAGCCTCAATATCAATCTTATCAGCACCTTCTAAAATCATATTCTTTAATAATTCAATATAAGCATCAGTGCTGTCACCTAACTCAGGTACATCATACGTATCCAGACGCATTTTAGATAAAATGGAATTGATTTGATTCAGAAGCATTAACCATTGAAATTCCGGATTTTTGGCTTTTTGATTTTTAAAATAGATTTGGACAATTGTTTTAATACCACCACCAATATTAAATAATACCGAAAACATCACATTTAAGCCCATTTGTAGGGCGTAGGATAAAAGAACTCTATCGTGTGTCATCAGGGCAATTTCAGTATTTGCATTTGTTTTTAGGAACTGATTCAAGCTGAATTGCTTACCAGGAATATTTTTGTATTTTTCGTCCTTGACCTTGTATACTCTATCTCTATCTAATAAGCACAATGCCTGACACCAATCTCCCGCCCGCTTTAATAAGTAGTAATGACTAATTTCACTTTGTTGTCCTAAAGATGGTTTAAGATTGTATTCACAATACTTTCTAACCATAGCGTCACCCGCAGCTCTAATCTCACTTACAACACCAAGGTCCTTATGGTCAACCGTCGTATTGTTTGGTAATCGTACCTGGCACCCAATCTTACCATTTGGATTTCTATACGTACGTAATTGACACTTTGAATAAAGTAAGGAATTCTTATCATGGTTTGTCCAATCCGGAAAGTTACTGTTGTATGATGGCTCATCCTCCTCTAAGAAAAATACCTTGATGTTAGTGTACATGGTCATTTCAGGTACTTCTTCTCTGTCCTTGGGTGTAATGGTTTGGTCCACAGCACCGATTTTACCGGCAGGGTCCGATTCATTTTCCAAGCTAGATATAATATAGATATTATAGATTTTGTCGCTTCTATACTTTGTTCCTACATCTTTCATAAAATTTTTCTTAATTGATGATATACTTAATAAGGTTACATCTATCAAAAGTAGAAAATTCTCAGTATTTTCTTCACTGATTTCTAACAATGGTATAATAGGTGATAATTTATTGCCCTGATAACGATTCGGAAAACATGTAATATCGTAGTCATTTAACGGTGTTTTTGTATTATCAGATATTGTACCCATAGACTTTATAATTTTGGGTCCAATACGAATCTTAACCTTATCTTTAATAACATCAGGTACCGTTGATTTTTTGGGGTCATATGCATCCTTAATCTTTACTTTCAGCGCAGCTAGTGACTTACTGGACTGCTCATCGTATTGTTGCCATATGAAGTCATCAATAATCTTATCCTCATCTGCTCCCATTCGTCCAAAAAAACTTTCGGATGGTAAGATGGTTGAAATAGGTGCCTCTTTCGAAAAAAAGGACCAGAAGGTCTCCCCACCTCTATAAATAATATTTTTTTGCAACTTACGTACATTTTCAACAAAGACAACCTTATCATCTGGCTTAGAATTTGGAGTAATTTGATAGGATGTTGCAATTTCGTTAAAAAATCTGGCGTCCATTTTATCTCCGTTAAAGTCGTGCCAAAAATCCAAGTCAGCTGATAGTTCTATAAAATCCTGTATATCAGGCTTACGTTCCTCGGGAATACCTAAATAATTATTGTCTGACATCCTATCTAATATAAGAAGCAGAATAATTCTAATTTATTACCGTGTGCATAAGTTCGGTATGACAATATTAAAAATTGATTATATAACAAGATTATATAATAAGATTAAGTATAAATAACTATGTCTAAAAAGGACCTTCTAATGCGCGTTGTTCTAAACTACACAAATCCAAGTAAGAAAGCTATGCTTCATCTTACAGATACCATCTTTACAAGTAAAGCAACGCTCTGGCACAATTCTCTTACAATTGCTCATGAAATTCATAAGCCTTTGTATTGTTCTACTTCATGGCTTCACAATCTTCAGGCAGTTCATACGCTAAGTATGGAAGAGTGGTCAGATACAACGTATCAGACCATTCTAGAAAAAAATAAGCGTGGCTATTAATGAAAAAACAGTTAACCAAGAACTTGGTTATCCCAATGAATCATTCTCTGTTATGCGTCATCAAAGGTAGGTAGCTTTTTATTTCGGTTTGCTGTAGATATCATCTAACATGATATCATATCGTTCAAATAATATTGTAGATTGCTGTTAGCAAGTTTGTTGCGACAAGAAGCACGTTATACAACTTGCTTCTGATTGTAACTCAAGGTTACAATCAGATAACAGGATTCGCTTATATACTTAATAAGAAATAAGGTATTGCTGTATGAATCCTTCAACGAACCTTGGAATATAGCCTCTCCAAGGTTCTAATATTATATATTGATTGCTGTATGTAAGAATACATCTTACATGAACAGGATGCAATTATAAATAATGTATTGCTGTATGCATCCTTCAACAGTCCATCTAGGGGTTCAAACTTACCTCAATTTTTGACCCTTCTCTAGACAAAAGTTCAGCTTCCTCTTCTTTTACATAAACTTTGGTGTGAGTCATCTGACCACATATGTCAGGTAACTCAAAATCAGGTATATTACTGAATTTTTCATAGCACAAATCACGTATATATTCAGGTATCTTGGCACTACCATCCATAGAAACCTTATTAATATCCTGACGCAAAAATTTTAAGAAGGTACCACATTCTTTACGTGATTCAGGTGGTACAGAGACCTCTTCCTCAATCTTCCGCCTTATTACACCCCACATGGTAGCAAACTGGCGATGTTCTATTGCAGACACTCCGTAAGCCAATTTCTCTTGTAGCATATTGGTAATACTTACAGTAATAGATAATGAGCCAAATACATAGGCTAAAGGTATACCGTCAACGTAGGAGCCACCAGCAATCACATTCGATAAACCACAAACAGCCGTTAATATATTGGATGCAATAATCATAATTCGGGATTTTTTATCATACATGGAAAAGGCCTCCGTATGCATCCACTCAAAACACTTGGCCTGGTCGCACCATCGGGCCAACATAAGTTCTATTGATTTTGTCCATTTGACCTTTTTGTCTTTCTGCCCATCGTCAACAGGTTCACTTGTTGACATCTGTAAACACCAAGTATAAAATTAAATAGCCAAAAGTTCTAAATCAGTTTTCATGGGAGCCTGAATCAAGACCTCACGGTCCTTGTGTAACGTAGTCAGATGTAGTAACATTAAAACTGAACATTCATAGACCTTATAAACACCAGTCGCAACCTTAGGCTCGTGTATTGCAAAGTGTCCCTTAAAAGACCGCCTATAAATACACTTGGTCCGATGTAGAAAACCCAAACCTTCACTATTATACATAATAGGTCCGCCACTGTCTGAACATGTAGACCAATGGTTTTGAATCTTAATCACGTCAACAACATCCGATAAACCAGCTAAATAGTCAACTAACAAGACCGATGAATCTATGTTGTAGATAAATTCGTCCATGTCAATCAGAGCCAAAAATTCACAATCGGGCAAATGCCGAAATTTGACCGTAGTTAAAAAGACGGATTGGGCACAATGTCTGTATTCGGTATCCTGTAAAAAATAGATGAAATCCCAAAGACGATACTGAATATCGGGTCCTGTAGGTAAATCTGCTGGTAAGACCGGTCCATTAAAGTATAAATAAAACATAGTACAACCTTGAGCCCGATAGTACGTAATAAAACGTTGTACCATGCCACTTGTCTCATATTTAAACAACGTTGCAATAGCCAACTTATGAAGTACTGAAATAAGTGTCAAAACAACAGGTGTTATATTATGAAGGAAACCATTCACATATAAATTAAATTTCTTCTTTTCACCGACAAAACCGCTAATATATCGCACCGGCTCTTGTTGATTCAATCCAAATTCCTGTAATTTGACATTCTCTATTCGTAAATGGAAAGCAGGTTGTACAGGTGACCAGAAAGTAGAGATAAAATAGATTTTTTGATTCCGAATAAAGAAATCATATATAATCACAGCGCCATTATAATTATAAATGGTTGACCCGCAAATTTTATTATGTAGATTGATATAGCTATTTTTATTATGTAGATTGTAATAGCTATTTTTATCTTCTTCCTTGACTGTCGTCATGGCGACCTATAAACACTTATTTTAAAACAATAACAAAGCAAACGCACTGCAATGCAAAGCGTAAAATATCGGGTATTTTTAAAAAATACAATTTAGCACCAGATGTATTTCGAATTCAAAAAACCACCAAATTGGTCCACCCTACCCTTGTATGAAAAGGTCAAAATCTACGGCAATCAATTAAACAAAGGTCATGCACCTTATGTTGACAAACTAGAAGTCAAGACCCTAGTCAAAAAACTGTGTCCGCAAATCAAGGTGGCCAAGGTCATCCGACAGCTCAAGGGACCCGCCGATTTTCAGAATAGTGACCGCAATAAGAACCACTTGTTAAAGGCCAGTCACGGTTCCGGTTGGTTATTGGACCTGGACACAACCAGCTACCTACAAACAATCAAGGGTATCTTAATGTCCTGGAATAAGATATACACAAAGGATGATGAAATCCAATATAAATACCTTAGACCCCGTTTCTTCATTGAGGAGAAGATTGATTGTAAATACAGTGGTAAAACAGGTAAGGCCCATGATATGAAGGTTCATTGTATCAATGGTCAGCCCTATTTTCTTCTATTAAGAAAGGACCAGAAACTCCGAAATTACTACGATATAAATTGGCAACCAGTCATGCCCTTGGAATTCACCTTTGAAAAACCGGATAATTTTGCCACAATCTTAGAATACTGTCGACAGTTAAGTAAACCCTTTGAATATGTCCGCGTAGATTTATACATGGGTGTCGACGGTGTCTATTTTAGTGAATATACGTTCACACCTCATGGAGGAAGACAGAGACTGTCAACAGAAGTGGAAACAAAATATGGACTCTTGTGGACATAAAAATCCTGGTCCAGAGTATAATGGCTTTATTTCAAGGTAAGCCCGCCCCCTCAAAGCTCTCATACTTGTCAGTTTCCGCGTATAATAATGATATCTTCACCTATTCAACCGGTCTCAATGCCCAGTATATTGAGTCTGGTTCCTTAGGACCCGTTTCAGGTGCCACTGCTGTAACCTGCCAGAAGGGCCGTGTTCTCCGTGAAAATGGTCGCAAGCTCTGGCCAGGCGCGAATCCCGGAATTACCACCTATTTAGTGGGTGTTTATGATGCTATCAGTGGTATTACCGGTTTCATCGATCCTAATTCACCGGTATATACCTTGTTCAGCACAGACAAGGTCTATTCCTTGGCTCAGTCAGTGGACCCTGGCCCAGGTGCCATGCTTGACCAGGGTATGCCTATCCTAACGAATAGCAGTGTAGAGGCGGGCACCTTTGTATCAGCTGGTACCAACGTATCAGCGGGTATTGACGTCAATGCCGGTCGTGACGTAAATGCCGGCCGCAACGTGAATGCTGTTGGCAATGTTGACGTCAGTGGCAATGTCAATGTTTTAGTTGGTCGTCTTGTCATGAACACTGGTAATACTGGCATTGCTAATATGAGTTCAGGAACCATTGTAGGTTCATATAGAAAGTTAACAGTATCTGCATCAAATTGCCGAACAACCTCTAGTGTATTCCTAACCTATAAAGGTCTGAATACTCCAGGTGTATTAAGCGCCGAAGCAATTGCAAACGGATCTTTCCAAATTGTTTCATCAAGTACTACGGATGGAGGCGTAGTACAATGGCTTGTAGTTAACTAAAAACTACCGTCAAATATACCGTCAAAAAATAACACGTTATAACAAAATTTAGTATAACACGTTAATCAAACCATATTAAGAATATTTATATAATTATTACAAGGATGAATTATCCCGAACAGGTAATTATAAAAACAGCAAAAGGTATTTTTCATTTGAAAATCAGTCCACAAAAAAATAGAAATAATCAAGCAATAGAAAATTACTTAATTAGTTTAGGTTCAAAAAATAATAAATGCGTTCAGTTATTAATACCATGTAAAGATTCACCAATAAAAATAGCAACCCTTATTTGGGTCAAATCGGAAGAAAACTGTAGTCTTGAAAAATATATTGAAAAGGGATTGGCACAACATATGGTTCTACTAGGTCTAACCTTGGCCAAAGACATAAATCCGTCCTTAGAAAAGGTTCAGTTTGATGACATGAGTACATTCAAATGCGATTTGCCTGATAACAAAGAGTATAAACTTCAAATGAAGACTTTTCATATTGCCTTTCATGGCGCAACTTGGTACGAATCTTATTTTGGTGCTAAATTAGTAGATAATTATGACTTGTATTGTAAACTAAAAGAGAATTTATACAATCCGGATAATAAAACTGCATCATTTCAGTTCAATAACGATGAATTACAGGAAGAATTAGAACCGCTATATAAAAACTCAAACACTTGGGCAGAATTCTTTAAATTAATCGATAAAAAATATGGTAAAAAGAAATGTGGTGTTGTTTATCCTTGGCTTTTACTAGCAATGTATGTTATATTTGAAAATAACAACATTTTTGATAACGTTAAATGGTATATTGATTATAATGAAAAGATAGAATCAATACCATTTCAGTCATATGAATGTAAAGATGGTGGTAGCAAAACCAGAAAAAAGGCTAGACACAATATAAAGCCTTATTTTTATTTGATAGACCTTGATGAAGTGAGTAAAATGAACTATAAGAAGTTCTTCTGATGACGAATTCTATAAAATTGAATCATTAATCTCTTCATAACAGAATACAAACCAAAAGCAAAAATGTCTTGCTCCCAGCCCCTTGATATTGAGTCCCTTTCGTCATCATCTTCCAAGTCGTCTATTACGATTACCAATGAGCCATCAAACTTCAACAAGCGTATCAAGCCATCCAATGAGCTCATGACCAAGTTTGTACCTGAGTTCATTGACGCAGTGAATAATAAGCCAAATGCAACCAAGGACGACATTGACAAGATTTGTAGCACGCTGAAGCGCAAGTATCGCATTCTGCCTTCCAAGGGAGACATTCGTCAGACCTACCAGAAGTACTACAATCACAAGCCAATTAGCACGCTGTTTTCTAAGTGGATGATTAAGAAGGCTTCCCGCGCCGACTCCGGTGTATTGGTCGCTACAATTACACTGAGCCCCCACAAGTTCAGTTGTAAGTACGACTGTTATTACTGCCCCCAGGAAACGGACCTGAAGGGTGTACATACTCAGCCCCGCTCCTATCTTTCGACAGAACCCGCCATGCTACGGGCCATTGGTACGCGCACTGATACGACCAGCTACGATTTCGATGTAAAGAGCCAGTTTCAGAATCGCATTGAGGCCTATAAGTTTATGGGTAATATTGACGGTGATGACAGCAAGTCCAAGAAGATGGAGGTCATTCTGTCTGGTGGCACGTGGGAGTCCTATCCCATGGACTACCGAAACCAGGTCATTGTGGAGCTGTACTGGGCAGCCAACACTATGAAGCTTCAGCGTCCCATTAAGACGCTAGAGGAGGAGATTGCAGAGAATGAAACGGCAGAGTACCGTATTATTGGCCTGACTCTAGAGACGCGCCCAGACAATATTACTCCTGAGAACATTCTGGACTACAATCGCTGGAATGTGACCCGCATTCAGATTGGTGTCCAGCAGTTTGACGATGCTATTCTCAAGAAGATTAATCGCAAGTGTTATACCAAGGATACGATTCGGGCTATTCGCCTGCTGAAGCAGTGTGGTTTCAAGGTCGTAGTCCACCTGATGCCGGACCTGCCTGGCTCCAGCCCTGAGCTGGACCTAGACATGTTTGAGCGTGCTATTACTGACCCTGACGTGCAGTTTGATGATGTTAAGATTTATCCAACGGCCGTTTGCAAGTCACCTGACGCAGACCGCATTGTTTCTAGTAAGATTGCCGACTGGTACAATGCAGGGCTCTACAAGCCCTATGCAGAGACAAACCTGGACCAGCTTATTAATGTTATTACCTTTTACAAGACTAACGTGAATCCGTGGGTCCGCATTCAGCGCATTGTCCGTGATATTCCTGGTAAGTCCATTGAGTCAGGATATATGAAGATGTCCAATCTACGCCAGCTTATTCACGATAAGATGAAGACCCAGTCGCAAAAGTGTCGGTGTATCTATTGTATGGAGATTGGTGACAAGGAACTGGACGACCTGACGCCTTATCTGGTGGTCCGTCCTTACCAGGCGTCAGAAGGTCTAGAGTACCACATTTCGGTAGAGGCGCACGACATGAACCGCCTTCAGTATCTAGCCTATATCAATGACCGCTTTCTAGCCAACCTACGCTGGTTCTTTACGGGTGTTTATGATGAGTGGACCGGTAATATGCAAACGTATTCGGGTCTTTACGGTTTCTGTCGCCTACGCATTGACCCCAATCCTGGTGGCGACTTTATTCCTGAAATCAACGGTTGTGGTCTTATTCGTGAGGTCCATATTTATGGCTTCAGTCTAGGCGTAGGTAAGGATTCCATGGGCTCCCAGCACCGTGGCTTCGGTAAGCTTCTAGTCCAGACGGCAGAGCAGCTATCCACGCTTCACAACTATAATAAGACCGCCGTCATTGCTGGCGTGGGTACGCGTGAGTACTATAAGAATAAGTGTGGCTACAATCTGGCAAATAGCTATATGGTTAAGACGCTACCAGCCTACGATTACGCCACCCTAACACGTCTTACGATTCTTGTATCCTTCCTATCAGTAATCCTATGCCTCATTACACAGTATAAGTCATAACGTCTCATATTATGAAATACATAATAACCAAGCTTTTTGTATTTGTCTCATAAAATTTGAATTTAATTTATAGAGCCCATAATTAGATAAATGGCAACTTTAGCACAAGAACTACAAGGTTTAATCAATAATCTTCAAGGAGAAATTGATAGTACTCATAATGAGTTTAAACTCATGTTAGAAATGCGTAAGCTTATTATTGAAGAATATGAAGTCATGGTCCAGGAATATAGTGCAATGAAAGAGGAAATGAAAAATGAAATTGCGACCTTAGAAGCACTACGCCAAACTATTAAAACTGAGCGTGAAACTTTACTCAAAGAGCGTACGAAGTTAGTAACAGCAAAGCCATTAGCACAAGGCCTAACACAAGGCCTAACACAAGGACCAACGGTCTGGTCAAGTGTTTATCCCCTAAAGAGGCCATCTATTTCCCGACATAATAAGTAGATGGATTACTTCGGTTTAGTAATCAGCACCCTTTTAATCATTGTGGTAATTTTTGCCATCATGGACCACATAAATAAAAGTAAGCAAGATATTGTGGAAGAGCTTTTTACGTCTTATGTAGCCAGTCGCTATTCACATTCATCTAAGCCCGATGACCCATCTTTTGGTACAGTCAGTGCACAGAAGTCAATTGTTGATGAACTCAAACACTACGATGCCAATCCTAAATACTCCGACGAAAATACCAAGCAGGAACCTATTGATGGTAGTATGGGAGGCATGGACGGAGGTATGGCCAATTTAGATGGACTAGATGGTGGTGGTTCAGGACCCACACACTCCGGTTTTAGAATCTACCGTGAAAGCGCCACACCTTTTACCGACCTAAGTGGCGGTAAACCAGATGGCTCCCTAGGTCCAGAAGGTGGCTTTGGGCCTGACCGTTCTGCCTATATAAACGGTGGTGGCCCCATTAAGGACCTACCTGATAACACCCTAGGTGTAGTTCCTATATTTGCAGAAAACAAATATGGTCAATCGATACATGGTGAAAAAATCCAAAACCATGAGTCCAACGCCGACCCCTACAAACCATTCACGTACTATTATTTAGAAAACGACAATATTAATCAACCATGTAAATCAGATGCTGACTGTAAGACTAGCAAGTGCTCCGAATCTGGTTATTGTAGATATCAATAACCACGCCAAAAAACGTGAAAATAAATACGTCTTAAAAAGAAGGGGTTAGATGCAATGTATAAGTTTGATTTGTTTCAAACCAAACCTTATACATCTTGATTTTTTAAATAAATTCGCCAGTTACGATATTTTTATCATCATAGATGATAACAGCACCGATTACAAGAAAGCATATAGTCAAACATACACAAAAATACATATCATTCAAATACCAAACACGACCTGTAAAAATAGCGGATTTATTGATATGAATTTCTGTATTAATAAAAAAATTTCTGGTAGGGAAAAGGCCGTTTACTACTTTTCTCATATAAACCAGAACTATAGTAAAGTATGGTTTCTAGAAGACGACGTATTTTTCTACAATGAACAGACCCTACTCAATATTGACTCAAAATATCCAGAATCTGACCTATTGACCAATTTCTACAAGGAAAACCTGACCGGTCACAAAAACGATTGGAATTGGCCGAATGTCCATATAAAAATTCCACCACCTTATTACTATGCTATGGTTTGTGCTGTAAGAATATCCAAGACCTTACTATCAAAAATTAAGGACTATGCAACAACCTACAACACTCTTTTTTTTCTGGAGGCACTTTTTCCGACCTTGTGTAAATATAATAATTTAATATATGATACTCCTGAAGAATTAACAACAGTTACATATAGAGAAAAATATAGTACAGAACTAATAAATAAGGTCAATATTTACCACCCTGTAAAGGGTATAAAACAACATGTTGTGTATCGCCAAATACTGAAGGACAAAGATGTCAAGTCTTATTCTTCATAATCTCCCTCTTTACATGTACAGGCCTTAAAATAACACACAATACAATTCCGTTCCTTCATAAACTCATGAAGTTCATCCTTATCAATTTTCTCAGTTGTAAAGGGTCCACCACGTACATTAGCAAGTCCATACTTCTTAATGTAAGTCTTAATCAAATATGCCATAAAACTATCAATGGTCTCTTGTACACAATCACCATAAATGGCCAACATGCGTATAGGCTTATATTGCCGTGTCCACTTACAACCACGGCCTGTACGCTCCATTTCATAGGACTCCATGACAGTCTTGCTCTTTTGAATATAATACTTACCTCCTTCCAATTTTGTCACATAGACATCATAACGATGTAGCATAGTTTTATATTATTAAAATATAATAAGTTATTTCAATTTTTATATTGTCAAATAAAATCAAAAACTATGTGTTTGATTTTATTCTATCGTCAAATACTTAACTTCTGTATGATAGTAACCAGGTCAAATACTTAAAAAGCATAGGCAGAAGAGCGATTTAGTTCAACAATGTAGTTGTTGGCGCCGACAAACATGATGTTTGAGATTTGAGGGCTAGGGTCACCATCAGGTAATACAAGAGTATTTGATGTAGATTTAACAATTGTCTGTCCATTGAAGTTGAAGTTAACCGTTACGTTTCTATTAGCACCGTTAATAAAAATAAGTGTCATGACTGAACCATTTACGGCAGGAACATTGACTGGATTTAACGGATTCGAACTAAAATACACGTAGATTTTTGCCAAGTTAGAGCCTGAGGGCGCAGTGATTACAAATACGTTAGCAGCGGTTGAATTAATAAAGACATCAGCACTGTCATTTGCGGGATTATAAGGTGGACCGCCTCCACCACCGCCGTAAAGAGGAACGTTGATTTGTCTGGCGGCAATATAGGTCCCAGCAACAACGCTAGTGCCAGCAACAACGCTTGTACCCGCGTTAATGCTTGTGCCAGCAACAACGCTTGTACCAGCACTAATGTTCTGTGTTGATTCAATGGTGCCATTGGTTAAAACACCGTTACCCAAGTAATCGGGTTCATTGAGATAAACAGGCTTGTCGGTGTTTTGGAGACCAAACAAGGGGCTGTTAGGGTCAATAAAGCCAGATAAGCCTGATTGAGGGTCAAAGACGCCAACCATATACACGGTAACACCATCATTGGTACCAGGAATTAGCTTTTTACCGTTTTCGTGGAGAATAGCGCCCTTAGGGCAGTTTGCAGAACTGGCAGCACTGTTCAATGTAAGAGTGCCCACCTCTCTGAGAAGCTGTACATTTAGCGCATAATTGTAAGTGTAAAGCGCACTTTCAAAATGGTCTAGGGCAACGTATGAGCGTCGGGAAACAGCTTGGCTAACAGCTAAGGCAGACATTTATACTTATTCCTTGGATAAAAAATATATGAATATCAAATCAGCGTCGCCAACACGACTGAATCATTCTTGCACACAGATTACGACGCTCTTCATACTCTAAACCAATCAGCTTCTTATAGAAATTGCTCTGGATACGATTTTGACGAATATATTTGCGCGACTGCCGAATACGATTCTTTAGGCAATCTGTATCGATTAAACGCACACGAATGTTAATATACAGCTTCCTAGTCTGATAGCCACGCCAACAGGCTCGAATCAGATTAGCAGCATACAGCTGAATTTCCGACTCAGAATTTAGAAACTTAATACGTTCAAACATTATGCGGACTCGTTCCTGCTTGGATAGTTCTTCTAAACTCAGTACGACCGGCGTATAAACCTCAGCCCCAATCTTATTCGGTCCTAACTTCTCCATAGTGCCAGCTTCATGTCGACAGTTGGGACAGGTTTCAATGGCTGTGCAACGAATCTGATGCCCAAACCAAACACCGATACAACGTACATGAAATACGTGTCCACACGAAAGTACAGTCTTACCGGTTTTATCAGTAATGGATTTGAAGCAAATAGAACACTCCATGTTTTCATATAATAATCACAACATAATTATAAATCAATTTTATACTGTCAAATACTTAACTTCTGTATGAGACGTTATAAGATGTTATGACCTTATAAAAATGTACTAATATATTATAATGGAGCAGCAAGACCAAGCAGTGCAGGCTCGTTTTGTGGAAAAGATACATAACGCAATTACAAATGGTGATGTACAGGGTTTCAGACAGCTCTATATTCAAACGCATCCTAAGCTCATGCACAATATAATTAACGATTTAACTGGTGAAAAGACGGCCTTACAAAGAGCCGTTGAAAGTACCAGTCCAAGCATGGTTTCAGAAATACTTTTCTACACAAGGCCTGAATTAATCGATTACATTTACTTCAAAACAATAAAAAGTCAGAAACCTGAGTCTAACTACACAATGTATGAAACAAGAACACCACGCCAAATTGCAGATATCATGCTTAAAAAAGAGACACGCCCCGACGCTATAAATAGATTGAAGCAAATCAAGAGTTTGTTAATACAAAACGGCGCCAAGCCAAAGACTCATTTAGGTTTTGCGGTGTTTCCACAAAATGCCAAAAATGAAAAGATATATAGAACTACACGTAAGAGCAAATAGTGATACGTTTACCCGCTTTTTCATAAGATTTTTAATAATACCGTAAAATACTTAAGTTAAGAACACCCTTCAGTGTGTTCTTAACTTAAGTATTTGACGGTACATTGGTATCCATGGTTTAGTGACGACGACGACGCCGTGTACGTCTAACCCCGCCTTTTTTAGAATTCAGAAGGTCAATCATATCCTCTAGTGCCTCCATATAGAGCATTCTTATAGTAGAAGAAGTGTCACCGCCGTCAATCAAGCTTTTGAAATGCCTTATTCTAAAATCCAAACTATTGAATTTATTATTAAATGTTATACACTCAGCCTTAGTATCAAAGGTGCGGACAATATATCCAAACTCCTTATATAATTTGAGAAATTCATTAGGCACAGTTTTCACTTTATTTATATAACTGCTATCATCATCATCGTATATTGCTGAAGGAAAAAACTTAAGAAAAGCCTCTACAATAACCTTTGAAACAGCCTTCTTATATTCAAACTGTACAAGTGGTAAACTGTAGGTTCCTGAAAGTAGATTAAATGTTATTTTAGAACCTGTCTTAATAAGCTCTCCACCTCCATAAATTCGGGACACATTATGTCTAGAATTGTGCGCCAAGGCCTGGTGCCTTGTACCAATCTCAAAGGGTGAAATAACCTTGGTACAAATAAACTTTACAGTTTCGTCATCGGGGCTAGAATATAATAACCAGGTATATACACCATCAGTGGTCGCCAGTAATTCCTTATCATTCAAACGTGGAAATTTGCTTAGTAAAGCTTGGACCTTGGTGTTGTCCTCATTGATACTGGGCCCATAAGTTACCGCCACAAAAACGTGTTTGCCGTCATCGTTTGTAACATCACAACTATAGTCATGCATCATGACAACTGGATGTGTTTTATTTTTCGGTAGACTCTTCATCTCTATATATAACCAAGGAAACTATCTAAACCTAGGCCACCATAATTATGAAATGACCATACCATTGAATATAATCCACGTAAAACATTGGGTAAGAAAGGTGGCCACCGATGTAAAGGAATTTATTAAGCACAAGAAAATTGCCTATATTGATATGGTCATGCACTATGTAAATGTGGAAGACAGTATTCATTACGATGCATTAAAAACAGGTGACTACAAAATCTATAACATATATATATCCAGTTGGGCTCAAACAGAGCACAGTGAAGAGAAATTTAAAAATCTATTACTTACATGGAATTTAGATAAAATGGAGCCCTTAAAGTTGACTGTGGAATTCAACCTGTTGACAATTATTGACGGTGTTCACAGATTAGCAGTCTACAAATATTTATATAATAGTGAACGGTTTCCATTAAAATTTCTAAATATTACCTATCCGCAGTACACCCTAGAAAATATTGAAAAAGCGCTTATTGGTAGTACAAAGACCACTCATTATAACGGTTGGTCTAATGGCCGTATGAAGTATGGTTATCACAGCTTTAATCTTCATAATATTAACTTTCAAGGTCAACGGAATCCAACACAGCGTCTAGACCTCATGCGCCAATTCTACAATTTTGAAAATAAATGTGTCTTGGACCTGGGTTGTAATAACGGTGGTATGTTATTTCATTTACCTGAAATTAGTAAGGGTGTAGGCACTGACTTTGATATAAATTGTATTGATGCGGCTAACCTTATCAAGCATGAACTAAAAATTTTTGACCACCTTGAGTTTATACAACAAGACCTTAACAACTGTGATTTACAAAATCTTCTAGTAGAAACCAAACCCGATGTTGTCTTTTTATTAAGTCTTGGTTCATGGGTTAAAAACTGGCCCCAATTATATACGACAGTCTTGGAAAACACACCCACAATTATTTTGGAAACTAATAATTCACAGGAAGGCAAGGCACAATTAGACCTGTTCACAAATGTCAAATGTGAAATTACATTAATTTCATCCCAGTCCCTTGATGACGTCACTAATAATAGTGGTCGTCAGACCTATTTAATTAAGACGCCAAATTAATTCGTCAAGATAGAATTTCAGAAAAAATTTAGCGTCAAATTAATTCTAAATTTTTGGCAATAATCTACGGGTCACCGGGTCTTTATTTGATAGGTTTGTATCTTTTCCACAAGCAATTTTACAAAAGGACTCACAATTCCCTCTCTAGACTGTCGCGCATTTCTTGCGTATATATTCTCCTTTTCAACTTTCTTGACCGAAGGTAAATTCAACTCATGTCTTGTCATCGTAGAAAGCATATCTTTCTATCAATAAACAACAAAAAATCAGAATATTTGACGGTATAAGATATTATCGGAAAATAAGTATTGGATAAAAAAGGAAGGAATGCCAATAGATATTACATACGGTGAATTATCATATTATGAAAGCAAACAAGGGTTCTACCCTGATATAGAAGAACCAGTCCCAGTGTTTTTATGGAAGCCGAAACGTAAATAATTCACGCCAAAATACACTAAAATAAACCCACCCCTATGGAAATGAAGGTCCTGGTCACAGGAAGTAATGGATTTTTGGGAAAGGCGCTCATATCAAGTTTAAATCAACAGAAGCATACGATTATTACATATGATATTACAGAAGGTCAAGATATATTAAATGTAAAACAGCTGAATGATGTTGTAAAAGCTACAAATCCCGATGTACTGATACATCTTGCGGCAGTCGCCGATATTAATCTATACAATCAAAGTCCAGAAATTGCCTACAATATAAATGTTGTAGGAACACAAAATATCCTTAAAATCTGTGACGACTATAATATAAGATTATTATTTGCCTCAACCTGCTGTTGTTATGGAAATGCACAGAAAAAGTTAAAACCGTCAACGGAAACTGACGCCTTAGAACCTACGGAACCCTATGCTGAATCAAAGGCCATTTCAGAAGCTGATATTTTGAGTTCAAGGAATCGCAATCATACAATTATGCGTTTAGCGACCTTTTATGGGCCCGAAATGCGTCCTGCCTTAGCCCCCGCTATTTTCTTAGATGCCTTACATAAAAGTCAACTATCGAAGTTCACGGTAATGGACAACAGACCCGTACGTTGACATATGTTGACGATATTGTAAGTGGAATTGTAACAATTTTAGAAAGTGAACAAATATATCCAATTGTCAATATATCCAGTAATGAAGTCATCAGCGTTTTAGATATGATAAAAACCGCTGAAAATGTTACAGGAAACAAGTGTAAAATTACATACATTGATGATAGAAAGGGCAAATATTTCACGTTGACATTGACAATAGTCGACTACGTTCCATGGGTTGGTCACCGAAGACTAATTTTGTAATTGGGATGAAGACAACTTACGATATTTATTTAAGCAATGGTTGTAAATTTTAGCAAGGCGATGCTAAATTTTTGAAAGTAAATTTTAGCAAACACCATATTTATCAAGCAAATATTGATAAATAGAAGACGCAGGAAAAATACCGTTTTTGTTAATTTTAAGACGCCTCCATAATTCGTTCCATAGATGAATGGCATAAGATGTATGTGTAATTTCAGCCATAAACTCATCAATAGTGCTATTTTCTTTTAGCAAATCAGCCACATTATTATAATGAATGGGACAAAAGACATTATATGATTTTACGTATTGTGTCATATTATATTTATCAACAAGCTGTTGTATAAGTTTCGGTCCAGTTTCACCGAATTGAATTGTCTTGTTATTTTTTGATATACATGTATTATACCCATCTAAGCATATAGCATTAGCGACAGGTGCACATATAATTCCACAATTGACCTTTTCAACACCTTCACCGTTGAGTTCACTAGAAAATACGTAGGGTGTTGTAAAATCAAAGGGTTTTAAGCATATCGTATCCATATCAACCCAAAAGCCGCCTTTTTCGTACATGAGTTTATATCGGAAATAGTTAGAAAAACCAGCAAAGGACCCGCGTTCATCACCGTTTTGATAGGTAAAAACGCTATCCTTCGTCAATATTTCATTGGCATCTTTTATTATTGTTCCGGTAGGTATGTTTTCAATAGGCTCATAGACATATAGATGAAATTCATGCCCCCAATATAAAAAAGATTTGATACACAATTGTTCCATCTTAGAAAGAGGTGCGCCCACCCATAAACCTTGTATAATAGGTAGCATGCTATTATATTATTTAAATTAAAAATAGAATCTTTAAACTCAATTTCTAACGTCGAAACGAAGTTATGTTATATTTATAAAAAACATATCTATAAATATAATGTCTGTGAACGTCTCCCGCCCAGAAGTCTCCCGCCGTTCATACACCGCCGTAGGTTCATTTGGTCTTGCGTTTTTCACCTACAATTATGGCCTAAATCCCCAGACACTTGTTGAGCAGGGTGTCTTGACCGCCGTTGGCACAGCAGCCGACTGCCCACCCGGTCGCATTCTTTACGAAAACGGCAAGAAGATTGTTCCTCCCCAGGGCAACTTTCCCCCGATTTTGACTGACAGTCCTGTAAATGGCACAAATACCCTTACCAGTTACATGGTTGGTGTCTTTGACCCCCAGTCAGGCCTATCAGGATTCATCGACCCCAACTCAATCAACTTTGCTATTAATAGCACTGACAAGCCAGTCTATCTAAACGTGGATGCTGGCCGTGGTCCATCCACCTACGTCCCCAACTCTGGCAATCCTGTAGTAACCTACGGTTCAGTTTTATCTTTGAGCCAAAATATTAATAATGCTCCACCTTTACCCAGCTATGTCGGTATTGCTGCCAGTGGCGTTGATTGGTTGAATTTCGGCAACAATAACGCGAATGGTATTTTTGACGGACCCTACGCATTAGCGATTAATAACGGCTCAGGCTCAGACAACTACGGTCTTGCTACAGGTGAAGGTGGTAATCTCAACAACACAAACTGGGCTGGCATGTATTCCAGTGGTAACGTTTACTTCACCGGTAACCTCTTTGTAAAGCGCGCAGCCGGCACTATCACGCTCTTAAATGGCAGTGCGACACTTAACAATGTCCTTAATAGTGATAACGTGAATCCCCTTGTGTTCCTAACTTATAAAATATTTAGTCATGCTGCAGGTAATTCAACTCCTGGTGTTTTAACTTATTCATTCAACGGTAACAATTTGACTGTCTACTCAACAAATCCCAACGACACATCTGTTGTCAACTGGTTTGTTGTGAACGATGGTATTGACGTATAAATGACCGAAATATATCTTAAAATTAATTTTAATGTAACTAATTTTAAGATAAACAAAAATTGAAAGAAGAAGCCAAAGCAAACCAAATTATACAAACCACCATGTACACTTACAAGATTGGCGCATATTATAACATTACGTTTCCAAGCACTCTAAAAATCACAATGAAATTGGAACATGTCCATCATGTTAATGAACGCCATCAGGTCAAGTTCACCTTTATAGATGAACAAAACAATCGTGTTAAGTTTACACTAGGTATGATTGAAAATAATCGTTTGGAATTTGTGGAGCTTTACAATGACTATAGTAATGAAGACAATGAAGACAATGAAGACAATGAAGGCAATGAAGACCTAGGTGTATTTTACGAATCAAAGGATGAGCTAATTAACGACCTGCCAACAATAATCAGAATGGCCTATTCATAAACCGGTAAAAATTGAATAATCCAAATTTTTCATTAAAGAAACAAACATGCCCCCAAACTACATCGACCGCTTGCCTTTAGAAGTCATCCGCACCTTTATTGTACCCCATCTTGATTACAATTCAAGGGTCTCCCTAAATCACTTGCTCCAAGCCAATGAGCGATTCATTTATAAACTGGATAAGATTAAGATTAAACAAATTGAACTAAAATTCAGTATTAAACATATTAAAAAGGCCTTGCTGAAAACGGAAGATACAAAAGGTAAAGAAAAGGAGCACGCTCTAATAGAATTCTTTGGTATCTTTGAAAAGAATCTAGTAGTCTTACAACATTGTCTTAATTTTAGAATTGTAGCCTTAGAGAAAGTGAGAAATTATATGAATCCAGAACATCACGAATATGACGGCAGAGACGAAACCTTCATTAGAACTCTAAGTGAAATATGTAAACATCTATATACAAAGATTATGACAACATACACCTTTCTTTATGATTTAGGCATACCCATTGACACGTGGAATATAGTCTATCATTCATCTGTAATCATTGATAATACACAGTTTGCAGAGGAGCTACAAAAGAAAAAGCTGGAAATGGAACAAAATAAGAGAAGACAGCGCTACATATTGGCAAAGGAAAAGAAGGAAGCAGTAAAAGCCAAACGAAGGGAGCGTTATTTACGAACGAAGAATCAATAGGCCCTAGTAGGTTGTGTTAGTCTGAATTCTTCTGAAGTAATGGTAACTCCATTCTTGTTCATACTCAGCCAAATTTAGCACAACGTTTTCTTCCAAGCTTTTTCGCATTTTATCTAAAAATATCGGCATCATAAAATCTTTTTTAAGGCTGTACATGGTGTTACCATTAAAATGAAGAAAACAGGGCATTTCATGTAGAATTTTATTTATAATACGCCCATTTTTAAATTCAAAATCTTCCCAACTTATACCATATAAACTTAAAAATATACTTCCCTTTGTATCGAGTTTAATTCTTTTTTTATCGTAGTTCTCAATATAATATTTAGTAAAATAAGCTTGGTCAGTTCCGTTTGCGCATATTTCAAGAGTCTCTGGAATTGATTTCCAATTCAAGACGTTCATAATTGCGTGCTTATAACCCATCATAGCTCCTGCATTTAGATATTTAAAACAAGTGTCATATTTTATATTTGGATATGCGTCTTTCAAATGAACTGGATAGGCATTTGACTCTGCACTAAACAACACATCACAGTCCATTGCCATAAATTTTTCGTAAATTTCCTCTCTATCAGCTGTGGTAATAACATCAAATCCATCAATATAACATACAATATCTTGTTCAGGTACATTAGCAAATTGTTCCTTCATAAAAACTATTTTATCATAAAAACCATTCTTACTATTCCATTTGTCTTTTTCAACGAAGTTTATATTAAGACCAGAAAAATCGGCGCTCTGTTTCAATGTATCAAACCGACATATATCTCCTGAGCCCAATGTAAATATATGAAGCATACTAATAGATATTTAATCTATTATATTCCTTAAGCTAAAACTTTTTCAAAAAGTTGGACAAAATACCGTCAAATCAACTAACGGAATCATTATTTTTAATAAAGCCTAGTAATTCCGACTTGATAAATGCAGTTCGTCCAACAACACGACCCTTGGAACGCCCATCAAGCCACTCCTTAAAGAACGCATGATAAGATGATTTACCATTTGTAACAGTCCAATAAAGACATTTGAAACAATCAAAATCGCTACATAAAATAAATTGTAACGATTGAGGTAAGAAGGAAAATGAATTCTCAAGAACCTCAGAACTACATCCTATCATTTGTAATTCTACAGGTATATTAGGCAGTGAAACAACCCCTGTATTCATAATCAGCAAACTTTGTAAACTATCTGGCAATTCAGGTAAACGGTTAACAAGGGTCCGACTACAGTCCAGACAGTCCAAGGTCAACGGAAGTGGACTGCTTAACACAGAAACATTCGTGTCTGAAAGGTACAATTTTACCAGACTTGCAGGCAACAAGGGTAAATCGCGTATCATAGTTCCATTAACAGATATCCAGGTCAAATTCGGACCAAGAATAGGCAAAGAAATCAAAGGACTATGAGAACAACGCAATATTTTCAATGAAGTTGGCAATTTAGGTAAGGAAACAATCTTGGTATTTGTACAAATTAGCACCTTCAGTCCTTCTGGTAACTCAGGTAATTTGACAACAGATGTGTACCTACAATCCAATTTTGTAAGTGTTGACGGTAAACGCGGTAAACTGTCAACACCTTCGCAATATGCAAGGTCCAATTCTTCTAGTCCCTCAAACAATTCTGGCAATTGTGTAATTTGTGTATCCGATAAACATAAGATACGTAATCCCTGTGCACATCTTTCTGGCAAACTTGTAATATCTAAATAACTACAATCAAGGTTGTCAGTATGTTCCTCTAGCTTTCGGAGTAGTTTTAGTGTGTCATTTCCATGTTTCATACCATAATCCATACATTAACTAAAAAATAAACTCATCGTTCATTTTTACAGGTCAAAAGACCGTTCACATCTGCCGAATCACATTCGTCAAAGCCTTAATCGTTAGCGCTGTAGCACGCAAATCATCCATTGAAAACCCAATGGTCTTTGCTCTACCCTGGTGACTCGCTATATAAGCCTTACGACAACACGGACAGTTTGCAGAATTCGGATTCTGAAGAAGAATGGACGAATAACAGGTAATACAAATCTCATGCTTACAAGACGGCTTGATTATACCCGCCTCTAGACCGTTACCGTAACAAATGGGGCACTCAAAAGTAGTAGGCTGACTCATCTTCTTTGGATGAGAATAGACTTAGTTATCCAAAATATAAAAAAGAAATGTTTTCAATTTTTCATTCTTTTCCCTTTCATAAGGCAAGTACCATAACATCAAGCAAGGTCCAATAAAAAACTATCCCAAGAGTAGGGACAATGGAGGGTGGGTTTCATCTTACGGATAAATTTATGGATAACTTATCAGCTGTGGGAATCAAAAGTAAATCAAATGTCTTTTATACAGAACACGTCAAAGCCTATTTATTTTTAAATCAAGCTTCATTCCAACTAATTTCGGACACAAGTAGATACGGTTTTATATTTCTACAACAATTAAGACCTGACGTAGACGCACCAGCAAAGGAGGCCGATTTACAAAATCCCGGTTGTACATATAGTTTACCACCAGCATGTTTTAGAGAAATAAGAAACTACGTATATAAGATAAGTTTTATCAGACCACTAGTAGCTGACGGAGAAGAAGAGGAATTTATGGTTGATGATAATGTGAAAGGGTTTGTAACGGAAACAGAATTTACAAATGAAACAGCCTTACATTATGAGTTATACAATAACGCATTTATGAATGGTCAAAATATAGTACCACCTATACTTTCGGCAAAACCTATAATAATTAAAAATCGCGATGACATAATTTTTAAATCATGTATGACAGACCCAGCCTTTGTAAAATCGTACAAGGCTGCGTCAGTGTATGGACATTTTGATATAGGTGTGATTTGTATGGGGTTTGCCGAAGGTTACGAAACTGCTGACAATTTAATAAATATATATCCTGAGCATACTGGTCAAATAATAACGTTGGCACGTTTGGCTTACTTAACTATGTTATTAAGTGGGTATATTCACGGAGATACTCATCTTGGAAATGTAATGATTAACCCAAATTATCGCGATTGGGTAAGTCCAGATTATGTAGGACGTGCCATTGCGATAGATTTTGGCAGAACCCGACCCTTAAATGCCGAAGAGAAAGCGACTGTTAAAAGAGTGTTAGCAATTGGAAGCGCAAAACAGCTTTTAAAACTAGTTTATAAAGGAAACTTAATTCAAGACCCTTTATACGACTGGTTAATTAATCCACAGTTTCCAGGTGACGATGTAAATCCACCTATTCATGCCTTAATTGAAAATTATAAGAGACATGAATTAGCTATCAAAACATACATTCCCATTTATGATATGAATAAATCGGTTGACGAAATTATGATGATGCTTAAACGTGGTGGTAAGAAAAAGCAATCAAGGGCCAAAAACACCAAGATAAGACGCTTAACAAGAAAAAGGTGTTAAGACGGTCCAGTTTTCATCTGCCAAAGAGGACCATCCATCAAAATACATATACAGAACACACACTAGACCTGATGGTAATTTAACCCTATTTTTTATGAAGTCAGAAATCAAATCACCGACCAATTTATGACGTTTAGATACAAGTTCAGGCTCTTTTTTATCGTCAGCACAGCTGTAGTCATCAGGATTCCATCGTATAAAATACACTGGAACCCCGCCAAAGCTCTGACCGATATTTATCATACGCGTCTGCTCACATTCACAAGCCCTTTCTCTATGTTGATGTTCATCACATTCTAGAATGACAACCTTATTACCTAAATCATAGATGCGGTCTGGTCGCTCCTTACCACATGCTCCACCGTCAACGATTTTATCTGTTGACAGTCCTGAAAGTCCACGTGTATCCAAATAACTCATGAGCGCATTCTGTTTACTAAGTCGTTGAACAGACCAAGCATCAGGATTACAATTTTCACATTTACCACTATCGTCAAGAACATATAAAAGACCGCATGAAATACATTGTTTTTCAGTTAGATTTTGTTCATCTATAGTTCTATGTGTTTCACAATGTTTGGGTGTCCAATTTAGTCCCCATACAGCTGGAGATTTACAATCAATACATAGGGCATTGGGTCTTTTAATCATACCTTGTAGGCGGTGTTTGGCACAATGAGTTCGTTTTGAACCAGGTTTACCATAAGATGCACTAGTTTCACAAAGAACACACATTAACGATTTTACGTTGACCATTCCATCCTGTTTGTGCTGAGCACAAAATCGCCCCTTTCCACCCTTATTATCAAACTGACGATTGATAGATTTACAGTCCGTAAAATCACAATGTTTGGACCGTACATTAATCATCAGAGCCGACTTATGAGTTAGACAGAAGCGCCCCTTGCCTCCAGGTAGGTCAAAAGCTGGACAGGTCACATCACAGCCTTTAGTCTCACAGCGTCTAGATTTTACATCTTCCATGCCTTCCAACTTATGGAGTGAACAAAAGCGACCAGTTACAAGCCCAGTAAAATTAAAACTGGCACCTAAAGTACACCCAGCCTGTTCACAGGTTTTCTTTGTTCGCACACAAACCATTTCATCGGTTTTATGTTGTGAACATCTTTGTGCCATTCCGTTGAGTCCAAAGCTTTTTCTTATTGTACATCCTTCAATTTCACAAGAAAGGGACTTATGTTTTAAGTTGACCATATTTGGTAATTTATGTTGACTACAATATTTCGACTTGTCATCAAAACCGTAAGAAGCCGTTTCTTCGCAGTCAACATGTTCACATATCTTATTCTTCAAGTTAACCATGTCATCATGTTTGTGTTGAGCACAAAATCGGTCCTTGCTATCCTTGTGGCCAAAACCAGGACTCAATGATTCACATCCCTCATAGTTACAACGTTTAGAAATAACATTGACCATACCGGCACACTTATGCTCGGAACAGAAACGCCCCTTTGATTTCCCGTCAAAGTTATATACAGCCTGTGTTAAACAATCCCGTATTTCGCATTTATTATTTTTAGGCACCTTAATTCGCGAACACCGCACAGGCGCCCCTCCCTTGACCCAACTAGAAAGAGCATTGCATTCAGGATGGTCACAACCTGATGACATATTGACCTATATAAGTAAAATCAGTTTAGACCGTTGCAAAGAGCGTATTTTTCGCAGTATAAAAACAATTAAGTAAGAATAAATAAACTAGATGTTTTGTTGCTGCAAACGCACGAAAATTATAGAACAGGTCCTTGCATCAAGTGTATCTTCAATCAAAGAAGGACCTATAAATACAGTGACCGTTTCAAGTGTAAATGTCAGACTACTGAATCTAAAAGAGCCACTATATTCGATTCCAGAAGAACAACCTAAAAAAGTGCTATTAAAAGCCCTAGGCCAAGGCCCAGACCCACCTAAGCCTTCCCCTACACCAACACCAAGTCTTCCTCTTAAAAAGGTAGAGCCTCCGACTCCAGATTTAACAGCCGATGAAATTGCCAAAATTCAAGCCAATCTAGAAGCCATGAAACAATTCAGCAAAGACCTCTGGCTCCAACAAGGCCAAATCATTTCAGAGGTCTGGTCGCGCCTACAAAACCAGATGCAACAAGATAGAACTAGTACAAATAACAAGGTAAGAGATATTTTTGAAGATATTCTTAATATTGCTGTCTATGTTATTGAAGGTATTGCCCTGATGGTGGCACCAGAATTGGTAGCAACCTTCACAGTAATCGCAATTCTTACTGGTTCCACATCAACCCTGTTAACAGTCTTTGGAAAGGATACACAGGTCGCATCAGGACTTGACGATATTAGTGAATATGCAGGTACGCATTTTACAACCAATCTAACTTTCTATAATGCTACGGTTAACATGATAGATTATTTAAAAATAAATACAAATGACTGTCGCGACTATATATTTACGCTAAACAAGACGGATAAATCAGCAACATTACGTTCATTAATAGATATCACATTTACCACAGATACGCAGTCTTACGATAAATGGTTACGTCTAGCCAGCCGTTTATATCGTCGTCATATTGTATTAACTGAAATGGCCAAACCCGAAAATCAGTTCTTAGACCTATATTTTGTCCAAGATGTCATACGTGGCCCAGGTGTAGAACACGGACATGTTTACCAGCCCGATTCAGCCCCTCACAATGTTCACTATGACAATATATTCAAACAAGATGAACACGGTCCTGGTACACAGCGTCTTCGTCTTCTAGATAAGGACAATGTAGGTACACATGCCGAAATCTGGAATAATGAAGAAATTATGCATTTCCATCCTGAATACACCCGTGTTGTTATCAAAGGAACGGATGATACTGATTGCAAGGCTAGTTACATAAAATCAATCGGAGATTTTGTCCAAGCCTTTCCCAGTGCCTACGTATTTCCTTGGGCTATATCCACAGGTCAAATATATTCTCAAAAATATTACATTATGGAAGGTTTTGGTAAGTTAAAGGACGACAAACATAATCCCCAATATGCACTATGTAACGGAGAGTTTCTCAATTGGCTCTTTATTGATGACGGTGCAGGAAATATAACGAATATTGACGGTGTGGCTTTCCGCTACGAAGTATTACGTTCCAGTCATTTTGGATTTTATTATGATATATTTACACATGGTCAACAGATTACAGATACTATTATTAACCCTCCATACGTATGGACAACCACTTCAATGGACTATATCTATGGACCGCAATCTAGCGCCGAAACTAACAAAAAGTTTCACGTTTATACTGGCGACCTGCTACTTAAGAAACCATCATGTTGATTGTGTTTTTATCACTTCCACACTAACTTCTCATACCGAAGTTACCGTCAAACATAAAATTGACAAGCCTTATAACTCATATCATAATATAAAACAAAATCAATCATGCCTCTGAGTCCCTTCACTACACCAATCGTACAGACGCCAGCAGCATCTATCAGGTCCATAGCTTATGGTCTTGATAATGCTAAGACACCCATAAGTCGCAGAAAGTGGAGTGATGATGAAATCCGTCAGCTTCTAACCCTTATTCAGAAGAAGAAGACAGTGCCAGAGATTGCCACCATACTGAATCGCCCCATTTCCAGCATCAATGTAAAGCGCCTAGCACTGGCTGTTGACTATTACATTAGTGAAAATCGCCCAATCCCGGATATTCAGAAGTTCACAGGACTTAGTGTTGATGAAATTAATAAGGCGATTAAGAAGCATCAGGAGAAGCAAAAGCCAGTAGAGGGCCAAGAGGCAAAGGCCGAACCTTCGGTCCAGGTAACCAAGGACCCAGAGCCCGAAGACAAGGAGCCCACCAAGAAGGAAATGATGAACGTCCTTCTGGCCCTTCAGATGAAGCTCAAGATTCTTGTACCCGATGAGCCAGAGCCAACAATGAAGGACCTTATGAAGGTCGTCAAGGACCTGGAAAAGCGCATGGACACCTTGATTCACAACATTCAGTAAAGAAAATTTCCAATATTTTTTTTCTGTCTACAATTAAAATGAGTAATCCTAACTTAAATCGTGCCTTCCTTAAGAATCTTGCGACCCAGGCCAAGACCGAAGAGGTCAACCGTATTATTAGTCTATTTACCCCCGCTATGACAAACGCCGCTCGCGCCGGCCAAACCAGCTATTTATTTGACATGAGCAACATGAAACAGGTACCAAATGGACAGGTTATTCCAGCCATACAAAGTAGATTATCCTACTCCATTGACCTACCTGAGTTAGTTACCCTAATCCACGCCCAATTTAAGGATTGTAAGGTAACCTTGCAAGAAAATACCATTCAAATTAATCCACACACAACTGCTATTAAGAGGGGTATTTTAATTGACTGGTCTTAAATATTCGACACTAACGTCTCATACCATGTCAAATACTTATGTTAAGTATTTGACGGTATCTATAAAAATTAAGCACACTTGAAAAGAGTACTTAATTTTTATCGTACGGACGGAATCTTTTATGAAGCAGACACAAAACTCTTAAAAGACCTTAACAAAAGACGCCAACCCTTTCTAACAGCCTCAAATCTAAACAGTGCATATATCAATAAACAGACAAAAATCAAAATTAACAGGTTAATAAAAGTAAAATATTCAAAATGATAATTGAGACAATATTCTGGAATCGGATGAAACACTGCTACCCAAGCACGCTCAAAATAATGACCCACTTCTGGATTGGAATGGTCAGGAAAATCGTCAATAAGTTTCTGATAATAAGGCACGTCGTGTTGTAAAATATGTTTTTTAGAGACCGAAAATATACCTAAATAATTGACAATATTTATATCTACATCCGAAAAATGTGAATCATACCATTTACCAAAAGGTCGTATTTTACTCAAAGCCATAGTCTTGCTACCATCGTCATTCTTAGGATGTGTTGTTTTGTATCTAGTTAATTGAAAATCTGCCAAATCATTACCAACATTATTATAATAAGAACCATAGAAAACAGAATCGCGCGTTTTCATCGTCTTATTGAAAATATAATCAAACTTCTCAGTCTTATGTGCCAAATCCACTGAACCCGTCGTAAAAATTGTCACATCTCCCAAATTATTATATTGGTGTATGATGTGATAAAGATAGGTGTGGTCGCAACGACCAATGTTGGGAAGCTTTATACCTATAAAAGGCCGGCCAATATCGGGAATCTCATTAGGCCCCTTGTTATATATATAAATATTATTGAACCCCTTATATTTATCTAACCAGCCCAAATCCTCCTTGTAATAAGAAATCACCAAATCAATGGTCATCTATTTTATAGACTATAAAAAAATAGCATGTGTTTGACACGGTATTGACGTTATGTTATTTATTTATTCTACCCCAAATATAATTCATCTTCAAAATTTTTGACTCAAAATAACCTGGTCCACCTGGAAAATGATAAATAATTTTTTCCGGATTTATATCAATAGGATTATTTTCAACATATGAATTAAGAAGCCGATTATCATATCTATTTAGTATAAACGCATTATATACAATAAAGGGCTGTTCAAGACAGCAAGATAGTGGCAGACCCTTATTAACATGGTCCTGAATATGTGATTTGATTATATCAAATAGGTCTTTCACAATAGGACTGTTTCTAAATAATAATACTCCAGTTGTAAAGGCAACTAAATCTTTCGGGTAGTTGGAAAAATCAAAAAAGTCTGCACCCCAATATTCATCACCTATGCGTCCCTCTTGTAAAGCATATATCTTGTTATCATCAATATCAAGATTAAATAAGACATTGATATCACTGTTAACAAGAATATCGGTATCTAAATATAATATTTTATCATACTTATGAATTGATTCATAGTCAAAAATATTTAATCGGGCAGCACCCGCCTCAAACAAGGTCTGTAATTCTAAGATATAATAAGAAAACGTTAGGTCAAATTCTGCAAGCGCTTCTTGTATTAACGGTTGAAATACTGCGCTAGTAAAAATAAGTATATCGGTATTTTTCTTGTTGATGTTTGATTTGATAGAAATAGAGTATATAAGAAGCTTTAGTAATCGAATATAACTTTCTTGATAAAATACACACAAATATATAAGATTCATACTCTAACTTCTTGTAAAGAATTTAAGTACCGCCAAATACTTAACTTAAGTATTTGACATGGTTACTATCATACCGAATTTAAGTACTCCCCTGATTGGGAGTACTTAATTTCGGTATGAGACGTTACTACCATGTGCAATAACGTCTCATATTAACGTTAAGACATTAATAAGAAGCACAGTGAAATTTGAATTCATAAAATGACATTAAATTTACCAAACATCATGCAACCATATAATTACGAAGAACTAGAACATTTAGCACATACACTCAATCAACAGCTTCAGTTACTCTTTATTAAGTCGGGCATTGACGCACAGATATTTACCGATTTACCATACATTCATCAAAAGTACCCTGACAAATATCCAGATGAGTTTACAAAGGGTGTTTGGCAAGTTGCCATTGATGTAAATACATACAAAGATGCAAATGGACAAGATGTATTACCACATTTGACAGAAAATGATATAGTTAATGGACTCATCTATGATAAATTTAAAAATTTTCCAATGGAACATCAAGTAACTGCTAATAAAAGTCCGCAGTGGAACCATGTAACCTGGACTGGTGGACGTGTTATCTTTATTATCTTTGCAAATGGCCAAGTTAAGCGTGTCCCAAGTACCTACGTCTATTATAGTAAAACTATCGATTCAAGTCCCGCATGTCAAATTATCCACGATATCTTAACAAGACATTATGAGCATCAAGTAGCCCGTGTTATAGATAGAACGAAACAAATCAAGATGGAGCTGTGTTCATATGTAACCTCTCATAACGAAGTTAAGTATTTGACGGTAAATGACATACTATGAGACGTTACTTTGAATAAAATTGATATAAATATTTTAACATATCTAATATCAATGGAATCTAAATTATCTGAACTTATTTCTAAACTAGCTAATCATGAAAAACTAACAAAAGAAATTGCTGAAGAAAGAAGTGTATTTGAAAATATGATTCAAGAGAAGGAAATCGATAATAACTATAATATACATTGTATTAAGTTAGAAATACGAAAGCTACAAAATGAAATCGGTTCCAATATTGTGTTAACTAAAGAGAATGAAAAATTACTAAGAAAGCATCTTACTGTATTAGAACACATCGTAAATAGAACAAATAACGATGAAACCTCAATATACCTTAGGTTTGAAGTCCCAAATCAAGATGATAGACCTTATTCTATTCATATGAATATGAAAAATGACAATGAAGATACAGAACTTGAAGTAATAATTAAGACACGGTGTCATCATGTAGAGCGCATAGTCCGTGAAACATTAACACAAGATAACAATCCATACCATCATACGGAACATATGAGTGAAGAGGAAAGAAAAGATTTTGAAATAAATAATCGTAGACAATGGGAAAAATCATACCATAATGAAAAATCAATAAAGTTTATCCATAAAGAAAATATCTAATAACCCTATAAATCAAACAAAATTATGTACTAGAGTAATAGAGCATTCAAGTAATCGCAATGGGTTGGTATATGAATTACGAAGTAGTATTCGATGAGCATGTTGACTGGGATGACCAAATGGTAGCTAATTGTTTGTCCATGTTCAATTGTCAATTCCTCTGTCTCCGAGACCTAGATGAAACAACAATCATTATTTCTTTGTATAGTGAACATGACATCAAGGATATACTTGACGTGATATACGATATATATTTTACTCATATGAGCTACAGGAAGTATGGTACTTACACCTGGATAAACCGAAGTTGACGGTAATATAAAAATCAAGACATGTCTTAAGAAGACAGGCCTTGATGCCCGAAGTTATGGAGGTCCTTAAATATGCTGATTTTATTCAACATAAATTGAAACATAATAAGATTACTGAAATTAATGTCTTACAAGGGCGCTACAAAAAGCACGGCGACTTTGAAAACCTAAATACCCTAAAAAAGGCTTTACCACTTGGTATAAAAACAGTAGAAACCAAGGGTAAGTTCCTATACTTTCACTTTGAAAATGATATGTATCTTTTTAGCACCTTGGGCCTAAGTGGTGGTTGGGCTTATAAGGCCAATAACAAATCCCAATATGAATTCGGTCATAGTTACGATTACATTGATAAGAAAAGCCTAGACGCCTATTATCAAAGAGCCTTGAATCACTTGAATGTAGAATTCAAGACCGCTACAGGGTCTCTTTTTTATTATGATACCCTCTCGTTCGGCACCCTAAAGGTGGTTACAACAGCCACAGAAGTAGAAAAAAAGCTCAAGGCATTAGGTCCAGATATTAGCAAGATAACCACAACCTTAGCTCTGTTTAAAAGCCAGCTAGAAAAGGCACCAGCAGACAAGCCCATCGGTATTGTCTTAATGAATCAGCACTATATCTCAGGAATCGGCAATTACTTAAGAGCCGATGTGCTCTGGTTAAGCAAAATAAGCCCTTTTACCAAGATGGTCGACCTAACAGCAAATCAATATAAAAAGCTCTGGCTCTACAGTAGGCTAATCATTTGGTCCAAATATGATTATAAGCAGGGACTAAAAATGGGGTTTATAGAAGCCAAGCATCCCAAATTACCCACCGATTATGAGCGCGAATTCTACGTGTATAGTCAACACACCGACCCACAAGGTCATCAGGTTAAAAAGGAAGAACTCTATGAAGGCAGTCAAAAGCGGTTTATCTATTGGGTGCCTGAAATTCAGATGTAACTTCTGTATATATTTACAGTGAACTCACAAAACGACCTTATAAGACCCATCCTTCACTATGTCTGCCATATTGTAAGTCTGGTAACCAGTCTGAGTCTTAATCGAACTTCCAGTTGCCTGAAGAACAATAACAAAATTATCAAGGTTAGTTGTCGTAATGCCGTTTTCCAAAACGTACGTCTCAATATCAATCTTGATATTTGTACGACCACTGGTACACCTATGACATTCTATCTTATCTCTATTTATACCAAACCACACTGCGCTACCAGCAAAGTGTTTGTCCTTGTCCAAAACCACACTTGTAGAATGTATATAAACATTGAGTTCCAAGCTTTCGCGCGGTATAGGTATATCAATCAATTCAATATAACCAGCTAATGGCACAAAGGGCTGAGGCTTAATAAGATGATATTTATAAATAAATTTATTCAGGTCAAGAATATTACGTAGTGCCGTATATTTACCCGTGTCATTCAACCACCCCCATTTGTAATTGCGCCAGTCCTGGCTATAGATATAGGAACCAGAAAAGGGGGCGCAAGAGGCACCGTAGGTTCCATCTGTAATAAAGTCAGGATACAGCGTTTTAGTGAATCCAGCTGTCTTCTCATGCATCCAACTATAGTAGTGACGGTCCATATTACAGTGATGTAACCAGAAAACGGGGTCAAAGGC